>JAABUU010000502.1_pt1 | contig 86497 bp, 83 predicted proteins | sample 5559301 | NCBI WGS metagenome assembly JAABUU01 (sample SAMN10711884, study PRJNA513360) | rock metagenome | isolation source: Antarctica rocks | place: Antarctica: Victoria Land, Richard Nunatak white
TAATTGTTATTTAGAGATAGTAATAACAGAACATTAAGTGTACAGAAGAGAAGAGAAAACAGACTCTTCTAATATACTCAATGATCTTCGACTGCGCTAAACTCAATTGATAAATGTGATGAAGAAGATGAAGACAAAGAAGTGAAGGAAAAAGATGACAAGATAGATGAAGAGATAGATGACGAAGTAGTCATGAGAGCGCGCGATGCGAAACTCAACTAGGCTTAGCGTCATGACTGACTCTATAGGGTTAGAACTAGTGCTGGTCGAGTCGAGCACGTTCGTAACACTCGATTAAGTTGACGTTTTACACATATGATGCAGAGTTTCAATGATATCATCTTTAAATCAGATTTTCACTAGATTCGATTAGACTGAAATCAGATGAAGACTAGATGAAGAATAGACGAAGACTAGAATCGTAACATTACTTCTCTTTCTTGACTATTCATGTTTGCATGAATGTTGTTTCTTAGTGCGCTTTTCTTGAATATTTGATATGAAAGTCATCAATCATCTCTTGAGCGTTCATAAATTCATCGTCGTCAGCGTTATATCAGTTGAGATCGTTGTCATAACTCTTTCATTTGACTCGATATTAAAGTTGTCTTCAATATTGTTGAAAGTTCAATATATTGTTGATTTCTCATTCGTCTTCATCGTTTATCACTATTGATTTCGAAGATTCATTCTTTTGATCAGACAAAGAGTCATCAACAACAGAACGAAGAAGCTCTGAATGAAATACATCATGTATATGCATAGTCTCTGATAGTTTTAACTTATAGAATGAGTCAACAGACTCAGTGATCTGAAATGAATTAAGCATCTTGTCATTCAATTTTTTGAAAGATTTCGCTGTAATGATGTTTCGTTCATTCAGAAACATCTTTGATTCAATCTTGTAATTGACTTTCTTTCTATGCTTATTAGCTTGATTTATCATTTGTTTTCGTGTTTTGATCAGAGCTTCATGAGCAAAGATCAATGTCTTGTTCATTTGTTCAGATATATTCTTGACTCGATTAATCTGCAGACGTTCGCGAATGCTTTCATACTCAATGATGTCAGAATCGAAGCTCATACGAGAATGAAATCTCTTGTTCATGAAGAAGAAAGTCAAGAAGATGACTGAAGACAAGATGTTATTATCAACAAACTTGATCATGAGTAGTCACTTGTGTCACGATTCTAGCCTTGCCAGACTCAGTCTTCTAGCCTTGTCAGATCTATTCTCGCTTCGTCATCTTGACTAGTCTCTATTGAGCCTAGCGTCGACTGAGAAACACACATATGTAGTCAGCTTCTTTTCTGTAGCTATCTTTCTTTCTTAGCATTTATCTTCTAGTTAAATGACACTTCTATTCGACTCGCTCTAGACAGATCTCTAACATTAGATAAATGCTCATCATCTACTACTCTGCTATCGACGAATAGATGATACGAAACAATCTATTCAGTAAGAAAAATTTGCAAGAAATTCTTCAAATTTGCATCATCATTTTAGATCACAAGAAATTCTTCGATTCTACACTCATTTTCATCATTCTATTCGCAAGAAATTCTTCGAATAAAGCACTCAATTATTACCTGAAATTCACAAGAAATTCTTTGAATTTTCACTCATCAAAAAACATCAATTCAAAGCATCAATCTCTCATCTATTCTTACCTCAACAACTTCTACCTTCTCTCATCATGACACGCGACGTCAAGTCAGTTGGGTTCAGAACAACTCGTCTGCTCAGAAGCACTGTCAGTAGAAGAGTTTCACTTCTACTCATCAATGCTTCAGTCGAAGCTGAGAAAGCAGTCATCTCATGAAACATAAACATCGAAGAACAACTGCTTCATTGAGTCAGCAATCAATTCAATGAAGTCATCAATATGCTGAACGAGCTTCGAAGTCAGCGAGACTTAACTCTACAACTCAATGAACACTGACTTCTCGTACAAGATGATCACAAAAAGAGAGCGAAACAACTAGAAGTCGCTTTTGATAAAAACGATGAGCTAGAGGAAAAGATCAGTCAGCTACAAGACGAGCGATTGAACTTCAGAGCGAAACAACGTCAAGTCGATCGATCTATGCCTCGTCAAGATACTCAGTCAGCTGAACAACGAGTCAATCAGAAAGAAGCTTCTACGATCTCAGTTTTGATTCGTCGCTCTGAAGTTGAACGAAGCTCGACTTTCAAAGCTCGCTTTCAACGAGAATCTTCTACTCTATCTGATAACGAGAATGATCATCACAAGTTCATCAAGCTTTCGAATTCACTCATCTTCATCGAAACAGATGATTCTATCTGAAAGACATGAAACATCAAAATAGCTGACAAGCTCGATGTCAATGCAAATCATTACTCTACTGAAAAGATTTGTATTGTCTATGTGATTTTCAGACTAGAAGGTGATGCTGATCAGCAAATCTATGCAAAGCATCATGTTGATGCTTTCTCATTTTATCAGTCACTATCAGAGCTACTGAAACATCTGAAAGAAATTTATGAAGATCAGAATCTGATTCGAAAGTGTCGTTGCAAATACGTCGCTCTGAAGCAGCTCAACAAGCTCTTCAGCTCTTTCTATTCAGAATTCACTAGAATATTCAGCTTTCTGAACTACGACGATATCACTCTGATGAACGACATTCAGAATAAAATCAATAATCGCCTTCAGAACGCGTTGTCAGTTTGCCTCATAGAGTTTAGCTCGCTTGATAAGCTCAAGATCTTTCTTCAAGATGTGAATAACAAACAACGAGTCAATTACCAGCTACATGACGAGCAATGAACAGTCAAATCGATAGCAGCTTCGAAAAAACGTTTCGTTTCTTCGTCGACATCAGCATCAGTCTCGACTACTAGCTATGTTCGACTCGCTACTTTTTCCACCCTCGAACCTGAATGATCAAGAATGTCAATCATCTGCTTCAACTGCAAAGTATCGAATCATCTTTCAAAGAACTGCTCTCAGCTGAAGACTAGTACTCTGACATCTCGTGCATTCATTCCTCGCCTCAATGAGATCGTCATGTCGAAAGAAGAGAAGAAATTATTTACAGAGAAATCGAAGAATGAGGCAAAAAACTAGTGACTTTCATCAAAGACGCGATGAAAGATGTGTTAATTTCTTCAACAACGAGCAGCTCAAATGATCTCTTTGCTTCGAAATCTTTGACTACTGAATGTGTACTATCTAGCAATGAAATTAGTTACTCATTAAAGTCATTGATTGACACTGAAGCAGCTGACTATTCGTTCATTGATGAATTAATCGCGCAGAATGTTTGTGATCATTTGCAAATCGAATCTTTATCTTTAATCAAGCTCAAATCAATAAGAAGATTCGATGATCATTATGCAAAAAAGCTCATTACTCATGCAATTTATTCGAATCTAACTGTTCAAGATCATATGAAACGTTTCGTCTCTATGCTAATCACTCGATTAGATCAACATCAGATGATTCTTGAAAAAACATGAATGAACAAGATCGAGATGACTATTGATATGAGAAACGATCGCCTTCAATTTTCTAGTTTCGAAGCTCATATCAAAGCTTCTATCAAAGCTCATTCGACTGTTCTTTCGAGCAAGAAAATCGCGATAGAACAGAAGAGTTCGATTTCTACTCAAATACTAAAGAGATCTATCTCTTCTGTCGTCACTCGACTCAGCGAGAAGTCATCTTCATTCAGTAGAATCGTGAAATCACCTAGTTCAGTTAACTTCGCTTCGTCTTTCGATTCAATGAACATAGCAATGATAGAGGCTGCAGCATATAGATCACTAGTCAAATGATCGAATGTGACTACTTTCACGATCATCGTCACGAAAATCGATCGACTTCTAAAAACAGCTAGAAATAAACTCAAAGATGTAAATCTACAAGAGCTTTCACATGAAGAGATCTTGAAAGAAGTCAAAGCTAAGCTTTCTTCGAAATATCATGACTATCTAGACGTGTTCGATCGAGCGATGACTGATCAACTATCTTCTCATCGCTTCTATGATCATAAAATAAAGTTGATCGACGAGAAAACATTTTCTCGAAGTTGTCTCTATCATATGTCTGATTACAAGCTTCAAAAGATGAAGAATTACCTGATCGAACATCTGAATAAGGACTTTATATCTTCTAGCTCGGCCTCATACGCTTCGCTCATACTATTCGTCGAAAAGAAAGACGATAGTCTGCGTTTCTGCGTCGATTATAAAAAGCTCAATGCTTTGACCAAACGAGATCGCTACCCTCTATTCTTAATAGACGAAACTCTCGCTCGTATTCAAGGTAGCAAGTACCTGACTCAATTGAATATAATAGTCGCCTTCAACAAACTACGCATGCATTCGAGAAGCGAAGATTTGACTATCTTTATTACCTCTTTTGATTTCTACAAATATCACGTGATGTCTTTTGAATTAACCAACGACTCGACTTTCTACCAACACTATATGAACGACGTGCTATTTGACTATCTTCATCAGTTTTGCCAGGTCTATCTAGATGACATTATCATCTACAGCAAAACACTGAAGAAACATAAGAAACACGTACGACTAGTTCTACATAGACTACGAGAGATCGACCTTCAGATGAATATAAACAAATGCAAGTTTCATGTTCAGAAGATCTTCTTTCTGAAACTATTGCTATTCATCGAAGAACTAAAGATGAATCTCAGAAAAGTACAAGCAGTAGTTGAATGATCTACTTCTACAAACCTCACTCAGATGCAGTTCTTCGTTGACTTCTGCAATTTCTATCGACGTTTTATAAAGAACTTTTCGAAGATTGTTCGTTCTCTGATTCAACTAACTCAAAAAGAGATGATATTTGAATGAGATCAAGCTTGTCAAACGACCTTTGATCATATGAAGAAACGAATGACTGAAGTCTCTATTCTTCGTCATTTTGATCAGAATAGAAAGACTATTCTTGAAACAGACTCATTCGACTACGTCAACGATGACATACTTTCTCAGTATGACGACGAAGAAACATTGCACTTGATGATCTACTACAGCAAGAATCTGAGCCTCGCTGAGTGCAATTACGAGATCTATGACAAGAAACTACTAGCAATCATTCGTGCCTTCGAGCATTGACGACCTGAGCTGAAATTGACTGAGCTACTCATCAAGATGTTCACTGATCATCAAGCTTTAACGTCATTAATGAAAGATAAAGAGCTAAGTAGACGTCAAATGCGCTGAGTACAAAAGCTCGTCGACTTCAACTTCAAAATCATGTATCGCTCAGGCAAACAAAACATCAAAGTCGATGCATTGACTCGTCGAGCCGATTCAGTTTCTAGAAGTCTCGAGAATGAACGATGTCGCTATCAGCGAACTACAATTCTCACGTCGAATCGAATGAAAATCGCTGATCTAGAAGAGAAAGAGAACGATGAATCAATTTATCGATTGATTCTAGAAGCTAACAGAATCAACGAGAATTGTATTCTACTTCGTGAAGTCGTATTAAAAGATGAAGCTCAATACGAAGGTACTAAATTAAGAGATTGTCGAGTTCAGAACGAAATACTATATCGGGATGATCTTCTATGAATTTTCTTCGATGAGCATCTTCAAATGAAGCTAATTCGAAAACTTCACGATCAATCTTCTATTGATCATTCCGAAATTCTCAGAACGATGAAGGTCATAAGAAGATACTACTATTGATCTTCAATGCGAAAGACAATAGATCGATATATTTGAAACTGCTACATTTGTCAGCGATCAAAGACTTCTCGAAATAAATTCAATGAACTACTACATTCTCTACTCATACTCGAACAGCGATGAAAGAACATAGTCATGAATTTCATCATCGACTTATCTCTTTCGAAAGACAAAAACGTCATACTAACAGTGATATGTAGACTGACAAAGAAACGGCACTATATTTCTTGTTCTACTGATGACGAAGAAATCACAGCAGAAAAAACAGCAGAGCTAATGCTTCAGTGAATATATTGAATACACGATTTACTCGATTTCATTGTTTCGAATCGAGACTCTCAATTTACCTTCATTCTATGAAAGTCTCTTTGCAAAAGGCTGAGCATTAAACTTTGATTATTCACTGTCTATCATTCTCAAACCGACGATCAAAGTGAACGAGTCAATCAGAACGTTGAAAGATATCTTCGATTCTTCTGTTCGTACATGCAGAATGACTGAGCTAAGCTACTACTCATGATCGAGTTCGTCGACAATAATGCTCTGTTCTCAGTCATCTTCTCGACCCCTTTCTTTCTAAACAAAGACTTTCATTCTCGTATGAGCTTTGAACTCGATGTCAGCGAATATGAAAGTTCCCGTGAACGCTTGCAGACGACTAAAGCCGAGAATATATCTGAACATATGAACAAAACACTGAAGTTTGCTCGCGAGTCGCTAGTCAAAACACGAGAACAAATGATGAAACAAGTCAATAAGCATAGAAAAGAAGTTGATTACAAGATCGAATCAAAGATGTTTCTGAATGAAAGAAACATCGTTACAGCGAGATCTTTCAAGAAGCTAGATGACAAAATGCTCGATTCTTTCACCAATCTAGATCTCGTCGACTCTTCATATAAACTGAAATTATCAGAGTCTATGCGTGTTCATGATGTATTTCATCCTGATCTGCTTCGCCCTGCCGTCGACGATCCCTTGCCTGGTCAAAAGAACGAACCCTCAGGTTCAATAGTGGTAAACGACGAAGACGAATGAAAAATCGACGATATATTGAATTTTCGCCGATATCGAAGACGACTTCAGTATAGAATCAAATGAAATGACTATGACAATGATCTCAATTGGTACAACGCTGATGACGACGAATTTATGAACACTCAGAAGGTAGTTGACGATTTTCATATTCGATATTCGAACAAATCGCGCTAGAAGCGCTTTCGACTATTCAGCCAATCAGAATTTAATGAGCCTGAGCCTGTGAAATCATGATTGAGCAATCAATCGAATCGAGCAGAAAATACATTCATGCGAACATGAATCGTCGAAGAAGAGGGGTAATGTCACGATTCTAGCCTTGTCAGACTCAGCCTTCTAGCCTTGCCAGGCCTATTCTCGCTCCGTCACCTTGACTAGTCTCTATTGGGCCTAGCGTCGGCTGAGAAACACACATATGTAGCCAGCTTCTTTCCTGTAGCTACCTTTCTTCCTTAGCATTTATCTTCTAGTTAAATGACACTTCTATTCAACTCGCTCTAGGCAGATCTCTAACAACTTGAATCAATCGTTCTGCATATATGAACAAAAGAATCAAAAATATCGCTTGATGTTCTGATTGACTCGTTCGCTTTGATCATTGATCTGAGAATGATAAACAGTGAACAATCGAAGAAAAATGCTCAGTCGTTTGCAAAGAAACTTTCATAGTATAAAGATGAATTGCAAATCTCGATCAGATACTATGAAGCTTGATAAATCATGAGTTCAATATACTCATTGAATCAACATTTCAGCTGTCTTTTCGACAGTGATATCTTTATCGTCAGTGATGCAAGAAATATAATGTTTTTTCTTTGATAATTTGCAAATGATCGTCAGAATAGCGTTGTACTCGCTTGAATCAGATAGATCAATAATGAAGTTCATTACTATATCTTGTCATCGCTGTTCAGATATCAATAGAGATTGAAGCAAGTCGTTTGATTTATTTCTAGATGTCTTTGAGCGTTGACAGATATAGCAGTTTCAAATATATCGATCTATCGTTTTTCGCATGAATGATCAATAGTAGTTTCGCTTTATAACTTTCACATTTCTAAGAATATCAGAATGATCAACTGATGATTGATCATGTATCTCACGAATCAGATTCATTTGTAGAAGCTCGTTGAACAAAACTCATAGCTGACTGTCTTTGTATAAGATTTCATTCTGAACTCGACAATTCTTCAGCTTGATGTCTTCATATTGTGTCTCGTCTCTTGTTATTGCTTTGCGAAGTAGCATACAATTCTCGTCGATCTCATTAGTCTCAAGAATCTGTTTATAAATTGATTCACTGATGTTCTTCTTTAGATCAGCAATTTTCATTCGATTCGAAGTCAAAATAGTGATTCATTGATAGTGAATGCACTCATCTTCTGAATCTCTGAGCACGACGTCAGCTCAACGAGTTAATGCATCGATCTTGATGTTCTGTTTGTCAGATCAATACATTATCTTGAAGTTGAAATCAGCAAGCTTCTGAATTCAGCGCATCTGATGTTTGCTCAGCTCTTTATCTTTCATCAATGAAATGAGTGCTTGATGATCGATGAACATCTTGATAGAAATGTCAGTTAGTTTCAGTTCAAGTCATCAGTGTTCAAATGCTTGAATGATGATCAGAAGTTCTTTATCATATATCTTGTAGTTGCATTCAGCAGAAGACATATTCTTGCTATAGAAGACAATTGAATGTAGTACTTCTTCATCATCATATTGAAAGAAAACTTCATCATTGACGTAGTTGAATGAGTCAATTTCAAGAATAGTCTCACAAGTTTGATCAAAGTGACGTAGTATAAAAGTCTCGATCATATGTCTCTTCATATGATCGAAGACGATCTGACAGACTTCATTTCATTCAAATATGATCTTCTTTTGAGTAAGTTGAATCATTGAATGAACAATCTTCGAAAAGTTCTTGATGAAGTGTTGATAGAAGTTGCAGAAGTCAATGAAGAATTGCATCTGAATGAGATTATTGAGTGTAAATCAATCAACGACTGCTTGCATCTTTCGCGAGTTCATCTTCAATTCTTCAATTGATATCAAAAGTTCTAAAAAAATGATTTTCTGAACATGAAACTTGCATTTATCGATGTCTATCTGTAGATCAGCTTCTCATAGTCTATTCAAGATCAATCATACATGTTGCTTGTGTTTCTTCAAAATCTTGCTGTAAATGATAATGTCATTTAAATAGATCTGACAAAACTGATGTAGATATTCAAACAACACATCGTTCATATAGTGTTGATAAAACATTGATTCGTTGATTAATTTAAAGAGCATTACATGATATTTGTATGAGTTGAAGAAGGTAATAAAGATAGTCAAATCTTCGCTATCTGAGTGCATATGTAGTTTATTGAACGTGACAATAATGTTCAATTGAGTCAGATATTTGCTTTCTTGTATACGAGCGAAAGTCTCGTTTATCAATGACAAAGAATAGTGATCTTGTTTGATCAAAGCATTGAGCTTTCTGTAATCAATGCAGAAACGCAAACTATCATCTTTCTTTTCAACAAACAAGATAAGTGAGACGTATGATGCAAAGCTGAAGAAAATGAATTCTTTGTTCAAATATTCAATCAGATACTTCTTTATCTTCTGAAGCTTGTGATCAAACATCTGATATAGTTTGCTTCGAGAGAATGTTTCTTCATCGATCAACTTAATTTTGTGATCATAGAAACAATGCAATGATAGCTGATCAATCATTGCTCGATCAAAGATGTCTAGATAGTCGTGATATTCAGAGAGAAGCTTGACTTTGACTTGCTCAAGAGCTTCAGCATAAGAAAGCTCATGCAGATTCACTTCTTCAGACTTGTTTTCAACTGTAGTTATGAGTCGATCGATTTTCAAGATGATAACAGCAAAAATCTTGACATCTGATCATTTGACTAACATTCTATATGTCGCTGTCTTTATCATTGCTATGTTTATTGAACTGAAAGAGAATGAATTCAGACTGAACGTTGATTTAGAATTTTTGACGTTAGTTAAAGTCGCGTCACGTAATTTTAACTGTTCAATTAGTTTAACTGACTTCTCATTGAACTGATTGAAAGAGAGTGATTTCAGACTAAGTTGAAAGATAGTAAAAGATCTCTTCAGTATATGAGTAGAAGTCAAACTCTTTTGCTTCGTGATTATCTTGTTGCTTGTGAGTAGAACAATTGATTTTAAATTGAGAATGAAAATCGAAAATCAAAGAAAATTGATTTGCATGTCAATTACTAGATTGATTTTGTTCATTCATGTTTTTTCAAGAATCATTTAATGTTGATTTAATTGAGTGATCAACATAGAAGCTGTGTCAATTGTATGATCTTGAACAGTCAGATTCAAATAAATGACATGAGTAATGAGTTTTTTAGCATAATGATTGTCAAATTCTCGAATTGACTTCGCTTTGATTAAAGTCAGAGACTCGATTTGCAACTGATCATAAACAATCTGCATGATCACTTCATCAATAAATGAATAGTCAGCAGCTTCGATGTCAATCAATGACTTCAATGAGTAACTAATTTCATTGCTAGAAAGTACACATTCAGTAGTCAAAGATTCAGAAGTAAAAGAGTCATTTGACATGCTCATCATTGAAGAAATTAACATCTTTTTCATCACGTCTTTGATGAAAGTCTCTAGTTTTTTGCCTCACTATCTTTGAAAGAAGACATTTTCTCATTCTTTTTATTCTTCAAAATGATGATTTCATGTAGACGAGAGATGAATGCATGAGATGCAGAAGTATTGATCTTGTTCTGAGAATAATTCTTGAACAAATGATTCAAAGTCTTGCAAGTATAGCAGATGGTAGACAATCTTGCTGACTCAAAGATAGAAGAGAAGATAGACTTAACATAATCAATTATCAAAGTCATCACTGATAATAAAGTAGCAATGCATTTATCAAATACAACAGTGACTTTGACGATGACAGTGCAAAGCTGACTGCGTAGCTGATAGTTGACTCGCTGTTTATTATTCACATCTTAAAGAAAGATTCATAAGTAAGTAAGCGAAGTAAAATTCTCTGAACAGACTGATAAAGCGTTCTGCAAGCGATTATTGATTTTATTCTGAAGATCGTTCATCAGAGTACAATTGTCGTATTCAAGATAGCTGAATAGCTTCATAAAGTTGAAGTAGAAGACATTGAAAGACTTGTCTGTTTGTCTCAGAGCATTGTACTCACAACAACACTTTCAATTTTTATTCAGTTCATCATATATTTCTTTCAGATGCTCAAATAGCTCGTCGATTGAAATGTATGAATGCAAAGCATCATGTCAATGTTGAGCGAAGATGTGCTCAGCAGCATTATCTTCTAGTCTAAATATCACATAAATAATACAGATATTCTCATTATCAAAGTGATCGACATTAGTCTGAAGCTTGTCATCTATCTTGATTCTTCAGCTGTCTCATGTTGATTCATCTTCATCAATGAATATAAATGAGTTCAAAAACTTGAAGAACTTGTGATGATCATTATTGAATAGAGTGAATGTCTCACGTCGAGTATGATTCTTGATAGATTGACGAGATAGAGATTTCGTAGACTGACGAGATCGAGACTGATTTGTTAAACGCTGTTTCTTTTTTAAACTCAAGACTTTCTCTTGTAGATTAATGATAGTCTCTTCTTGAGTGTTTATTGTCATTTGATTGATCTTTAGCTCATCAAGTCTCTTGATGTGATTGACTTAAACATCAATTCATTACTCATTGAGTTTCAAAGTCATGTCTTGTTGATCTCTTAGCTCGATCAGCATCTTGATGATCTCGTCTGACTGATTGATAGCTCATTTACAAAGTTGTTGACTCATGTTGATGTCTCATGAGATAGCGACATTCTGAGATTTCACTGAGACATTGAAAGAAATAATGAAAACGCGTCTGCTAGCAATGTTTCTAAGCAGACGAGCTGTTCATGACTCAACTGATTCGAAGTCGCGTGTCATTGTAAGAAAGATAGATAGATAAATTGTGATAAGATTGAGTGATTGATTTGATAAATTTGAGTAAATTTGAAGATGTGTTTTGATAAAAGTAATTCAAAGAATTTCTTGCGAATTTTCTGAATAAACGAAGTAGATTATTTCGTATTGTCTACACGTCGATAGCAGAGTAGTTGATTAGCATTTATCTACTGTTAGAAGTCGATCTAGAGTGAGTCATAAAAATGTCATTTAACTAATAAATAAATGCTAAGAAAGAAAAGTATCTACAGAAAAGAACTCGATTCTTATATGTGTATTTCTCAGCTCTATGCTAGACTCGATTGAGTTGACATCTTACACATATGATGCAGAGTCTCAATGATATCATCTCTAGATCAGAGTTTCACTAAACTTGATTAGGTTGAAATCAGGCAAAGACTAGGCGAAGAATAAACGAAGGCTAGAATCATAACAGAATAGCTGCTAACTTCTGTTTCTTTTGCAGTTCATCACATTGAAGCATTACGCAAGTCAGCTGTTCATTAATATCAAGAGAGAGTTCATCTTCTGCTTCTTCACTTTCTGATTTCATTATGCAACGTTCGTTTTCTGATATAATGTCTTGCAAGATCGAGACGTTGTTGTTGCAATTCTGTTGCAATCACGTTGCTGTTGTCATGCTTGAATATCAAATCATCACTTTTAAGAAAAGTTTGAAATAATTAGAACTGTGATGATCAAGTCTACTAAATGAATAAACGAAGTTTATAAGAGTGATATGATAATGTGATATTCTAAGCAGACACAGAATGAATATATTTTTGATAAAGCTAATTATTAAGAAGTTCTCAATAACTTGAGAGAATCGATCGACTATAAAGAGTTTGTCAAGCATTGTCAAGTTGAGCACGACATAACTCATGACATATTTAGTTGAAGATATGACGTAGTCTAAATGATGTCTTGACAGAGTCATAGAGTTTCAGAGCTAACTCAGATCTGATCTTCGACTCAGTCTCTGATCTAATCTCTATGTGTCAATTCATCATGACACTCAGTCAATTTCAGCTCAGATCATCAATGCTTGAAGACATGAATGATTATTAGTAGTTTCTTGTCATAGATCTTGTAATTACACTCAGCAAAACTCAGATTCTTGCTGTAGTAGATCATTGAATGCAATGTTTCTTCATCATCATATTGAGAAAGTATGTCATCGTTGACGTAGTCGAATGAGTCTGTTTCAAGAATAGTCTTTTTATTCTGATCAAAATGACGAAGAATAAAAACTTTAGTCATTCATTTCTTCATATGATCAAAGATCATTTGACAAGCTTGATCTCATTCAAATATCATCTCTTTTTGAGTTAGTTGAATCAGAGAATGAACAATCTTCGAAAAGTTCTTTATAAAACATTGATAGAAATTGCAGAAGTTGACGAAGAACTGCATCTGAATGAGATTTGTAGAAGTAAATCATTCGACTACTGCTTGTACTTTTCTGAGATTCATCTTTAGTTCTTTGATGAATAGCAATAGTTTCAAAAAGAAGATTTTCTAAACATGAAACTTGCATTTGTTTATATTCATCTGAAGATTGATCTCTCGTAGTTTATATAAAACTAGTTGTACATGTTTCTTATGTTTCTTCAGTGTTTTGCTGTAGATGATAATGTCATCTAGATAGATCTGACAAAACTGATGAAGATAGTCAAATAGCACGTCGTTCATATAGTGTTGATAGAAAGTTGAGTCGTTGATTAATTTGAAAGACATCACGTGATATTTGTGAAAATCAAAAGAAATAATAAAGATAGTCAAATCTTTGCTTCTTGAATGCATGCGTAGTTTGTTGAAAACGACTATTATATTCAATTGAGTCAGATACTTGCTATCTTGAATACAAGTGAGAGTTTCGTCTATTAAAAATAGAAAGTAGCGATCTCGTTTGATCAAAGCATTGAGCTTTCTATAATCAACACAGAAACGCAGACTATCGTCTTTCTTTTCGATGAATAGTATGAGCGAAGCGTATGAGATCGAGCTAGAAAATATAAAGCTCTTATTCAGATGTTCAATCAGATAATTCTTCATCTTTTGAAGCTTGTAATCAGACATATGATAGAAATGACTTCGAAAAGATGTTTTCTCGTCGATCAACTTAATTTTATGATCATAGAGACAATGAGAAAATAGTTGATCAGTCATCGCTCGATCAAACACGTCTAAATAGTCATGATATTTCGAAGAAAGCTTAGCTTTGACTTTTTTCAAGATTTCTTCATGTGAAAGCTTTTGTAGATTTACATCTTCAAGTTTATTTCTAGCTGTTTTTAGAAGTCAATCAATTTTCGTGATGATGATCGCGAAAGTAGTCACATTCAATCATTTGACTAGTAATTTATATGCTGCAGTCTTTATCATTGCTATGTTCATTGAATTGAAAGATGAAGCGAAGTTGACTGAACTAAATGATTTTACGATTCTATTGAATGAAGATGACTTCTCGCTGAGTTGAGTGACAACAGAAGAAATAGATTTCTTTAGTATTTAAGTAGAGATTGAACTCTTCTGTTCTATTGCGATTTTCTTGCTCGAAAAAACAGCTGAATGAGCTTTGATAGAAGTTTTGATATGAGCTTCAAAACTAGAAAATTGAAAACAATCATCTTTCATATCAATAGTCATCTTGATCTTGTTCATTCATGTTTTTTCAAGAATCATCTGATGTTGATCTAATTGAATGATTAGCATAAAGATGAAACGTTTCATATGATCTTGAACAGTTAGATTTGAATAAATTGCATGAGTAATGAGCTTTTTTGCATAATGATCATCGAATTTCCTTATTGATTTGAGCTTGATTAAAGATAAAGATTCAATTTGCAAATAATTACAAACATTCTGCGCGATTAATTCATCAATGAATGAATTGTCAGCTGCTTCAATGTCAATCAATGACTTTAATGAGTAACTAATTTTATTGCTAAATAGTACACATTTAGTAGTCAAAGATTTCAAAGCAAAAAGATCATTTAAGCTGCTCATTGTTGAAGAAATTAACACATCTTTCATCACGTCTTTGATGAAAGTCACTAGTTTTTTGTTTCATTATTCAATTTCTCTGTAAATAATTTCTTCTCTTCTTTCAACATGATGATCTCATTGAGATAAGAAATGAATGCACAAGATGTTGAATTACTAGTCTTCAGCTGAAAGCAGTTCTTTGAAAAATGACTCGATACTTTGCAGTTGAAGCAGATGATTGACATTCTTGATCATTCAGATTCAAGAGTGAAAAAAGTAGTGAGTTGAACATAGCTAGTAGTTGAGACTGATGCTGATGTTGACGAAGAAACGAAACGTTTTTTCGAAGCTGCTATTGATTTGACTGTTCATTGCTCATCACGTAGCTGATAATTGACTTGTTGTTTATTATTCACATCTTGAAGAAAGATCTTAAGCTTATCAAGTGAGCTAAACTTTATGAGACAAACTGACAACGCATTCTGAAGATGATTGTTGATTTTATTCTGAATGTTGTTCATCAAAGTGATATCATTGTAGTTCAGAAAGCTGAATATTTTAGTGAATTTTGAATAGAAGAAGCTGAAGAGCTTGTTGAGCTGCTTTAGAGCAACGTATTTGCAACAACACTTTCGAATTAAATTTTGATCTTCATAAATTTCTTTCAGATGTTTCAGTAGCTCTGATAGTGATTGATAGAATGAGAAAGCATCAACATGATGCTTTGCATAAATTTGCTGATCAGCATCATCTTCTAGTCTGAAAATCACATAAACAATACAAATCTTTTCAGTAGAGTAATGATTTGCATTAACATTGAGCTTGTCAGCTATTTTGATGTTTCATGTCTTTCAGATAAAGTCATCTGTTTCAGTGAAAATGAGTGAATTCGAAAGCTTGATGAACTTGTGATGATCATTCTCATTATTGAATAAAGTGAATGACTCTTTGTCACGATTTTAGCATGTGTTACTTGAAAGATGTTGAGAAAAGAGATGTTAGATCACTTAGATGATGTTGAACAATATTATAAATGATGATAGATGTGAGATTATCAGTGATGTTATGAGGGTTTCTCGATACGAATGATACTCAGCGTTCATGAGGTATAAGAATCTCTGAATGATCTCTTTCTTTTCTTTCTTCTTCGTGCAACGTCTTGTATCTAAAATCTAGTTATTAGAATTTCATTCTGGTTTCATTCAGCTCTCAGTTCGTGACATTACATTGCACTCACTACATCATGAGTCAATTCGAGAATATCAGCAACACTCTGCCGTCGACATCTCTAGCCTCGATCAACGAATTCATCACTGCCGCCCAGTTTCGAACCCACGTCAACAATGCTTCCGAAGCGTGATACACTTTCCTGATTGAACTTCAAACTTGGTTCAACGACATCATCACTCAGTATATCAACTGAGTCTCAGCCTGTCAACAAGAACATGAGCAAACTCAGATTGAACTTAAGCAGTCTCAGGCCAATAATGAAACCTTGTCAGAAATGGTTCAAGGACTCAAGAGCATGAGCAGAATCGATATCAAATAAGAGAAATATTCGAATTCAGAACTCTATATCGAAGAGCGAGAAAACAAGCTAAATCAATTCATCTTCGAGCTGATCAGCAAGCTGAAGTTGAACGCGAATCGTTATTCAACTCTCGAGTCCCGCCTTCTGTATGAGTACAGCCGCTTATCGAAGAACGCTGTCGCTCAAGCGTTGTCGCGTATGACTGCTCAGCATGACAAGCTAGTCACGGTTGAGCAATTAGTTGCCTTGTTAAGACAAGTCTTTGATGATTCAGACAAGCAAGAAACCGCTCAGCGATTCATTTCAGTTCTAAGAATGCGAAATCGCACCTTCATCGAATATCTGTTCGATTTTCAGCAGCACATTGATGCAATCGGATATGACGTCGTAACCCGAAAATTCAACCTGAAGAATGAACTATTCAGCGAGCTCAAAGCTCTATTGGTTCAGGTGAATGTCAGCAGCCTGAACTATGAGCAGTTGGTTACCAAATGTCAGCAATTGAATAGTCGATATCGCGCCACAGTACAGAATCTTCCCAAGTCAAAAGCAGTGATTCACTCTGCCTCTGAGACTTCTACAGTCCCCGCGTACCTCGTCAAATATGCGACACTTTCGGCAGGCTCGGAAGCTACGACCTCGGGCCCGAGAGACCTCATGAACTTATCGGTCGCCAACATGAAGAAACGAGGCCCACTGACCCTCGAGAAGCGTCAGCATCGCATGATCAACCATCTGTGCCTATACTGCGGTAAGTCTGGGCATCAGGCTGCGACCTGCAATTCAAAGCCCAAGGTTCAGCTACGAGCCGTCTCATTATTCGCCCTCGCAATCTCTATCGACAATCTCGCTTTCGATACTCCTTCCGCCTTGGGAAAAGCCTAGTCTCTGCGTACAGTCGCTCGCAGAGACAATCGAACAGCCTGAAAATCTCTGCACTCTCAGTTAGCTCGATTCATCGATTAGAAAAGAAGATGAACAATGATCATCTCGTGCTCTCAGGTAATCTAGAAAGCAATAAAATCAATGTCAATCTTTCTGTTTTGATTGATATTGACGTCATCGATTATGCATTTATTGATGACTCTTTCGCGCAAAGACACTCTCTGCCCTGTTTTTCTTTGTCTGAAATCTGTATTCTTCAGGGGTTTGACGATCAATCAGTCGTATTCGATTCAATCACTCATTACGCTCTTGTCAAACTTCGAGTTCCAAGCGAGAAGCTCGAAGAAACCCTCTTCTATGTCACTCAACTTTCGCAATTCCCAGTTGTTCTAGGCCTGCCTTGATTAAAAAGTCATAAAGCAATTATAGATCTGCGTCATAATCAGCTCACCTTTGAACCTCAAGTCAACTCAGAATCCGTACCCGAAACTCTCTCGAGCACCTCGATTTCGGCTGTGTCAGTATCAGCCTTCCCGACGTCTTCGCTCCCGAAACACCTGAAGATCTACGCTATAGATAGTGCTTCGTTTCTGCGACTCGCTAGGAAAAAGAATCATGATCTGTTTGTCATATTCATGAGAGATATCGACAAAGCTCTGAAAATCACGCCTTTCGTTGACTCTGCCACGCTATTGCCTCCCGAATATCACGACTTTCTAGATGTTTTCTCTCGCGAATTGGCGGACACTCTATCTGAACGACGTTTCTATGATCATAAAATTCAGCTGCAGAAGGGCAAAACTTCTACCTTCGAGCCTTTATATGACATGTCTCAAGATGAGCTTCGAGTACTAAAGAAGTATCTGAAGAATAATTTGATCAAAGACTTTATTCAAGCCAGCTCTTTCCCCGCGGCCTCTTCGATACTCTTTGTTAAAAAATCAAGCGAAGAACTCAGGTTTTGCGTGAATTATCGGAGTCTGAACGCCATGACAGTTAAGAATCGATACTCGTTACCTCTCATTCGAGAAACCCTAGATCGGCTGACTAAGGTCAAGTACTACATCAAGTTAGATATCATTGCAGTCTTTAATAAACTGCGAATGACTTATGAAGACGAGTGAAAGATCGCTTTCCGGACACGTTATGACTTATACGAGTACAACGTTTTGCCCTTCGAACTCACAAACGAATCGTCATCATTTCAGAACTTCATTAATGACACTCTGCATGACTTCTTGAACGTTTTCTGCATCGCGTACATGAATGATATCTTGATCTATAGCAACAGCAGAAAGAAGCATACTCAGCATGTTCGTCAGGTACTGGAGCGACTTAGAGTCGTCGAACTACAGATAGATATCGAGAAATGCGAATTTTCAGTTATCGAGATCAAGTATTTGGGCCTAATAATCATCACTCACGGAATCAAAATGAACTCTGAGAAGGTCAATGTCATCATGAATTGAGCTGCATCTCGAGGCGTCAAAGATGTTCAGAGCTTTCTGAGCTTCGTCAACTTCTATAGATGATTTATTAAGAAGTTTTCCAAGCTGGCCGGCTCGTTGACTGCCTTAATCAGAAAAGACCAGCCATTTAATTGAACTCAGAAGTGTCAATCCGTCTTCGATCGACTCAAGCAGACGTTCATCACTGCCCCTATCTTAATGCACTATAATTCGGACCTACCCGTGACTGTGGAAATCGATGCCTTCGACTATGTTGTGGCCGAAGTCATGTCTCAGCGAGATGATAATGAGCAGTTAAGACCTGTGGCCTATTTCTCTTTCAAAATGCTACTCGCAGAGTGCAACTACGAGATTTATGACAAGAAACTTCTAGCTATAATCAGAGCTTTTGAGGAATGAAGGCTCGAACTGGAAGGCACGTTAGACCCCGTTGAGATCATTTTCGATTACAAGAACCTAGAATATTTCATGTCAACCAAGCTGCTTAGCCGAAGACAAGTCAGATGGTCAGAATTTCTCTCTCGATTTAACTTCAAAATCGTGTATCGTCCGGGTGAATTGAACACTCAAGCCGATGCACTCACGCGTCGATCAGAAGATCTTTTCTTGAACGAGGAGGATAGTCGTCGAGAACATCAGTGGCAGACCGTGCTAAAACCAAAAAACCTGGAAATTCAAGTCTTAACCAATGTTCTCGACGATAGTGACTCTGAAGCATCCGAATCAAGTGACTCGAAGGGCGAATCAGTGATCTCTGAGCAGTCTGAACCATCAGAGGATATGCCTATGAATGAGCTAGAAGAACAACTCTCCGCAGTCTATTTCAATGATGAATGGGTACAGATCGTGGTAACTGCGTTAAGAGACGATCAACGAAAGCTTAAAGAATTTTCGTTAGCGGAATGTACGCTGCGAAGTGATCGAGTCTACTATAGAGATAGGCTATTGATACTTGAAGATGAGAAACTGCGACTACGTCTGCTTCAGTTAAGTCATGACACGCCTATTGCGAGTCATTCAGGAAGAGTCAAGACCTACGAGATACTCAGTCGTCATTATTACTGGCTCGGAATGATCAAGACAGTAGCTCGCTTCGTACGCAATTGCCATCTATGCTCTCGAGTGAAGATCTCTAGAGAAAAATATCAGGAAGCTTTGAAGCCTCTTGATGTACTCAATCGTCGCTGAAAAGACATAGTCATGAATTTCATCGTGGCAGTATCTGAAAGTAAGGATCTGAACGAAAATTCGACAATCAATATTCTGATAGTCGTGAACAGACTATCTAAACAAGTGCATTACGAGCCTATGAGTGAAATTACAGCCCTAGATACAGCTTGAGTTTTTTATCGTGCAATATGAAAACATCATGAATTATCTGATTCAATCGTCTCGAATCGTGAAACTCAGTTTGTCAGTCACTTTTGAGACGAACTTTGTACTCGATTGAAGATTCAAGCCCGATTGTCAATCGCGTTTCATTCAGAAACGAATGATCAAATCGAGAATATCAACAACGTTTTGAAACAATATCTTCGAGTCTTCGTGTTCTTTATGCAGAACGACTGAGCTGCATGATTGTCATCAGCTGAATTTGTCATCAACAATCACTTCTTCGAAAGCACTCAGTGCACGTCGTTTCTAGCTAACTTCGAACAGCATTCTCGAATGAGGTTGAAATCAAAGAAGACTCAGAAGAACATTATTGAACATTCGAAATGAATACATGTCGATCTGTTTGTTCAGAAAATGAATCGAATCAATGAAATTCTGCGAGAACAAATGATCTTAGCTCAAGCATATCAGGAACAATTCGCTAATGTTCATCAACAACACGTTCTCAAGTATGCAATTAATGATATGATTTGATTAGATGCTCGCAATCTGATGATTCATCGACTCAGCAAGAAGTTATCTAATAAATTCGAAAAATCTTTCAGAATCATCAAAATTGTTAATTCTCATTCTTATCAGCTAGAGTTGCTCAATGACTGATTCTGTTTCGACGTCTTTCATACTTATCTGCTTCATTCTGCGATCAACGATCTCTTATCTGAACAAATATCTTTCGCGTCGTTTTCAATAGTCTTCGTCGAAGAAGTGCTTAGCTGAAAGATGAACGAAATATTGAACTTTCGAGTAAAGAACTCTCAGCTAGAGTATTTAATTAAGTGAACTGAAATAGAAGAAAACAGTTGAGTAAAGTTTGCGAATGTGATGAATGTCATCGAAGTCATGAACGTCTATCACGCTCGAAATTTCGATCGTTCGAGTAAGAATTCATGAATCGCTTACGTGCAAGAAAGCAGCGACTCTGAATATGAGTCAGAGAATTAAAAGTCTCGCAGAAGCTTCGACTTCAAAAGAAGAATCTATTGTCACGATTTTAGCATGTGTTACTCGAAAGATGTTGGAAAAAGAGGTGTTAGATCACTTAGATGATGTTGAACAATATTATAGATGATGATAGACATGAGATTATCAGTGATGTTATGAGAACTCCTCGATACGAATGATACTCAGCGTTCATGAGATATAAGAATCTCTGAATGATCTCTTTCTTTTCTTTCTTCTTCATGCAACGTCTTGTATCTAAAATTTAGTTATTAGAATTTCATTCTGATTTCATTCAGCTCTCAGTTCGTGACACTCTTGTGAGCTTCGAGAACGTTGATTGACTTCAGAAATCGATGAAGTCTCTTTCTGATTGACTTAATGCTTGACTGACTGAGTCTCTTGATGAGACATAGATTGATCAGCTTGACGTTGTTTCGCTCTGAAGTTTAATCGCTCATTTTGTAGTTGATGAATCTTTTTCTTTAGCTCATCATTCTTATCAAAAGCAACTTCTAGTTGTTTCGCTCTCTTTTTGTGATCTTCTTGTACAAGAAGTCAATGTTCATTGAGTTGTAAAGTTAAGTTGCGCTGACTTCAAAGCTCGTTCAGCATATTGATGACTTTGTTGAATTGATTGCTGACTCAATGAAACAGTTGTTTTTTGATGTTTATGTTTCATGCAATGACAGCTTTCTCAGCTTCAACTGAAGCATTAATAAGTAGAAGTGAAACTCTTTTATTGACAATGCTTCTGAGCAGATGATTTGTTCAAGACTCAACTGACTTGACATCATGTATCATGATGAGAGAAGATAGAAGTTGTTGAGATAAAAGTAAATGAGAGATTGATGTTTTGAATTGATGTTTTTTAATGAGTGAAAATTCAAAGAATTTCTTGTGAATTTTAGATAATAATTGAGTGCTTTATTCAAAGAATTTCTTGCAAATAGACTGATGAAAATGAGTGTAGAATCGAAGAATTTCTTGCAATCTAAAATGATGATGCAAATTTGAAGAATTTCTTGCAAATTTTTCTTACTGAATAAATTGTTTCATATCATCTATTCATTGATAGCAGAGTAGTAAATGATGAGCATTTATCTAATTTTAGAGATCAGCATAGAGCGAGTCAATATGAATGTCATTTAACTAGAAGATAAATGCTAAGAAAGAAAGATAGCTACAGAAAAGAAGCTGACTACATATGTATATTTCTCAGTCGACGCTAGACTTAATAGAAACTAGTCAAGATGATGAAGTGAGAATAAATCTGACAAGACTAAAAGACTGAGTCTGACAACACTAGAATCATGACAAGACTTTTGCATACTTTGAAAATGAAAAGAACTTCAGACTATATAATTGAATGAACATGCAGCTTTCTTGAAAATCAAGAAACATTGCTGAGATTTAATGAATGAATAAATGACATGCATGAAATAAATGCAGACATATTGCAGAAATTTCTCATTTCATTGATTCTCTTTCTATTCTTCAACGTAAATCTGATTAAAAAGTGCAAAACATTGAGAATTAAAATTGAAGTATTCAACTTTGTAAATAACATTAACATTTTAATATATGATAAATTCATTGAAGAAATTTGTAAAACATTGAGCAAAGTGCACAATGTTTGCACAAAATAAGTTTACACTTATGATGCAACATTTGCATCAGAAAAGTATGAATTTACATACTTCATCAGAAAATCAAAGAAATTTGACATGATGACTAGCATATAAATAGAAAGCTCAGTTATTAAGTTAAAATCAAATGTGCAAGTTCTGAAAGTACAACTAAACATGAAATTGTGATGAGATGCACATCTTCATCAAATTGAAGTGAATCACATCACATGAATGCTAGCACTTAGTTGACTTGAAGTCTTTACATGAAAAGCAATCTTCACAAAAGCAAGATAAATATACTCAATAATAATAAAATCAGAAATTGCATTTAAAGCATTAATCTGATATCAGCAAGAAAAAGAGAGAAAACTGTTAAATAAAGAATGCAGACTTGAAACATTACAGAATCAAACTTTGTGTCATGTTGCAAAAACATTCAAAAGAGTAAGCATCAAGACTCTGAAAGCAGAAATGTATATAAACTTGTTGCATGTTCATTTGAACATGCTGCAAAACAAGATCACATTACACAGTTGAATCAATGATTGTATGCAGAAAATCAGACAAGCATGTAAATTGATACATGTTTATCTGATGAATGTCAATCACATCATTTTTCGCTTTTTCATCATCAAGAAAGTGATGCTTCTGAACAACTTAATTCAAGAAAATGCGAAAATACAGTTAAAATGCAAGTGATTAATTCTCGCTGTGATGATTTCAACTAGTGACAGCATTACAATAATGCAGTATCACAAAAGTCAGTAAAAACAATGATGAAAAAAATATAAAAAATGCATTGCAGATGTTCATGTCATTTCAACACAAAGATTGCATCTGTTTAACAAGATGATAAAGATGTGAAATGATTTTCAGAAAATTAAAAGCATTCTCATCATTTACATCAAAATTGAATGCATAAATCTGAATGTTTATTTGCACTTCAAAAATGTTTCAGATGTAGATAGCATGTGATGCAACTGCAATTGAGATCATCAGATGATAAAACATGTACTCATGCATTGTTTAAACTGATTGCATTTGCGATCAAAAATGCTATAAGATGTCAACTTCTTGAACTATTAAATAATCATCACTATCACAAAAAGTCTTAAAGCAACTGCAAGAATGATAATGAAAACAAAGCTTCTGAAACAATTTAAAATGATTGAATCACTCATTCTTTAACATGCAATCAACGTGAACTAATTTAATACAAAATCTCGTAATGATAGTTTTGACTGCATGAAGCAGTCATATAGACAGTGAGTGATTTTCTATTTCAAAGAGTTTTGTTCACTCAATATAAATAACATAAAGTTTCTCATAAGTTGACTTAATCAATGTCACAAAAATGTATGAATTTATTATTATTATTACTTAAAAAATTTTTAATCTTTTAAATGATTATGATCAAGTTTTTGAAAAATATCATCTCATCAACTAATCAACTTTGCAGTTGAAGAATTACATGTAATATTATATGTAATTTCTTAATGTCAATGTCAAGAATTTTAGTTTTTATTTCATTATTTCACTTTAACTCAGATATTTAATCTAAATTTGATTCAAATTTGATTCAAATTTGACTTAAATTTATTCTTGAATCATGCATCATCACAGTAAACTGCATTCATCAAATGCATCATCATGTTAAAACGCGTTCAGTTCAGTTTCATCTTGTATCACTCATCTTGTTTTTTTAAATCTTGTTTCTCTTGTTTGCTTTGCAGAAGCTCAGTCTTGAGAAGAAAAGCTACTGTCATGATGCTAGATTATCATCTTGATTTCGTTTAGATCTGACCTAGATTTAGCTCAGATCTGGCCTAGATCTGGCTCAGATACCTGGCTCAGGTCTAGGGCGCAGCAATAGCCTAGCGTGTTGCAATCTTACACGCGGCCCCTGAATCATGTACATAGAAGCTCGCCCTCGCCCTCGCTTTCATCCTTTGTCTTTCGTCTTGTACATTACCTGGTGTATGTCTTGTACCTAGATCCTATCATTAATACTATACCATCCTTCAATTAATAGTTCCTAGCCTAGTTCCCTGACAGAAGTAGAATTAGACTCTTGATGATTTCGCTTCCTGAAGCTGTATGTAATTACTCAAATGACAGTTTTGATGTTTCACGAAGACAACGTGAGATAGGCTCAGAGACTATTTGCGCCTTCAGTGGAAACGAATCCGAGAAAGTCTGCGGTGATGCCAAGCGTCAAACCTCAGAGAAGAAGTGGCTGTCTTGTGGCATTTGTTCTAAAATCATCATCACGCCGCCATGATCTGCACTTGATATGGATTTTAGTAAGCTTAGTTTCCGGCATGCGATCTCCCGTTAGGAAATTTGAGATAGAGCTGCAATATACGCTTTCCGAATTCCGATGGTATCAGCTCCACAGCACTAAAAAGCATCTTATCGAGCATGGTTCGAAGTATCACTCTTGATAGCTGGTGACCTGGCCGAGTCCTACGATCGGCTATGTCGCAGCGCTCATATGTCCTGAGTGCTGGCGACAATATTGCTCGTGTAGAAATCCAATGTGCTGAACCCACTTCTGATGGTTGCAGAACCAGTGGCGGAAGATCATAGCGCATGGCGAGGTATATGAAATGACAGAGAACCATAAGTCTGGAACCATTAATATGAAAGCTCGTGTCCGAGATCACTTAGAATAGACATACGGCACTTTTCCCAAGTATGTTTTCTCTACGCGTTCAGCTAGGTTACCCACCATTAGGAAATGGTCCACATCGAGATCAAGCCCAGCCTCCCTGGTCTCCCGAACGCTTGTATAGTGATCATCCAAATCATCTGGTTCCCGTTTACCATCTGGAAAAGCCACATGGCCTGTCCATCTATCACCTTGTCTCGCGGCGCGCTTGATAAAGAATACTTCTGGATCCCCTTGCTTGACCCAATCTTGTGCAAAGAAATTGATCAAGCGCTCTTGAAACGATCCAGCTGCTACCCCGCACTTGCTGCTGTCATAGGATGCCGGGTAAAGGAAGGTTGGCCGAACCCGGATTATAAGAGCCACAGACGCTCGTTTCTTGCATGTTGGAGGATTTGGAACATGTGGATACGGGCTGTGGTGAAGGGCCTTCAGGGCAGCTTTGAGTTTCTTAATGAGCGTCGACGTAAGGGGAAGTTCCTCAGCAGCCCCTTCTGTGTGGGGAGACTCCATGCAGAGGCACGTGAGAGGGTCGATGTATCATGTGGGGACATACTGTACCTCGGCTCGCTAGGTTGGCATAGAGCGGAGTTATGCGCGCGGCTACTTTCAAGAGCTCTGCATCCCTACCTCTGCGGCCACCACCACTAAACATGCCGTGCATGCAATGCCAATGGTATTTAGCTTTCAGAAAGAACCGTCCAACACCACTCAATACGTAGACCTAGGATTTTAACAACTCTAAAATTCCAATACCTGCTTAATATGCGTTTTGGAAAGACGCTAAAAAATTCTGCATACGAACCATGGAAATCCCATTATATTGATTACACGAGGTTGAAGAGAATGCTGCGAGAGGAGGAGGCTTCGAACAATGCATTTTCATCGGGCACATGCAATATAACACAGGAATGGACCGAAGAGGATGAAAGTGCATTTGTCGAAGAACTAGTGAACGTTCAGTTGGAGAAGGTTAATACTTTTCAAGTTAAAACCTACAAACAGCTTCAGGGACGGACATCTCTATGTGAGTCTAGTCTAGAGAAGATTGTTGAGGATGAGCAAGGTGTCGATGGCCATGCCGAAGCAGACGAGCAGATGAAAGCGGAGACGTTAAGCGAAGTGCTCAAAGAATTGGACAGCATCATTAACGAAATCAATGAATTGGAAAAATATAGTCGGTTTAATTTTACTGGATTTCTCAAAGCTGCCAAGAAGCATGATAGGCGGCGAGGCACAAACTATAGGGTTCGGCCGTTGCTACAGGTGCGCTTGGCGGCGCTTCCGTTCAACACAGAGGACTACTCACCATTGCTTTACAGGTTGGTCATATCGTACTTGCTAATTGTTCTCTTGGACAGTCGCTGATACTGAAAAGGCTTTCTGCAATGTACTCTTTTGTGAGACAGAAAATGCATCCCGATCAGGCCAAGGCAGGGTCGATGTCTGAGATGAAGGATAGTGGGGACAAGTACAAATCGTACAAGTGTACGTGAATTACTTTGAACCAAAGAACACTTTACTGAAACTTTGATCGCAGTTTGGGTACATCATGAAAATATCTTGGAGGTCAAGACGTACATTCTTCGCCGTTTACCTGTACTGGTCTATAATCCCCAGACTTCTAAAGTCGTCGACAGTGGTCAATCGGATCCTACCATTACCTCTTTGTACTTTGATAGCCCTCAATTCTCTTTGTATACTCAAAAAGTCTCTAACTTCTCTGACGCGTCGTCTTTGCGCCTCAGATGGTTTGGCCATCTCAATGAAAAGCCAGAGATTTTTTTGGAAAAGAAAAAAATTGGAGAGAATGGTAGTAGCGAAGAGATTCGCTTTCCTATAAAGGGAAAATACGTACAACCCTATGTTACGGGAGAGTACAGGCTGGAGAAAGCCATAGAAAAGCTTCGGGAGCGACAAGGCAGTGGCGCTTATGAAGTTTCCGAGCTAAAGAAGAACGTGGAAGATGTACAGTCTTTCATCCAGAAGAATGAACTTCAACCTGTGCTAAGAGCCAATTATACCCGCACAGCGTTTCAGATTCCAGGCGATGACAGAGTCCGGATATCGCTCGATACGAATTTGGCGTTCATTCGGGAGGATTCGCTTGATGCCGATCGGCCGTGTCGGAATTTCGGTCAATGGCATCGAGCAGAACTCGATTCAGCGCGCATAGAATTCCCATTTCCGGGCGTTCCGCCGGGGGAAATCTCAATATTTCCGTACGCTCTATTGGAGATAAAGGTCCGCAATGATGTCTCGAAAAGAACCCAGGAGTGGATCAATGATCTGATGTCCTCACATCTTGTAAGAGATGCTCCGAGATTTTCAAAATTTGTCCACGGCGTTGCTCAACTTTTTGAGGATCATGTCAATAGTTTCCCATTTTGGCTAAAAGACCTCGAGACCGATATAAGGAGAGACCCTGGAACAGCATTTCAAGAAGAACAGGGAAAGAGAGCTAAACAGGCTGAGGATGAATTAGCTGTAGGTAGCCTGCTTGGATCGAAGTCAGTCTCATCATTTAAAGCAGCGGTTGGTTCCCCTGTGAGCAAGTCAGCGACAACACTAGCAAACCTTGAACACAAGTCCGACAATGCTGCTGAGGAGATTGGCTCGGAGGACGAGGTACAGCAAGCCAGTTCGTCAATTCCACAAATTCTGCCGTACCTACGCACCTTCTTGCCCAGAATCTCGAGCTCGAAGTATGCGCGTGCACATCGACCAGGACTCATGCGGCTGCCCCCAGGAGTCAGGGAACCTGGCCAGCTCATCAAGGACTCTGGACCTGTGCGCGTAGAACACAAGGTTTGGCTCGCGAACCAAAGGACATTCGTCAAATGGCAACATATCTCGGTACTTTTAGCGTCCTTATCCCTCGGGCTTTATAACGCCGCAGGGGCCTCAAACAACGTAGCAAGTGCGTTGTCTGTCCTCTATACTCTGGTGGCTGCTTTCGCAGGGGTTTGGGGTTGGTGGATGTATATAATTCGCAGCCGCATGATAGAACAGCGGAGTGGGAAGGATTTCGACGCCGTTTTCGGGCCAATACTGATTTGCTTTGGTCTTATTGCTGCTCTTGCGATTAACTTCAGTCTCAAGGTACGAATATGTTCTGGCTCTCTCTGACCTTGCTAATCCGGCGTAGTACCGCGCAGCCACTGGAGCATTCGGTCATGATGGAAATTCTAGCCACGCTCTCGAAATTCTGGGCTGAAACACAGATGGTTCCACGGTTCCACCTTCGAATGGTCTATGACAAATCATGCAGTTTTGATCTCTCAGAGCCCTCCTTGTACTTTGATCTGGTTTCAGACGTTTTTGTACCATATTTTAACCGGGAATCCCAGACCTTTATTCGGAGCTGATTTAGCTTCTTCCAACAAAATATCGTGGTGTCCCTCTAACATGTGCCGAGAGGACTGTCGATGTCATGGATCTAGAAAGGAACCAACCATGATCCACGAAACTGCGTCGCTTTCTATTCAGAAGTTAGTCGACGATGCATGTGAGGGCAGAAGAGAAGGGAAAATGCTACCCACTGGAAGAGGCCACTGTAAGGTCTACTTATTTTTTTGATGGGTGTTGGCCGACTTCTCTTCTCGTCTCAACTTGTTTGGTGATGAACCCAGTACTCATTGACAGGCTGTTATGATCGCAAGATGTCCATAAGGCAAAAATTGAATAATTTTGATATTCGTCTGACCTTCGAAACGTGGACGCCTTGGCAAAAGCAGTTACTTATTATACACTCCCCCCTGCATTGGCGTCTCACATTTCGTCTGTCATGTGTGAAGAGCGATGAAAGGATTGACCCGACGTTTCCTTTTGAGAAGACACTTACATAGAACATCTCTGAGACCAGCGTCATCATTAGTGAGGTCCTTGAAGACTAGCACAGGTTAAAAGAGGTCTATACACGCTCGGAGAAGTATGTGTGACAAGGGCATAGAGAGTAAGGTTATCGAATCCCAAATGAATATTGCAGTGTTAAGTTTGTAATAGTTTGTCAACAAGAAAAAACGTTGGCAGGTTTATGCACTAAGCGAACCTGCGTTTCAATATCTGACTTTGCCCTATACACAACAATCAACTAACACTTGCTCAAGCATCTTCCACTCGATCACACTCGCGCTTACCTTCAACATATCGACCTCGTTCATAGCGCTGTCGGGGATCTTATCATCAATAACACAGTCATGGCTGGGCACATTCATCCTCAGGTACTCCAATAATATCAATGACAAAGGTTGTGACTGACGTGATCCCCAGTCTGGGCGCAACGACAGAGCTTTGTCATGTCACGAGCGTCGGCAATTACGTGCTTCGCGTCGTAGCCCATTGAGCTCGCTTTCCCCAGCTCCCAATCTTCAAGGCTTGCCATCGAGATATGCTGTTGATCGCACCAGTTCATTTGATTCTCAAGATTCTCAACGCCCACAAGTAACGGACGACGCTCAACATGATGGTATGTTTGGTGCTCAGTCTTTGCAACCATTAACATGGCCACCAAAGGGTTTTGACCTTCGGTCCAAACTTAGTTTTGACGAAGCTGAAGCAATTGTCAGCAAAGGTGCTCCCTCGTTCAAAGGGTTTGCCTTCCAGACCCTCAACGTGCCATTTCGTCATTCTCGTTTCTATGCGTTTGCTGGGATGATGGACGGTAATGAGAGTTTGGAATCATCGTCCAAGCTCTCGCCACTAACAGAAGGCATGTCGTTTGCATTGGATGGGGCATACGAGAGCTTAATGCCATGGGAGAGTCTGGAGCAGCCGAGTATGACCATGTGCTTTGGTGCTTCGCCTGGAACGATCACCTTGAACCATTGGGTTGGCTTGGTCGCGCGCCACCTACCATCGTCAGAGACGGACTCCGTCGTTCTTTTTAGGCCAATGTCGTTGAAGATGGTTCTGGATCGCTTGGAGTTTCTTGAATATGGCTTAGACGAAGACGTAAGTTCCAAACACATTCTTACTCTTTCTCTCAAAATAACAGTGTGCTGCACTAGCCCGAAGTTATGGAGAGCTTTCTGTACCTGCACTTGGTTCACGACCCGGATATGGATATGCCCGGAGAGAACAACTTGGGCAGGCAGATAGACGTTCTGGTTGCTGTCCTAGATACGACCTATTGGATAGACTTTAGCGACCCTAACTCCCAGGTCATTGCAGCCTACTATGACAACGAGAATCCAGCAGTGGCTCATCTGTTCTTCCATCAGCTTCTGCTGAGCATCGAAATACTTCTTCGCATCGATCGTACAAACTTCGCTGAGGTTGAGAAACATCGTTTCCTTTCACTACTGCCAGACAGAGTTGCTTGGAGCGTGACACTTGCGAAATTATGGCTGTCGAACGTGTCGATTACGCAAGTTGAACATGCCCGATTCCAAGATTCCTGGGGTTCTGCACCATCTATTCAGGTCAAAGCATACAACAAGCTTGCTCGGATCAAGCAGCTTGAACAATTGGGATGGGCACTCAAGTGGCCAAACATGGCGCAGGTATGCGACTTACTTGAAAAAGAGACCAAAGGGGAAACGGCACTTGAATTCAGTAGCGCCGAAGCAAAAACTTTCTTCTCTGGGGTTATCTTGCCTGGCCCTTCCTCCTCTTGGTTCGCGATGAAATGTCTGATTGGCTGTGATACCAAAGACGGACACAAGCTCAGTGGTCTCAACTGTATGCATCCGCAGTCAGGGTTCCAATATAGAAACGCCACATACTGGTACTGGTCTAGCATTGTCGGTAAGGTCCTTGGCGCTGCAAAAGGTGTAAACCAAGATGCTAGCTGGATCGGGCCATGTCTTTACACTCCCGACCTTGAGCGGTATAGGGCCAAGCTCGAGCGAGTCCGTTGCGTGATCGCAAACCCTGATCCTGTACCGACACGCTTGACCAAGCGGAAAATCAAGAACATGGCGGTACGGAGTGATCCACTCGGGCCTCCTGACGAGATCATCCCCGTGGATGAGTTTCAAGTTGTTAGCCCAAAATACCATGTCGTGGATACGATTCGAATCGAGAAGCTGGCTTGCCCTCTCGAACGCAATGCCAAGGACAGTTCAAGCGATGAACCCTCAGTCTTCAATGTCGCCATAAAATTCGCCATTGAAGGGGTCACTTACGCATTGAGACTGCGCCACGACACCTCATACATCAAAGCGATCCCATGCCAAGGACCGCATGTTCTCTTCTGGGATTATGCCTACAAATCCATCCGAGTTGACGGTCTACTCGATCAGTCCTCCTGGGGCGGCGTCGATGCAACCTTGCCTTTCACAGCAACTGCGTTCGATCCGATAGGCGAACCGGGTTCAAGCAATCCTCGAGTAGAGCATGACTTGTACGATGATGAAGCAGTCCTGGTTGTTGAAGCATTTGGCGTGCCTGACAACGAAGTCTTTGCTCGTGCTTGGTAAATCCTAACTTCACCAGCTCTTCACTTCTACAGTACTAATTCATCTAGGTGCGCTTACATGGGTCTCTCCGCTATCGTCGCCAACGTTGACGAGACTTGCATGGCTTGCGCTATCCGAGAGGCATATGCCGCTTCCGTTACTGTTGTGATATTAGTCGCCGGACGAAAAGACGAGGACGTCGAAGCAATCGAGCGTTCTCCTCCGCCTCCTAGAAAAGGTCGTTCTCGCATGCCCACCAATTGAAGATACCGACCTAAAACGATCTTGCCCAACATTGATGGTGTTTTGGTATGATCTTGATTAGAGTGGGTATAAAATACGAATTCTGGTATACTACGAGCTGGTGTCAACATTGTGAGTGGATCACATGACCCGTCTTGATGATCAAACAAGGATAGTTCTAAACCCGAGTACTCTTCTAGAAGGCTCGGTTTCTAGGATACTTTCTCGTCTTGGTGGTAAAATTCGATGTATAACCTCAGGTACGATATTGTTATTATTGGTCTTAGTGGATGCAATGCATGGACTACTCGAGGTACGAGATTGTGAGGTGAAGGAGGTTCTTTAAAGATGTGAACCATGATGCTGTATGAGAAGGACTATGTCGAAGCTTGTTTGAAGGTTCACCCTGTCCTATGTACCACACATCTTGACACAGTCATCTACCGTTCAGCGTGAAGAGAGTTTGAAGGATAATTGTTCGGGGAAATGTGTTGGTTTGCCATCTTCAGCAAGATCGTAAATTCCTCTCATAGTGACTCGTATTGTCCTGTGATGTACATGACAGAAATAGTACTATGACATAGATGCATTCGATGAGGGTGTCCCCAATGTTCGCCTGATGTACATATATACACTAGTACACTCAAGCTGAGTCCCATAAGCTGTAAATGCGGATCCTAGCTGCCAGATCTTCCATCCCCAGATCCCCGCGTCAGAACACCATCACCTCATTAAAGCACCACCACGAGCCCCCTATGGAGACTATGTACATTATGTTCGTGTCGCTTCTGGAGATCTGTCCTCGGTATCGTATATCGAGACGAAGGCTGGCTCCACCGAAGGTTTCACAGTGGTGATAGGCGTTGGCATCGGCCTGATGCTGCGCACTTAAACACCAAACGGGTGTGGCCATAAGCTAGTAAAGCTCTATGCCGTTGGAGAAAGCTGCTGGAAACTGGTCGTTTCAAGCTCATCCATTCGTCTCATCCTTTGCAAATTTTGTTTGCTCCACTCTCTCGGAAAGGTCCCCTTCTCCTAAACTACTACTCTTCTCACTGACTGGACTTCCTTCAATCTTGAAGCCTTCGCTTCTCTCTATAAGGCTCCGATAGTAATCCACGAGTACCTCAGGCTTCGGGACGATCCTCCACTCGACCCGCCATAGAAATTCTAGCTCCAATAAGGCGAGCTCCTTGAGGCTGACACCACCAACTCTAGCATATGTGTTGTTTGTCCAGAAGGAATCGCTGAGCCCTTTGCTTGCTACAGTAGCGCTGGTAATGAGGAACCGATGGACCGTTAGGGAGGAGATGGTGAAGGCGGGGTACAGAGCACATAGTCGGTCGATATAGTACACCATACTGAGTAGAATAGGCGGCGAGAGGGTAGCATGCGTTGCCAGACGTTGAAGATAGTCCTTCACACTGATTCCAGGTGGAGCTCGAGAATGAAACCTGGTTAGGCGGCCATCTTTGAGCGGGATTTCATCGTTGAACCTTACAAGTTCCATAAGCATGTTACTTATAAGTACGACTAGGTCCTTAACATCGCAGGTCTCATACTGCGCGGGCATGTGTTTTACTGGAAGTTTGTGCGGGCGAGCTCGCTTGGGCGACGAGCCTTGACTAGACGAAGAAGATGATTTGGCAAGCGTTGTTGGGGGTGCGGCGGCTGCTTGGGGGATCGATGACGATGAATAGGTAGGCTTGAAAGGCTTCTGCGGTGCTAGGGTTGGCTCCGCAGGAAGTTCCGGTGACTTAGACAGGCCCCTCCGCTTGCCGGACGAATGAAGAGGGCTTGCCATTGATGGCACGCCTACAAGAGGAGGAGAGTATTGTGTGCCCACGTCTACCGTTTCGTTGGTCGAAGGATTTGTCGACTGGCTTGACGTAGATAAGGGACGTTTGTGGGGGTTGGGCGCAGCGGACTGTAACTGTGCGGGATACCGTGGAAATGCTGCTGGGGATGGAGGTTTGATGTGGGGACGTGGAGATTTGCCAGAGGAAAATCGGTATGATCCATGACGGGAGACAGGGTGGAGTCCCGCTCCGGGAGATGTTGAAGCAGTCCTGGCGTGGAGCGTCGGCGAGGGAGATGATGTTATCATCTCAAAATCCTCGTCGGAATGGTTGCTGCTGCCGCTGGTAATCGAAAAAGGGCTTCGTTGTAGAGCGCTACCGTTTGTCTGGGCAAATAAGGTAAGAGCATACTTGTAAAGGCGAGAGATAAAAGTGCGTTCGTCGTAGGTACATGGAGCGAAGTCAGAGTAACAGGACTCCCGTAGAGAGGAAGTGCGCCAAGCCCCATCTGCGTAATAGTGTCGTTGCGCCTGCCGTTGTCTCTCGTACGGCAGCCGCTTGGAATCACCACAACGCGGTCGTTTATACATGGCCGTTGGAAAAAGTATACTGTGCACTTTTACAGTGAAAGCTCTTGTTGCTCACAAGAAGAGCAGATGTCGATTGGAAAGTGCTCTGCGTTATACATTGTTCTTTCGGTGGCATGTCAGGTAAGCTATATATATACCTACAGATATAGATGCCATGAGATGTACGCCGTTCTCCGTGCGCACTGAGTCGTGAAGACGCTGACGCCGTCTTCCCCAGATTCATCCCCACAAAGATCTACTTTCGGAAGTACAAGCACAGGGACTGCGGTGACTGCCGACAGCCGCATCGAATTTGCGCCCTGCAGAGTACCAGGCAATAGGGGAAACCACTGGTGTCTTTTGAGCCGCATAACATATCCATCACCAAGAGACGTTTCAAGTGTCATTCCCGCAACACGCAGTCGGGCAGATTGAGATAGGCCATAGCTTCAATCCAAGTTGCGTAGCCGCTGCATAAAGGGGAATGGCGCATCTTGGGGGCCACTGACGAGCCGGATCAGGCGAATGCAGATAATCTCATTAAGTAATGGATGAAGCTATACGCTCCATTGGCAACTGCGATGGCCGGATGCCATGTGGTAAGACAGGGTATTTGCTGGGGAATAGTCGAAAGGATAAAGCACAAAGCATAAAGAAAACGCTCGAGTCAGTGCAGGATTTGTTGCGCCCGGAAGCGGGAGAATTACCAAGCGCGAGCCGCATGTACTGTACCTAAGGTGCCTTACTTTAGTGAAGCAACATATGGATGCACGAGGAGCAGTACTTTGATGATAATCTTGAGATCATGAAATGAACAGGAAGTAACGGGGTCTGAGCATCCTGTATCATGAATTTCGCGAAATCCACCAAAGCCTTTTCTTTGATGACAAGGTCATACATACCTAAAAGAGCGCACAGTGAAGGTTGAGCTTATCCGTAGAAAGTAAGGTAGATGCTTGACAGTTCATGGCCCGCGCCACGTCACGTGATTGATGACTAAGGCGGGATCGGTCTTCCGCACTCTATCTATATCCGTCACGTCAAGTTTACCTGTGCAGGAGGGAGCAAATGAGCAGCCACCTTGTGAGGCTACCATTCAAGTCTGATTCCAGAAGGAAGAAATCCCAAGTGCATGCTCAGTACGAGATGTATGTGTTGAACGAGTGATTTATCATCTGGATAATAAGTACTTGGGGTCCTACATCCCCCCACTGCTTTTCAAGAGGCGTCGATACATATCACGAACCGACATTTGAAGGCCATATCTCTCTGCCACAGCCGTTCTCTCACACCAGACCGAGTAACGCTCGTTCCCCTCGTTCCGCGATCGACCTTCAAGCAGTAGGTCATATCCGCAATTAGTACCCTATCTTTTGCACGACCATGACACGGCCGTCTACCCCTCCTATTCTGGCAGAACTCCGAAGCCCCTCATCTCCCGCCAGCCAGGTAGCTGCACTACGAGCGCTCAAAAATGAAATCATTGGTCATGAACAGAAGAAAGACATGTGGATTGGTTTAGGGGTGCTGGCGCCCTTAAAACGTATTTTAAATACACATAAGGGAAGTGGGAGAAGAAAACATCGTGATGACAATGTTGATTCAAGCCAAACAAGGAGGAAAGGCAGTCGTACCGATGAAGAAGAAGCTCGTCTTCAGGCTATCATAATCGTTGGTAGTCTGGCATACGGTCAGTACAACTAAGCTGTTCTCTTCTGGCGAAGTTGAAAGGACTCTCTGACTTAAGGTACGCGGGTCTAGGAGGTCCTGCCTACGTCCATCCTCTGAATGCCGGAGGTGTTGTTGGTCCGCTGTTAGACGTACTTTCGCCATGGGAGGCGTCCCCGTCGGCTGTACTCGCGGCGCTAAGAACCCTCAATACTGTGGCGGACTCACTCTCCTTGGAGGATACAAGAAGAGTAGATTATTCAAGAAGGAATGCAATTCCTGATGGATTGATAACCTTTCTCTATACAGAAACACATCTCAGGAGTATCACACACTTACTGTCGCAGACGTCTAGTTCTGTGACGGTTCAGCAGCAGATTTCTTTAACGGCTAGCTTGGTAACGAAAACATGCCAAGAAGAATATCAACGCGCACTGCTCGCCCGAAGTGGCGTACTGGAGGCCTTGGCAAGCAGGCTGGCTTCTTTCATTGTTGCTACTGGTTGTTGTTTGATACCGGTCACTGTAGAATCTGAAGATCTCCCCCCCGCAACTGTGAGATCCAGGTTGGCACCGATTCTAGAGGCGGTGGGTGGTATTATACAGCATTCAAAAGCCCGTGCTGTTCAGTTTCTGTCCGCGCCCGCTTTCGCGGCCGTCTTTCCTAGGATTGAACCTGATGCAGCTTCTGCTTACCAGAAGAAGATGGCTACATGGGGTTCCTATAATCCCAACTTATTCGGAAATCGTCAGGCCTCGCTCAATCCAATTGAGACTCTCCTACCTCAGCTGCCGAGTTCACATCAACGGTCGTCGCCTGCGCTGGCGTCAAATTATCCACCGCTCGGCGCCACCGGGACCTTCGGAAAACAGCCGCAGACGAACCGAAATTTCAGCCCAGCCCCTGAAGCGTTTGAGATTACGGAGGACGATGAAAGTCCTTTAATAGCTTGGCTTATCTACGTCGTACGAGCCGAAAAGGGTATGACAAGGCTTATGGCCACCTGGATTCTGGCAATTCTGTACCGCTGCGGACTCGCAAGCAGGCGAAGAGAGACGGGTTTCGCGCTATTGCTGGTACCATTGCTCGTCCGGATGCTTGACAAGGATTGGGACATGTTCCCTAGACTCCCTGATCCATACGATGCTAGTGTTCTTAGTAATCCTGACTGGACAATCAAAGAACAAGCGCCCGCTGTCCTAGCGATGTTGGCTGTCGACAGCATCGAATTACAACGCGCTGCCGTTGATGCTGGGGCCATCAAGAAGCTTTCGCAATTACTGAAGGAGTCGTATGACCCACTTCCGAAGGGCTCTACAGCATCATTATGGACGCCGGAGGGGAATGATGCGGATACTATGGAGACCAAAGACGATGCGTCCAGGCTCGGTGCCGGTGGACTTTCGCTTGCGGCGTTCCATGTCACTAAAATGAGGGAAGCAGTCCTAATAGCACTGGCGGCACTTGCGTCCCTCAAAGATGAATTTAGGAAAACAATTATAGACAATGGCGTAGTGCCTTTTGTGATCGAATCCTTGAAGCCCTATAGTATGACGTCTGTATTATCTACCAACGCGAAGGTGACCGGGGATGGAGCTCTGGTGGACCGGAAGGTTGCGAATCCAAGGCATGTAATACTAGCTGCTTGCGGGGCGGCAAGGGGACTTTCCAGGTCTGTGAGCACATTGAGAACGGATCTCATGGACGCTGGTCTTGCAGCTCCACTGTTCGTTCTTTTGAGGCATTCGGATATTGACATCCAAGTTTCAGCCACTGCTGTCATTTGTAACCTAGTTCTGGAATTCAGCCCAATGCGAGAGGTGAGTTCATTCCTCATGGTATCAGACCCACTCGCCTGCTTACACCTTCCATGTAGGCAATCCTTGATTCGGGGATTCTGAAGATTTTGTGTGAACATGCGCACTCCATGATTGCAGAACTACGATTAAACTCTGTATGGGCGCTCAAGCATCTTGTCCTTGGGGCGCCTAATGAATTAAAAATGACGTGTCTCGAGGAGCTCGGACCTGGCTGGCTAAAGCAGATAATTTCGAATGATGCGGATGACTTCATGTTCCCTTCCGGATTTAGAGGAGATCGAGAGACGGGAACAAGAACTCCTATAACAATGGGTACTCCCAATGCCGCGGGAGAGCAAGTTGACCTGCTCAACGCCGTCGAGGACAGTTCAAGGGAGTCTAGCCAAGCTTTTGACGATGATGGCGATGAAGATCTAAACATGGTTGATAGCATTGGGGCCTTGAGTAGGTCTCATCCCGAGCACAAGCCTATCGCGTGTCTTGGCCGTCAGCATGATCCTCGGGCGAGCGAGTTTGAAACAATCAAAAGCCATGACATAGAGCGCGAGGGTCTCGATCTGCTTCGAAACATTTTAGCTGGTCCTGGGGCTCCTCAAATGATTGATCACATCTTCCAAGAACTTGGACAAGACAAGCTTTTCGAACTTCTAGCCAACAAACTCCGACCCAGGGTTTTGAACGCTTTCAACCGTGAAAGAAGATCATCCGAGAACGGCGTGAGGCGAGTTCAGCCGCCAACCAAAATAATCGTCTCCGTTTTGTATATCATTGTCCATATTGCAGCCGGCCTTCCCAAACATCGGCAGTTGCTCGTCTCACAATCAGAACTCCTGAAGCTTGTTGTTCCTCTCTTCTCACATTCGGATCCAGAAGTCCGTTGTCCCTGTGCATGGATTGTCATAAACGCTAGTTGGCATGATTCTTCAGCGGACTTACCGAATAGCAGATCCAGAGCGCGGGAGCTGGTAAAGCTCGGGTTCTATGAGCAACTCGAAGTAATCGAGTCCGATCCATCGCTTGATGTCAGGGAAAGGACAAGGATAGCCCTTACCCAGATGGCCAACCTACTTAGGTCATGAAGGGGATCTGCCGGAGTGAGAAACCGCACGGATCACAATTCCTTTCATTGATTCCAGCAGCATATACATGACATTTTGAAGAGGTGGAAGAATAACTTTCGAGGAACATATTTTCTAGTTTTTCTTCGAGCGTTTGTTTAATGCGGATAGACAGCTTCCAACCGGGGTAGTTTCGTGGGAACTGTCTCCTGTAAGAATGATTTCATCCGGAATTTGCACATGGACTACTATGAGCCGATTTGGGCGGGGAGGGGGTGACTGATGTGGTATCTTTATGTAGGTTTTGTATGAAATGTAAATAGAAAAATTAGCTAAAGGCATATGATTCATGAGTGTTCGAATTATCATATCGTGGTGGTATTGCGTGCCATTGGTTTTGACAATCTTTTCTCCAGCAAGTGTGAAAGGAGAACCGCTGTGACGTAGATTTGCGATGGCTGTTGGAATCGTAGGTAACCTCAGCCATCCAAGGAACTTAACATCTCCAAATGGATCCAGTGACAAAAACATCGATCACTACCTAAACGAAACCTACTTCATTTCCCCCTTCGCTCTACAGTAGGAATTTCCACACAGCATGAAAATAGACCCCGCCATCATACGTGCCCTATCTCTGGATGAATCCCTTACCTCTGTAGCTAAGCATGGAGGTTCTGGCTTCGCGACCACGGCCAAAGTCAGTACTGAGCTTAAAGACGGCAGCCAAAAGCACTTCTTTCTAAAATTTGGTCGAGGTAAAGAATCAGAAATCATGTTCAAAGGCGAGCAAGCTTCTCTCAATGCGATCCATAACGCCGTTCCCTCCTTGTGCCCTGCTGCTTTCGCATCTGCCATGCTAGAAGATCGAAGTGGTGCTTTCCTTGTCACAGATTTTCTAGATCTCGATTCAAACTCTCCCTCATTATCTGCAGACAAGGGTTCCGGTCTCTCTCTCGCGGCAAAGCTCGCAAAACTTCATACTACCCCTGCGCCGATACCAGAAGGCTTCTCTAAACCCGTGTTTGGATTTCCTGTTACGACTTGTTGTGGAGATACGGCGCAACCAAATGACTACCAGGAAAGCTGGGCCCAATTTTACGCAGAGAATCGACTTTTTCCGGTTCTTGAAAAAAGCGAGCGGACCAATGGCAAGGACATTGAGCTACGGTCTATGGTCGAGAAGACGGTCGATTTCATAGTACCGAAGCTCTTGGGAGACAAACATTTGAACAATGGCAAAGGCATTGCCCCTGTAGTGATTCACGGAGACCTCTGGTCAGGAAATAAGGGGAGAGGAAGGCTAGGAGGTCAGGGAGGGATAGAAGACGTCGTTTTTGACCCTAGTGCATGCTACGCTCACTCGGAATGCGAACTGGGAATCATGAAGATGTTCGGTGGGTTTGGGGGAGGATTCATGAACGAATATCATCGACTTTGCCCGAAGACCGAGCCGATGGACGAGTACGAAGACAGGGTTAGCTTGTATGAACTGTAAGTTGATTCCTAATCAGATGCTTGTCTGATGATAGTTGATGTTCGACTAGATACCACTATCTGAACCATTATGCTATCTTTGGAGGCGGCTACAAGTCGAGTGCTGTCTCAATCATGAAAACCCTTGCTCGCAAGTATGAAAAGTAAGGATAATTGTCGTTAGCTCTTTTCTATTAGATAGAACATTACATTTAATAAAATTGCTCAGCTTCGAGACCCGCCATGTATACGAATCTCTAGGGTAAATAGCATAAAGGATGAAGAGTGAAACAAAGTAGACATAATATGCATTGAAGAGTTCAACGGCGACGTCTTGGGGAATCAATCAAAACGAAGGATCGTCGAACCTTTTAAGCACTACCTCAAGATGTTGTTTTTGCTGTTGCCGTCGCTCTATCTGAATCTCGAACAGTGAGGATGCTAAATCATCAAATCGCCATATCATAGATAAATAACCTAAGCTAGAATGTAAGTACCAGATTGGAGACATCTACTTGGATGATCTTGAATGCGGCGGAGAGTCTATCCATGTCACGTGCGCGCTTGCATGCGCCGCGTTGCATTGACAAGCTTAGATTTCTCCTCTCCGCAAACGAGTTGTGGTTTATCTGATACAACAACGAAAAAGATAGAGCCAATGGCAGTTCTGCTTAAGGCCAGTTCATCCGAATCGCAGTATTCTTAAGACAAGCTCCGAAATTCAAACTCGTCAACTGCTCTGATGAATTACCAGGCCGCAGTTGCTGCTCAGTCGAATGAAGCACAACAGCCTCCAGTAAGCTTCCTGAGTCTTCCCGCTGAGATACGTCTCAAAATATATACCTTTGCTCTATCTGTTTCAAGTCACCACATCCTGTCTATGCAGGCTCTATCGACGGGTGAGGCCTCACCAAAGTCTGTACGCTGCTTTATGCCTCACTGTACTGGCCACCGCCAGCATCTGTACTGCTTTGATACCAGAGAGCCTGTCACTTTGTCCTTGCTGAGGACCTGCCGTCTCGTCTACCAGGAAGCATCCCTCATGCCTTATTCAGGCAATACCTTCAAATTCTATCAAGACCCTCAGGCCTATAGGATGTTCATGGAAAACAGATCACTACTGCAATTGCAAGAGATACGATCACTAGAGATTATGAGCGAAGGGCCACGCTTCGGCGAGAAGAAGCGTAATGATATCTGGCTCAACATGTGCACTACAATGGAATCAATGACAAGTCTGAAACATCTAAAGTTGGCGCTGCGAATGGTATGTATATATGTTTTTGAAGGACCTGTATGTCATAAAATTGTTCTGCGTTCTTCGTACTGGTGATCTAAGTCTGCTACGTATGCTTACCAGCCACATCCGGTAGGACCCGTTCGAAGCTTCGGGTGTCAATGCCTGGCAATGGCTCACACGTCCCTACGACCCTCGCATATCCCCCTTCTCATTTTCAGATAATTGGGCGGCTCTACTTTTGCGTGTCCGAGGCCTGGAAACATTCGAGCTCACCTTTTATTGCGGAAGGAGTATGGATGGGAAATCTAAATGGGTTGATCCATTCATTGACAGCCTAAGGGACGTAATGCTGGGCTCTGAAGCGGAAAGTGATAATACAAAATGATAATGCTCTTGTCTGCAAGGACGTAAGCTATGTTTCGAACAATTCATACCGTTGTAAATTTTATCATCCGTCCTCAAATAAGCTACGTTTTTCTGAAAGTACAAAATGAGGAAGACTGAAGTGAGACTGAGAACAAGAATGCTTGCATCATGCATTACTCATCTCTACAGGTTTATTGCCTTTTTAATTCTGGATCGCGAGGTATGTCATGTGCAGCTGTTTTTGAAAGTACCTCAAAGTCAATCGTCTACATGCTGTTATGGTTTTCCTCTACTGTCTGAGTATTTTCTTGCGAAAACTAGGATAGGCCCTTGTCAAGCATTGGTACCCATTTCGGACACTGATGATTCCGGAATTATCACGAAATAATTGTTATCATGGAAGGTTACAAATCTACCTATCATGAGTGAATCCTTCAGAATATGTTCAGGAGTCTCTGATCTATCATATGCAGTCGTGACATTAGGAGGGGGATTGTTGTCCCCAGAGATACGGCGAACAGAATCGGCTGACCTTCGTGTAAGTACAGTCCTTGGCGATGTGGTACTGTGACCGGGCAATTATCAAGGTTACATGGTGATGGGACCCAAAGGTTTGGATAGACACCGGGATTAGCAGCGATAAACGATAAGACTGCGTTCTAGCGACGATGGATCGCTTGGAATTTGAGGTAGAAGAGGCAGTTGTGCAAGATATTGTACTCCGATAGCTGAATAAGACAACGAGGAGGTATCGTCCCGGTTGAAATGGTCGAGCAATTTTATCGAAGGGTCAGAGCAGATGCCGTCTCAAGTCTTTGAAGGGCGCCGATGCCTCCAAAGGATGTGTAGTAATTGTGTCCCACCAATATTGCTATGCTCGCTAGATCGGGTTCGACGCTGAAAGAATGCCAGATGGACAATGTAGATATCAAACAATGATGCGGGAAATGATTAGAGAAGAGATGGTTTGAGGGAACTCGATAATGGATTTTGTATCTCAATTTCCATTTTGTGGTGCACAGTTGTTTGTTCAAACAAATATATAGTCGGTTCTGTTCCTTCTTTTGTCAAAACATTTTTCTTCTCAACACACCGGTAACGGTTGGGGCTGTCGTTCTCGAAATCAGGAGTATGAGGGTGCAGTCGACTGATCTTAAGGGACGTTTTGGACAGAACAACACATTCCGCTGGCTAACCAACAACCTTGTTTCCATTTCAAGTGCTATTGTTCCCTGTCGTAACTAATTGAGAGCCAACACTCTAACAGAAATGTCGTCGCTGGGTGGCAGACTCCATGAGTACGCTATTTCACAACCAGATTAACACGCGAGTCAATTGTCTCAACGCAGACAAGCGCTTTTCTGGTAAAATGGCATGAGAACTAAAGGAATCGAGTGGCTGAAACTCTCGAATCTAAGTCTACTAGCACCCAAGGATTGATTTCGTTCTTTTGAACGAAGATCTATGTTGCTCTTATGCGTCTCTCAAGCATTCCTCCAACAACAACAACTCTTAACAGCCTCGCATTATGGTTTGTGGTGTACCGAATATTCGTCGTAGATAGTCAGAGTCATTGGTGCCAGATGATTGCATCTTCTAGGAAGGAATGCACCTAAAAGACGAGATTTTGAATAGCATGGCTCCTCTAATACTACATAGTTTTGACTCAATGTAAAAGTATATATAGATTGTAAGGTAATTAAAAATCTTACATACGACCACAGACGTCGGAATATTGAGCAAAGCAATCTCCTCACCTTCAAACCAAAGGATTCAGATATTTCTTGTTCGAACGCCGCATCAGGGATGCTTTTGTATCAATCTTCCACCTCAACAGTACAGCTCTCTGATATTTTCGTCTCATCAAATCTGATCAATTTATTCTTGATAATATATTTCAAGGGCGAGATCTACATGACTCTATTACAGTGCGTATCATCAACTACTCTGCTCATATTTAGGCTTAACATATCACAGCTCTCTTGTCGATTTACTACTGAGAATGATCTTTATGTTTCTTTTTGATTGACTTCAAAAGTGACTCTATATGTAAGGAAAGAGCTTTCGATGTGTACTGTTCGAAAGCAAACTGCTTCTTGTTGCCCTACTAGTCGAGTGACTCTTAAATATTTATTCTCTCAGTGTAGATATATCTTCGTATTCGGCTCGTATTGTAGTTTGGTCGAGGTAATCAGATCTAGCCAACTTCGATCAGGCTTTTACGGCTTGACGGGGTGCAATTGTTCAAAATGAGATATGACCTGTTGAATGGCCTCTGGCCTTCTCTTGTGATGAGTATCTTTAACGTCCAGAATCCGTCCCGATAGAGGTTGGGAGATACCATTAAACTTAACGACAACTGAGCATAAAAGTGGTTATGGGCGATGATGATATAGATATAGAAAAGAGTTATTATAAGATTCTCCTACTTCCGGGTTTGAAGTCCCCTAACTAGAGGTTCCTTGTATCATTTGATTCCACCCCAGAGCCGCATGAAGTAACACGAACACAAAGCCAAAAAAAGGAGAACCATTCATTCTGTGAAAACATTCCCGGCCTCAATCACCTCGAACGCTTTCATGGTATGATCCCAGACTTTTTCGTACATACCTGCTTTCCGAGCTTCCTCGTATGCCTTCCCCGTCGGAAACGTCTCCCCGTTCGAGGTGACTCTGTAGGCGCCACCACCAACCATACCATCTGAGGACATTGCTATCTCGACGTCTCCTCCAACTTTCGAAACCCCTACTGTGCTATTCAATGGCCGCGCCGGAAAGCGAGGCGATGTAATAAATAGCATCCGTTCACCAGTTTCCATGAATGGGGTAGCAAAAGGCCGGAGAATAGGGCCCATCGCATAATGCCATAGGTACCTGGTCCACGTCGGTAGACGTCCTTTGTCAACTGCATTTGTCATGACTATGCCTGGATAGACGTGTGCCAAGGAGATTCGCCCGGGATTTCTCTTGGCTATATTTTCCATGAAGAAAGTAGTCATCTGTACGATGTGGGAGCCAGTGTAAGTGAAGCCGAAGTGCTTAGGGTCGCGGAGTGACAGTTCATCAGGAAGAACTTTGCCTTCGAGCTTTGGATTGAAGACTGATAGGACACGTCCCGAGAGCGGAGAAGCAAGAAGCAGCGGAAGTAGCTTTGTGACGAATCGCATGCGAGAGTAGTACACCACGGACATGAACGTATCGAGTCCTTCCTTTGTTTCTGTTCGTTTGTTTTAGCGGGAGAGCATGGCAGCCAGCGATACATTATCTACCTTGCCGTGATTCGAAGGTTAGATACCCCTGGGTCTCAACCAACAAGTCCACTTTTGCCTTTTTGCCCGTTTCACTCGCTTGCTTCTCAGCTTGTATGATCTCAGCGCAGCATCGATCGACGTCTTTTAAAAGAGAAAGATCATCTGCGCGTACAAAGTGGAATTGCCCCGTTGGGCATACATCACGACAGTGGGAAATAGTTTTATCAGCAGCATCTTTGTTTCTCCCAACAATATAGAGACGGAGCCCCTTCCCGTGGTTCGCATGGGTAGCAGCTATAGCACGTACAGTGCACTCCCCAATACCAGCAGTGCCGCCAACGACGACGGCAACAAGCGGCTGGGATTTGACAAGTGTAGCGTTGCAGGACTGGACTACCTCAAGTGTAACCATGGCTGGTTAAAAGAAATACGAAAGCTATGAAATCTCTTCAATTTGTGTGGTATGAGAGATTGTGATAGAACCGTTGACGACGAGGCGGAAAGCAGAGATCAAACAACCAATATAAAGAACAACTGGAGATAGTGAAGTCGAGCTCACTCTTTAACCTCAGTCAATCTGACATCTTCAATATGCACTAACGGATTGAATGTCCCCTTGCGCAACATATGATTGGTCCAGTTATACATTCTTGCCAAATTTGTTCAGGAGCGGGCTAGAGGTTTGCCCGGTCCCCGAGTAATCGCGCCTGCAGGCCACCATGTATCTATGTGTTCGGCTTGGTTGGGCTTGATGATTGCAGTAAAGTAGATTAGGGGTGCTTGAAGCATTGCCTGTCCTCTTTGTGCTTTCAGAAGTAATCTGACTCTGTACCCATAACACCACCAGTTCCCAGAAGCGATGCACAGCCCGCCAACACGTCAAGAGCCTGAAGATCATCCTTGATCAAAGAGGATCGATACTGTGACAATGTCCTTCGGCACACTTCACTCTTGCCTCGCTCATGCTACGCCGTTATTTCGTGGTGAAGCAGGACCCAATGTGGGTGAGGGCTGGCCTTGGAGAATATTCTTTAATCAGAACTCGAAGTTTGCCGCACAGCATGGACGCAGCCCTTTTCTAAAAGAACGTAACAAAGCATTAGAGACATCGACATTGTACATAGGTTGATATCAGCTGTCAGCTTCAGTATCGAGACGGCGGGCTGAGAAAGTGTCGGTAAGTTCTTGCTCTCTGCGCTTCCTTGTCTGATGCAGAGCGCCATTCATCGCGGTCATGACTCAGGCTTTCTATTGGGCATTCTGGGATCCCAAACGACATGTCGGGCTATGCAGTAGGTACTTCCAATTAGCAGCAATTTTTACCTCGATACTCTATGCGAAGTATCCATCAACATCCACAAGAGGACACGAAATCAAGTAGGGCGTTGTTTCTCAAATTCATTGAACCGAATGGTGATCGCGAAACACGTCATCATCCACAATTCTTTCCATTTATTCCACGTTGTCAGTGCAAAGCGTCATGGCTGGAAGATGAGGCCCTCCAGCAAAATGCCAGAAGGGTGTCCACAGCTTCATTACAATATTTACAAATATATAGATATGGCTCATATCGTAAGATCCGCCTGCGATCAACACGTCGACACTCAAATACTGTAGTACATGCAAGCTGATGTACCGAAATCTCCGGTCAGCTTTTCCACCGCTCATTTACTGTGGAGTTAGAAGCAGGCGTGCATCGTCGCTCAGGCACTCACTCTTTGGTAGAACAGTAAGTAAGCAACCTTATTGTCCTTCACCGAAGAGCGTCCAACAGGAGTCATTTTACCAGAGGAAGTAGCAGGCGTAGAGTTTCCATTGACCACCCCTGACCATTTCTTGCTTGCGCCCGCTGATCCCGAGGCCACTCCATTGACTTGATTCCAGCCTAGTTCGGACTGGGCTCGCTCCTCACTTTCAGAGGCAAATTGATTATAAACATTACCGCTTGAGTTTTGATCGTTCTTGTGCTGTTCCAGAGCGGCGGCAAGAATTTTCGGGTCTTCCTCGCTGCCTCCCTCGGCAACGTCTTCGCTTCGAACGCGGCGAATAATGGTATCATCAAGCCTGATCCATTCTCGACCCTCTTGCCGTCGAACGTCAACAGTATAGTGACCTCCACTGGCGTTCTTGCCGTGATGGTAGACGACACCAATAAGACGGTATTTCGGTAAACCTCCATGAGCTAGTAATCCACCTCTCTTATGCTGAGGGAACACTTCTTTGGGTATTTCCAGCTCAAGCGGATAGCCAACCTTCTTCCAGATTTTCTGCGTGCCACCAGCATTATCATACTGGAAGCGTTTAAGATGAAGAATAAGAACCGGCGGAAGGGTTTCAATAGTCACCTGCTTTGTTGCAAGGGTCCCTGGTCCTCGAGGAGAGTTGAAATCTCCATGTAGAGTCTCCGATCTAGTCAATCCCTTCAATGCGTCAATGATATTGTTGACTTGAGGTACACCGATATCAAGCTGTAGAGGCTGGTAAGGCTCCAGTGTCACCGAATTTTTCATGCCGGGAACCCTTAGCTCCGAACGGAGCTTGCCACCGAAGATCTTAGTGATTGGTGATTCTGTGATGATTCCACCTGAGGATCGAGTAACGGCAGCCTTCTGTTTTGGACCCACTTCAAGCCAGCCGCCGTCACCCGTAGTAGTGGACTCGGTAGACTCGCTGATTGGAGACATAATACCGTTTGTTGGGGTCGAAGCGCCAGAAGCAGCCTTGGTAGTTGTGGTTCTCATAGCCCTACCGCACTCATCATGCATTTCCTCCAACAGAAACCCCAGGAATTCCTCTGCATCCTGCTGATGCCCGCGCTGAAAGGATTAGCACGGTTTATCTAAGAAACAAAGCTCAACTTACTCTCATAGAGGAAAATCGAGGTAAACGCCTAATAACCTCATACACAAATTCGGGAATAAACGCCTCTCCGTATTGCTCAAGCTCGTTGTCCTTTAACCGCATTCGTAGTTGTTCAACAGATACTGCTGAGTCGATTACGTGAAATTCGCGCATGAACATAATCCTGAGTGCAACATACTTTAGCAAATGTATTGACTTACTGCCTCACCGTGTACTTACATTGCATCCACTAATGGTGTATCACTTTTAAAGCTATGTGGTGCTCGCTTGCCGGTCCTGTCAAGAAAGTCATAGAATGGAACGCAAAAGACTAATATTTGAAGCACCTAGAGTGACAGATCAGCGACTGAAGAGAACACACAGAGCAGTAGACTGATTGGCAAATACTGACGGAATTCATATAGCACATATTACCTGTGTTTACAAGCCCTCTAGGCTCCAGAAACGAAATCCTGGAGTCTTCACTACCATCATTAACCGAAAAGGAGCTCAGCGCGTCAGCTAAAGACCCATTCTTTGAGTTACCAAAGCCATTAGCTTGGGTGTAAGCATTATCGGGGGCCTTGGTTGCACTAATTACGGTAGCCTGCGCCATTGTCTTGACTAAGTCAGCCCAAGACTTAGGGGCAGCCTTCGCAGGTGGAGATGTAGAAGTAGCCGTAGGCTCTGATGTTGTAGACGCGTCTTCCACATCGGCTAGACCAGGTGTCTCTACTGCATTTGTCAAATGATCAGCGTTTGAGAGCGAAGGCTGCTCGGTTCTTTTGGCATCTGAAGCAGCACTGACCGAAGCCCGATTAGGTGGTCGCGAGGCTAAAGGAATGTTTGGAATAGCGGGCACAACAGGAATTATAGCAATGCTCGCACGATTGATTGTCTTGGTGGTTCGAGTAGGCTGCTGTCGGGATGGCGCTGGCGTAACGGGAGAGGATGGAGTAGTCGGTTGCGTAGAGCCAGGTTCCAGAGGTGCATATGATGTCTGGAGGGTTTGAAGGTATGGTTGTCCAGGTGTAGCATTCTGCGGCTGATCCTCTTGAGGACCCCGAGGTGGATCTGCGAATGAATTTTCTGGCAGGGGCTCTGGCATGAGCGCATGATTTGCCACTGGCTTGGCCCCTTTCAAAACAATTTCAACGCCAGCGATTGAACCATGCCTTAAAGGTAACTCAACAGGGACACTGGAAGACTGAGGAGCTCGTCTTTGTCGTCGCCGCCGTGGCCTCCTCGACGGAAACGAGCCTTCAGAGAACGAATACCAGGGTAGCTATACCTCGTTAGTACCCCAACTCCAAAGGATAAAGTGGATTGACAAACTCACAGGAGGGTAGTAGGGCATACGCCGAGAGGGCGCCGGAGGAGGTGTCAGCGGAGCTACGTACGGATTCGGTGTACTCATTGGCGCCGCAGATGGTACATAGAAAGATGCAGTAGAAGAAGATGGGGAGAGGATATCTTGATGTGAGTGTATTGAGGACGACGAGGGCGCATGGTGTCGTGGATGCGGTTGGTGCTGTGCAGGATGTTGATGATGTTGAATTGGGTAAGATGCATTGACCATGGGTGAATAATGCTGGTACGGCCTTGTCATTGGATGCTGATATTGATACCATTGCGGTGGAGGGTGTTGCTGGAAGTGCTGTGGGGGAGGGCCGTGGGAGTATGGATGTTGTTGATAGCCGCGGTATGAATGCAAGTGGTGTGAGGAAGGCGGAGGAGTGTAGGGCATCTCATGCTGCCTTGACCCATGGTGAAGAGGTATAGCCGGCCGAACGTGAGATATGGGAGGGAGATGGGTGTCCATCACGGCTTCCTCGGCCGTGATGGGTTTCCTACTATATCCGGTTATCACCCACGCCGGGCTCCGTCAAAGTTGTCAGTGCTGGTAGTTCGGCAGCTGCTCTGCTTGAAGGACATTGATCAAACCGATTTTCACAAGATAACCGGAGGACTGTTCGTTTTCTGAACGCTGTTTGAAGGTTTTGGTGGCAGCTGTGCCTTTTTGTGAGGGGACAATCTTTTGCTGGTCAATTTCCCAAGATCGCCTACAGGGGACTTGATATTCATTAGGAACCTTCACTTTTGAATATGAATGTAACAAGGAAATACTAGTAAATCAAAGTAGTTCTCGCGAAGTTTTTGCTGCTTACAATGTTTGTATTTAACATTTCCGCTGGAATTTTCTTGGGGCACCATACCGGTCGTCATATCACGTGCTTTAGAATTGTGAAGTTGCCTGACTCTCCATGACTCCCCCTCACTCCTCAGGGCTGGAGTACTCACAATACCTACGATATCTGTGTCTCATACACAAGTCTTTAGATTTCCTTTATGCATGGGCGTTATTGGCATTAAAGCTTGAGAACTATCAATCTATTTCGGAACTCTCAGGATGTCCAACTCATCACCCTCTTTAGTCACACCAAAGAACGCAAATCCTCCCTCTCAGATACCATCCCCTTCCCAATCACAAAACAGCTCATCCTTCAGTACCGAGACTCATCCCCAGCGCCGAAGTGGCGGATCCGGTAGCTTTGGTGCTGGCTCTACTTCTCGCGCCACACCTTTCGCCGCCAGAAGCAATCAGTCCTTCCGAAAACAACATAAGGGCCAACGACGGCCAAGGCTTGCGGATGAGGATGCTGCTGCTGAATCCGTGAGCAAACATTTTGGCCCCTAAATCCTCATCTAGCTATAGCGTAACTAACAAAAGGCCATCCACAGGCGGCCTTGCAGTGTACAAACAGCCGAAAAGGGCGTACTTCGATAACGCATCTCATGAATTTTACCCTCCCACCTCGTCCGCAGAATCATCAATACTCTTATCCTGGGCAGAATACTCGAAGAAATCGTACGTGGGGCCTTGGCTCCGGGTATCATGCCGTCGACAAAGCAAGGTCAGTCATATTGGACTTGGGATACTTTTTGGTGGTTCATCGTACTACAGATATATTCACGCCAATTATCGGTTCATTGTCGATCCGAAAGGTGATTATCGCGCCCAGGCAATGGATGCAGATGTACATTTAAACTGGGCTACGGTTCTACAGATCCTTGTCTCCGCCCAATCACAGTCGACGAACTGCCCTATCTGCCTCTCAACTCCTGTCGCTCCGCGAATGGCCAAATGCGGGCATATTTTTTGCCTACCCTGCCTTATCCGATATATGCAATCCACTGATGACTCAAATCCAATTCCCGAGAAAAAAGCAAGGTGGAAGAAATGCCCAATCTGTTGGGATAGTGTGTATATATCTGAGACGCGGCCGGTCCGTTGGTTCCAGGGTCAGGAATGGGAGCCTCCTCGAGAAGGTGGCGATGTCGTTTTGAGACTAATCACACGACAATTAGGAAGCATCCTTGCGTTACCCCGAGATGGCGCAGAGTCTCTTGAAAGAGTTGAAGACGTCCCCTGGTACTTCGCTGCGGAGGTTATGGATTACGCGCGGGTCATGAAAGGGAGCGAGGATTATATGTTAGCTCAGTATGACGGCGAAATCGAGGAGCTTCTGGTACAAGAGAAAGAAGATGAATTGATGTTTGGAGAAGAGACTCAGTGGACAAAGAAAGCGGTTTCTGCCATTATAGATGCAAAGGTGAGGGTGAAAGGGATAGGAAATCCTCCGAATCCGCCTCGACAGCCAAAAGAGAAAAAATCGAAGCGTCCGCCTATCAAATTTCATGATAACGACGAGGACATTCCAGACTTTTACTCAATACAGCATGCTATGAAATCAGGACAATCTTCGTCAGAAGGCGTTATTACTCCGCAAAGTCAAACTTCTGAGTCATCTCTTGATGAACCGACAAATGGACTAAGAACGAAACCTGGTGAGTCATTGCCGCCAGACCTGAATCCCTCGTCCGCAAATCGTTCTTTACCACAACCATCGAGTATCGAACAGATATCCTCAAGCCATTCGAGGGCAAAGCCTGAAGTTTCCAGTCACCAATCACAGAATGATACCCCTTTTTTCTTTTACGAGGCATTACTGCACTACTATCTATCTCCACTTGATATACGGATTCTCAAGGCAGCGTTTGGAGATTTCGCAAGCTTTCCTTCTACCATTCTTCCCCGAGTAGAGCGAGTCTCCACAGGCCATATTGTTGACGACGAGCTACGGCGCCGAGCAAAGTACCTTGCGCACCTCCCTCACGGCTGTGAGGTTGGGTTTCTGGAATGCAACTGGACTGATATTGTGGCTCCGGAGGTCTTGCAAGGATTCTCAGCTGACGTTGAGCGGCGGCGCACCAAGATTCGAGAGAAAGAGGTACGCGAAGAGAAGGAACAGGCCAGGGCTGAGAAAGAAGAGGACGATAAGCGGTGGGCGATCACTAGACGAAAACGACCAGACTCGAGTCGTGGAACGATGTCTGAAGTTGAAATTCGGCCCTTGCCTCGAGTAGACGAAGGCTTTGATGCTCTGCAAACCATAAGTCATGGATCTAACTCATCGTCGCCACCATGGTCATCTTCCCGAGGGCACAGTGGTTCGGCATTCGCGTCGCTAGCATCGCCGTCTACGAGTCCTAGTGCTTCGAGAACCGTGTGGGGTACTACAGCTATCGTCCCGGCCTCTCCTGGCTTACCTGCAGTGCCTCAAGAGCATGAGCCGTCCGACAATGATGGATGGCTTCAGAATTGGGAGCGGGATCTCCTACAGGAAGATGACTTGGTCGCCCAAGTCAGTGCCATTTCTATGGCAGAAGGCAGTTCCCAAGCCGGACCGACTGGCGTGAGTAGCAAAAAGAGAAAGGGTAAGAAGATCACTCTCATGACTACGAACGCACGAAGGGGTGCTTGAACCTTTCAAACGGAGGATGCACGTCTTACGTTGTAAATAGTGCTTCTATTCCTCCTCATTAGAGCTCAATGCAGGTCAATCCGCTTTCAAATATGCAGCCATTCTAGATGACGTCATGATAGCAGGTATTGGCACCATTGGTAGATTGTTCGAAAACGTGAGCAACATGGACGGTGGGGTGTTCCTCGGGTGCCGTCCTCCGTGAGAGTGAGACCGTGACTCGTGAGTGTGACCGTATCGACTTGTTGACATGGCACCATGGCTAGCGTTGGCCCTGCCAGCCTGCCAAGCGAACCGAGATCTGTAATGACGTGTTGGAACGACCCGAAAAAATTCAATAAAATTACATTCGCACCGCGCGGCAAGTATAATAAATAATGGACGATCCCATGTTGGTTGGAGTTGTGTAATTTGTTCGTGTTCGTTTCTCGCAGGATTGCATCGTACAGGGCCACGCGACAATGACATTGACTCGGAGCCAGACGGGGCATACTCCAAGGTAACAATACCTTCTTAGCATCGCTGTCCATTGCTGAAGCATTGTGAGGGACGAGTCGCTAACATTGCTACAGAAAAAGGCAAGATCCATGCTTTGTCGAAACACCTACACGTCGCTCGCACCCCCGTCAATCGAAAACCCCAGACGTCAAGAGCGAGGACTCTGACGTGTCGTACGAAGAGAAACGCGATGGGCGGACTCCTGCTAGGCGCAGGACGATCAATGGCACCCCTAAACTCAACGGTACGGCCAACGGACATGCCGAGGTCAAGGAACGCGTTATCGATGGATCTGGAGACGGTAAAGACCCCCGTGTCGACTACAGTGGGCACTTTGAGTTTGGTGGCGCGTGCGGTGTCAGTGCCATGATGCTTGGATTTCCCTTGCTTATGTGGTACATGTGGATTGGTGCAACATACTATGATGGTCGTCTCCCATTGCCGGCCAAAGGGGAGAGTGTCTCTCACTTTGCAGGGCACATGAGTCATTTGGTTTATGAAGGCGCTTTCCCAACAGTCAAAGCTTGGGCTATTTATTGGAGCTTCTTTCTGTTCGAAATGATCTGTTACCTATACCTACCAGGTGTTACGGCGAAGGGCAAGCCTCTGGCACATGAAGGTGGCAAGCAATTGACCTATTATTGCTCTGGTATATGGTCCTTTTATACTACCATTGTGGTTGCAGCGGCACTTCATGTGACGGGCCTCTTCAAACTCTACACCCTCATCGATGAGTTCGGACCTCTCATGTCCGTCGCTATCATCACTGGCTACCTCGTTTCTTTTGTCGCTTACTTCTCTGCGTTACATAGAGGTGCAGAGCATCGAATGACTGGTTCTCCGGTGTACGACTTTTTCATGGGTGCAGAGTTAAATCCAAGGATGTTCGGAATTCTGGACTTTAAAATGTTCTTTGAAGTCAGATTGCCATGGTACATTCTGTTCTTGCTCTCGTGTGCGACGGCAGCACGTCAATATGAACAATTTGGGTGGGTTTCAGGTGAAGTTGGGTTCCTCGTCATGGCCCATTTTCTGTATGCAAATGCGTGTTCTAAAGGAGAAGAGTGCATCGTCACCACTTGGTAAGAAAAACTTTGGAGGCGCTTGGATTTCGACTAAATCAATGGACAGGGACATGTACTACGAGAAATGGGGGTTCATGCTCATCTTCTGGAATCTCGCTGGTGTCCCACTCAGCTACTGTCACTGCACAATATACTTGGCGAACCATGCGCCATCTGTCTATCACTGGAACCGCTTTGTACTGGTCCTGTTCTACGTCTCATACCTCTTCGTTTACTGGGTCTGGGATACCTCCAATAGCCAGAAGAACCGCTTTAGACAGGAGGAGCGCGGCACACTTATGGAGAGGAAAGCATTTCCTCAACTACCGTGGCAAAGAGTTGAGAACCCAAAAATCATCAGGACCAACACCGGAGATTCTTTGTTAGTAGATGGCTGGTGTAAGTTGAGACCACAACCGACTTGTTTTGGCGTACACTGACTCTGCTATAGATGCATACGCTAGGAAGATTAATTATGCCTGCGACTTGTACTTCGCATTGACTTGGGGCCTTATTACAGGCTTCAATAGTCCTTTCCCGTGGTTTTACCCCGTTTTCTTTTCAGTCATGATATCCCATAGAGCACTCCGCGACATCCAAAAGTGTCAGGAAAAGTACGGCGAAGCTTGGGAGGAGTATACACGGCGGGTTCCGTACTTGTTCATACCAGTAAGCAAAACTTTCCCTTGTTGGTCTGATGTCTTTTCAAACTGACAATGCCTAGTACGTCATGTGAAAGGTCAAACTGGCCTGGACCTGTACATACTATTACTACCACTGCACTAATGCTAATCATCCCCATATCATAACGTTCTTCTTCAATGTGATCTGCCCTTTGATGATTCGTTGCACGTTTTGGGACATTCAGCCATTGATTTGCGCTAGATCGCATGCGCACTGTGGGGTCGGATATAAAGTAAGGTTCAGAGCTCCGCGACAACTTTGGATAGGTTTTTCCTAAGATGCTGGTCAACGAAACTTACAAAGATGTGCCAACGCAGGCGGATGGCCATGGGAGAATGCGTAGGAAATTAAGAGATTTCGTGCAGAGGATGGTCACTAAATTTATCCAGGCATCTTCCTTTTCCACCCCACTATCCCCAACTATCCCAAAGCACGATTTCCCGGAGTCGTCGTCTTCAGCGAGATATACCAGGGTATGGACGGGCAAATTGTTCAACCGTATCAAGGACAAGTCAACTGACGCTGCCCCCATAGTCACTGGCCCTATACAGCGTTTCGCAAGGCAAATAGCAGGTCATGGCTACATTGTCGCAGCGCCTTCATCCTATCATGAGTTCACCGGCCCAGAACCACTTGCCTACGATGTGGCAGGAACGGACGCGGGGAACGACTGGAAGATCAAGAAGGTTTGATTGCTTTTTGGAGCGAGCCCGCCCCCCGCACGCTATGGATCATCGAGGCTAATGTTATTTTCAGAAACTTTCCGCTTACGATGAGGATGCCTTCCTTTCCGTCTCGACCCTTCTATCACTTCCTACATGCAACGGGCGGATAGGTTCAACTGGCATGTGCCTCGGTGGTCATCTAGCTTATCGTTGCGCGCTCGATCAGAGAGTCGCTGCTGCTGTGTGCTATTTTGCGACAGATATACACAGCCATTCTCTGGGAGAAGGTAAGACAGATGACAGCCTGGGAAGAACGGGTGATATCAAGGGAGAAGTGGTGATGGTACGTCGGGAAGAGGATAGAGTATAGCGATGGAAGTATTGACAAACGTTTAGATCTTCGGCAAGAAAGATAACCATGTCCCACCCGAGGGGAGGGATCTAATCAGGAAGAACTTGCATGAGAAAGGGGTTTGCTTTAGCTTCTACGAAGCTGCACATGCACAACGTGGGTGTTTCTCACGTATAGCAATAAGCTGCCTCCGCTGACAGGCAAGCAGACGCGTTCATCAGAGACGAATTGAGCAAAGGCAGATATGATCCAGCTATCTCAAAGATCTGCTTCGAAATGCTTCTCGAGCTGTTTTCGAGAACGCTAAAGTCAGATTTAGGTCCGAGGGACGGAATCGAAGCGGCGGTGGAGAATGTTTGTTGAGACTCCCTTGTTTTAGCTTTGTGCAACTCATCCGATCCCACCAACTCCTCATGGATCTTTTATTGGGATGTGGTGCAATTCGAGTCTTCTTGTATCTTATCTTTACCTGATTACCGATCAGATTTGTACAATCTTCCCGTCTCTCACTCTACTCTAAACCCTACGTCTCCATCTTATCGCATGCTTAACATCCGAGTCACTAAGAAACTCCCTAATCCTCCCAAACTCCTTGACCTCCTCTGTCTCCGTGAACGCTCCACGCACTTCCACACTCTCCCATCCACAAACCAGCATATTCTCCTTCCTGGGCTCTTCGCCTCTCGCTCTTCGTCCCTCTCAACCAGCCCCCCATCCGCATGCCCCTGGCGCTTCGCAGAACCCCACCAATGACGTTTTACAAAGCCTCGCTGTACACTCCCTGCATTTCCGCCGAGGAGATAACTACCGCCCAATACTAACCACCAACGCGGCAAGCGGAATCTCATCATACTCAATCATTGACATGGAACATCCTTTCAACAAACAATACCCCTTGACCAGCACAAGTAAAAGAGGTTTGAGGTCTGTGGGAAGAAGAGGAAGTAGTGGTGAGGGGTGGGTTGGGTTGGATTGTAGTACTTGTTTTCTTTTTCAAGAGGTTGGGGAAGAAGGGCTTGGAGTTGGAGTGGAGGAGCTGGAGGAAGGCGGAATGGGTAACGGACATTCGGGGATGGGAATGGGCGCTGTAGTGAAGTGGGAGGTTAGCGAGGCAGTGCAGGGGGGGGTGGGGAGGGTAGATACTGCGAATGTGATCCTGTTGGTTCGACATGTCGCTTTTAAAGCGTTTTGGCACGAATTCTTGATACGTTTCTTTAGAGTACATGACTGACATCTCGAGTTCTCAATATGACAGCCACCGAAAACAAACAACGATGAGCATGCAAAGATTTAGAGGGTGCCCTGATTTAGGCTGAATCAATCCTAACGTCATAGCTTCATCATCGAGCCTCGAGCCGACGACCGCCTTGGAGCTGTTAGATACCTAGATAACAATAAGACTTGCGGCCGCGGTGCCAATGGAAGCCGTCTGCTCTAGTAAGGTCTCACTCTGAAGGAAGCATCAAAGCCTAGCAGAGAATAATCCAACTCATCTCTGCCGTTTCCTTCTGTCTCCACCCGTTGACGACTATTACCTACCTTACCAGTCTACCAGTCTTAGCCTTCTCATCAATCTAAGGTCCCCTTAACCGTCCTTACGTCTCACTTGAGCGCCGGTTAAGCAATCAATCATCTTCAGTCTCCTTCAGATCACCCTCACGACACGCGCAACCCCCTCCCGAAGACAAGCTGAGCCTCAGTCAACGCCTAACAATAATAGGTACTTGATAATCGAACCGTAGGGTATCCATCACACATCCAATGATCTGTTGTTTCCTAATCAGTTTCAGTTTCAGTCACTCTAATTCCAAGTCGAATCCGTCGTTGATAACATCAACGCCATCATGATGAATGATGTTATATGAATCCCAGTTGGTTAGTTTGTTTAAGTTACTAAGGAAGGTTTCTTCCTGTCCCGTCATTACACCAATCCTATCATATATCCCATCACCTAGAGTTGTCTAGTTGTCTATTCGAAGTTGATCTTCAATCTTTCAACCTTTTTCTCAACATGCGTTTCCTTTCCACTCTCGTTTTCGCAAGTTTAGTGGCATACTCTACTGGAACACCTCTAGACTTGGCGCTTCCCCAAAGCACGATTGCAATGTACCGGCCAACGGCTTAGATGGCTCTTGCTGGAAAACCCTGGGCATCTCGGCACACCTCCGAAACTGGACGACTGTTCACATGCCCAAATGCGCCGGCACGCTACATTCTGATTTTGCTTCATGTTTTCAAAACTACGTCAATGAATCGGTTCCGAACCAGAATTGCAGTATCAATGCTCCCAGCGGATGCGCAAATCCCGTCTGACCTCAACGCCAAGGGTAAACCGATTTCTGCAAAAGACTGTTACGTTGTATGGAATATCTTCGTATGTGTTGCCCGATTCCGGCGAAGGATGATGCCAAACCTGCAGGGCTGATGCGACGGTATTAACATCTCCTATGCCCTTAACCAGCAAAACAACCACGGCAAAACCTGGGATCTCCCTTCCCTCTTCAAATGGACCACTGGCGACCTCTTGATGAAGGGCTCGCGGACATGCAACAACGCGAATGCGTCCCCCAAGGTCGATCTGTCCGGAACGACGGTGCAGATCACCTGTCTGGCGAATGCGCAGTGGTGCGATTACAACGTGAATTGCCAGGACACGAATTGCGAGTTTAACAATTGCCCCAGTCAAGGCGACTTTTTTTCCATGGGGCAGGAGAGCGGTGATGGGAGCAGTTATTGTTATAATTTGCCAATGAGCTATCTCGGGACGCTGAGGGGGGGGGACGATGAACGCGAGTCCTTGTTGACTGGGTGAGTTTGGGTTGGGTTTTGTATTTGAGTGAGGTTTAGCGAGTATGGTTTGTGTGCACAAGGGCTGGTCTCTCGTGGGATTATCGAAGCAGGACTTCTTCATAGCGAGGTATGTGTTTGTAACGACGTGGTAAGGTAATGCGGGCTCTTTCCCCTGTGTTCTCCGCAAGTGGCATCATATACGTCATATACCCAGCTGCCGCAATGACTTTTTCTTCCAACCACTCTCTCACCTAGATTGCCAAATGGACTAAGCGTCGTGCACCTCTTCTCCGAATAGAGGACCTGTCAACCATATGCGTGCGTTTCTACTCCTTCGCCTATGCCTCTGCTCTTCTCACGCCTTGCTTTCCTCATATCCTTTCAAAAAAAAAACCCCCATCCTCCCCGCTCTTTCCACCCCCCCAAAAGCCCCTGCATTGTCACGTTTCGACCACAGAGAACTAACCTCCAGTCCCGGTTCAGAGAACGCCCAATTGTAAACGATGATATATATCACTCTCACCCCCATCCACTCCCCCACTCCTACAGCCCATTTATTCAACCCCCCCCCCCCCCAAACACTAAGCCGCCACTCCCCCACCCGCTCACCTGCCCAACACACCCCCATCTGTTCCGACTCAACCACCCCGTCTCGCCCCCCATCTTACTTCGCCCACCTCACCTCTTCCCCCGGTCCCCTCAACGCACTCCCCCCCCCCGATTCCAACTCCTCTTCGGGAAGGGCGTGGGAAGGGATACTGGTAACAACCTTTTTTGGTTAGAAGAGCTACTTAATTCTCAGCTTGTGGTTATAATTAGGGAAAATGGTAAGGTAGGCAATAAGCAATAAATGCATGGAGAAGATTGGAGAGGAAGGGGTTGGATGAGCTGAAATGGTGTTTGTAGTGCTTGGAAGGATGACATTGCGAAATCCTGAATAGATGTTATCCTTGTTTTTTTAATTCTAACTTTTAATTATTTCCTTCTATATTCTCTGCCACTCCAAATCCCTCCTCCCCCCTTTCATCCCCTTTCATCGATCCCAGCACCCTCCTACCGCCAGTCTCACTCCCCGTAACCACTGTCACTACCAATCCAATCCAATCCAAACACCCCAACAAAAACCGACCGCGCAGAAATCCAAAAACACATCTCTATCCCACTGGGAAAGTATTTACAAAGTCGTACCGGAAGTGAAGAAAAACCATTGCAGAGGCACCAAACCACCGATTTCTAATTACCCCTGGGAAAGTAACCGATCGAACAAGAGAGGACAGGAAGGACCCGAAAGCTGCAGTTCCTAGTCGCGTGTTTGCAGGAGAAGCGGCTTTTTAGTTGCCGGCGCGGAGAGAGGTCCACATGCCTTGCATACGGAGGTTTTGGTCGGACGTGAAGGATGTGTAGCTGTGAGGAACCAGGCGTGTTAGTTCCCAAAAACCCTAAGGACCAGCAACCACCAGAAAGCGCGCGCAAAACTCACCACTCATCCGTCGAATAATCCATAAAATTGCTAATCGGATCCGCGCCCGGCACCTTCAACCCGGGACAACTGTTCTTCCCCTGCGGACACCCCGCCGTCGCCGTCGCCTCCTGCCGCGTATCCTCGATATAATCCCCCGCATCCCCCACCGTGCACGTGTTATCCTGGAACGTGTGCAACAAGCCGAACCAATGCCCGACCTCGTGCACCGCCGTCTTGCCCATCTGGTACCCTCGGACACCACCCTGCGGCATCGAGCCGAGCAGCACGTTGCAGCCGTCTTGGGCGTAGGCAGAGGACGGGTAGGGAATGGGGGCCGGGCAGGGGGAGGTGCCGGAGGCACAGGGGGGCTGGTAGATGACGGATTGGGGGAGGGTGCAGTAGCCGAGGAGGGTTTGGCCGGAGGTGGTGGCGGTCGAGGTGGAGGAGAGGTTGGTTTGGAAGTAGATGTTGAGGGCGGCGTAGCCGCCTTTGCGGAGGGCGGATTTCATGGCCGTCGAGCCCGAATCCGTGGCCCAGGCGTCGTTGATGGTGTAGCTGGGTTTCTGCATGTGGAACGAGATGTTGGCGGGCGCGTAGGCCGTGTTGAGCACAAACGCTTGGTTGCTGGCCAGGGTTTGGCGCAGGCTGGGCGAGTACTTGTTCGCTTGGTCAAAGGTGGTGACGAGGTGAACATATGTCTCGACCGTCGTGTGCGAGAAGGTGGTCGCGCGCTTCTGAAGGTTGGCCGTACGGGCTGCTTCGCGGAGTTGACCATGGACTTGCTTGAGCTCATCGCTTGGGTCAGCGGTGCCACAGATCCGGGCGGGAATATTGGTGTTGGCTGGCGCGGAGCTCGGGGCTGGGCCAGGGGTGGGGCCGGCGAGGGCGAGGGCAGCGAAGAGAAAGAGGAGGGAGGAAATCAACATTATGAACCGATTCCACACTGGACTACTTTAAGTCGATGCAGGGGCGATAGAGGAATGCGGATAGGAAAGCTTAGATACACTATCTTATATAAACACTTCGACCGCTCGAGACAGCTCAAACACAATGCTGTATAGAATGCTGCAGTCTCGACCCCCCTACTCTACCACCAGTTTTGCGACGGAGGATTTGGACCTTGAGGGTCGGAGACGGATCCGGAGTTTCTTTGATGTCGACATAAAGGCACTTGTCGCCCACTAAACGCCATAATCCATTGAACCACTCGAAAGTCACTTCAAGGCTTGAACTTCATTGCTAGGGCTTGAAAGTCAATGTTAAGGCTTGAAAGACATTGTAAGGCTTGAAAGTCAATATTTGGCCGCATGATATCAATGAAGGTGTCGATTGTTAGTCAATCATGAAACATTTGACAGCGACGCTTGAGAACCCTCCAGACTACATCCATTGACGCCAAGAAACACCACAACACCAATGCGTCACGTTGTACTCGGAAAGAGTAAAGGAGATAGGGAAGTAGACATTTGTCAAGCCGCATCATTCCCAGGCCTAGAGACACCGGTTGCGGTAGCTGTACTAGGCTGATCGTTGTTCCATGTCAAATAGGTGTGGTCCCCAAGTTTTCTAAGGACCAGCGGTTAGTGATTTTCTTCAAAAGCTCGGGGTATGATCTTACCGTGGCTTTATGAGATGTGCCACAGTGAACAGGGCACCAAGGACAATACATATCCCACCAACAACAACGTAGGCGATGCCTAGGAACGGGTTCCTCCCGCCCATTACTGTCCGAGTAGATATGACAATGGATTTTGTCCCTCCATACTCGGTAACGGGAAAGTCTATACGTGGTAAGCAGATAACAGAGGACAAAGCTAGGTTGCATACTCATTTGGATGTCCACCTGGTACATTCCACAACTCATGGTCTGGTTGTCATTCCGTAAAGCCAGCTTCGAGAAAGCGGGCAGGCCGGCGGTTCTCATCCAGACCTGGAAATGTTCGTCGTTTTGTAATTGCGGCGGCGGATTGTTTTCCGTATATTCTCCGGATGGCCACCGTTCAACCCAGTTCGGCGGTACGGCAATATCAGCGTAATTGTACTTGGTAGGGCCATATAGAGCTTTGTCGCTGGCCCACGCAATTCCTTTGTCAGTCATAGGATAGGTTTCGTTGTTCGAACTACTTAGTATCTTCACAGGGCTTGTGAACGTGTCATTGAAGACAGAATTGGCAATAAGTCCACATGGATAATAGGGCCTTTTCTTACTATCAAGTCGTAACGGGTCACAGGAGCCACCGCCAATAGTACTGTTTGGAACAGCAGCACCTTGCAGCTGGTTTGTGTCGAGGGACTTGACATATCGGCGATGATTTTGGTAGAAATTGGTCAAGCGATAGTAGAACAGGACCGGTGGACCAATATTATCCGGTATAATAAATTGCAAAGAACATATCGTAGTAGGCGTTTTCTTCGCTTCATCCAAGTTCTTTCCATATTTGACAGTCGTAGAATTTCGCTTCCACCTCACGGGCTCATTTGTAGGCGTGCAGTTTGACGACTTGAAATAGCTTGTGACCAGCTCAGCTGGCATCTTTACGAAATCGCCTGAGTTGTCGCCTTCTGGGGCGTCTGTAGCACATTTTGAGTAGTCAATGACGAGTTCTTGCACCTAGTTCCCAAGTCAACATCGCTCTGTCTATTCAACTCCGTGCAGTGTATACTGACTTGAGCGCTGGCATATAGCAACAGTCCACCTATTGGCGCAAATATGATACCGATGATGAAGAAAAGAGGGAGGACGGTTTTGGGAGTAAGGATCGGTCTAGAGATACAGTAGTAAGCGCATGCCTAAGATACGGTAGAGACGCGGCTCTGGCTCGGAGCACCCACTGCCATGCTTTCAATCTCTGTTGCCGGAAAGCAGTATCTATTCACAAGAAGTCCTACATCAGCCTCTGGACTGTCGGAAAGATATCCATTATAGCACGAAGGTGTCGTCGTACTTGCGGGCCGTCTGCTCTTCACTTTCTTCTGCACCTCGTTGTGGGGGTCCTGGCCATCTATAGAATCTGCACGAGCTGCTTGAGTTTGCGACATTGTCATTCTTCCACACTCATGAGGCCGTTGCAAGCTTAGGTATTGGTGGTGGTTGTAGTTGATAAAGCGGCTGTTGTCGGGACTCTCATCTCTCATATCTCTCGTCAGCCAAATTTAGCTGTCTTGCGTAAGGCTGACGCCCAAGCCGCAATCTGAGCCGTAATCAGCATGGCGCCAACGCAATCCCTCTCTGGCCTCTCCCGGTGAATATGCAGGTCCGTCACAGCAGGCTGAAATTGATTTATATAACGGTTGGTCGACTCGTAATGCCACCACAAGCCCTTGTTCTAGATAGATTACACGAGACATGGGATTGCATTTATGCACAGCAAGTAGTTACCACTTGTTCACTGTTATATCTCTACTTGCGACAATGAGCAATTGAATCAAGTAGATTGACTGCTAAAGCTAGACTCCATAAGTAAGCTATCTCGGGCGGAACATGCATGCCAAAAAAAAAGACTGGGCCAATCTAGTCTGGAATCCTCCGAACCTGGTCCCAAAAGCTTTCCCTCCCAAGCCTTCAATGCCCCTTAAACCATGAGCCCAACCGAGCCACTGATCCACACGGCACCACAATGGTGTCTTGAAACACCGCATAATCTGTGACAAGTGAGGTATATGAGACGCAAGTCGGAAAAACCCCATATAAAGACCGTGATCGTAACTCTGAACTCCGGTGCTATGTAACATCTGCGCCGTGGGAGAGTGGTGATCATAAATTCCATGCATGCCGATACAGCCATACAAAACGCCAAAGAACAGATCAGCCTGCTGATCTGGGCCAGAAAGTGGGGAATGTCGTAAACATATTATGCCGCGAACGGGTTGATGCCGTGGGGTATGAGGAAACTTCCCCGTCGTAATCGTCAATCATAGAAAATCCAACATGTTACTGGTCAAAGGGAACAGCTCACAGCCATTGTTGAAAGTATCCCTTGCTGAACCATCCGACTTTGTCGTACGCAGTCCAGAGCTTGCTAGCCTTATTGACATCAATCTTGCAAGCCTGTTGGGCATCCGTCTTCCTGAATTCTTTCCCAATCCTCAAAGCGTGTAGTCGACCCTCGAAGATACGACGCTTGCTGCAGAGATATGTAGCACAGCTTAATCGTAGCGTACCCGCAAGGTTGAGCTCTGCTTCATGAAGCAAATGTCGGTCTGGGTCATTCGAAAGGTTAAGAATATTGTTACTTGGCCAGTCGGCTTTCAGACACTTTGGGTTGCCTTTGGGAAGTGTCTCGGTTGATGGTGAGTAGTCTGGTAGAGAATTGTAGTCGACGTCCTCCGGGCGCTTGGTGCCGGGTACTCGGGTCTCCGGTGTCTGAGACCTCCCTTTTGGGGAATACGCCTGCAATTTGCCTATAGGAGAAGACTTCGGCGTTCTTTTGACTCGCGGCAGAGGGTTGCCAGACGACACTGCTTTGATCGCTCTCTTAGGTGCCTTGGGTGCTAGTGCTGGAGCAATGTTGACGTGAGATAATGCTTTCGTACCAGGCTTCGCACAAATACGCTTAGCTTTCCAGTACTGATCTTCTGTCTCCTCACGAGTTCTCTTCATATAAGCACCAGGGTTCCGATTGTAGCTACGGCCGATATTGGGTATGCAAGACAAGGCAAAGAGGTATTCGTCCCGAGTGGGCCGATTGATCTTGTGATCGAACTCAGCCATGTGCATTGCCATGTGCTGCGAGACGATCTCCTCAGCAATTGCCATTGTGGGCTCTAAAGGAAACAGAGGCTGATCCGTTGGGATGCCTGCCTGCGTATGGCCCTCAGGATACAGCACGGGGTCCCTTGCCATTACGCTCTCGTCTCCAACTATACCGTTTCTCTTGCCACCAATCTGCTCTTTGAATGACTTATTGGGCCATGGCGATACTGGTGGGGACGGAAGTACTCTCATCGTGGCGTTGTCTGGAGATGCGCAATCGGAGATGGGAGGGAGAGTATTGTCTGCGTTGAAGGACGTCTCGGGTGTCGAAAATGGAAGCTGACCGGAGGCATGTGGCGAAATAAAGCTATCGAGAGGTTTTGCCTCAGGAGGAGACATCAAGCTTAGGATTGATGGCAATCGTGTCATGCTTGTCGATTCAGCGAATCGGTGGTGTAAATGATGGAGTTACAGATGAGGAGTGTTGTTGTCGAAGATGGACAATGGGTGGAAGCCTTCTAGTGACGGTCCGAAATCAATGGAAGGATGCGGATTGGATTTGTCAGGCAGTCGTGGACGCGAAAGAAGCGAAAAGGTGGGTGGCAATCGTTGGTTTGATGACTTGGCGGATCGATCAACGTTATCTGTTTCGCAATTGTGAGACGGGTCTGGAACAAACCGTCGGCTTTGTATGAAATGGTATCTTTTCTGCACAACAGAAAAGTGTTGGATTAATAGTATGGAGGACAATAGGCAGTAATGGAAGGTGGCGGAAGGAAGAAGCGAAAGCCTGCGTAATATCTGGGGCACAGGTGAATTAAATGGCAGTCAGAAAGGCTGCGGTGGAAGAGAAAGGGCAAGGCAGCAATGGATGAATCAAGAGGAAGGATGACTCTGTCTTCCTGGGGGCTGGGTCAATTGGGAAAACGCGGTCTGATGATGAGGCGAACGAGTGCGCACAAGGCACCAGGCCCTAGGCATGACATGTTTGAGAGAGAATGGTAAGCGCCAATGGATTGATCAGCTGGCGTGTTGAGCCCATGATAACCATTGGTCAATTGAAACCGTTATGTGTAGAGTGTACTGTGTGGTAAGTGACCACACCTCACGCGAACAAAGGGAAAGGGTATAGCAAATGGGGCTCCATTCAGTGCCACAATCGGGCATTGCTTATTGACGGAGTTTTGCCTGTGAATGGGGAAGGGAAGGAAAGTGAGTCAGTCCATGGGATTAGATGAATGGGGCCAGGCTAGGCGATAAATGGAATTAGCCCCGCTGGACATGCGCCCCTTCCTCGGCACAATCCTTGCCCCACCATCTTTGTGGCTGATTTGTACCTTAATTGCTTAACACACGTGACACAACGGCACATCGCAAGGAAAGAAGGGTCCCAATCGCATCTCACTAACGCCACGCGGCCACTGGGATGATGAAAAGGGCTTCAGCGGGTGTCAAATACACTAAATGCAGGACTGACTGCATCAATTGCCTTCTCATCTTCTATGCCGTTTTCTTTCAACTGATAGAATAGGTTCAATGTACTTTGTCAACACCATTGACGGATGTAGTAGCCTACCATACTACTCCCATCAACTGCTCGGCACACCATATTTATCTCCATCGCTAATCGCCGAGGTCTGTCCACTTGACGCCGTCATCCATCCATCGGATTCGGTGCAACCTGTTTCGCAGTCATCTGCTCCCACCAACCTCAAGGTCATCCATCCACCCTTCATCTGTACAAAGTCATGCACTCAGTCCACACGCGATGGCGAGCAGAAGACGAGATCTGGTGTCTACTTTATCTTATCACACCTTCTTGCTTTGGTGTAACCCACCATCTCTCATTCGCTTGATTCTGAATCCTTAGGTTGTACTAACCGAATGCACTTTACCTTTTCAATTTTGCGACAAGCTGTGGAATGTTCGCAAGAAAGCCAATTGTCCCCAATCAATTATACTGCAATCGAACAGTGCTTCAAGTCTGTGCGCATGATTTGTGGTGGTGGCTTAAGCACAGACATAAGACGCATCGTCCAGCAATGCACTCTCGAGCCTCCTTTCATTTCACCGTCCTTTCACTGTCAGACTGACTGCAGGCAATCTTTGATTTACCGGGGTTACCTTAAATAGATGTTAGGGCATGTAGATGAGAAAGCAGACGAGACATTTAGGGATGGGTAGCGAAGCTTCGTACGGAGTAGAGTAACCACAATATGTGGATATCCCTAATGCGCTGGGTTCCTGTTGCTTTGATCTCTATATGCACTATGTTCACCAAACACGAATGGCCTATCAAAGTCTAGCTCTTTCTCCTGAGCAGCCGGGACAGGTGTAAAGAATCCAATGCTGTATCTTCGATCAGGATGTACAACGTACCCGCTTTAACTTCTCTGATCTCGCACTTATCTTCTGCCTTGATGCTTGTCACATCGCGAAGCGTCTATCGTAGTTCCCGTCTCACTATCGCGGTGCTTGTTGTAGGTTGAATATAGGAGATCATAGGACAAGATTTTTCTCCGGAGGGAGGCCTACGCCAGAAGAATATCATAGCCTTCCCTTTCAATTCTCATGGCTTCTGCTCCATTGCCGTACCGTCTTCGGACGAGCTCAAAGATTATCAGTCCAGCACTGGTACTCGGAACTTGCTTCAGGGTATTCCACAGAAAGCCCCGATAAAGCCAATGCCTCCATCCTCCGGCACGCCTAGCCCTTACCAAACACCGGTGGTAAGTCTTCTTGTATGCACTGTAATAATGGTGTAGCTTTTTTGAGCTGGAAGAGTGGAGCTTAGCTTGATTATCCAGATTTGATAAGGATCTAAAGTGAACGCTCTGCACCAAGCTGATCGGATGCTGGACGGTCTGTTGAGCTACAGATGCAGTGACGCCGGCAAGCATCAGAAAACCAGGCTCGATTGCATAATGAGGTTTGAGGACAGAGATGCCGCTCTCCTTGGTTGCTTCGGTCTCAGGTTCAAAGCCAACGTATTGAGAGCTCAGACCACCGTACCAAGTGGAGAGGAAGGTGTAGTAGCCTTGAGCCTTGACATATTCAAAGGTTGCGAAGAATAATGCATGGCCAATAGCATCCTTCACGAAGGAGAGCCCCCAGCCTGCAAATGCACCTCGAAGACCAATCTCTTTCAATTTACTATACCCATAATGCCACATGTTTTTGTATTTGCCCTCCAATACCTCAGTTGTGCGAAAGCGAATTTGTAGAGCGTCAAGAGGAGCTGCTATGACTGATTGAATCGCACCGGCTGTGAAGCCAGCCACAAAAGTACTGCGGACTGGAGGAGCTGGATAGACCCGTTTTAACGACTTTGACGATGGCTGGTGTAGTAAACCTAGCGTTTGAAGGTAAGAGGTATAGAGTACTGCTCCGACGCTACAAAGTGTCAGTAAGTGAACCTAGGCGTTGCTTGACCTTTCTTTACCCAACATTAGCCAGCAACGGTGGAAGGACATAATTGGGAATGAAGCTAAGTCCTTGAGCCCGTACAGCATGTGCTAGAAGGCCAGGAGTGCTCCTGCGCCACGACCATGCTTCGTTGGCCTGGGCACGAGGATTAATAGCTTTGGCAAAAGCCTGATTTATGATTAGCAAAGGAGCTCCGTTCAGCTAAAGCAGAATATACCAAGTAACTGCCAGTATATGAGCTACAGCGCTCATACTTGAAAGCCCATTCTTGGAACTCACTCGACACGAGTACGGAAAAATGCCTTTGCAGGGGCTCGGAAGTAAAATGCGATCATTTGAGATCCAATAGCACGGACTCCTGCAGCAGAAGCACCTGTTGCCGCATTGCTCCTTCGATCTCTCGTTTGCGCCAGCAGGGGTGTTTGTTCATCGGTGGGTTGTGATTGTTTTGAGATAACCATATTGGTGTACTGATCTAGAGTAAGGAGTCGACAAAGCCATGGCGTTATACAGCTCAGCGGAATAGGACTGCGTATTCCGTAAACATTATCATTCCTGTATGCTCTTAACTTGGAAAGTTTCTCTTGAGATGACGTCGATACCATACCAAGCTCAAAAGCTCATCTAGCTCGGTATTTAATTCACGTTGAGCCTAACCTGATTTGCATCCACTTTAACGCGGTTCGCGGCTCTCTACTTTTCCTCCACTTCAGCATCGCTCTCTTTTCAACTCACTCCCCAAGCTTTGTAGATCGCCATACCGCGAGCATGGCGGACGAAGTCAAAATCGATAAGCAGGCCTTCCATGACCGCCTTTCGCATTTCATTTCAGCATGGAGAGCCGACAAAAGGTCGAATGACGCGTTGTTTTCAGGCGTCGGATCTATCGTGCTGCTGATGGGCAAGAATGAGGGAAATATCACCTTTCAAAAAAATAACGCGATGCATGTATGATGTACCCTCAAGCCCACCTACAATGGCAAAGGACTGACGGATATGATGTCCTACAGTTTTGGCTTCTTGGATATGAATTTCCTGCAACGCTGATGGTCTTTACCACAGAAGCCCTCTACATCGTGACAACTGCCAAAAAGGGTACATGCCTTGTACCCCTGAGATTCTAGGCAACTGTGCTGATCAATGTACCTGAATAAAGCAAAACACCTCGAGCCTCTGAAAGGCGGCAAGATCCCAGTTGAGATATTGGTTCGCAATCCCAAGGATGCGGAGCAAAATGCCAGGCATTTCGAAAAATGCTTAGACTTAATCAAAGGAGCAGGCGTACGTCAGACGGCTATTTGTGGTAATATGAATTTGCTGATGAAAAAGTAGAAGAAAGTTGGGACTATCACAAAGGACACTTCAACCGGCCCTTTTGTTGAGGAGTGGAAGAAGGCATTTGGTGATATCTTGAAAGAGGTGGAGGAGGTCGATATCACACTTGCAATATCCTCGGCCGCATTGGCTATCAAAGACGAGAATGAGTTGGTAAGATGCTAGCTGCCTGCTATGGCGACTTTTCCTCGAAGAAGGTACTAACATAACACAGCGCTCTATGCGCAACGCGTCAAGAGCTTGCACTGGGCTTATGGCAGAGTTCTTCGTGGAAGAGATGTCAGAAATATTGGATGGAGAAAAGAAAGTGACGCATAAAGAGCTTGCTGAGAGAATCGATAAAAAGATCGATGACGCCAAGTTTTTCCAGAACCTCAAATCCAAGCTACCTGCAGACTTTGATGCAAGCCAACTGGACTGGATATACGGGCCTCTAGTACAGAGCGGAGGTATTTATGACTTGAAGCTAACCGCGCAGTCTGACACTAACGCTCTTCACGCTGGAACTATCATTGCTGGCTTGGGACTCCGATATAAGAGTTATTGCTCGATAGTAGCCCGGACATATTTGGTAGATCCCAACGAGTCGCAAGAGAGCAACTATAAGCTGCTGTTGTCAATACATGAAGCGGTAATGAAGGATGCTCGCGAGGGCGTAGCAGTCAAGGACTTGTATAACAAAGCCCTCGGCATAATCAAAACTAAGAAGCCAGAGATGGAAAAACACTTCCTTAAAGTTGCTGGTGGGGGCATTGGTATAGAAACCCGGGACAACACCTTGAACATCAACTCGAAGAATGTCAGGACGTTACAAGACGGGATGACATTGTGCATCTCCACTGGATTCGCTGATCTTCAAAATCCAGATCCACAGGACAAGAAAAGCAAAGTATACTCATTGCTAGTTTCTGATACCATTCGGATTCGCAGAGATCAAGATCCCGCGAATTTTACAAGCTCTGCGCCTTCTGATCTGGGCTCAACGTCCTTCTTCTTCAAAGACGATGAGGAAGAAGAACAAGCGCAGAAAAGCAAGAATAAGAAAGACCCGAAAGTCGGTGCTGTTGCTGCTTCAAACATCACAAAGACAAAGCTGCGAGCAGAACGTACTACTCAAAGCAATGAAGGGGCTGAAGCCAAGCGGCGTGAGCATCAGAGGGAACTTGCCCAGAGAAAGCAACAGGAGGGTAAGGCCCAGTATTCTCAAGCGATGGGCACAGAAAATGGAGTAGCGCAGAAGAAGTTCAAAAAATTTGAATCGTACAAGCGTGACAATCAGTTTCCGTCACGTGTCAAAGATCTCATGATTGTCGTGGATAGTAAGGCAGCCACGGTTGTGCTACCAATCTTGGGCCGGCCGGTGCCATTCCATATCAACACCATCAAAAACGCTAGCAAGAGTGACGAAGGAGAGTTTGCTTACCTCCGAATCAATTTCTTATCCCCAGGCCAGGGTGTTGGTAGAAAAGATGATCAGCCATTCGAGGATGCAACAGCGCATTTCGTGCGAAGTCTTACCTTTAGATCTAAGGACGGAGACCGGATGCAGGATATCGCACAGCAAATCACGGAGCTGAGGAAGAACTCCGTCAGACGAGAACAAGAAAAGAAAGAGCTAGAAGACGTTGTGGAGCAGGACAAACTCGTTGAAATCCGAAGTACAAACTTTTGGTCTGCTTGTTTTCCGTCAATGCTAAATTTATTTCAGATCGCAAACCTCAGCGCCTCGATAACGTCTTTGTCCGGCCAGCTTTGGATGGCAAGCGAGTCTCTGGGGATGTGGACGTCCATCAGAATGGGCTTCGCTACGTCGATCACCGGGGCAGTAAGATCGATATCCTTTTCAGTAACATAAAGCATCTGTTTTTCCAGCCATGTACGCATGAATTGATTGTTATTATTCACGTTCACCTCAAGAACCCCATCATGATTGGGAAGAAGAAGGCGAAAGATGTTCAATTTTATCGCGAAGCTACCGACATGCAGTTCGACGAAACTGGAAATCGCAAGCGCAAACATCGATATGGTGACGAGGAGGAATTCGAGCAGGAGCAAGAGGAACGGAGGCGACGAGCCCAACTCGATAAAGCCTTTAAGAGCTTTGCTGACAAGGTACAAGTTTCCGGTCAAGAAGAGGTGAGCGGGGTCGACATTCCCTTCAGGGAACTCGGCTTCAACGGCGTTCCCCATCGCTCAAATGTATACATGCAACCTACCACGGATTGCCTAGTCCAGCTCACAGAACCGCCCTTCACCGTAATTTCTCTAGAAGACATCGAAATCGCCCATCTAGAGCGCGTGCAATTTGGCCTCAAGAACTTCGATATGGTCCTTGTCTTCAAAGACTTCCATCGCCCCCCTGCCCACATCAACACCATCCCTGTTGAATCTCTCGAAGGAGTCAAAGACTGGCTCGACTCCGTCAATATCGCGTACAGCGAAGGACCTCTCAATCTCAACTGGCCTACCATCATGAAAACCATCACCCAGGACCCGCATGAGTTTTTCGCCGGCGGCGGATGGGCGTTCCTGGGCACCGAATCGGACGATGAAGATCAGGAAGATGAGGAAGAGGAGAGCGCGTTCGAGATGAGTGACTCGGAGGTCATGGCGTCGGAAGAGTCTTCGGAGGATGAAAGCGACTTCGACGATGATGCGTCAGCGGACGAGGGAGAGGCAAGCCTGGATGAGGAGAGTGGTGGGGAAGATTGGGATGAGTTGGAGAAGAAGGCGAAGAAAAAGGATAGGGAGGGAGGGTTGGAGGAGGAGGATATGGGAAGTAAGCGGAAGCGGTAAGGGGAGTTATCAAGGATATCTTGTTCCGGGCTTCCTTGACAGCAGCTCTATTACGGCGGGTTTGTGGGGTTCTGTCGGAATTGGATCCGGGACGCAAGGAAGCATGTAGGCAAGGGGTATTGGTTATCGGCGTCGGCAGCATCTTGCGTTGGCAGTAGGAAATACCATTTCACAATCGTATGCCTCTTTCACTGCCATCCCGGCAAATTTCAATGGGGGAAACTCACAGCTGAGAAGATGCTGTTCTGTCTGAAACAAGAATCGTGCTGGTGTCCCAAATCCTTATTTACCCAAAAACTCACAATTCGCTGGTCTGCGATTGCGGTAAACATGGGTTGGACTGATGATTCTGCTGTAATTTCACCATCGAAGAATTACTGTTTCGTTCGCGGTAACATGTTCGTGATATGGGGTTCCATCGCGACCTTGGTCTACTCATCTCTCCGCACGGAAACTCTCAAGAAAGTCTTTTATCAGTTCCGCCTCAGCCGCTCTGGCAGGCAGGCATCATAACCCCCCAAAGACCACACAGCATTTGAGACAGCGAATCCCACAACTTGTGTTCAAACCCCGCACCGCCATTCAGGAGCATGCAGTAAGCTCAACGTTCCCATTAGCAGTTTACCGTGACTTTGCTACTGTCCAATACCCAAAAAACCAAAAGCTTGGAGAATGTTTATTATATAGCCGCAAGAATCAATGGGGAAAGAAGAAGGGGTGAATGCTGTCGGATTAAGGCAGGACTGGAAGCGGAGAGATAGCAAGGGCGAGTGAGAAGGGGAGATGGTGAGGAGGATGAAAAGATTGGATACAAGACCCGTAGCCCAAGAATTGGACCGAGGTACACCGCTGGTAGTAGGGGGAAGTAGAAGGTTAGAAGAAAGCCGAGAGCATAACAATAAGATTTGAATCGAAGCACTTTTTGCAACGTTCAAAGCTAGCAGCTTAACCCACATGAGCCGGTCAACTCACGCCTTGAGTCTTCCACCTTGAGCCGACCCCGTCCAGCTTAAGTAGAGAAACGCCTGGGAAATACTTATACCACGTCTCACACAGCCAGCCCACCCACCCCCTACTCATCCTTAAACCTCCACTTCCCCCCCTCCCTCCTCGCCTCCCTGTACATCTCCTCCACCCTCACCCGTTCCAAACACCACGCCTGCCGCCGATCTTCCTCCTCCTCCTGCGTACTTGGCATACCTGTCCTCCAGAAACCCGGCGGCGTTGGCGCGCGCCCATATGCCTGCCGATGCCTGCCGTACTCATCCGCAAACAGCTTCGTTTTCGCCTGCAGCAAAAGCTCCTGCTTCTCGTCCTCGGACATGCGTTTGAGACGAGCGGAGGCGTCGGACCCGAGGTAGTCGAGTAGGATGCGCTGGTCTTCATCTACGGCTTCTTGGGAAGGCGCGGCGCCGAATAGGGATTTACGGCTGGGTGTGTAGCCGCCGATCTGGACCATTTTTCGTAGTTGGCCGCCGCAGCAGTGGGGTTTGTCGCAGCCGGGAAGGCATTGGCGTTGGTCACGAGAGCGGACGACTTCGGAGAAGGCGAAGTCGCGGCCTTGGTTGAAGGTCGGGTTGGGCTTGAAGTCTTCGGCGCGGAGACGGCGAAGGGGGCGGGCGCGGAGTGGTTCATGGGACGGGAGGGTGATGGGGGGTGAGTCGATCCGTAGTGCTTGAGATGGTGGCATTTTGGTTGCGGATAGCTTGTTCCTAGTTGAGTTTGTGGGCTTGCTTCCTGTACTGTTCACTTTAGCATTCCGAGCGGCGTTGGCTCGTTGGTTCGTCGGCGTTCCGACATCGTGAGATCTGAGTGACCGAACTGGTGGTGTTTTTGATTCTTTCGGGGGCTTAGCAAGTCTTCGACCGAGCTCTTCCGAGGACAGAGACGGGTTTTCAGGCGACGGTTTGGCCAGTAAGTCCCCAAGTCGATGGTGTGCATCTGGAGCTTTGGGAGTCTTCTCGATGGTGTCGCTTATGTCGGCCCTCTTAGCAATTGAAACCTGTGGGGCTCTAGAAGTGTTCCGAGCGTCTTTGCTAGCATCGAGATTTTCTCCATCCTCAGCTACGAATGGTATGGCGGCAGTGCCATGATCACGCCGGCTAGGGGGAAGACGTCGCTTTTGATTGGCTAAATGCTCGCTCGTCCTTGGTAGTATCTGGTAATTAGGGTCCTTAGGCCGCAAAATGACAGGCTTGGGGAGTTCCGCCCTCTTATCGTTAGGACCATGCGACGGTTCGGGCTCCTGTGGCCTTTCACTTGTCACGTTCGACAGCAGCTTACAGTCACCCTCGTCACTTGGAGGCTCCGGTAAAGTTGTAGGAATTCTGAACTTTGATAACTGAGGCACACCTACCTTGGTGTCAATTCGTGCTGGCATAGCTTTTTGGTTGGCTTCCAATCGTGCTCGCCTGTTTCCAGTCCTCTCATTTTGCAAGAACTGCTGAGCACGGATTCTGTTCTTACTTCCCCGAAGCCACTCCGGGACTTTGGCATCCAATTCAGCCTGCTTCTGAAGCTCGGCAGATTTGCGTTGCCCTTCTTCCCACAACATCATGCCGTACTCTTCTCCCTTCCTCATGTAATATTCCTTATCATATAGAGAATATTGTTCGGATTCTGGCTCCCCTTTACCTTTAAGATTATAACTGAGATCACCATTGTCCTCTTCAGAATCTGCGTCCTCTAATTCATAGCCTAATAGTATCTCGCCAGTTTCAGTAGCAGTGGAAGCCTTAAGCGTCGAAGATTTCCTACGCTGCAATTCAAGGCGTCTAATTTTTCTTGGGGTCAGAAGTCTGTTCCCAACATCGTCTAAGTCTAGACTATCGTTTGCACCTCCAGATCCAATGCCGAATTGAGGTACCGCTGGACTGCTCGAACCTTGCTCGCTCTTGACGTGTACAGGCTTTGAAATACTGCCAAGCGCTTTATTGTCCTTCTGCTGTGTTCGCGTGTGGTTGTCTATTGTTGGCGGAGCCCTTTTTCGTTTCAACGATCGTTCAGAAATTATGGTTGGGAAGTCGGAATCATCCTTCGCTAGCCACATGGGCGGTTTTGTCCCTTGAAGCGCAGGATCCTTCTTATCGTTCACAAAATGCTCTGCTTCAACTTGCGGTTCAGAACCGTCAGAAGTAGCCGCGCAATCGGTGTTGCCGTTCGATACAGGTGATAGACGTGTATTCTGCAAACGAGCTTCGGAGACAGGAGCTGCGCGTTTATCTGTGTTTGAGCTGCTTGGGCTGGGACTAAAACGCTGGGTCGGCGTTCTCAGGCCTGTCACCACTTCCCTAGGAGGTGAAGTATGTCTGATGGTGGCGCTAGGCGACCTTGACGGCGAGAGAACATGCTCGTGGAATGAGGGTGGAGCTGGTTCACAGGGAACCTCATAAGTTTCACCAGCTGTGCCACGCGTGCTTCTTAGAACAACTTCCGGAGAGTCTCCAGCCTTTAACTTTCTCCCATGCTTCAATTCCCATCTCCGAACGTATGCTCGCCAATCTTTAGTGAGATCCTCGTAATACCTACACTTGGCCTCTAAAATATTCCGGGCCACAACGAGCTTTCCATAATCACGGTCGAAACTCGCTAAGAGGTCTAGCACTCGATTGTACTCCTCATTGTCAACATCTGAGGCATTAGGTGGAAGCGACGATCCAGGTTTTAGGCGGCTTCGGAACTCCTGGACTTCCTTCTCAAGAACTTCGACCCTCGATGCTCGTTGCTGTAGCGATGGGACATTTTCGAGGTCCTCTATTCGTCCAATATCAAAGGACTGGCTTTGTTTCACAAACGCTTCAGCTTTATCCGCTCGTTCCCGGAGCTTGTCTTTCTCATCTTGATGTTGTTTTCTCTCGGATTCGAAAGCGTTATCGCCTATAGTATAAGCACAATCATTAGATGACCTAGTCCAGAAGATTCAAGTAGAACAGTCCGGACGTACGCAGAGCAATTTCTTCTTTTAGTGCCTGGTCAAAGTCATTCAACTCCTTGCTCAAGTGGTTGAAAAGTGTTGTTCTATGTTTTCTGAGTGCCTCCATGAGATCATGATTCCCGAGTGCTGTCGCTCGGAAGGGAACTTTCGTAGAGTTCACAAAGCTCTTCGTGCTCGGAACACTCAGGAGGCTTGATTACTCGGATCGTTTGACATAGAGAACCGCGGGGCTTCTTCATTGACAATACGCGTTATGATCGTGTTGGGGAACGCGGCGTCGACATAGGGTTTATTATCTTATCTTATCTCCGACTACAGTCCGATAGGTGGTAGATAATACGACACCATGACACTTTCACCGGACTGGAGACTGGGGGAACACCATTCGCAATCGACGTAAAGCTGACGAGTAAGCAACTGTCTTCTTGTATCAACATGAGCAAACGCTCTCGGGATGGACCCGATGACAGTGATAATGCCCGGTTTGCAAAGCGGCTCCGACCGAACAAACCAGACCGTCTGTCCCTCCTAAGTGATGAACTTCTACTAAGGACCCTATCCTACCTGCCTATTTCTGATCTTACGTTGTGCCAAAGGTGTGTATGATGGGCGCATATAGAAGCAATGCGCTGACCGAATAGACTCTCTCACCGTCTGAAAGCCTTGGCTGCAGACCCACAGCTATGGAAGTCTGCGTACTACGACCGATTTGTTCGACCTCGAGCATCAAGATTACCGGGTATTCGGGATCAGCAGCTCTCCGCGAAGTCCTTATACTATTCGTCTAAAATTTCCAAATGGCTGGAAGATGATCACCTCGTGAAAGGAGGCAACACAACCAACTGGAAGAGACAATATAAACTCCGGCACAACTGGTCAAAGGGGAGCTGCAATATCACCGAGACGCAAGTTGCAGAGAAACCATCGGTACCGCCACTGCTGGTCCGTTTGCACGCAGGTATAGTGGTAATAGCCGATCCTGGAGGATTACGAACATGGTCGATGAAAGGGGAGCAGCGCTTAATCGCAAAACTAAGTTGGCCTGTGGCTGGAAGTTCCTCTTCGGTCTCCGTGGTCCCGACATCCTTGGCATTAGACGTTACAAACCCTGACGTTGATCGACTAGACGTTGCGGTTGGCTTTTCAAACGGCAAGTTCATCATTTACCGACTTGAAAGAGGGGAACGAGCTTTTGCTCATCTCTATACACACCCTCCCTCGTCCAATGGTACGATATCGGCTATTGCTTATGCTTCGCGATATCTTCTCACCATGACCGAGGCGCAGCTCCTTTCACTGTATATATTTTCTGATGAAGCAACTGATAATTGCAAAAGCTCCACCGCGGGGCCTCCTCGCCTAATTTCTTCTCTAAAGTCACATACGGCATGGCCGCCCTTGTCACTTGCAATAAGATTTTCTCCTAACAGTATCTTCGCATCCATAGCGTATGCAATGCCTACGTATCTCGCTGGATGGTCCGTCGGATTGCAGGAGCTACGCCTTACAAAGGACGGCAAGATCCTAGAATCTCGTCTGGCATCGGCCTCAAGCCAGGGATTTACTCCACTATCTATTTCTTCTCCGGCCTCGTCGCGCTCAAGTCCAAGACCCGGATCATCACCTGTGAGAGGCATCATCCCGGCACCGAGACCTCCATCCACAAGGCCAGCGTCTCTGTCATATACTCATCCGTACCTCCTCGCGGCTCATCCGGATAATACACTGACGCTTTATATGGCAACATCTAACGTGGAAGGCCTGTCAATCGGGCCAGGAGAAAGATTGTGGGGTCATACATCATCAGTCTCTGGTGCTCATGTCGGCGATCGGGGCAAAGCTGTTTCGGTAAGTGCACATGGGAATGAAATTAGAGTGTGGGATCTTGAGGGTGGATTCTCTTCAAACTCGTCGAAACGCCGTGTTGCTGGTGGTGAAGCAAGCGTGCAGGTTCACCCCGAGAGAAGGGTGAGTAGATACCATAAAAATTTCCCAGCAGCGAGGTTGAGACTTGAGGCCTACCATGATAGCTCTGAGACATCGGACTCAGAGGAGGTGGATTTTGACCATTCGACAACCACGAAGGGATGGGTGGCCTTTGATGACGAGAAGGTAGTAGTACTTCGAGAAAAGGCACATGGGGCTCAGAAGCTCGTGGTATACGATTTTACATAGTATTCCATCTCGTCGTAATGTATATTTGATGATATCGCGGTCGCTGTATGATCATGGTGCAACTGAACCGAAGATGAGAACAGGATTCAATACCGTGTTGTGTCTATTAGCTCTACCATCCTGTGTTTCTACTGCATGACTTGTACCAATACTTTGCACATGACTCGTAATACCAGGGGGGGGTGTTTGTACCTGATCCCTGAGACTGGGAGAGGAACATAACGATGCTGTCAAAAGCCGTTAAGCAGCGCAAAGTGGTAGTACTAGTAGTGGTTCCTGAGATCTGAACTCAGGTACCTTGTTCCATGGGGCACTACTAAGCGAACCCATACCTGGCTAGCGCTGTCATGACAGTCGACACTTCAATCTTCAGTACTTCTGCTTTGGTAAACTTTCACTCCAGCACCTCTTCAACTTCGCAACGCTCCAATTCCTCAACGCTTCTTGCCGCTTCTAGAACCCAGTAATTCTACTACACAATCCAAAGTAAGCATGCATAGCATTCCAGTTTCCAACACCTTCCCTCCACATTTCTCGCCTAGTTTAGAGCTTTCAAACTGACCTTTCACCTCCACCACTAGAATCAGAAATACAAAACATCATGGATTACCAGGCAACTGGCGGTCGCGGTTGCTACAACTGTAAGCCATTTAGTTCACATTCTTTCACCATCCTCGGCTTGCGTACACTGTACTTTTTTTTAGAAATGCTTCGCCTCGCAGCGATATTGTTGATCGTGCCTATATGTTGTGGTTATAACGCATGGCGACCAACATCAACCACCGCAGAGTAGTCTCGCCTTTTGAATTTCAATCGTGACTTGGGGAACACTCCCTTCCGCATTGCGCACTACAATGTCATTTTTCCTCATTTCAGATTGTGACACACTGTGTCACCTTGCGTCCCATCAGCTCGATTCCCAACATTTGGATAAATAATCCAAAACAGTCCGCTGATATATTGTCTTTCAGGCGGTGATAGCTCCCACCAGGCCCGTGACTGCCCAAAGCGTGGCACCCCAACCTGCTACAACTGCGGCGAGGAAGGCCACGTTAGTCGTGAGTGCAACGCCCCGCAAAAAGAAAAGGCATGCTACCGCTGTGGGGAAGCCGGCCATATCTCGCGCGATTGCCCTAACCCTGGTGCCGGTGGCGGAGGAGCTCCGAGTGGCGCTGGCGGATACTCTGGTGGTGGCGGCGGAGGTGGTCAAGAGTGCTACAAATGCGGCAAGGTCGGACACATCGCTCGCAACTGCACTGAAGGCTCATACGGAGGGGGAGGATATGGTGGTCAGAGCCAAGGCGGTTACGGGGGTGGCTACGGAGGCGGAGGCGGCGCCCGTCAAGGAGGCCAAACTTGCTACTCGTGTGGAGGGTACGGCCACATGTCTCGCGACTGCACCCAAGGTCAAAAATGCTACAACTGTACGTACTCCTAATACTGCTTTGAGATGAATACTAACAGCAGCAGGTGGCGAAGTTGGTCATCTAAGCCGCGACTGCCCATCAGAGCCCACCTCAGAGCGCGTCTGCTACAAGTGCAAGCAGCCCGGCCACGTGCAGGCAGCTTGCCCCAACTGACAGACTGGTCTCTCCCGCCCAGCAGACAGCGGAACAAGCATGGTCTAGGATACTTGCAATACGGAATTGGTTCTTCTTGTACTGGAAAAAAAGCAAATCGCCTGCATACCCCCATGGATACGTAAAAGGAAAGGAGCAGCATTGGTCAGGAAACTTTTTTCACTTCTTTGTACTATCTTCGGTTTTATGCTCAAAAGGTCGGCATTTTATGATCAACTTATTGAAAAAGCAGGGGAGGAATAGTATGTTCTCTGTCTATTACAGCCGAGGGCCTGCATAGCATCTTGCACCGAAAATGGTTCTGAATGTACGCTAGCGATGAACGTCTTTTTACGGCCAGGGTGATGGTTGTAGTGAGATGGGAAAGTTAATGACAGCCTTGATCTTTCCATCTGGAGCTGTGGAGTCTGCAAAGAGCTGCGATGCTGACAGTGGCCAACCTGTTTGAGTCTTCAAGATCACTGCTAACATTATTAGCAGTTACTTAGATTGTGCAATATTTTCCTCGGACTGTTGGACTGTTCGTCTAGATCTTTCGTAGTGAGTTAGGTGCTTACTCGCAATCGGAACAACAAGCCTACCTTCTGCCACTTCAGCAACCATGAGACTGACAATCGGATAACATTTCGACCTGCGATTTCGACCAATACACCGTTCAAGCCTCAACTGAACCAACCACCTAACCCCCCTGATCATCGACAGTATACCCACTATCCCAATGAATGCCCCTTCCCTCCCCTGCAACCTCCTCATCCTCTCAACCTATACCTCACGCCCATCTCCCCTCCATATTCCCCGAATACCAAATTCACACTTCATGAATGATGGTAGAGTATTGGGTGTGTTGGGAATTCGAAGGATGATAATTGGGAAATGGGATGGTGATAGGGATTGGGCGGTTTTGGAGGGGAGATGTGAGAGGTAGTCCAGATGGAATTGTGGGAAGGGAAATAGAACAGTGGATGTTGTACGAGTACTGCGGGACTTCCTCTACTAATCCTGAAAGTTTTAGTGTCTTGTTCATGATATTGCCTTTAGTGATTCGCCCCCCCACCTCGGATACCATCTAGAGACGAAAGTGGGTCGGGTTTTTCATGCACAGCTTTTCTGTCATTAATGGAGTTTTTCCCACTCTCGATTGCTGGGCTGACTTTTATCATCTTCGTTCTCGCTATTGCGGTCCAGTCGTCGATGTAAATGATGTCCTCTTCTCTCGTGTCAGCTGCGTTTTCTAAAATGTCTTTAATTGTACCGCGACGTTTTTCTACCACAGCAATGCATGACTTCAAGGTTTTGCGAGCGAAGGGCTCTTTGAGAGGGTGGGGCGGGGGGGTGGGGGGGGTTGATGGGAGATGGGAGAGGGATGAAGGGAACAGTGCTGGGGGCTTAATGAGGGTCTAACAAAGGAGAGCTGAGGTGAGATGGGTGGGAAGGGTTGAAAATGGCCGTGAGGGGACGAGGGGAGAGATTGAGATGAAGGGGAGGAATGAAAAGATGGGAGAATGAAATAGGTAAAGAAGGAGTGTGGATAGTCAGAGAGGAGGACACTTGAGAGTTTTGTTTGAGAGAACCTAAGGTGATCTCACAACGTCTTTTTTCCTCGAATGAAACATGTTCCGCCCCAGCCGCAGCACTCGTCATCTTCAGCCTCTCCGTCATCCTCGCCTGCTATGTCCCCGCACTCCCAAATTGCTTCCATCGCTCCACTTTCACTAGGATTCGCAAACGCCAATCCACAATCCAACTCATCCTCCATGCTCTCAAGGCCCTGCCGCTGACGTCCTCGTCCGCAAGGTCTCGAGAATAAAGCTCTACCTTCCCAAATGTTCTGTGTCCCTGGAATCTGTTGCTTTGATGGGGGTGGGGAAGGTATGAGCCGGTTTTCGAAGGAGAGAGTGGCAAGGCGGAATGTTTTCTACTCGAAATAGACGCGAGGGTGTGGAACCAGGAGCACTGTTTCTGTTGATAAAGTAGCCATAACAGCGCAGAACAGCCAGTTACACCACCTTATCCGAGACGAACGTTTTCCCTTCTTTATGAGCTTATTTACTACATGTCGCCATAGTAGGAAAGTCACGATGGGCGAGGGTATGTTGTTATTTGTGAAAGCTGTGGCAGAGGAGGTATAATGGTGAGGGAGGGGGGAGGGAAGGGCCGGGCTGGGAGGAGTGAATGGGGGAAATGGTAGAGTTACGGGCGTTTTTCGTAGTCGTCGTAGTCTCAATCTCTTGCTATCTTTCTGGGCAGGGATGACGTCTAGAGAGACCAATAATCGTACGACGTCGATTTTCCGGCGCAGAGGGTTCTCTGACCGAAACAGATACCCAAATGAAAATATCACAAGGACGAGTGATTTTGAGATATTCGTTTCAATTTTTCCGGTTCGAATCTTGATTTAAATACATTATACTTGCTCATCCTTCATTGAAATTTATCGAGGGCGGTTTTGAGAGTAGAAGGTGAGGAAGGGAAGAGAGGTTTGCGAGGAGTGTATGTTGAAGATGAGTGAAGTGGGAGAGTTGAGGGAAGAGCCTATAACTATCAAGAGATGTTTAGGAACTTGACAAGAACAATGTTCTTATATTTCAAAAGATACTAAAGGGTGTATAGAAAGAATTTAGACGAGAATGAGAACGAGGATGTAAATGAATTTTTTTGAGCTATCGTCTAGGGAGGGTAAACTTGAGGGTGAGATGTCGATGGCGGAATGGATAGGATCTGGTGAAGGTTAGTGCCTTGATAGGTAATGAGACTTGAGATATCTTAGTAGTATAGATCTGCGATATGAATATTTCGGTTTATAGTTCAAGGGAATGGGCTCATGGCTTTCTGTCGATAAGTACCTCGTTGATATGGAGGTGCGAATTCACCATATGTGAATTGAAACAAGTCCGTGTCGTTTCATTGATAGTCGGTAAGTGAAGTCGAGAAGAGTGCCTTTGGTACTTCTTAGCCTGCGTTGTCGAAAGTCTTGAAAGGTCGTAATTTCTGATGGTCCGGTGCGATTATTGGTGAGAAATAGAACCACCCGAGCTATCTTGAAAGACAAATGACGATCGTTAGGTTACAGTTCCCCATAATTAGTTCTAGATGTTTCAAATTCAGTACATAGCCTCACCACTAGCAAAGAAAATGAGGCTGAGCGAATGAGATCGCCCGATTTGAGAATCCTTAAGGTCTGAACAGCCAGCCTAATCATGTGAAAACGTAAATCCGTTCTCTATCTGCATTCGAATCCTTTAGGAACAGAGATGAGCAGATCGTCCGAAGAACTTGGTAGGATTTGAAACCAAGACATGCATGGATACGCTCCTGAACCTGAGATTCATCCTTCGAGAAGATCAGTGCCTTCGCAAGGCAGATTCCCCAGAGGATGACACGGATTGCGTTGCACTGCTTAGGTGGTTTGGTGGTTTGGTTGGAGGTTGATTAGGTATAAAATGCTCGCTTTCCTTTGTGTCTTTCAATGCAGCACAGATACTTCCACTCCCGTTCATCACTCGATCACCATAGTCTAAAACATTTCAACTCAGTTCAACCTCATTCATTACAGTACATCATCTTTACCTTGGATAAACAAATTCCATCATGCTTTTCATCCAATCCATTAGCTTTCTTAGCGCAGTATTCGCAGCAGCAGCACTTGCAGGCCCCGTCGACAAATCTCAAACTGCTGGCCCCATCGAAGAGCGCCAATACTTCGTTAGTCCTCAAGTTTTTCCGGTGGCAACTTGCAACAACGGCTGCGTGAACGCCGGATGGACATGCACGGGCGGTGTGGGCGACTGTGGCGGACAAGCACCTGGCTGTGCGTTTGATATAGAAGGGGGTTGCTTGCAATGTGGTTGTTCGGGCAATTGAAGGTCGAGCAAACGGATGTATGCGAATGTTTTGGCGATAACGGGGTCATTGTTGCGGGTATGCCATAATCATTGGGAATCCACTAAGAATGACGAAGGCTAATTCGTATTACTATAGAAGACTTGGGGGACCATGAGATCGGATCTGGATGAAGTGCGGGAAAATGTTTGCTTTGATATGTACTTAGAGAATGGTGGAATATCTACACTCTTTCAGAAATTCTTCTACCATGTCTACCTTCCATTAGGACTGCTTTGGCATGGTGATAATATTCGAAGCTTTATATCAGCTAGAATAGGCGAAAATCAACCGCTGGTTTAAATTATGGATAGAGTGGGAAAGCACGAAATGGACATATTTGTTCTTCAGGATATCTGGAGCATGGCGGAGCTGACTGTGCGATATTTATAGTGCTCCACAACCTTCAAAGCCTCGGGCGCCGCCTAAATGGTCCAGTGCTAACCTTATTTAGAGAGGTCTTCGCACCACAATGATGATCTTTCTGATCAAATCCGAACTAGGGAATGGAAAACCTTTACAGATGTCCCTTGACATCAGGGAATTTGGAGGAAGATTCTTTGTTGCATTCAGGGTTGAAGCTACGTCGCAGGGATGCCTGGAAAACGAACCGTTAATGTGGAACAGCTGGAAGCTGCATACTCTCCTATCAATAGCCTCCTTTAGAAGCAAGGTGCGTGGCTGAGCTTGACTTGACAGTTTGTGGGAAATGTATGATAGTGAAAAGCAAGGCTCCAATGCCGGAATGAACGTAAATGAGAGTTGATACTAAATCAAGACTTTGCACCATTGGGAGCTATGCTTGGAGATATGGGATAGCACTTCAAAAAGCTCATCAGCTTCCTTGTTATCCCTGCAGTGGCTGTTGGCGAGGCTCGATTTTCTTGAGCTGAATATGGTCGTTGTATCTGAACGAGGGTATTAGATCTTCTAAAGAGCGCGGATAGATTAGACTGCACGTAGTCTTTGAGATCAGCCTGCTAGGATCAAGTCCTACGTACAATTTCTAGAGCGAAGCCAAGTATTTTGATCTCCATGCTGTCCTGGGTACGTAGGAGGGAAGTGAAGGCTGCAGATCGATGAAAAGAAGATAGTCGCACATTTGCAAAGGTCAGTAAACCAGCTCTATTGGCGGAGAAAGACGATGAGGCTCGAAGGATCCGTCCGTTGACCTGGCCACCAACAAGTAGGTCGAAACAAAGTTGCAGGATTAGAAGTTTCGTTTAGCGAAAGGATCCTGGCCGATCAGTAGAATAAAGTTCGTCGATCTGCTCCGTCGTTCTTCAAGGTTCGGGCTGGCGCCAGTCAGCTTTTAATAGATACGATTAAATCCATTCATGCTAGAACCTAGTCATGTTTCCTCGCAAATGATGTTGCCAGATTACACCGTCATTTCCTGATAGACTGCGCTTTAAAATTCTTCAGAAATGAGAAATGCCAACCGTTAAGACTGAAACATGTCAATCATGAAGATCTGGTAGAAGATGAGCGCCACTGTTCCTCGTAATTTGGAGGACGTTGCCATTCTGCGGAAATGTGATACGGTCGTCATGTTTAAATCATCTAACATCTTCACTCATTGAATCTTCGTGACATTACTGGTCCATGTCGTAGTTGCAATAGCATCGACCGATAATGTTCTCCTACAACCATACAGCCTTGTACAACATTCTTGGTGGTGAAAGATAGATCTCCAACAGCAGACTCCGTGAAACAGAATTAAGAATTTGAAGGTATCCGTCAAAGCCCTTTCGTCGATGAAAAGGTGAAGCTCTCTATAGTGTTTCCAAGTTATCATCAGCATCTTCTGTCAAAGCCCATTCATCGGATCGCCATATTTTGAGACAGCGTTCCAAATCATTTGAAGCGTGAACTGTTCCTGCTTGAACTCCACAACATTCCCATGGTTATACCTTAGCGGGTCAATAAGAGACTATGGTCAAGCTGCCAGGCTCTTGAGCGTGGTCTCTGCAGTCAGATAGCTAGAACGTGTTATAGAACGCCAAATCGTCAAGCCTCCGACTTTTCCGACTGCACGAGGCTCAACTCGCAATGGCAGCTCTGTGAGGGGCCGGCTATCCTCGCGCGAACAGTTCATGCAGCTGCGGAGGGTAGGCGTTTTCATGCAAATTTTATTGGCAGCTTTGGGGGCCAAAAGCCTCGTTCGGTGATGATGCGACATCGGTGCAATTGATACGAGGCTTTCCTCTGCTTGATGTGCTCAAAGGGTGGTGAAATAAAATGGTACCCCGCACTAAGTCTTCGCGTGCGCTCCTCAACCAAATCACCACCCCACCTGCATCAACCATTGAACCATCAAATTCAGCTGGGGAACTTCAATATTTGGGCTAGTTATTTAGTAGTATATGAT
>JAABUU010000503.1_pt1 | contig 86479 bp, 71 predicted proteins | sample 5559301 | NCBI WGS metagenome assembly JAABUU01 (sample SAMN10711884, study PRJNA513360) | rock metagenome | isolation source: Antarctica rocks | place: Antarctica: Victoria Land, Richard Nunatak white
TCTACACTCATTTTCACCATTCTATTCGCAAGAAATTCTTCGAATAAAGCACTCAATTATTACCTGAAATTCACAAGAAATTCTTTGAATTTTCACTCATCAAAAAACATCAATTCAAAACATCAACTTCTCATCTACTCTTACCTCAACAACTTCTATCTTCTCTCATCATGACACGCGACGTCGAGTCAGTTGAGCTTCGAACAACTCGCCTGCTTAGAAGCATTGTCAATAGAAGAGTTTCACTTCTACTCATCGATGCTTCAGTCGAAGCTGAGAAAGCTGTCATCGCATGAAACATAAACATCGAGAAACAACTGCTTCATTGAATCATCAATCAACTCGACGAAGTCATCAATATGCTGAACGAGCTTCGAAGTCAGCGAGACTTGACTCTACAACTCAATGAACACTGACTTCTTGTACAAGAAGATCACAAAAAGAGAGCGAAACAACTAGAAGTCGCTTTTGATAAGAACGATGAGCTAGAGAAAAAGATCAACCAGCTACAAGGCGAGCGATTGAACTTCAGAGCGAAACAACGTCAAGCTGATCGACCTATGCCTCGTCAAGAGACTCAGCCAGCCGAGCATCGAGCCAATCAGAAAGAGATTTCATCGATCTCTGAAGTCGATCAACGCTCTCGAAGCTCACAAGAGTCATTCACTCTATCTGATAATGAAAACGATCATCACAAGTTCATCAAGCTTCCGAATTCACCCATCTTCATCGAAACAGATGACTCTATCTGAGAGACATGAAACATCAAAATAGCTGACAAGCTCGATGTCAACGCGAACCATTATTCTACTGAAAAGATTCGTATTGCCTATGTGATTTTCAGGCTAGAAGACGATGCTGATCAGCAAATCTATGCAAAGCATCATGTTGATGCTCTCTCATTCTATCAGTCACTATCAGAGCTACTGAAACATCTGAAAGAAATTTACGAAGATCAGAACCTGATTCGAAAGTGTCGTTGCAAATACGTCGCTCTGAAGCAGCTCAACAAGCCTTTCAGCTCTTTCTATTCGAAATTCACTAGAATATTCAGCTTTCTGAACTACGACGATATCACTCTGATGAACGACATTCAGAATAAAATCAACAATCGTCTTCAGAACGCGTTGTCAGTTTGCCTCATAGAGTTTAGCTCGCTTGATAAGCTCAAGATCTTTCTTCAAGATGTGAATAACAAACAACGAGTCAATTATCAGCTACGTGACGAGCAACGAACAGTCAAATCGATAGCAGCTTCGGAAAAACGTTTCGTTTCTTCGTCGACATCAGCATCAGCCTCGACTACTAGCTATGTTCGACTCGCTACTTTTTTCATTCTCGAATCTGAACGATCAAGAATGTCAATCATCTGCTTCAACTGCAAAGTATCGAGTCACCTTTCAAAGAACTGCTCTCAGCTGAAGACTAGTACTCTGGCATCTCGTGCATTCACCCCTCGCCTCAATGAGATCGTCATGCCGAAAGAAGAGAAGAAATTATTTACAGAGAAATCGAAGAATGAGGCAAAAAACTAGTGACTTTCATCAAAGACGTGATGAAAGATGTGTTAATTTCTTCAACAACGAGCAGCTCAAATGATCTCTTTGCTTCGAAATCTTTGACTACTGAATGTGTACTATCTAGCAATGAAATTAGTTACTCATTAAAGTCATTGATTGACACTGAAGCAGCTGACTATTCGTTCATTGATGAATTAATCGCGCAGAATGTTTGTGATCATTTGCAAATTGAATCGTTATCTTTAATCAAGCTCAAGTCAATAAGAGAATTCAATGATCATTATGCAAAAAAGCTCATTACTCATGCGATTTATTCGAATCTGACTGTTCAAGATCATATGAAACGTTTCGTCTTTATGCTGATTATTCGATTGAGTCAGCATCAGATGATTCTCGAAAAAACATGAATGAATAAGATCGAGATAACGATTGATATGAGAAATGATCGTCTTCAATTTTCTGATTCAAAGACTCATATTGATGCTAGCTCGATCTCTCTTTCTGTTCTCAAGAAAATCGCGATAGAACAGAAGAGTTCGATCTCTACTCAAATACTAAAGAGATCTATCTCTTCTGTCGTCATTCAACTCAGCGAGAAGTCATCTTTATTCAGTCAAATCGTGAAATCATCTAATTCAGTCAAGTCTTCGTCTTTCGATTCAATGAACATAGCAATGATAGAGACTGCAGCATATAAATCACTAGTCAAATGATCAAATGTGACTACTTTCATGATCATCATCACGAAAATCGATTGACTTCTAAAAACAGCTAGAAATAAACTCGAAGATGTAAATATACAAGAGCTTTCACACGAAGAGATCTTGAAAGAAGTCAAAGCTAAGCTTTCTTCGAAATATCATGACTATCTAGACGTGTTTGATCGAGCGATGACTGATCAACTATCTTCTCATCGCTTCTATGATCATAAAATTGAGTTGATCGACGAGAAAATATCTTCTCGAAGTCGTCTCTATCATATGTCTGGCTACAAGCTTCAAAAGGTGAAGAACTATCTGATCAAGCATCTGAATAAAGACTTCATATCGTCTAGCTCAGCTTCATACGCTTCGCTCATACTATTCGTCGAAAAGAAAGACGATAGCTTGCGTTTCTGCGTCGATTACAGAAAGCTCAATGCTTTGACCAAACGAAATCGCTACCCTTTGTCATTAATAGACGAGACTCTCGCTCGTATACAAGAAAGCAAATATCTGACTCGATTGAACATCATCGTCGCGTTCAATAAACTGCGAATGCACTCAGGTAGCGAAGATTTGACTATCTTTATCACCTCTTTTGATTTCTACAAATATCACGTGATGCCTTTCGAATTAATCAACGACCCGACTTTCTATCAACACTATATGAACGACGTGCTATTTGACTACCTTCATCAGTTTTGTCAGATCTACCTAGATGACATTATCATCTACAGCAAAACACTGAAGAAACATAAGCGACACGTATGATTGATTCTACATAGACTACGAGAGACTGATCTTCAGATGAATATAAACAAGTGCGAGTTTCATGTTCAGAAGATCTTCTTTCTGAAACTATTGTTATTCATCGAAGAACTAAAGATGAATCTCAGAAAAGTACAAGCAGTAGTCAAATGATCTACTTCTACAAACCTCACTCAGATGCAGTTCTTCATCGACTTCTGCAACTTCTATCGACGTTTTATAAAGAACTTTTCAAAGATTGTTCGTTCTCTGATTCAACTCACTCAAAAAGAGGTGATATTTGAATGAAATCACGCTTGTCAAACGATCTTTGATCATATGAAGAAACGAATGACTGAAGCATCTATTCTTCGTCATTTTGACCAGAATAGAGAGACTATTCTTGAAACAGACTCATTCAACTACGTCAACGATGACATACTTTCTCAGTATGATGACGAAGAAATCTTGCATTCGATGATCTACTACAGCAAGAATCTGAGTCTCGCTGAGTGCAATTACAAGATTTATGACAAGAAGCTACTAGCGATCATTCGAGCATTCGAGCATTGGCGACCTGAGCTGAAATTGACTGAGCTATCAATCAAGATGTTCATCGATCATCAAGCTCTGACGTCATTAATGAAGAATAAAGAGCTGAGTAGACGTCAGATGCGCTGAGTTCAGAAGCTAGCTGATTTCAACTTCAAGATAATGTATCGATCTGACAAACAGAACATTAAGGTCGATGCATTAACTCGCTGAGCTGACTTCGTGCTCAGAGATTTCGATGATGAACGCGTTCGCTATCAATGAATCACTATTCTGACGTCGAATCGAATGAAGATTGCTGATCTAGAGAAAGACGTCAGCGAGTCAATCTATAAACAAGTTCTTGACGTGAATGAAATCGACGAGAATTGTACTCTACTTCGCGAAGCAATAGAAAGAGACGAAGCACAATGCGAAGACATCAAGCTGAAGAATTGTCGAGTTCAGAATGAAATCTTATACAAAGACAGTCAGCTATGAGTTTCGTTCAATGAACTTCTGCAAATGAATCTGATTCGTGAGATGCACGATCAATTCTCAATAAATCACCTCGATATTCTTAGAACGATGAAGATCATCAAACGAAACTACTATTGATCGTTCATGCGAAAGACAGTAGATCGATATATTCGAAACTGCTATGTTTGTCAACGATCAAAGACATCTAGAGATAAATCAAATGACTTGCTTCAATCTCTATCGATATCTGAACAGCGATGGCAGAACATAGTCATGAACTTCATTATCGATCTATCTGATTCGTACGACTACAACGCTATTCTGACTGTCATCTGCAGATTGTCGAAAGAAAGGCATTATATTTCTTGCATCACTGATGAGAAAGATATCACAGTCGAAAAGACAGCTGAGATGTTGCTTCAATGAGTATATCGAACTCACGATCTATCAAGCTTCATTGTATTCGATCGAGATTCTCAGTTCACCTTCATTCTTTGAAAGTTTCTTTGCAAACGACTGAGCATTTCTCTTCGATTGTTCATCGTCTATCACTCTCAGATCGATGATCAAAGCGAACGAGTCAATCAGAATGTCGAGCGATATCTTCGTTTCTTCTGTTCGTACATGCAGAACGACTGATTCAAGTGACTATTCATGATCGAGTTTGTCGACAATAACGTCTTGTCTTCAGTCATCTTCTTGATCTTCTTCTTCATGAACAAGAGCTTTCACCCTCGTATGAGCTTCGACTCTGACACAATCGAGTATGAAAGCATTCGCGAACGTCTGCAGATTGCTCGAATCGAAGATATATTCGATCACATGAATAGAACACTGATCTTCGCTCGCGAAGCTCTGATCAAAACACGAGAGCAAATGATGAATCAGACTAACAAGCATAGAAAGAAGATCAATTACGAGATCGAATCAAAGATGTTTCTGAATGAAAGAAACATCGTTACAGCGAGATCTTTCAAGAAGCTAGATGACAAAATGCTCGATTCTTTCATCAATCTAGATCTCGTCGACTCTTCATATAAACTGAAATTATCAGAGTCTATGCGTGTTCATGATGTATTTCATTCTGATCTGCTTCGTTCTGTCGTCGACGACTCTCTGCCTGGTCAAAAGAATGAACCTTTCGGGTCAATAGTGGTAAAAGATGAAGACGAATGAAAAATCAATGATATACTGAACTCTCGATGCTATAGAAGACGGCTTCAATATCGAGTCAAATGAAAGAGCTATGACAACGATCTCAACTGGTATAACGCTGACGGCGACGAATTTATGAACGCTCAAGAGATGGTTGACGACTTTCATACCAAGTATTCAACAAAAGCGCACTAAGAAACAACATTCATGCGAACATGAATAGTCAAGAAGAGAAGATAATGTCACGATTCTAGTCTTGTCAGATCTATTCTAGCTTCGTCACCTTGACTAGTCTCTATTGAGCCTAGCGTCGACTGAGAAACACACATATGTAGTCAGCTTCTTTCCTGTAGCTATCTTTCTTTCTTAGCATTTATCTTCTAGTTAAATGACATCTCTATTCGACTCGCTCTAGACAGGTTTCTAACATCTTCATTCTTTATCTCGTATGTTCAATCTACTAGATAGTTCAATATATATTTACATGTCTATCTGCTTTCTTGTTCTCATATATCAAGAGATTATAAGCTCGAGTTAGCATTATTATCACTATCATAAAAAATAACAAAGAACAGAAGCATTGAACTCGCTGTTATCAAAATCGATGAATATTTTCTCTATTGATCTTCATTTTCTTCATATCTCAATCATCATACAACAATGAAAGATTCAAATAATTATTGATTTTCTAAGCTAAAGAAAAGCGAGAATTACAAGTCATGAAAGATAGATATAATCAGTACTCTGAAAGTCAAAGATCTCTGATGAGTCATCTTGAAGAAGCTGAAGAAATCGATAATTTCGAATTCTGAATTCAAGACAACTGTCAAAAAAAAGTACATCAGTACTATTCTTAATTGAAAAGACAAGAACAACAGAGTCTGCAATGTGATTATCTTCAGCATTAAACAGAAATTCAGAGTACATATAGTCAAAATAGAAGACGTCATTAAGATGTGATCTATTCTGAAGACTCAATATGAGCAGTCAAACTTGATCACTTTATATCTGATGATCAAAGAACTCACTCAATCGAAGCAATTGAATTTCAATTTCATACAGAATTATGCTGACTTGCTTAAGTGAGCTGTTATCAAATGTTCAGACATCAATAATGCAGTAGCACTTTGAATGCTTAGCAATCTTTTTCTTCTAAATCTCAACGAAAATCTAGAATCATACATCTTCGACTTGATACAGAGCATCAAGATCAACAAAATCGACTTATTCATAAAGAATATGATTATCGCTCTAGTCAATCATGATAAGAGATCAAACAATGAGAAGAGTTTCAGTTTCAAGAGCATGATAGCTCAGTTTGATGACAAGAAGTCAAAATTCAAGAACTCTCAAAAAAGCTTGAATAAACAATGTTTTCATTGCAAGCAATTAAATCACAGGCAAGAGAATTGCTGATATCTATATTCTAAGCTTCGTTCAGAAGAATGAAAGTCTAGTCAGAAAAAGAAGAATCTGATCATTGACTTCGAAGTCAGAATAGTCAGAACTATGAAGATTTTCTTTGTCTGTTGAGCAGACAGTTGTATCAACGTCTGATGAATAGACATCGAAGCTGAGAATCATGTCTGTTACGACAAGAACTTGTTCAATAAACAGTCATATTGAAAGATCATCGATAACAGCATTGTTACTGCAAATAATGAAGCAGTAGTCATTATTGAAAAAGATTCAATTATGATCGACATTTTGCTGAACAATCAATCAATCAAAATTCAACTGATCAATGTTTATTACTGTTCAGAACTACACTATAATTTGATGTCAGTCAATCAGATGAAAGTCAAAGAATATACATGTAGTATAAAGAACGACAGATTTCGATTTATGAATTCAAAGAATGTCATCGTTCTCACTGACTCAAGAAATGAAGAAAAAGTCTATTTCGTGAATACATCATTCATTTTTTCAAAATCAATCATTCTAACAAGCAGTTCAGAATCAGTCAAGACGTCATGACATCAATGACATAAATAATTAGCTCATTTGAATATGACAGACGTCAAACGTCTGATCAACATGAGCATCGACATTGATGTGAATTTGACAAATAGTCTAGAAAACAAGAAATTCTCAGAAATGATATGTGAGATCTGTGTCATAGATAAGCAACATAAAACGTCAAGTCGAAAATCTCACATCAGAATCATCAAAGTAGATGAGCTAGTACATACAAATCTCGTTGATGATGATAAAATATTTAAGATTGATAAAGAATTTAAATATGTGACTACTATGATTGATGATTACAGCGAACATATGATCATTTATTTACTAGAACAAAAATTTGAACTAAAAGATGTACTTCGAGATTATCTGAAATTGATGAAGACTTGAAGCACTTTGATTTATCGACTGTGTTCAGATAATGAAAATGAGTATGCTGATCATCAAATCATTGAATTGCTCAAAGAGCATGAGATCAAATGAGAGTTGACAACATCATATAACTCAAGTCAAAATGAGATTGCAAAGCGATGTTTTTACACTCTTTTTGAACGAACTTGCGCTATACTGACTAGCGTCAAATTGTTGATAAGACTATGAGAAAAGACAATAATGACTGTCATCTATTTGAAGAACAGAAGTTCTATCACTGCGTTGAACAATATAACTTTCTATGAGACATGACATGACAAGAAGTCTGATCTTAGTTATCTACATACATTTGAATGCATAGTCTATCATTATGTGAAGAAAGCTCATTGAAAGCTCGATGACAAGAGCTTAAAATGTCAGTTTTTGAGCTACAAAAGAGTCAATCAGTTTCGCTTGTGAAACGATAAGAAGATACTAATATCTAGTCATATTCAATGAGATGAGATAATCATTGAAGTCAAGAAATATAATGAAGATCTTTTGATACTATTCTTCAATGATCAAATCGAATATGAATCTTTCTCGTCAAAATCTTTCTTGATAATAAGCATTGAAAATGCGAAGATCACGAAAATTCTCGATGATTACTCAGCAAGAACTTCATCTGCTACTTCAAAATGTACAATCATATTTGAAACATCAGTCGCTTCGCAGAAAGCTAGAAGCAGATCATTAAAATTAAAATCAAGCGAGTCAGATAGCTTAAGCAATTCTGATGCTTCAAGCAAATGTTTCAAATGAGCTATCGCTGAATCTGTTGATTACAGAGCTCTCAATAATCTCTGAGTCAAAGATCATAATTGAGACTTTGTCAGTAAAGCAAATCGAGTTCAAATTAAATTGAATACTTCACAAACAGTGAAACATGCTAGAGCTAGTTTCGATTGAAAACAATGAAAGCTTGCATTCAGAAGTAAGCGTGATGCTCACATCAAAAGTGACATCTTGTTATGAACATGCTCAACTCGATCAGCACTAGTTCTAACTCTATAAAGTTAGTCATGATGCTAAGTCTAGTTGAGTCTTGCATCGCACGCTCTCATAATTACTTCGTCATCTATCTCGTCATCTTTTTTCTTCACTTCTTTGTCTTCATTCTCTTCATCACATTTATCAATTGAGTTTAGCGCAGTCGAAGATCATTGAGTATATTAGAAGAGTCTGTTTTCTCTTCTCTTCTGTACACTTAATGTTCTGTTATTACTATCTTTAAATAACAATTACATACATATCAGTTCTGAGCTTCTTAAATTGAGTGATCATTGATATGATCTCAACATTACATTAATTGTTCGTTTATCTTATGATACAGATAACTATTACTCATTCAACATACTCGTCAGATGAATCGAGTCTAAAGAAATTCGTTTACCTGATGATTTACGCAAAACACAGTTAGATAGAACAGACATCAGAAGATCTATAGAATCAAACAGCTTGTAGCAGTTGATTTGAATTGCTAGAAAGCTTCGACTCATTTAGTACGCACTGCTCAATCGAATTAATAGAACTAGCAATAAAGAATCTTCGCTGATTGCTAAATAATCACTCAAACTCTCTTACAACATCAAAGATCATTGACTGCAAGCATTTAACTTGATTGAATATCATTTCAACCTTCAACAAGCTACGTATGCATCTTAATAGCAAGAACTATACAACGTTCATTATCATTTTAGAAGTCTACAAATTCAAGATGTTATCATTCAAATTAACTAATGATTCAATCTTTTTTCAGCAATATATGAATGATGTTCTATGAAACTTTCTAAATGACTTCTGTCAAGTTTATTTAGATGACATTCTCATCTACAGCAAGACTCAAAAGAAGCATAAACAACATGTCAGACTGATACTAGATCGCTTACAAGACGCTGATCTACAGATAGACATTCAAAAATGTGAGTTTGATGTTGAAGAAACAGTCTTTTTAAAGATCATTGTATCAGAACAAGATCTTTGTATGAATTTTATCAAGGTGAAAGTCATAGTTAATTGAGCTACATCTATTAATCTGAAAGAGATGCAGAGCTTTGTAAACTTCGTCAACTTCTACAGATGTTTTATAAAGAACTTTTCGAAACTAGTCAAGTCATTCACTCAACTGACTCAAAAAGACACGTCTTTCGTATGAAACAAAGTCTGTGCTGAAGTCTTTACTAATCTAAAGAAACAGATCAGTTCAACTTCAGTTCTACGTCATTTCAATGTCAAACGTCAAACTATTTTGAAAACAGATGCATTCAACTATGTGAAGAGTGACATTCTGTCTCAGTATGATGATGAAAATGTGCTTTATTCGATGACTTTCTACAGCAAAAGCATGATTTTAGCTGAGTGCAACTATCACATCTATGACAAGAAATTGCTAGTCATCATTCAATGTTTTGAATACTGACGACTCGAGCTCAAAACTATTGAACTATCTATTCAGATGTTTACAAATCATCAAGCTTTAAAGACTTTTATGAAAAACAAACAGCTGATCAAACGACAAGTGAATTATCTGAATATATTATCGAAGTTTAACTTTCAAATCATCTTTCGATCAGATAAAATAAATGACAAAGTCGATGCTCTGATCAGAATGACTGTGATCGATAGTTCTGAATTCAAATTGAATCATGATGAACGTTTTCAAATCATATTGATCTTGAATAGAATAAACGTTATTTCAAGCAAACTTAATGTTCTACTCATATTCAGCACATCTGAATATGAGACTAATTTCTATCAACGCATACATCTAGTTAATCAGACTGATGAGCTATGCATCGAGTATTAACAAGTCATAGTTAAAGATGAGTTAACTCTGCATGAGATTAAGCTAAAGAACTGTCAGATCATGAATGACGTTCTATTCAAAAAGAGTCTACTATGAGTTTCAAAGAAACTTTATATCGAGTTACTGCAGAAAATTCACGATCAATCATCAATCTCACATCTCGACATAAAATGAATAATTGATCTAGTTCAACAATTCTACTATTAATCAGATCATCAAGCAACTATTAGACAATACATTTGAAACTGTCATGTCTGTCAACAAAGCAAGACTCTCAGAGATGATACAAATGATTTTCTTCAATCTTTATTTATCTTTCAACAGCGCTGACAAGACATAGCTATGAACTTCATCACTGAACTATCTTTATCTGAAGACTATAATGCTATCTGCATCATCATATGTCATCTTTTCAAAGATCATCACTATGTTCTCTGTCATTGAGATGATGAAGACATCTCAATCGAAGAAATAATATGAATCATGCTGTGAAACGTTTATCAACTTCATGATTTATCTAGTTCTATTGTTTCAAATCAAGACTCTCAGTTTGTATCAATCATGTGACAAAGTTTATGCAAACAACTAAAGATCAAGATCAATCTATTTACAATTTATCACTCAGAAACTGATGAACAATCAAAACGAGTCAATCAGAACGTTGAATGCAAACTTCGAATCTACTACAATTACATGCAAAATGACTGAGTCAAATGACTATCAATGATTGAGTTCAGTGACAATTCTAACATCTTCTCAGTCATTGCAATGAGTTTTTTCTACTTCAATAAAGACTTTCATTCTTGAATGAGTTTCGATTCAGATACAATTGATTATGAAATCATTCATCAACGTATTGAGACTAGAAAAATCAATGACATAGTCATTTGAATGAAGAAGCTTCTGATCTTCAATTAACAACAACTAGAAAAGATCAAGCAGATCACTGAAGCTCAAATGAACAAATATAGAAAAAACGTCATTTATGAAGTAAATGATTAAGTCTGATTAGTCTTCAAAAACATAAAAATGACTAGATCATGCAAAGATCTAAAAGACAAGCAACTTGAACTCTACTTTATTACAGTCAAAGTTGAAATCTTTTATCGTCTTCAGCTATCTACAAGCATGAAACATATACATTCAATGTTCAGTTCAAAGATTCTGCGACTTTATCTCAATAACTTTCTATCGAGTCAACATGTGAAACTCTCTAGATTTCTAGTCATTGAGAATGAGAAGCATTGAAAGATAGAAGATATACTGAATTTCAGACGATATAGAGATTAACTACAATACAAGATCAAATGAAATGAACTAGATCATGATAACAAATGATACTATGCAAATAAAGAGAAATTCAATGACTTGAAAGAAGTTCTGAATGAATTTCACAAGCTATACTCAAATAAGTTGCACTAAATTGAAAAGCGATGAGTTGCTTGACTAAATCAATGAGTCAATGAGTTGTTTTTTGCTTTTATTTTCTTTTCTATTCATGTGAACATGAATGTTCAAAGAGAAGAAATAATGTTACGAACGTGCTCGACTTGATCAGCACTAGTTCTAACTTTATAGAGTCAGTCATGATGCTAAGTCTAGTTGACTTTCGCATTGTGCACTCTCATGACTACTTCATCATTTATCTCGTCATCTTTTTTCTTCACTTCTTTGCCTTCATTCTCTTCATCATATTTATCAATTGAGTTTAGCGCAGTCAAAGATTATTGAGTATATTAAAAGAGTCTGTTTTCTCTTCTCTTTTGTACACTTAATGTTCTGTTATTACTATCTTTAAATAACAATTACATACATATCAGCTCTGAACTTCTTAGATTGAGTGATCATTGATACGATCTCAACACATCTTTACTCTGAGAACATCTTCGTCAAATCAATAAATACTGTTACGATTCTAGCTACACATCTATGTTGATAGCTATGTTGATGACTATGTTTCTGACTATCATCAATCGCTCGTCACTAGACTATTGAGTTGTTTCAAAGTCAACTTTATTCAGAGTTAGCTTATGTTCTTCTGAGCTATATAGATAGTCGATTCTTCTCTTCTAGATACTTTTCTTTCTTAGCATTTATATACTCGTTACATTACACTCATATGACTCGCTTTATGCTGACTTCTAACAAATACTGTCGACGCGCTGAGTAACTATCATTAAGCGAGAGCTCAAAGAGAAGATGATCAAATACAAAGCTAAATAAGTATGTAAGAAATTTCGTCAGAAGCAGAGAATTGACTATGACGAGATCTTTGCTTCGATGATCAGAGTCATGATTATCAAAATGCTTCTAGCATTGATGATCAAATATGACTATGAAGTCAAACAAATGAACGTCATCATCGCTTTTCTAGAAGCACATCTAAAGAAAGAGATCTGAGTGCAGCAATCTTCAAAGTTTGAGTAAAAAGAATCAAATGAAATCTTTTTGATCTGTCATCTAAACAAGACTTTATATGAACTAAAACAGACATCTCAAGAATGATATGCAATTCTGAAAGTTTATCTCATCTTCATTAATTATCAAAGAATAGAAATTGATTATTCAATGTTCATTCATGATAATGACATCATTATCGCTATTTATGTAAACGATTTACTCATTCTAGAATCAAACATATTTGATATCAAAGCATTGAAACTGCAATTTGCAAAGCGCTTTCAAATGAAAGATCTTGACTCAATTAAGTGATATCTAGAAATGCACATAACTCGTGATAAAGCTAAATGAACTCTTTGAATCAATCAAAGCATTTATATCAAGCGAGTCATCAAGCTTCTGAGCATGAGCGACTGCAGCTCAACTAAAACATCGATGCATTACAGATGTCAGCTCAAAAAGAACGTCTATTGAAAGTTCAAGAAGTGAGTTGAGTATCAAGCTATCTCTGAAGAAATAGAAAGCTATCAATCAATCATTGAAACACTGATGTGAGTAGTCTGTCAAACATGATCAGACATAGTCTATGCAGTGAGCAAATGCAGCAGATATTTGATGAATTCTACTTTCGATCATGATTTAGCTGTCAAACAAATCATTCATTATTTAGTCGAAACTGCTCAGCTGAGACTTCAATACAAATCTTTCAAAGTGAAGAGAGTTAAGAAAGCTGAATTCTTTGAATATATTGATTCAGCTCATGCAAATTGCTTGAATTTTCAAAGATTCATCTTCAACTATATGTTTTTTCTATGAAATGAATTAATTAGCTGAAGCTTTAAACATCAGCAATGCATTAGCATGTCATCTGCTGAAGCTGAATACGTTGATGAATATAATGCAGTCAAGAAATTGATCTTTCTGATTCAAGCATTGAAAGAGATGAGATATGATGATTTGAATACAAATTTAACTATCATTTTAGCTGACAATCAAGCGACTATAAAAATGAGCAGCAATCTCGTCAATCACTCTCGAGTCAAGCACATTGATACATTGTATCACTATGTTCAAAACAAGGTAGAAGAGAAAGCAATTAAATTGAAATACATACTCATTGATCAAATGATGATCAATGATTTCATCAAGTCTTTGAAGTCAGGCAAATTTCTGAGATTCAGATCAGTCATGAGACTAGCTTCAAGAAGTGAAGCTATTCTCATCAAGCATGACGTTGACGAGTAAAAGAGCATGAATATACAGTCAGTAAAAAGTCTGAATAGCTTCATATGAAGCTTCAATTTCTAAGAGAAAGTGTTGAAAACAGAAAACAGTACTGTTATCTCTGTGATTAGAAATCTTGACATTGATTTGACGAAGCAATCTTCGCATTAATTCAACGCTAGTGAATGAGTATTTACTCTTCGCTCACTTCTTTTCTTCATTCTTTATTTTGTATATTCAATCTACTAGATAGTTCAATATATATTTACATGTCTATCTGCTCTCTTGTTCTTGTATATCAAGAACTATGTCTTTTGTCATTGAGAAGATGATGACATTTCAGTTAAAGAAACGATTTGAATCATGCTATGAAACGTCTATCAACTTCATGATCTATCTAGTTCTATTGTTTCGAACAGAGACTTTCAATTCATATTCACAATGTGACAAAGTCTTTGTAAGCAATTAAGAATCACAGTTAATTTATCAATAGTTTATCATTTTGAGATTGATGATTAATTGAAATGAGCTAATCAAGATGTTGAACGCGAATTAAGAATTTACTGCAATTACATGCAGAATGACTGAGCAAAATGACTATCAATGATAGAATTCAGCGAGAATTTCAATATCTTTTCAATCATCTCAATGACTTTATTCTACTTCAATAAAAGTTTTCACTCACGAATAAGTTTCGATTCAGATACGACTAACTACGAAACTATTTATGAGCGTCTTAAAGCTAGAAAAGCAGATGATATTATCATTCAAATGAAAGAGCTTCTTATCTTTGATCATCAGCAATTGAAAAAGATGAAGCAGATCATTGAAGCTCAAATCAATAAACATAGACAAGATGTCATCTATGAAGTAAACAACTGAGTTTGATTATTCTCTAGAAACATAAAGACAACTAAATCATGTAAGAATTTGAAAGACAAACAGCTAGAATCTTATCAAATCACTGTCAAAGTTGAGATCTTCTATTATTTTCGTCTATTGATAAGCATGAAGCAGCTGCATTCAATGTTTAGTTCAAAGCTATTATGTTCTTGTCTCAATGATCTTTTATCAGAACAGCATTCAGAATCATCTAAATCTCTCACTATCAAAGATGATGAGCACTGAGAGATAGATGACATTTTGAACTTTAGATGCTATCGAGATTGAATACAATACAAAGTCAAATGAACGAAACTAGATTGAAACAATGAATGATACTATGTTGACAAAGAAGAATTCAAGAGCTCGAAAGAAATTCTAGTTGAATTTCATAAACTTTATTCAGACAAGTCATACTAAATTGAAAAACAGTGAAAAAAAATTGCGTTTCATTTATTCTATTCATGCAAACATGAATTTTCAAAGAGAAAAATAATATTATCAGCGTATCAAGACTGAACAAGACTGAAGCTTTAATCAATTCGCAGTGCACGCTAGCGAGTACTCTGTGTAATGATTAGAACTAGTCAATGATCTAGTCGAGATCTGATTTAGATCTGACTCAGATTTGACTCAGATATTGTTAGAGATCTGTTTAGAGCGAGTCAGATAAAGATGTCATTTAACTAGAAGATAAATGCTAAGAAAGAAAGATAGCTACAGAAAAGAAGCTGACTACATATGTATGTTTCTCAGTCGACGCTAGACTCAATAGAAACTAGTCAAGATGACGAAGTGAGAATAAATCTAACAAGACTAGAAGACTGAGTCTGACAAAACTAGAATCATGACATTATCTCTCTTTCTTCAATGATTCATGTTCACATGAATGTATTTCTGCTCAATTCAATTGATTGCTCAATCATAATTTCACAAACTCAGACTCATTAAATTCTGATTGATTAAATAGTTGAAAGCGCTTCTAACGCGATTTGTTTGAATATCAAATATGAAAATCATCAACTATCTTCTGAGTGTTCATAAATTCATCGTCATCAGCGTTGTATCAATTGAGATCATTGTTATAGTTATTTCATTTGACTCTATACTGAAGTCATCTTTGATATCGACAAGAATTCAATATATCGTCGATTTTTCATTCATCTTCGTCGTTTATCACTATTGACTTGAAAGACTCATTCTGTCAGAATCGTGTCTAAATGATACAATCAATGAAGATCAGAATTAATAGTGCTTGATCTTTAAAGATAGCTATAACTGAATATTAAGAATACAGAAGAAGATTGATACAAAAGCTTCTATTTATGTAATGTTCAGAGACTGCGCTAGACTTGAAAGAAATGTGTTTGTAACATGAAAAGAAGATGATGTAGATGAACAAGATGTTAATAAAAGAAAAGAATGTTAAGAAAGAAAAAAAGTGTTGAGTCATATCTAAGTCAAATCTGAGTCAGATCTAGATCAGATCTCGACTAAATCATTAACTAGTTTTAATCAATCTTGATACGCTTGTAACATTACTTTTTTCTTCGAAAATTCATGTTCACATGAATGTAGTTTCTTTGCTCGCTTTTGTTGATAGTTATTTCGATATTTAGCGCGATTTGCTTGAATATAGCTTATGAAATTCGTTCAAAACTTTCTCTGAGTCATTGAATTTTTCTTTATTGACATAGTATCATTCATCGTCTCTATTTAAATCTTTTTATTTGACTTTGTACTGTATTTGATCTCGATAGCGTCTGAAGTTCAATATATCATCTATCTTTCAATGTTCATCATCTTTAATAGTGATTAATCTGAATGATTCTGAATGTTGTTCTGATAGAGAGTTTTCTGAATACAATCATAGTAGCTTCGAGCTGAATATTAAATGCAAATGCTTCATGCTGTTACGAACGTGCTCAACTCGATCAGCACTAGTTCTAACTCTATAAAGTCAGTCATGACGCTAAGCCTAGTTGAGTCTCGCATCGCGCGCTCTCATGACTACTTCGTCATTTATCTCTTCATCTATCTCGTCATCTTTTCCCTTCATTTCTTTGCCTTCATTCTCTTCATCACATTTATCAATTGAGTTTAGCGCAGTCGAAGATCATTGAGTATATTAAAAGAGTCTGTTTTCTCTTCTCTTCTGTACACTTAATGTTCTGTTATTACTATCTTTAAATAACAATTACATACATATCAGTTCTGAGCTTCTTAGATTGAGTGATCATTGATACGATCTCAACATTACATTAAGTGTTCGTTTATCTTACGATACAGATAACTATTACTCATTCAACATACTCGTCAGATGAATCGAGTCTAAAGAAATTCGTTTACCTGATGATCTACGCAAAACACAGCTAGACAGAACAGACATCAGAGAGTCTATAGAATCAAACAGCTTGTAGCAGTTGATTTGAATTGCTAGAAAGCTTCAGCTCATTCAATACACACTGCTCAATCGAATTAATAGAACTAGCGATAAAGAATCTTCGCTGATTGCTAGATAATCACTCAAATCTCATCTCATTCGCCTAACTATTTACTGTCAAGTGTTGCTCTTCACTCGATCTGTTTATTCTTTTATTACCTCATGTTTAGACGAGCTATTGAAGAGTGTTTCGAAGATTTTGAAGCTCATTTTTTCAAAGCTTCTTCATTCAACGCTTTTAAAGTTAACGAACTCTTCAATTCTTCAATCAATAATGAATTTATTCTTTCTTTCATCGAAACAACATCTTCTACAACAATGAAATCATCATTCTCTCAGATTATAGAAGTCTTACAGACATGCATGAAAGAGTTGAAAGCTAGACTACTACAACAAGCTAGAGAATTTACATCTGAATCGACGCTGTTCATCTTCTCTGAACGTTCTAGAACTCAAAAGATATCTGATTCTTCACTCTTTTCTGATGATAAAGAGTCTATCTAAAAGAACTGACATGAGAAGATCAAAGACAAGCTGTCAATTAACGCTAACTTCTTTTCAAATGAACAATTCAAGCTGAGCTATGTCTTTTCTCACTTAGTTGATTCAGCAGCTAAAGTCACTTGAGCTCGACGTAATTCTGATAGCATCAATCTTTACAAGACGATCAAAGAAGTTTTGAAAGAGCTAGTCAATATGTTTGATGATTCGAATAAAGAAGAGAATGTTCATAGAAAATATGAAGAACTGACTCAGAAGATCAAGAAATTCAGCGAGTTCTTTGCTGAATTTCAGCAATTATTCATCTATCTGAAATACAATGATAAGCAACTGCTTTCTGATCTGAAGAAGAAGATCAATTCTCGACTTCAATTGATCTGAACAAATCAATCAGAGCTTCGCTTCATTCAGAAGATTCAATCATTTCTCATTCATTTTGACAATGAAGTACGAGTCATAAAGAAGCAAAAGAATAAAGAATCATCTGCAAAAGCTCAACTTGTCTTGAAATCAGTCAGAGTCACTACTCATAAAATTGAATCAACAAAGATGATTGATACATCAAAATCGCAAGACTCAGTTTGAGCTAGCGTCAAAGATACTAACGTCAAGAAAAACGATCTACTAATCGAAAACTGCTTCGTATGTTATAAGTCAGATCATATCTTCAAAGAGTGCTTGAATAAATCTCGTATTAATGCATTAGATGACGAATTTGATCATTCTTCAAGCTCAAACTCGAAATCAAAAAACTAGTCAGCTCTTTCAAAGTCATTGAAGAAATGAAAATCATATTTCTGTGCAATTTAGTCGACGAAGTTTCATCTATCAAAGAGAACTACTTCGACAAGTCTTTTCTAATTGATGCAACGCTGTCTTCACAAGATCAGTTCTATTGACTTTGATCTCTGATAGATAGTGACTCTGTGATCTACGCTCTAGTTCACATCAAGCTAGTCGATCAGATATGTCAGAAGCTCGAAATTCAATCAATTTCACTGACAAAAGAAAAGCTTATATGAGAATATGATGACAAGCTGATGAAGAAAATCATTACTCATAAGATCTTATTGAATCTGATCATTGAAGATCATAAAGAGCTGACTGTTTCAATGTTAATAGCTGATATTGATCATCATGAGATCATACTAGAAAAGTTGTGAATAAATAAAAACGATCTATTATTAGATATGCAACATGATGAGATCGTTTTTTTGAATCAATTAAATAAGTTCATTTCAATCTTATCTGTTTCAACTAAAGCTAAATAGTCAAATTGATTTCGTTCATCTTCATCTTTTATCAATTCAGCTCTCAAAGTGCTTCAATGATCAGCTATGATGACTCAGAAAAAGAACTTTTCTATGTTCAGCATCGCTGTCACATCTTTTCATTCACTACTAAAGAAGTCAAAGAAGGCTAAAACTGAAGTGTTTGCTATGTCAATGAAAGATATCAATCGAAAAATCGCTTATAACACTCAATGTGAGCTGAACACTTTAAACGTCGCTTCTTCTATCATTGATGTTTCTGCTCAGAACATAGAAGACATTAAGATCAAGCTATCTTTGAAATATTTAGATTATCTAAACGTCTTTGATCGAGCTCAGATCAATAAGCTACCTTCTCATCGTTCTTATGATCACAAGATAGAGCTCACTAATGATGCAATTTCTTCTAGATGTCGAGCATATTGAATGTCATCTGTCAAGCTTATTAAGATCAAAGAATATCTGAACGAGAATCTTTCAAAGAACTATATCACTTCTAGTTAAATTTCATACTCGTCATCAGTTCTGTTCATTCTAAAAGCAAATGATGATCTACGTTTCTGTGTTAACTATCGAAAGCTCAATGTCATTATCAAAAGAAATCGCTACTTTTTATCGCTTATAAATGAGATGATTGACAAGATCATTGACTGCAAGCATTTAACTTGATTGAATATCATTTCGATCTTCAACAAGCTACGTATGCATTTTGATAGCGAGAACTATACAACATTCATTATCGCTTTAGAAGTCTACAAATTCAAGATGTTATCATTTGAATTAACTAATGATTCGATCTCTTTTCAGCAATATATGAATGATGTTCTATGAGACTTTCTAAATGATTTCTGCCAAGCTTATTTAAATGACATTCTCATCTACAGCAAGACTCAAAAGAAGCATAAACAACATGTCAAACTGATACTAGATTGTTTACAAGACGCTGATTTACAGATAGACATTTGAAAATGCAAGTTCAATATTGAAGAAACAGTCTTTTTAAAAATCATTGTATCAGAACAAGATCTTCGTATGAACTTTATCAAGATGAAAGTCATAGTTAATTGAGTTACATTTATTAATTTGAAAGAGATGCAGAACTTTGTAGACTTCGTCAACTTCTACAGACATTTCATAAAGAACTTTTCAAAACTAGTCAAGTCGTTCACTCAGCTGACTTGAAAAGACACGTTTTTCGTATGAAACGAAGTCTGTGCTGAAGTCTTTACTAATCTAAAAAAACAAATCAGTTTGACTTCAGTTCTACGTCATTTCAATGTCAAACGTCAGACTATTTTGAAAACAGATGTATTCAACTATGTAAAGAGTGACATTCTGTCTCAGTATGATGATGAAAAGATGCTTCATTCGATGACTTTCTACAGCAAAAGCATGATTTCAGCTGAGTGCAACTATCACATCTATGACAAGAAATTGCTAATCATCATTTGATGTTTTGAACATTGACGACTCAAGCTTGAAACTATCAAACTATTTATTCAGATGTTTATGAATCATCAAGCTCTGAAGACTTTTATGAAAAACAAACAGCTGATCAAATGACAAGCGAATTATCTGAATATATTATTGAAGTTTAACTTTCAAATCATCTTTCGATCAGATAAAATGAATGACAAAGTCGATGCTCTGATCAGAATGACTGTGATTAATAGTTCTGAATTTGAATTGAGTCGTGATGAACGTTTTCAGATCATATTGATCTCGAATAGAATAAACGTTGTTTCAAGCAAACTTGACGTTCTACTCATATTCAGCACATCTCAATATGAGACTAATCTTTATCAATGCATACGTCTAGTCAATCAGACTGATGAGCTATGCATCGAGTATCAACAAGTCATAGTCAAAGATGAGTTGACTTTGCATGAAATCAAGCTAAAGAACTGTCAGATCGTGAATGATGTTCTATTCAAAAAGAGTCTACTATGAGTTTTGAAGAAACTTTATATCAAGTTACTGCAGAAAATTCACGATCAATCATCAATCTCACATCTCGACATAAGACGAATGATTGATCTAGTTCAATGATTCTACTATTGATCAGATCATCAAGCAACTATTAGACAATACATTTGAAACTGTCATGTCTGTCAACGAAGCAAGACTCTCAGAGATGATACAAATGATCTTCTTCAGTCTTTATTTATTTCTCAACAGCGTTGACAAGACTTAGCTATGAACTTCATCACTGAACTATCTCTATCTGAAGATTATAATGCTATCTGCATCATCATATGTCATCTTTTCAAAAATTATCACTATGTTTTCTGTCATTGAGATGATGAGAGCATTTCAATCAAAGAAACAATATGAATCATACTGTGAAACGTTTATCGACTTCATGAGCTATCTAGTTCTATTGTTTCGAATCGAGACTTTCAGTTTGTATCAATCATGTGACAAAGTCTATGCAAATGACTAAAGATCAAGATCAATCTATTTATGATCTATCACTTAGAAACTGATGAACAATCGAAACAAGTCAATCAGAACGTTAAACGCGAACTTCAAATCTACTGCAATTACATGCAGAATGACTGAATTAAATGACTATCAATGATTGAGTTCAGTGACAATTTTAACATCTTCTCAGTTATTACAATGAGTTCTTTCTACTTCAATAAAGACTTTCATTCTTGAATGAGTTTCAATTCAGATACAACTGATTATGAAATTTCTCATCAACATATTGAGACTAGAAAGATCAATGACATAATCATTCAAATGAAGAAGCTTCTGATCTTTGATCGACAATAACTAGAAAAGATTAAGTAGATCATTGAAGCTCAAATGAATAAACATAGAAGAGATGTCATCTATGAAGTAAATGATCAAGTCTGATTAGTCTTTGAAAACATAAAAACAACTAGATCATGCAAAGATCTAGAAGACAAGCAACTCAAATTTTATTCTATTACAGTCAAAGTTGAAATCTTCTATCGTCTTCAACTATTTACAAGCATGAAACATATACACTCAATGTTCAGTTCAAAGATTCTGCAACTCTATCTCAATGATTCTTTATTGAGTCAACATGCGAAGCTTTCTAGATCTCTAGTCATTGAGAATGAGAAGCACTGAAAGATAGAAGATATACTGAATTTCAGACGATATAGAAATCAACTACAATACAAGATCAAATGAAATGAACTAGATTGCAATAACGAATGATACTATGCAGATAAAGAGAAATTCGATGACTCGAAAGAAGTTCTGAACGAATTTCACAAGCTATACTTGAATAAGTTGCACTAAATTGAAAAGCGATGAGTTGCTTGACTAAATCAATGAGTCAATGAGTTGTTTTTTGCTTTTATTTTCTTTTCTATTCATGCGAACATGAATGTTCAAAGAGAAGAAGTAATGTTACGAATGTGCTCGACTCGATCAGCACTAGTTTTAACTTTATAGAGTCAGTCATGATGCTAAGTTTAGTTGACTTTCGCATTGTGCACTCTCATGACTACTTCATCATTTATCTCGTCATCTTTTTTCTTCACTTCTTTGCCTTCATTCTCTTCATCATATTTATCAATTGAGTTTAGCGCAGTTGAAGATCATTGAGTATATTAGAAGAGTCTGTTTTCTCTTCTCTTCTGTACACTTAATGTTCTGTTATTACTATCTTTAAATAACAATTACATACATATCAGTTCTGAGCTTCTTAGATTGAGTGATCATTGATATGATCTCAACACATGCTGACTGATAAATGAAGATGATAGAAGATATTTATTTTAACAGTGATTTGATAGAAATTTAACTGTTTATCTTTCAAATTTTTGCAGAGTCTTGTTGTCTTGACATTTCTGAAAGATAGTCAAACTCAGTTATTTACTTCATATGTGACGTCTCATTTATGTTTATTGATCTGAACTTTGATGATCAGCTTCGTCTTTTTCAATTATTGATGATCGAAGCTCAGTAACTCTTTTATTCAAATGACAATATCATTTGCTTTTCTAGCTTCAAGTCGTTCACAAATTATTTCATAATCAGTTGTATCTGAATTGAAACTTTTTCGAAGATGAAATTCTTTATTGAAGTAGAAGAGAATCATTGAAGTGATTGAAAAGATATTGAAATTGTTGCTGAATTTCATCATAAATATTCATTTGACTCAGTCGTTCTGCATGTAATTGCAATAGATTCTAAGTTCACGTTTAACGTTCTGATTGACTCATTTCAATTGATCATCAATCTTAGAATGATAGACTGTGAATAGATTAGCTGTGATTCTCAGTCGCTTGCAAAGACTTTTTCACATAGTTGATATAAATTGAGAGTCTCTGTTTGAAACAATAGAACTGAGTAGATCATGCAGTTGATCAACGTTTCATAGCATGATTGAAATTGTTTCTTCGACTGAGATGTCATCATCTTCTCAATGATAGAAAACATAGTGATGTTCTTTGATGAGACAACATATGATTATGTAAATGACATTATAGTCTTCTGACAGAAGTAGTTCAGTGATGAAGTTCATAACTATATTTTTTCAGCATTTCTATGAAATCGAAAGAGAATGATGAAGTTCATTGATGCTATCTCTAGAGACTTTGCTTCGCTAACAAGCATGACAGTTTCAAATGTATTATTGAATAGTAGCTCGATGATCTGATCAATAGTAGAAACGCTGAACTAGATTGATGATTCATTTATTGTTGAAATGAAAGATTGAAGATTGATCATGCACTTCTTGTAGTAATTTCGTATGCATGTTCTCAGAAACTCACAGTAGATCTTTTCTAAATAGAACGTCATCAATGATTTCGCAGTTCTTTAGTTTAGTGATATGAAATTTGAGTTTATTCTCGTTCATAGCTTGTTTATATTCATTGCAGAGCTCATCTGTTTGATTGATCATACATACTCGTTGATAGAGATTTGCTTTCGATTCAACAGATAGAACATTGACTTTATCGAAGATCAGAATAGTCTGAAAACAATCTTCAAGATGCTGAGCTGATTCAGAGACGTTCGCTAGAAATATTCTGATTAAAGCATTGACTTTAGTGTTTGTTTTGTCTGATCTAAAGATGATCTGAAAGTTGAACTTTGATAAAATGTTCAGATAGTTGACTTGTCATCAACTCAACTGTTTATTTTTCATGAAGATCTTCAAAGTCTGATGATCAATGAAGATCTTCAAAGTTTGATAATCAATAAACATCTGAATGAGTAGTTCAGTGCATTTCAGCTCAAGTCATCAATGTTCGAAGCATTGAATAATGATTAGCAGTTTCTTATTATAAATGTGATAATTGATTTCAGCGAGAATCATGCTTTTGCTGTAGAAAGTCATCAAATGAAAAACTCTCTCGTTATTGTACTGAGATAGTATTTCATCTTTTACATAGTTCAAAGCATTGATCTTCAAAATAGCTTGTTGTTTAAGATCAAAGTGACGAAGTACTGAAGTTGAGCTGACTTGTTTCTTTAGATTGTCAAAAGCTTGAACACAAATCTCATTTCAAACAAAAGATGTGTTCTTTCTAGTCAACTGAGTGAATGATTTGACTAGCTTCAAGAAGTTCTTAATGAAACGACGATAGAAGTTAACAAATTTCACGAAGCTCTGAATTTCTTTTAGATTGATTGAAGTGATTCAGCTGACTATGACTGTCATCTTGCTGAGATTTATACGAAGATCTAGTTTAGATACGATGACTTCTAGAAAGACAGTCTCTTCTACATTGAATTTGCACTTTCGAATATTCATCTGCAGTTCAGCTTCACGTAGTCATTTCAATACTAGTTTGACGTAATCTTTATGTTTCTTTCTCATTTTGCTATAGATGAGAATGTTATCTAGATAAACTTGACAAAAGTCATTCAGAAAGTTTCATAGAACATCATTTATATATTGCTGAAAGAAGATCAATTCATTAGTCAGTTTAAATGATAGCATCTTATATTTATATGCTTCTAAAGCAGTGATAAAAGTGATGTAATTCTCGCTATCAAAGTGCATTTGAAGTTTGTTGAACATTGATATGATGTTCAATCTAGTCAGATGCTTGCAACTCATTATTTTATCAATGATCTTGTCTATCAACGATAGAGAATATCTATTTCTTTTAAAAATGACATTTAGCTTTTGATAGTTCACGCAGAATCAAAGATCTTCATTTGCTTTGAGAATGAATAGAATTGAAGAGAAATAGAGAGTCTGACTGAGAGTGATGAATTTCTTTGACAGATTCTCGTTCAGATACTTCTTTACTTTCAGAAGTTTGACAGAAAACATTTGATATGCTCAACAGCGAGAGAACGTTGAATCACTAGTGAGCTTAATTTTATGATTGTAGAAGCGATGAGAGAATAGATTATTCAATTGAGCTCGATCAAAAACATCTAGAAACTCGTGATATTTCAAGAGCAGCTTTGCTTTAATGTCTTTTAAATTCTGAGTCGTTTCATTGATTAAAAAGACGTTTAGAACGTTCAAATTGCACTGAGTATTGTACGTGATTTTTCTATTGATGTTTATCATGAATAGAGTAAAGACTTTGATCTTGTTCTTCTTTGAACAATTCAACAGTGTTTTGAACAAAGCGACGTCTATGCTTTGAATTGAGAATGACTCTTTCTGAGCAGTGATTAAAATGAATCATTTGAGCATCGTAGAGATCTTAGTCTGAGTGATTGAAGAAAACAAAGTTGATCGCAATCAACTTGAATGCTTTGAATTGAGCGAGATCGAAAAAATCGAAATAGAAGTATTGTTAGAGATCGATCTAAAGCAAGTCATAGAGATGTCATTTAACTAATAGATAAATGCTAAGAAAGAAAAGTATCTACAGAAAAGAACTCGATTCTTATATGTGTGTTTCTCAGTTCTGTGCTAGACTCGATTGAGTTGACGTCTTACACATATGATGCAGAGTCTCAATGATATCACTTCTAGATCAGATTCTCGCTAGGCTCGATTAGAATGAAATCAGGCGAAGACTAGATGAAGAATAGACGAAGACTAGAATCGTAACATTATCTTCTCTTCTTGACTATTCATGTTCGCATGAATGTTGTTTCTTAGTGCGCTTTTCTTGAATATTTGATATGAAAGTCATCAATCATCTCTTGAGCGTTCATAAATTCGTCGTCGTCAGCGTTATATCAGTTGAGATCGTTGTCATAGTTCTTTCATTTGACTCGATATTGAAGTCGTCTTCTATAGCGTCGAAAGTTCAGTATATCATCGATTTCTCATTCGTCTTTATCGTTTATCACTATTGATCTCAAAGATTCAATCTTTTGATCAGATAAAGAGTCATCAACAACAGAACAAAGAAGTTCTGAATGAAATACGTCGTGTATACGCATAGTCTTTGATAGTTTCAACTTATAGAATGAGTCAACAGACTCAGTGATCTGAAATGAATTGAGCATCTTGTCATTCAATTTTTTGAAAGATCTCGCTGTAATGATGTTTCGTTCGTTCAGAAACATCTTTGATTCAATCTTGTAATTGATCTTCTTTCTATGCTTATTAGCTTGATTCATCATTTGTTTCTGTGTTTTGATCAGAGCTTCACGAGCGAAGATCAATGTCTTGTTCATTTGTTCAAATATATCTTCGACTTGAGCAATCTGCAGTCGTTCGCGAGTGCTTTCATACTCGATGATGTCAGGGTCAAAGCTCATATGAGAATGAAAGTTCTTGTTCATGAAGAAGAGAGTCAAGAAGATGATTGAGAACAAGACATTATTGTTGACAAACTCGATCATGAATAGTCACTTAGATCAGTCGTTCTGCATATACGAACAGAAAGAACGAAGATATTGCTCGACATTCTGATTGACTCGTTCGCTTTGATCGTCGATCTGAAGATGATAGACGATGAACAATCGAAGAGAAATGCTCAGTCGTTTGCAAAGAAACTTTCAGAGAATGAAGATGAACTGAGAATCTCAATCGAATACAATGAAGCTTGATAGATCGTGAGTTCAATACACTCATTGAAGCAACATTTCAGCTGTCTTTTCGACTGTGATATCTTCATCATCAGTGATGCAAGAAATATAATGCCTTTCTTTCGACAATCTGCAGATGACAGTCAGAATAGCGTTGTAGTCGTACGAATCAGATAGATCGATAATGAAGTTCATGACTATGTTCTTTCATCGCTGTTCAGATATAGATAAAGGTTGAAGCAAGTCGTTTGATTTATTTCTTGATGTCTTTGAACGTTGACATACATAGCAGTTTCGAATATATCGATCTATCGTTTTTCACATAGACGATCAATAGTAGTTTCGTTTGATGATTTTCATCGTTCTAAGAATATCAAGATGATCTATTGAGAATTGATCGTGCATCTCACGAATCAGATTCATTTGCAGAGATTCATTGAACGAAACTCATAGCTGACTGTCTTTGTATAAAATTTCATTCTGAACTCGACAATTCTTCAGCTTGATATCTTTGCATTGTGCTTCGTCTCTTGCTATTGCTTCGCGAAGTAGCATACAATTCTCGTCGATCTCATTAGTCTCAAGAACCTGTTTATAGATTGATTGATCATTATTCTTCTCTAGATCAGCGATCTTCATTCAATTCAATGTCAGAATAGTAGTTCTTTGATATTAAACGCGTTCATCGTCAAGATCTCTAGGCACGAAGTCAGCTCAACGAGTTAAGACATTGATCTTAATGTTCTGTTTGTCAGATCGATACATTATCTTGAAGTTGAAGTCAGCTAGCTTCTGAACTCAGCGCATCTGACGTCTGCTCAGCTCTTTGTCTTTCATCAATGAGATGAGTGCTTGATGATCGATGAACATCTTGATAGAAATGTCGATCAGCTTCAGTTTGAGTTGTCAATGTTCAAAAGCTCAAATTATGATCAGCAGTTTCTTATCGTATATCTCGTAGTTGCACTCAGCAGAAGACATGTTCTTGCTATAGAAAGCAATCGAATGTAGAACATCTTCGTCATCATATTGAGATAGAACTTCATCGTTGACGTAGTTGAATGAGTTGATTTCAAGAATGAAATCGCGAATCTGATCAAAGTGACGAAGTATAGATGTCTCAGTCATACGTCTCTTCATGTGATCAAATGCAGTTTGACAGACTTCATTTCATTCAAATATGATCTTCTTTTGAATGAGTTGAATCATTGAACGAACAATCTTCAAAAATCTCTTGATGAAGTGTTGATAGAAATTGCAGAAGTCAATGAAGAACTGCATCTGAGTGAGATTATTGAGTGTAAATCAATCAACTACTGCTTGTATCTTTCGTGAATTCATCTTAAGTCTCTCGATTGACATCAAAAGTTCTAAAAAGATGATTTTCTGAACATGAAACTTGCATTTATCGATGTCTATCTGTAGATCAGCTTCTCGTAGTCTATTCAAGATCAATCATACATGTTGCTTGTGTTTCTTCAATGTCTTGCTGTAAATGATAATGTCATCTAGATAGATCTGACAAAACTGATGAAGATATTCGAACAGCACGTCGTTCATATAGTGTTGATAGAACGTCGATTCATTGATTAATTCAAAGAGCATTACATGATATTTGTATGAGTCGAAGAAGATGATAAAGATAGTCAGATCTTCGCTATCTGAATGCATTCGCAGTTTATTGAACGCGACAATGATGTTCAATCAAGTCAGATATTTGCTTTCTTGTATATGAGCGAGAGTCTCGTCTATCAAGAGCAAAGAATAGCGATCTCGTTTGATCAAAGCATTGAGCTTTCTGTAGTCAATGCAGAAACGCAGACTTTCGTCTTTCTTTTCAGCGAACAAGATGAGCGAGACGTATGAAATGAAGCTGAAGAAAATGAACTCTTTGTTCAGATGTTTGATCAGATACTTCTTTATCTTCTGAAGCTTGTGATCGAACATCTGATATAGTCTGCTTCGCGAGAGTGTTTTCTTGTTGATCAACTCGATTCTGTGATTGTAGATACGATGAGATGATAGCTGATCGACCATTACTCGATCGAAGATGTTTAGATAATCATGATATTCAGAGAGAAGCTTGATCTTGACTTGCTCAAGAATCTCGACGTGTGAAAGCTCATGTAGATTCACTTCTTCAGACTTGTTTTCAACTGTAGTTATGAGTCGATCGATTTTTGAGATGATAACAGCAAAGATCTTGACGTCTGATCGTTTGACTAACATTCTATATGTCGCTGCTTCTATCATGAATATGTTGGTTGAACTGAAAGCTGATTTCAGACTGAACGTCGATTTAGAGTTGACGCTAGACGAAACTGCTTCAAGCGATTTTGACTGTTCAATTAGTTTAACTGACTTCTCATTGAACTGACTGAAAGAAGGTGATTTCTGACGAAATTGAGATGTAACGAAAGTGAAAGATCTCTTCAGTATATGAGTAGAAGTTAAACTCTTCTGCTTCGTGATTGTCTTGTTGCTTGTGAATAGAACAATCGATTTCTGATTGAGAATGAAATTCGAAAATCGAAGAAAATCGATTCGCATATCAATTACTAGATCGATTTTGTTCATTCATGTTTTTTCGAGAATCATTTGATGTTGATCTAATCGAGTGATCAACATAGAAGCTGTGTCAATCGTATGATCTTGAACAGTCAGGTTCGAATAGATGACATGAGTAATGAGTTTCTTAGCATAATGATCGTCAAATTCTCGAATTGACTTCGCTTTGATCAAAGTCAGAGACTTGATTTGCAACTGATCACAAACAATCTGCGCGATCACTTCATCAATGAACGAATAATCAGCAGCTTCGATGTCTATCAATGACTTCAATGAGTAACTAATTTCATTGCTAGAAAGTACACATTCAGTAGTCAAAGATTCAGAAGCAAAAAAGTCATCTGACATTCTTGTCATTGAAGAAATTAACACATCTTTCACTGCGTCTTTGATGAAAGTCTCTAGTTTTTTGTCTCACTATTCTTGAAAGACATTTTCTCATTCTCTTTGTTCTTCGAAATGATGATTTCATGTAGACGAAAAGTGAATGCATGAGATATCGAGATGTTGATCTTGTTCTGAGAGCAGTTCTTGAATAAGTGATCTGAAATCTTGCAGATATAGCAGACGATAGATGATCTGACTGACTCAGAGGTAGAAAAGATAGTTGACTTGACATATTTGATTATTGAAGTCGTCACTGCTGACAATGAAGTAGCAGCGCATTTATCAGGTATGATCGTGACTTTGATGATGACAATGACGATGACAGTGCGACGTTCGCTGTGTAGCTGATAGTTGACTCGCTGTTTATTATTCACACTCTGAAGAAAGATTCTTAAGCGAGTGAGCGAAGTAAAGTTCTCTGAACAGACTGATAGAGCGTTCTGCAAGCGATTATTGATTTTATTCTGAAGATCGTTCATCAGAGTACAATCGTCGTATTCGAGATAGCTGAATAGCTTCATAAAGTCGAAGTAGAAGACATTGAAAGACTTTTCTGCTTGTCTCAGAGCGTTGTACTCGCGACGACACTTTCGATTTCTATTCAGTTCATCGTATATTTCTTTCAGATGCTCAAATAGCTCGTCGATCGAGATGTATGAATGCGAAGCGTCATGTCGACGTCGAGCGAAGATGTGCTCAGCAGCGTCATCTTCTAGTCTAGATATCACATAGACAATGCAGATAGTCTCATTGACGAAGTGATCGACATTTGTCTGAAGCTTGTCGTTCATCTTGATTCTTCAGCTATTTCATGTTGATTCATCTTCGTCGATGAATACAGATAAATTCGAAAACTTGAAAGACTTGTGATGATCATTATTGAATAGAGTGAATGACTTACGTCGAGTATGATTCTTGATAGATTGACGAGATAGAGATTTCGTAGAAACTCGAGATTCAGTAGACTGACGAGATCGAAGCTGATTCGCTGAATGCAATACTACTTCTTTGAGTTTATTCTTGAGATTCAACATCTTCTCTTGATAGCGTTTGTTTGTCTCTTTCAGAGTGTCTATGATCATCTGTTTGATCTCTAGTTGATTCAATCTCTTGTCATGTTCGACTTGAACAACGATTCACTGCTCGTTGAGTTTCAAAGTCGTGTCTCGTTGAGATCTAAGCTCGTTCAACATTTTGATGATCTCGTTTGACTGATCATGAACTCATTGACGAAGTTGTTGATTTGTGTTGATGTTTTATGAGATAATGACATTCTGAGATTCAGCTGAAGCATCAAAAGAAATAATGAAAACACGTCTGCTAGCAATGCTTCTAAGCAGACGAGCTATTTATGACTCAACTGATTCAGAGTCGCGTGTCATTGTGAGAGAAGTAAGAATAGATGAGTAGATTTGATTGTAGTAAGATTGAGTGATTGATTTGATAAATTTGAGTAAATTTGCAGATGTGTTTTGATGAAAGTAATTCAAAGAATTTCTTGCGAATTTTCTGAATAAACGAAGTAGATTATTTCGTATCGTCTACACGTCGATAGCAGAGTAGTTGATTAGCATTTATCTACTGTTAGAGATCGATCTAGAGCGAGTCATAGAAGTATCATTTAACTAATAGATAAATGCTAAGAAAGAAAAGTATCTACAGAAAAGAACTCGATTCTTATATGTGTGTTTCTCAACTCTGTGCTAGACTCGATTGAATTGACGTTTTACACATATGATGCAGAGTTTCAATGATATCACTTCTAGATCAGGTTTTCGCTAGACTCGATTAGAATGAAATCAGACGAAGACTAGACGAAGAATAGACGAAGACTAGAATTGTAACAAGTATTCAATTGATTTGAAAAAACAATGACGTCGTTTTGCATATTCAGTAATATTTCGTTTTTATTCATTCAGAGCTTACTCAATATGACTTCATGATGATCAATATCAGCTATCAACATTGATACAGTCAATTTCTTATGACTTTTGATGATGAGATTGAGTAGAATTTTATGAGTGATTGTCTTTTTAAATATCTTTTCATCATAATTTTTTATTAGCTTCTCTTTTGTCAGTGATATAGATTGAATTTTCAGTTTCTTGCATACTTTATTGACTAGATTGAAATGTATGATCATGTAAACGACTGAATCACTGTTTATTAGAAGATGAAGACTGAAAGATCATTTCTGAGAAATGAGATGAGTGTTAATTAGAAACGACTTTTCAAAGTAATTTTCTTTCAATAGAATTTCGTCTAGTTTGCACAAAGATATAATCTTTATTTCTTTAATGACTTTTGAAGAGATGACTAGTTTTTTGAATTGAAATTCGAATTGAAATCAAAGCGATCATATTCTTTGTTCACTGCACTGATTCTAGTAGATCGATCGAGACACTTCTTAGAGCTATGATCTGATTTATGACATATGAAATAGCTTTCGACTAGAATGTCTGCTTCTTTGACGCTAGTTAAAATCGCGTCACACGACTTTAGATGATCAGACTTCAAGTGATCAACTGATTGAGTGATAACAGTCGCTTTATAAAAGATAATCTTTGAAACATCATTGATGCATTTGAGCTTGTTCTTGATCTCTCGAATGACTCGCTGATCATTATTCAAATAAATCAGATAGAAATGAATTTCTTTTAGAAAATCAGATTGAACTAGTTGATCTACTCAAACGAATTGAAGACGAGAGTGTATTTTATCTTTCATATCAACAATCAGTTACTTTTCGTGATAGTCTAGATAGAAAGATAGTCGTTGAAACTGAGTATAAAACTTGCTGAATTTCTTTGATTCTTGAATCAAGTTGTAGTATTTTCTACGAAAGTTGACTTTCTTATTCGAATCATTAAACAACTGAGCTAGCTCTTTCAAAAGATCTTCGACGATTCTATAGAAATTGACACAATCACGTTCGCGTCTAGCTTGAATGATCTCTGCTGCGTCATCGAATAATCTAGAATGTACATAGCTCAATTTGACTCATTCATTAGAAAAGAGATTAACGTTGATCTCTAGTTTATTCTGAATTTTTGCGTATCAGTTCTTTCAAGTAGAGTTTTTTTCATCAGTAAACAGCGAAGAATCAGGTATTTTTTGAGATCTAGAACGCTTAGAGTAGATGAAATCAGAAGAAGTGTTTTCTTTAGTTTGAAGTCTTGTCTTCAACTCTTTGATTTCGTCTTCTTGTTGTTTATTTAACTCGTAGAGTCAATCTGTTTCTTTATCAAGAGCTAGACTTCGAGTCTTTCAGATTTCGTAGAATACGAGAAGTATTATTGTTTCAGCAAATGATTCGTCATCTTTATGAATGAATGACGCAGCACTTGATGATTTCGTTCGTGATTTCAATGAATCAGCATCAGAGTTTTGAGAGAAACAAGTTTGAAATCTCTCAGAATGCTCTTCAGTAGATGAACAACTAAACATGATGAGATTTGTTTGAAAGAGAATTAAATGAATGACGATGCTCGACGATTAAAGAAGAAAGACGTATGAGATGAGATTCAATCTTCAACAAAGAAGATGAGATTTGTTTGTTGAGTGATTTGATTAATTCTCTAGCAAACAACGAAGATTCTTTATTGTTGAATCTATCAATCGATTTGATTCTTAAGCAATTCACGAAGATTCTTTATCGTGATTCTTGTAATTGAGTGAACTTTGCATACTTAATGAGCAATAAGTAGTCTAGCAATTCAAACAGTCTTGTTGTTGATTCTATTCAACTTTCTAGTGTTGTTCTGTCTTTCAATTGTTGTCAATCATCAAATAAATGAATTTCTTTAAACTCGTTCTGTCTAAATGAGTATGTTGAATGAGTAATGAGATCAGTATCGTGTGATTAACGAATTCTTAATATAATGTCAGAATCGTGTCTAAATGATACAATCAATGAAGATCAGAATTGATAGTGCTTGATCTTTAGAAATAGCTATAACTGAATATTAAGAATACAGAAGAAGATTGATACAAAAGCTTTTATTTATGTAATGTTCAGAAATTGTGCTAGACTCGAAAGAAATGTGTTTGTAACATGAAAAGAAGATGATGTAGATGAACAAGATGTTGATGAAAGAAAAAAGTGTTGAGAAAGAAAAAGATTGTTGAGTCATATTTGAGTCAAATTTGAGTCAAATCTAGATCAGATCTTGACTAAATCATTAACTAGCTTTAATCAGTCTTGATACACTCGTAACACGTTCTTTTGATCAGACAAAAGATCATCGACGACGAAGCGAAGCAGATCAGAGTGAAATACATCATGAACATACATAATCTCTGATAATTTCAGCTTATATGACGAGTCGACAAGATCTAGATTGATGAAGAAATCGAGCATTTTATCGTCTAGCTTCTTGAAAGATTTCGCTGTAATAATGTTTTGTTCATTCAGAAACATCTTTGATTCAATCTCATAATTAAATTCTTTTCTATACTTATTAGCTTGTTGAATCATTTGTTTTCTTGTTTTGACTAGAGATTTGCAAGCAAACATCAAGATCTTGTTCATATATTCAGATATATTCTCGACTTTAATCGCTTGCAAGCGTTCACGAGAGCTTTCATATTCAATTGTATCGAGTTCGAAGCTCATATAAGAATAAAAGTCTTTGTTTAGAAAGAAAGAAGTCAAGAAAATGACTGAGAACAGAGCATTATTATCAACAAACTCGATCATAAGTAGTAGCTTAGCTCAGTCATTCTGCATGTATGAACAGAAGAATCAAAGATATCTTTCAACGTTCTGATTGACTCATTCACTTTGATCATCAATTTGAGAATGATAAACAGTGAATAGTTGAAGATTAATGCTCAGTCTTTTGCAAAGAAACTTTCATAGAATGAAGATAAATTGAGAATCTCGATTTGAAACAATGAAATCGAGTAAATCATGTATTCAATATATTCACTGAAGCATTAACTCAGCTGTTTTTTCTGCTGTGATTTCTTCATCATCAATAAAACAAGAAATATAGTGTCGTTTCTTTGACAATCTACATATCACTGTTAGTATGATGTTTTTGCCTTCAGAAAAGAGTAGATTAATGATGAAATTCATGACTATGTTCTTTCATTATTGTTTGAATATGAGTAGAAAATGTAGTAATTCATTGAATTTATTTTGAAAAGCTTTTGATTGCTGATAAATGTAGCAGTTTTGAATATATCTATCTATTGTCTTTTGCATTGAGAGTCAATAGTAGTATCTTCTTATTGCTTTCATCATTCTAAGAATTTTGAAATGATTAATAAAAGATTGATCATGAACTTCTTGAATCAGCTTCATTTGAAGATGCTCATTGAAGAGAACTCATAGAAGATCATCTCAATATAGTATTTCGTTCTAAACTCAACAATCTCTTAATTTAGTATTTTCATATTGAGCTTCATTTTTTGATATGACTTCACGAAGTAGAACATAATTCTCGTTGATTCTATTAGCTTCTAAAATCAATCGATAAATTGATTCATCATTTTCTTTCTTCTTCAGATCAGCAATTTTCATTCAATTCAACGTCAGAATCGTAGTTTGCTGATAGCAACATCATTCATTCTCAAGACTTCTAGAAACTGAATTGACTCAACGAGTCAATGCATTGACTTTGATGTTTTAATTGTCTGAGCAATACATGATTTTAAAGTTGAAGTCAACAAGCTTTTGAACTCAGCGCATCTGACATCTACTCAGCTCTTTATTCTTCATTAATGATGTCAAAGCTTGATGATCGATAAACGTCTTGATTGATAGCTCAGTCAATTTCAGCTCAGATCGTCAATGCTTGAATGTTTGAATGATCGCTAGAAGCTGTTACAAGCATATCAAGACTGATTAGAGCTAGTCAATGATTTAGTTAAGATCTGATCTAGATCTGACTCAGATTTGACTCAGATATGACTCAACACTCTTTTTCTTTCTCAACACTCTTTTCTTTCATCAACATCTTGTTTATTTACATCATCTTCTTTTCATGTTACAAACATATTTCTTTCAAGTTTAGCACAATCTTTAAACATTACATAAATAAAAGCTTTTGCATCAATCTTCTTCTGTATTCTTAATATTCAGTTATAGCTATCTTTAAAGATCAAGCACTATCAATTCTGATCTTCATTGATTGTATTATTTAGACATGATTCTGACATTATATTAAGAATTTGTTAATCACACGATACTGATCTTATTACTCATTCAATCAACTCGTACAGATGAATCAAGTCTAAAGAAATTTGTTTATCTGATGATTCAATCTCGAAAGACAAGAACAACATCAGAAAATTCATAGAATTAATAAGAACATAAGATCATTGAATTGCTAGAAGATTTATTGCTCATTCAGTATGCATTCATTCAAAATCGAGTAATAAAATCTATGATAAAGAATCTTCGTGAATTGCTAGAGAATCAAATTGATCAAGAGAATTATAATAAAGAATCTTCGTGAATTGCTTCAAGATCAATCATTTTCAGAAACATCTTCTTTGTTGAACAAACATACATCTTTCTTTTTCAATCATCAAGCATCATCATTCATTCAACTTTCTTTCAAACAATTCTCATCTTCTTCACTATGACATCTAAGAACACATTTGATAAAGATAAAGCTTTCGTTGACTTCTTGCAACAAACATGTTCACAAGCTTTCTCTTCTATCGTCGATTCACAACACACTTCTTCATTCATCGCTTTCAACGAATCAAACGCTGAAATCATCATACATGATGATATGAAAGTATGAAAGAAACGTATCTATGCTCTTAATAAAGAAACAGATCGTCTCGTCAAGATGAAACAACGAGACAAGAGCGAAATTCAATAGTTGAAAGCACAACTACAAGCTTTCACTGCTATCACAGTCAATGTAATTATCATTGCTTTCTTGATTGTTATCTACTTTGAACGATTTAAATATCACAAAATACTTGACTCTTCAATGTTCACTGATGAAAAGAACTCTACTTGAAAGAACTGATCTCTTGATATACGAGAGAAGCTAGCAATTAACGTTGACATCTTCTCAAATGAACTCTACAAGCTGAGCTACATTCACTTTCAACTAGCAGATGATGTCATCAAAGTCACTCAAGTCAGACGTAATCTCAACTGTGACAATCTCTATCTGACTGTCAATGAACTTCTAAAGAAACTAGCTCAATCGTTTCATGACTCTGATAAGAAAGATAACTATTGTAGAGAATATATTAATCTGATTCAAGAATCAAAGAAATTCAGCGATTTCTTTAATCAGTTTCAACGACTATACATCTATCTGAAGTATCAAAAGAACGTACTAGTCGTTAATCTAAAGAATAAAATAAACTCTCGTCTTTGAATCTTTTGAACAGCTCAGATGAAGTCACTCATCAAGCTATCAGATATTCGAAACTATTTAATTCGCTTGAACAATGAACATAGAGCAGTTCAAGAGATCAAGAACAAACTACTCAAACATGACGATTTAAAGATCATCATGTCTAAAGCAATTATTGCTGTTCAGTCTTTGACTTCAAAGTCTGACTGATCAAAGTCGCGCAGCGCAGTTTTGACTAATGTCAAGAATGCAGACGTTCTAGTCGAAATTTGCTTCGTATGTCACAAATCAGATCATAGTTTCAGAGAATGCTTGAATCAATCTATCAAAGTCAATGCAGTTGACGAGAACTACGATCATTTTGAACTCAATACTGAATCAGAGTTCGAGTCAAAAAACTAGTCATTTTTTCAACAGTCACTGAAGTGAAAATTATATCTTTGTGCAATCTAGATGAAATTCTATCGAAAGAGAATTACTTTAATAAGTCATTTCTAGTCAATGCTTTTCTCATCTTGTAGAATGAATTATTCAGTCTTTGCTCTTTGATAGACAGTGATTCAGTCATCTATACAATCATACATATCAATCTAGTCAACAGAGTATGTAAAGAGCTAAAAATTCAACCTATATCACTGATAAAAGAGAAGTTAATAAAAGAATATGATGAAAAGATATTTAAGAAGACTATCATTCATAAAATTCTATCAAATCTCATCATTGAAAGTCATAAGAAATTGACTGTTTCTATGTTGATAGCTGACATTGATCATCATGAAGTCATATTAGAAAAATCTTGAATGAATAAAAATGAAATATTACTGAATATGCAAATCGACGTCATCGTTTTTTCGAATCAATTAGATACTTTTATTTCAATTTTTTCGATCTTTTTCAATTCAAAGCACTCAAGTTGACTGCAATCAACTTCGTCTACTTTTATCTTTCAGTCAAAGATTTCTAGAATGCTCAAATGATCTGTTTCAACTACGATTCAGAAAGAGTCATTCATAATTCAAAGCATAGATGTTGCTTCGTTCAAAACATTGTTGAATCACTCAAAGAAGAATCAGACTGAAGTATTCACTCTATTCATGAAGAATATCAATAGAAAAATCGCGTACAACACTCAATGCAATTTGAATGCTTTGAACGTCTCTTTCGTTGAGAAAACTACTCAGAATTTGAAAGTTATTAAAGTCAAGCTGTCTTCAGAATATCATGATTTTCTAGATGTTTTTGATCGAGTTCAATTGAATAAACTATCTTCTCATCACTTCTATGATCATAAAATCGAGCTCATCAATGATTCAACGTCTTCTCACTGCTGAGCATATTAAATATTCTCTGTCAAACTTCTGAAAGTAAAGAAGTATCTGAACGAGAATCTGTCAAAGAAATTCATCACTTCTAGTCAGACTCTCTATTTCTCTTCTGTTTTATTTGCTCTCAAAGCAAATGAAGATTTTCAATTCTGCATGAACTATCGAAAGCTAAATATCATTTTCAAAAGAAATAGATATTCTCTATCGTTGATAGACGAGATCATTGATAAAATAGTGAGTTGCAAGCATCTGACTAGATTGAACATCATATCAGCATTCAACAAACTTCAAATGCACTTTGATAGCGAGAATTACATCACTTTTATCACTGCTTTAGAAGCATATAAATATAAGATGCTATCATTCAAACTGACTAATGAATTGATCTTCTTTCAGCAATATATGAATGACATTCTATGAGACTTTCTGAACGACTTTTGTCAAGTCTATCTAGATGACATTCTCATCTATAGCAAAATGAGAAAGAAACATAGAGATCACATCAAACTAGTATTGAGATGACTACGCGAAGCTGAACTGCAGATGAATATTCAAAAGTGCAAATTCAATGTAGAAAAGACTGTCTTTCAAAAAGTCATCGTATCTGAACTAGATCTTCGTATGAATCTCAGCAAAATGACAGTCATAATCAGCTGAATCACTTCAATCAACTTAAAAGAAATTCAGAGCTTCGTGAGATTTGTTAACTTCTATCGTTGTTTCATTAAGAACTTCTCGAAACTAGTCAAATCATTCACTCAGTTGACTAGAAAAAACACGTCTTTTGTTTGAAATGAGATTTGTGTTCAAGCTTTTGACAATTTAAAGAAACAAGTCAGCTCAGTCTCAGTACTTCGTCACTTCAATTTCAAACGATCAGCTATTTTGAAGATTGATGCTTCAAACTATGTAAAAGATGAAATACTATCTCAGTACAATGACGAGAGAGTTCTTCATTCAATGACTTTCTACAGCAAAAGCATGATTCTCGCTGAAATCAATTATCACATCTATGATAAGAAACTGTTAATCATTATTTGATGCTTTGAACACTGACAACTTGAGCTGAAATGCACTGAACTACTCATTCAAATGTTCATCAATCATCAGACTTTGAAGATCTTCATGAAAAACAAACAGTTAAGTCGATGACAAGTCAACTATCTGAACATTCTATCGAAGTTCAACTTTCAAATCATCTTTAGATCAGGCAAAATAAACATTAAAGTCAATGCGCTAACTCGAATGTTTCTAGCAAACGTCTCTGAATCAGCTAAACGATTTGAAGATCGCTTTCAAACTATTCTTATCTCTGATAAAGTCAATATTCTATCTATTGACTTGAAATCAAACGTAAATTCGAAATCAGAAGTCAATTTCTATCAGAAAGTACAATTAGTCAATCAAATGAATGAGTTCTGCAACGAATATAAATAAGCTAAAAACGACAACAAGCTCAAGCTTCATAGCATTAAGATGAAGAACTGCGAAATCATTGATGACGTTCTATTTAGAAAAGATTTACTGTGAGTCTCTGAGAACATGCATACGAAATTACTACAAGAAGTGCATGATCAATCTTCAATCTCTCATCTCGACAATAAATGAATCATCAATCTAGTTCAGCGTTTCTACTATTGATCAGATCATCGAGCTACTATCAGACAGTACATTCAAAACTGTCATATTTGTCAACGAAGCAAAGCTTCTAAAGATGCAATTAACGAACTTCATCAATCTTTATCTATCTCACTAGAACGATGAAAAGATATAGCTATGAACTTCATCACTGAGCTATCTTTGTCAGAAAACTATAACATCATTTGCACAATCATATGTCATCTCATCAAAGAACGTCACTATGTTTTCTGTCATTGAAGAGATGATGACATCTCAGTCGAAGAAACGGTTTGAATCATGCTATGAAACGTCTATAGACTGCATGATCTACTCAGTTCTATTGTTTCAAACAGAGACTTTCAATTCATATTGACTATGTGAAAAAGTCTTTGCAAGTGACTGAGAATCACAGTTAATTTATTCACAGTCTATCATTCTGAGATTAATGATCAATCAAAACAAGTCAATCAAGATGTTGAACGCGAACTTAGAATTTACTGCAATTACATGCAGAACGACTGAGTCAAATAAATATCTATGATAAAATTCAGCGACAATTTCAATATCTTCTTGATCACTTCAATGATTTTCTTCTACTTCAATAAAGAATTTCATTCTTGAATGAGTTTCGATTCAAATACGACTGACTATGAAACGACTTGTGAACGACTTGAAGCTAGAAAGACAGATGATATTGTCATTCAAATGAAAAAGTTACTGAGCTTTGATCATCAACAATTGAAAAAGATGAAGCTGATCATTGAAGTTCAGATCAATAAATATAAACGAAACATCACATATGAAGTAAATGACTGAGTTTGACTATCTTTCAAAAACGTCAAAACAACAAGACTCTGCAAAGATTTGAAAGATAAACAGCTAGATTTCTATCAAATCATTGCTAAAGTGAGTACATCATATCATCTTCATTTATCAGTCAGCATGAAGCATCTGCATTCAATATTCAGCTCAAAGCTACTATGATCATGTTCAGAAAACTCTCTATCAGAACAACATTCAGAATCACTCAGATCAATCACTATTGAAGATGATGAACATTGAAAGATAGATAATATATTGAACTTCAGACGCTATCAAGATCAAATACAGTACAAAGTCAAATGAAAAAATCTAGATAAAGACGACGAATGATACTATGTTGATAAAGAGAAATTCAATGACTCAGAGAAAGTTTTGAACGAATTTCATAAGCTATATTCAAGCAAACTGCGCTAAATATCGAAATAACTATTAACAAAAGCGAGCGAAGAAACTACATTCATGCAAACATGAATTTTCAAAGAGAAGAGTAATGTTACGAGCATATCAAGACTGATTAAAGCTAGTCAATGATCTAGTCGAGATCTGATCTAGATCTGACTCAGATTTAACTCAAATATGACTCAACATTCTTTTTCTTTCTCAATATTCTTTTCTTTCATCAACATCTTGTTTATCTACATCATTTTCTTTTCATGTTACAAACACATTTCTTTCAAGTCTAGCACAGTCTTTGAACATTACATAAATAGAAGCTTTTGCATCAATCTTTTTCTGTATTCTTAATATTCAGTTATAGCTATCTCTAAAGATCAAGCACTATCAACTTCGATCTTCATTGATTGTATCATCTAAACATGATTCTGATCTTGATATACAAGAACAAGAGAGCAGATAGACATGTAAATATATATTGAACTATCTAGCAAATTGAACATACGAAATAAAGAATGAAGAAAAAAAGTGAGCGAAGAGTAAATACTTATTCACTAGCGTCGAATTAATGCGAAGATTGCTTCGTCAAATCAATGTCAAGATTTCTAATCACAGAGATAACAGTACTGTTTTCTGTTTTCAACACTTTCTCTTAGAAATTGAAGCTTCATATGAAGCTATTCAGACTTTTTACTGACTGTATATTCATGCTCTTTTACTCGTCAACGTCATGCTTGATGAGAATAGCTTCACTTCTTGAAGCTAGTCTCATGACTGATCTGAATCTCAGAAATTTGCCTGACTTCAAAGACTTGATGAAATCATTGATCATCATTTGATCAATGAGTATGTATTTCAATTTAATTGCTTTCTCTTCTACCTTGTTTTGAACATAGTGATACAACGTATCAATGTGCTTGACTCGAGAGTGATTGACGAGATTGCTGCTCATTTTTATAGTCGCTTGATTTTCAGCTAAAATGATAGTTAAATTTGTATTCAAATCATCATATCTCATCTCTTTCAATGCTTGAATAAGAAAGATCAATTTCTTGACTGCATTATATTCATCAACGTATTCAGCTTCAGCAGATGACGTGCTAATGCATTGCTGATGTTTGAAGCTTCAGCTAATTGATTCATTTTATAGAAAAAACATATAGTTGAAGATGAATCTTTGAAAATTCAAGCAATTCGCATGAGCTGAATCAATATATTCAAAGAATTCAGCTTTCTCAACTCTCTTCACTTTGAAAAATTTGTATCAAAGTCTCAGCTGAGCAGTTTCAACTAAATAATGAATGGTTTGTTTGACAGTTAAATCATGATCAAGAGTAGAATTCATTGAATATTTGCTGTATTTGCTCACAGCATAGACTATTTTTGATCGTGTTTGACAGACTACTCACATCAATGTTTCAATGATTGATTGATAGCTCTCTATTTCTTCAGAGATAGCTTGATACTCAACTCACTTCTTGAACTTTCAATAAACGTTCTTTTTGAGCTGACATCTGTGATGCATCAATGTTTTAGTTGAGCTGCAGTCACTCATGCTCAGAAGCTCGATGACTCGCTTGATATAAATGCTTTGATTGATTCAAAAAGTTCATTCAGCTTTATCATGAGTTATGTGCATTTCTAAATATCACTTGATTGAGTCAAGATCTTTCATTTGAAAGCGCTCTGCAAATTGCAGCTTCAGTGCTTTGATATCAAATATGTTCGATTTTAGAATGAGTAAATCATTTACATAAATAGTGATAATGATGTCATTATCATGAATGAACATTGAATGATCAATTTCTATTCTTTGATAGTTGATGAAGATGAGATAAACTTTCAGAGTTGCATATCATTCTTGAGACGTCTGTTTTAGTTCATATAGAGTCTTGTTTAGATGACAGATCAAAAAGATTTCATTTGATTCTTTTTACTCAAACTTTGAAGATTGCTGCACTCAGATCTCTTTCTTTAGATGTGCTTCTAGAAAAGCGATGATGACGTTCATTTATTCGACTTTGTAGTCATATTTAATCGTCAATGCTAGAAGCATTTTGATGATCGTGACTCTGATCATCGAAGCAAAGATCTCGTCATAGTCAATTCTCTGCTTCTGACGAAATCTCTTACACACTCATCTAGCTTTGTATTTGATCATTTCTTCTTTGAACTCTCACTTAATGATAGTTACTCAGCACGTCGACAGTATAAGATTCAGCTTGACTGAAGACTATCAATAAGCGAAGATGACTGCTAGTTGACTTGACTCAATCAATGTTGATCGCTAGAGAACAAGAAGATTAAGCAGAAAAAAGAGAATAAATAGATCATTATTTCTTCTGTTTCTCTCATCATCTCTTTCTGTTTCTTCATTTCTTAGAATTCAGTCAGAAAACGCGCTTTTGCATTTGTTACTCACTTTGCTACTCACTTTGCTACTCACTTTGCTACTCACTTTGTTAATCACTTTGCTACTCACTTTGTCAATCACTTTGTCATTCACACTGCTACTCACTGCTGTCACTGCTACTCATCGCTGTTATCGCTACTCTATTTGCTACTCACTACTGTCATCACTGTCGATAATCGCTTCTACTCGTCATCAGAGTCGCGTCAACGTCAACGTTGCTGTCGCTGTCAGCAGAAGACGAAGTCGTCGTCGCTTCTTCTCTTCTTATATGTCTCGCTCTCGCTCATCTGCAGCATCGTCGTCACTCTCGTCAAGTTCATCTGTCTCTTCGAGTTTCTCTTCTTCGAATGTCTTCTTGAGAAGAATCAGCTCAAAACAAATCGTCGAAACATCAATGACTTTCGTCATGCAACAGAGAATTAAAAACGTTCATCAAGCGAATATGAAACGTAAGCTGAAACAGAAGCTTCGACGACTAGAAGCTCAGAGTACAGCGCTGAATCAGTTGAGAAACAACTCAGTGATAGAGAGTATTATCAGTCAAACGTCAGATACTATTCTCTCAAGTGACTTTTGCATTCAAACAATGATATTTTGCTATCTCTTTATTGATATCACTCAACTAATTCTCATCTTCAAAAATGAATTTCAAGTCGTCAATATCTTCAAGCTAATCAACGATCATATATCAAACTCGCTCAACAAACAAGATCTGCAACTATCATGATTCGATGAGCTTCAAGCTCATGACAATGACGTCATTCAGCAGAATCTCAAGAGCATGATCTTCTTTATACGCTGTCTAGAAGTATATAATCAATGTCTCATTGAGACAATCAATAATCAATTGAGACATTCTCTGCAAGCAAGCTTAGCTTGATACATTGACTATCTGCTGAAGTTTCATCTGCATTATATTTTTGAATCTCTATGAATCTTTCACTTTCACTTTCATGAGATTCATATGATAAAAGAAGTCAATGACTTGAACGAGTGATATAACGCTGAAGATGAACTGATTGATCAAGCACTGATAAAGAAAACATCTGCTATCGTCTTTCAGATGAAATATCAGAGTCAGAGAATTAGAAAACAGTTCTACGACTTTAGATTCAAAGAGAAAAGCACATTATCTTTGATATGCAACAAGTTCAACGTCGACAACTGCATTTATTCTAATTGCACATATCAGCATATCTGCAGCAAATGTGATAAGACTCACGCTGCTATCAATTGCAAAACATCAAATTTAAACAGTCAATTAATTGAAAGAAAATGACATTGAATTTCGATCTCACTGATATCGATATTGAAATTCTTTTCATATCAGCTCATGAAGATCGACGAAGTTTCTTTAGCGCACAGCGACTCTCTAAACGCGTGCGCATGACAAACACAACTAGTCGAACATTCTGATTGTATATATGTTCAAACGCTACTGTTTATCATTGAACATGAAGCAAAAATTGAATATCAAAGTCTTGATCAACTGATTTTGAGCGAGAATCTTTTCTCGACAAACGAAGCTTCAGATACTCTTCAAGTCTATTTGATGCAGCAAGTTCGCTGTGATTGATTAACTGAGATTCATCATGTTTCTCATCGCTTTATATTCTCATCATTGAAACTAGTATCGAAGAAAGATGATCGCTGACATCAAATACATCATCTATCGTATTCAAAAGAAAGATCAGTCAACTACTTCATTTTCAAGAACTGAAGATCAATTGAATATTTCATCTTTGATCAAGCAATCATCACTTTATATGACGTTGATTGAAACGCAGTTCTTATTAAAAGAGATCTGATCAACGTCTTTTGTCATGTGTTGATAGCAACATCAGATCACTGACTGCTTGAATTCTTCTGAGAAGATAAGTACTTAATAAATTGCTTTCTTTTCTTCAATCTACGCACATCATCATATCTGTTTGATCTTTTCGCTAAAGATCTTTGCTGAATGCTCATAGTCACTCTGCAATGAGACTCAATGATACACTATCTGAATGACTTTCTAGTCATACAAGCAAACATGATCGAAGCTCATAAATACGAAAGCGATTTCGATGATCTGTGCGCTCAGTTAGAGTTTAACGTTAATCTTAAAAAGAATCTTATCAACATCACATGCATCTTTTTGAGCATTGAGCTTGATTCAATCAATATGATGACTCATCTATCATCTGACAAGCATCAAAAGACAATTCAGCTCATCAACAGCACGCTTACAAAGAGCTCTTTATCATATGAGAAGCTACAGATGCTATTAGACTTTCTGTCATTTGCTGCAAAGATTGTGATTTCTGAAAGAGTCTTTCTCAGACGACTGTTCAACGACTTAATCATCATCAAATCACGCAAGCAGCGCATCAATTATTCAATGTGACAAGATTTACTATGATGAAAGATGTTTCTTTCAAAGTGAAATGATGTACATCTGCTTTGCAAGCAAGAATTCAGACATTCTTTATATTTCTGAATCAACGCTTCAGATCTGCATGACATGAGAAGCTACTATCTGCATCATCTCAATTTATCATCAGCTGCTAGTCAAGCATTTTCTAATCGATTTAACACACGCTTGAGTGACAAGCATATCAATGTCAAAGAAATGACGATGATTCTTCAAGCTTTGACAGCATGACTTTTCGTTTTCGCAAGATGCAATCTCATTATATATGATAACAACGTAAGTGTTGTCATCGACATTAACAAGATATTCATGCGCGAAGAAGCAATGCTGTATCTGCAACAAATAGTCTTGCTGATGACTGTGCATGATATCTGCATACATGCTCTGTGAATTTCAACTCATGAAAATCGTTTAGCTGATTTGCTTTCTTGAGCGAAGTTCAGTACTATTGCTGACGAGTTTTCTCAGCTAACTACACTTCAATTAATCAGCGCAAGTTGTTGAACTTCTGATACAGCAAGATCTTTCTTGATCACTCAGCAGTCAGATATTTTTGATGAAATCTAGCGACGTTCATCAGAAATATCTACGATACAGTCAAAAGAAGTTACTTCATGTTCTGCTTCTTGATCATCAGAGTCAAATATTCAACTTCAATCTCAAATTTGATCAGTTGATCAGTGAATCTAGAAAACAAGATGATCAAAGTCAAAATCATTAAGATTTATCTCATTGATTTATGATCACATCACATTGACGTTGAATATTCTGATATTGAGATCAAGACATTTCATCACTTTACATTACAGCGAATCATAGTTGAAATTCAAAGACTTCAAGATGATGATCAGACTCATAAGCGAAGATCTATAACACAAAATCTACTGCTACTATTGCTACGTCAATTTGATCAATCTATCATTGAAGAAGCAACATGACATGCGTCATTTCATCTGACGTTTGCGAACTTTCTGCGTATGAGCAAGTTTACATAAAGTCAATTGAATAGAACATCTGACTTCAAACAGTGACATTTAATCAGAAGTTTGATTATCTTTCAGAATGACTCTTTGCAAGTCATTCTATCAAGCTTCAAAATCAATTCTTTCAGACGTAAGATGACATTGATCATCGCTGTTGTTGACGACGAAGCGTGTGTTAAAAACTTACTCGTCAATCTGTTTTCAAAGTTTTCTGCATTTCTGCTGATGTCTCTGTTTGACTCAGAATATTCATATACATGAATTCACGTCATCGAGATTCTGCGTAAAACGTTAGTCATACTGAGCATAGAAGATCGCTACTCAGATCACTTCTTTCGTCGAGATGCTGCTATCTCAGTTCGTCAAGCAAAGCTTTCAAAAGATGAAATTCAGCTGCTAGAAAGATGAAAGTTCAACAGCTATTGTCTATACATTGAAGCTCACTCTAACTACATACTAAATGTCTCTAAAAGACATCAAAGATAGTCACTTTCAATCAGTTGACTAAAGTCAGCTCTTGTTGATTTCAATACTTTGTATCAACGTTTTTGAGATTTGAGAGTGCTTGACATTTCAGAGCAACTTTCAAGACAAATTTTAGCTTTGAAAATTGTCAGAGATCATCAAGTTTGCTCAAACATATATAATATATATTTGTTCAAACAAAGATGATGCTCAATAGAAGATTCAGCTTGACTGAAGACTATCAACAAGCAAAGATGACTGCTAGTTGACTTGACTCAATCAATGTTGATCGCTAGAGAACAAGAAGATTAAGCAGAAAAAAGAGAATAAATAGATCGTTATCTTTTCTGTTTTTCTCATCATCTCTTTCTGTTTCTTCATTTCTTAGAATTCAGTTAGAAAACGCGCTTTTGCCTCACTTACTCACTTTATAGACTCAGTCGCTTAGATAGAGAAAGTGCTTGACATCTCAGAGTGACTTTCGAAGCAAATTTTAGCTCTGAAGATCATCAGAGATCATCAAGTTTGCTCAAACACATATAATATATATTCGTTTAAACGAAGATGATGATTGATAGTCATTGATTCAACAAAGATGTTTTCAGAATAAAGATGTCACTTTTGATGTGAGCATCAAGCTCATTTCTGAATACAAGCTTTCATTGTTTTCAATCGAAACTAGCTTTAGCATGTTTCACTGTTTGTGAAGTATTTGATTCAATTTGAACTCGATTTGCTTTACTGACAAAGTCTTGATTATAATCTTTGACTCAGAGATCATTGAAAGCTCTGTAATCAGCAAATTTAGCAATAACTCATTTGAAATGTTTGCTTGAAGCATCAGAATCACTTAAGTTATCTGACTCACTTGATTTTAGTTCTGATGATCTGCTTCTAGCTTTCTGCAAAGCGACTGATGTTTCAGATACAATTGTACATTTTGAAGTAGCAGATGAAGTTCTTGCTGAGTAATTGTCGAGAATTTTTGCAATCTTCGCATTTTCAGTGCTTATTATCAAGAAAGATTTTGACGAGAAAGATTCATCTTCGATTTGATCATCAAAGAATAGTATTAAAAGATCTTCATCATATCTTTTGACTTCAATGACTATCTCGTCTCATTGAATATGACTAGATATTAATATCTTCTTATCATTTCACAAGCGAAACTGATTGACTTTCTTGTAGCTCAAAAACTGACATTTTAAGCTCTTGTCATCGAGCTTTCAATGAGCTTTCTTCACATGATGATAAACTATGCATTCAAACGTATGTAGATAGCTAAGATCAGACTTCTTATCATGTCATGTCTCATAGAAAGTTATATTGTTCAACGCAGTGATAGAACTTCTGTTCTTCAAATAGATGACAATCATTATTGTTTCTTCTCATAGTCTTATTGACAATTTGACGCTAGTCAGTATAGCGCGAGTTCGTTCAAAAAGAGTGCAAAAACATCACTCTGCAATCTCATTTTGACTCAAATTATATAATGTCATTGACTTTCATTTGATCTCATGCTCTTTGAGCAATTCAATGATTTAATGATCAGCATACTCATCTTCATTATCTGAATGCAGTCAATGAATCAAAGTGTCTCAAGTCTTCATCAATTTCAGATAATTTCAAAGTACATCTTTTAGTTTGAATTTTCGTTTTAGTAGATAAATAATTGTATGTTCGCTGTAGTCATCAATCATAGTAGTCACATATTTAGATTCTTCATCAATCTTAGATATCTTATCATCGTCGACGAGATTCATATGTACTAGCTCATCTACTTTGATAACTCTGATGTGAGATTTTTGACTTGACGTTCTATGTTGCTTATCTATGACACAGATCTCACATATCATTTCTGAAGATTTCTTGTTTTCTAGACTATTTGTCAAATTCACATCAATGTCAATGCTCATGTTGATCAGACGTTTGACGTCTGTCATATTCAGATGAGCTAATTGTTTATATCATTGACATCATGACGTCTTGACTGATTCTGAACTGCTTGTCAGAATGACTGATTTTGAGAAAATGAATGATGTATTCACGAAATAGACTTTCTCTTCATTTCTTGAGTCAGTGAGAATGATAATATTCTTTGAATTCATAAATTGAAATCTGTCGTTCTTTATACTACATGTATATTCTTTGACTTTCATCTGATCGATTGACATCAAATTATAGTGTAGTTCTGAACAGTGATAAACATCGATAAGTTGAATTTTGATTGATTGATTGATTGTTCAGCAAAATGTCGATCATAATTGAATCTTTTTCAATAATGACTACTGCTTCATTATTTGCAGTAACAATGCTGTTATCGATGATCTTTCAATATGACTGTTTATTGAACAAGTTCTTGTCGTAACAGACATGATTCTCAGCTTCGATGTCTATTCATCAGACGTTGATACAACTGTCTGCTCAACAGACAAAGAAAATCTTCATAGTTCTGACTATTCTGACTTCGAAGTCAATGATCAGATTCTTCTTTTCCTGACTAGACTTTCATTCTTCTGAATGAAGCTTAGAATATAGATATCAGCAATTCTCTTGCCTGTGACTTGATTGCTCGCAATGAAAACATTGTTTATTTGAGCTCTTTCGAGAGTTCTTGAATTTTGACTTCTTGTCATCAAACTGAGCTATCATGCTCTTGAAACTGAAATTCTTCTCATCGTTTGATCTCTTATCGTGATCAACTAGAGCGATGATCATATTCTCTATGAATAAGTCGATTTTGTTGATCTTGATGCTCTGTATCAAGTCAAAGATGTACGATTCTAGATTTTCGTTGAGATTTAGAAGAAAGAGATTGCTAAGCATTCAGAGTGCTACTGCATTATCAATGTCTGAACATCTGATGACAGCTCGCTTGAGCAAGTCAGCATAGTTTTGTATGAAATTGAAATTTGATTGCTTCGATTGAGTGAGTTCTTTGATCATCAGATATAGAGTGATCAAGTTTGACTGCTCATATTGAGTCTTCAGAATAAATCACATCTTGATGATGTCTTCTATTTTGACTATATATACTCTGAGTCTCTGTTCAATGCTGAAGATAATCACATTGCAGACTCTGTCGTTCTTGTTTTTTCAATTAAGAATAGTACTGACGTACTTCTTTTTGACTGCTGTCTTGAATTCAGAATTCGAGATTATTGATTTCTTCAACTTTCTTGAGATGACTCATCAGAGATCTTTGACTTTCAGAGTACTGATTATATCTATCTTTCATGACTTGTAATTCTCGCTTTTCTTTAGCTTAGAAAATCGATAATTATTTGAATCTTTCATTGTTGTATGATGATTGAAATATGAAGAAAATGAAGATCGATAGAGAAAATATTCATCGATTTTGATGACAGCGAGTTCAATGCTTCTGTTCTTTGTTATTTTTTGTGATAGCGATAATAATGCTAACTCGAGCTCATAATCTCTTGATATACAAGAACAAGAGAGCAGATAAACATGTAGATATATATTGAACTATCTAGTAGATTGAACATACGAGATGAAGAATGAAGAAAAGAAGTGAACGAAGGGTAAATACTCATTCACTAGCTTCAAATTAATGCGAAGATTGCTTCATTGAATCAATGCGAAGATTTCTAATCACAGAAATAACAGTACTGTTCTCTGTTTTCAACATCTGACAGTAGCTTCTTGTCATAAATCTTGTAATTGCACTCAGCGAGACTCAGATTCTTGCTGTAGTAGATTATTGAATGCAATGTTTCTTTGTCATCATATTGAGAAAGTATGTCATCATTGACGTAGTTGAATGAGTTTGTTTCAAGAATAGTTTCTCTATTCTGATCAAAATGACGAAAAATAGAGACTTCAGTCATTTGTTTCTTCATATGATCAAAGATCATTTGACAAGCTTGATCTCATTCAAATATTATTTCTTTTTGAGTTAGTTGAATCAGAAAATAAACAATCTTCGAAAAGTTCTTTATAAAACGTCGATAGAAATTGTAGAAGTTGATGAAGAACTGCATTTGAGTGAGATTTGTAGAAATAAATCATTCAATTACTGCTTGTACTTTTCTGAAATTCATCTTTAGTTCTTCAATGAATAGCAATAGTCTCAGAAAGAAGATCTTCTGAACATGAAACTTGCATTTGTTTATATTCATCTGAAGATCAGTCTCTCGTAGTCTATGTAGAACTAATCGTACGTGTCGCTTATGTTTCTTCAATGTTTTGCTGTAGATGATAATGTCATCTAGATAGATTTGACAAAACTGATGAAGATAGTTAAATAGCACGTCGTTCATATAGTGTTGATAGAAAGTCGAGTCGTTGATTAATTCAAAAGACATCACGTGATATTTGTAGAAATCAAAAGAGATGATAAAGATAGTCAAATCTTTGTTATCTGAATGCATGCATAGCTTGTTGAACATGACAATGATGTTCAATTGAATCAGATACTTGCTTTCTTGTATACGAGCGAAAGTCTCGTCTATTAATGACAAAGAGTAGTGATTTCGTTTGATCAAAGCATTGAGCTTTCTGTAATTGACGCAGAAACGCAAGTTATCGTCTTTCTTTTCAATGAATAGTATGAGCGAAGCGTATGAAGCTGAGCTAGAAGATATGAAGTCTTTATTCAGATGCTTGATCAGATAATTCTTCATCTTTTGAAGCTTGTGATCAGACATATGATAGAGACGACTTCGAGAAGATGTTTTCTTGTCGATCAACTCAATTTTATGATTATAGAGACGATGAGAAAATAGTTGATCAGTCATCGCTTGATCAAACACGTCTAGATAGTCATGATATTTCAAAGAAAGCTTAGCTTTGACTTCTTTCAAGATTTCTTCGTGTGAAAGCTCTTGTAGATTTACGTCTTCTGATTTATTTCTAGCTGTTTTTAGAAGTCAATCAATTTTCGTGATGATGATCGCGAAAGTAGTCACATTCAACCGTTTGACTAGTGATTTATATGCTGCAGTCTCTATCATTGCTATGTTCATTGAATCGAAGAACGAAGCGAAGTTGACTGAATTAGATGGTTTCACGATTTTACTGAATGAAGATGACTTTTCGCTGAGTCAAGCAACGACAGAAGAAATAGATCTCTTTAGTATTTGAGTAGAAGTCAAGCTCTTCTGTTTCGTGATTGTTTTATTGCTTGAGAATAGAACAATTGATTTCTGACTAGAAATGAAAATCGAAAATCGAAGAGAATCGATTTGCATATCAATCACTAGATTGATTTTGTTTATTCATGTTTTTTCAAGAATCATTTAATGTTGAATTAATCGAGTGATCAACATAGAAGCTGTGTCAATCGTATGATCTTGAACAGTTAGATTCGAATAAATCGCATGAGTAATGAGCTTTTTTGCATAATGATCATCGAATCTTCTTATTGATTTGAGCTTGATTAAAGATAAAGATTCAATTTGCAAATGATCACAAACATTCTGCGCGATTAGTTTTATGCAATGACAGCTTTCTCAGCTTCAACTGAAGTATTAATGAGTAGAAGTGAAACTCTTCTATTGACAGTGCTTCTAAGCAGACGAGTTGTTCAAGACTCAACTGACTTGATGTCACATGTCATGATGAGAGAAGATAAAAGTTGTTGAGATAAGAATAAATGAGAAATTAATGTTTTGAATTGATGTTTTTTGATGAGTGAAAATTCAAAGAATTTCTTGTGAATTTCAAATAATAATTGAGTGCTTTATTCAAAGAATCTCTTGCAAATAGAATAATGAAAATGAGTGTAGAATCAAAGAATTTCTTGCAATCTAAAATGATGATGCAAATTTGAAGAATCTCTTGCAAATTTTTCTTACTGAATAGATTGTTTCGTATCATTTATTTGTTGATAGCAGAGTAAATAATGAGCATTTATTTAATATTAGAGATCTGTCTAGAGCGAGTCAGATAGAAGTGTTATTTAACTAGAAGATAAATGCTAAGAAAGAAAGATAGTTACAGAAAAGAAGCTGACTACATATGTGTGTTTCTCAGTCGACGCTAGACTCAATAGAAACTAGTCAAGATGATAAAGCGAGAATAAATCTGACAAGACTAGAAGACTGAGTTTGACAAGGCTAGAATCATGACAGATATGACTCAGCATCTTTTCTCTTTTCTAGCATCTTTTAATCAGCTTCTATTGTCTTTTAGATAAACACACTTCTTTGTATTACGAATAGTCAACAGATTTCTATGATAAACATATTTCTTTGTGTTGCAAACATCTTTCAAACCAACATCTTTCTTGTGTTTCAACACGTCTTCTTTGAGACTAGCGTCGATCTGAGTAACTACTATATAGAGCATGTTCTTCTTGTCTTTTGTATCTTCTTTCTTCTGTATTCTTAAAGTCTTAGTTATAGCTATCTTTATAAATCAAACATTTTAGTCATGCATGCACTCTGATTAGTTTCTAGACACGATTTCAACACTAACTCGTATAATGAGAGATTATTGAGACAATCAACATATACATTGAGTACAGCTTGAATGTTCATAATTGCTTTGATATTGTCATTATTGATCTGTTGCTTGATACAACATAGCAAAATCTTTAATATTAATTGTTGATGCTTGCAAGCTTGTTGATTTCATGTTGCATTGACATGCATTCATGTCACTGCATGTTATCAAGTTCAGCTTTGCTTCAATCACTTTAGTCACTGATATATGCAAATGTTCACTTATTTTTTACATTCAATTTCTCAAACTTGTCTAATCTGTGCTCTTCTGATTCATATTCTCATATACAATGAGCAATCATTGTCACTGCGATGAAAACAACATTAGTAGAAAGTGAATCGAAGAATATCTTCAAGTATTCTTGATATGCTATCTCATTTCTGACTTTGCAGTAAATCTTCTGAGTCAATATGTTTGCTATGATTCTTGCGCAGAATCTGTCTTAAAGAGTCTTTTCATATTAGATGATGTTGCAATCTTTGATTAATATATATCTTTTCACACGCAAAGTCATTATTATCTAGTAGACTTTTTATCAAATTCTTTTGCTCTTTTCTTATGAATTGCTTCTATTAATCATATTCACTTTCGACTATGATTCATACTTGACTCAGTACACTAGATCATCACGTCTCAAAGATGTTATACATTTATTTATTATGAGTCTTATTTGCAACGAAAGATCTGAGCATATTATCTTTCAAGTCTCTTTCGTCGTTGAAATGTTCTTTACTTCAGAACGTTTGTGATTTGACTTTTTATCTAGATGATTTGCAATATTCTTTCATGCTTCTTTCATTTTCTTATTAAGTCATCTCTTTTTGAAGTCTGATCATGAACTGCTATTACTATTAACATGATCGCTCAATATTCACGCAAGTAGATAATGAGTGCAAACTTCAACAATTGACTCATGATTAATGATGAAGTTGCATTTAGTTCAACGTGATATCTTTCTTCATAAATATGATGTTATTAATTCTCAGTTTGCATTGTTAACATCATCATCATCAAAATCAATTCTAGTATGTCTGTTATTGATTGATTGAAAAGAATTAAGCTGTTCAATGTTGCATACATCAAGTTTTTGAAATGTTGTGATGACTTTGCAAAGATACTTTCACTGAATGTTTTAACAACATTCAATTCTATCTTTTTTCAAATTAGTCATTTATTCTTTTGAATTCTTAAGTGAATTATTACTTTGAGAGTGATACATCTGTCTTCATTAAAAACTTCTTTTACAGAATTATTGTCACTTGAGTCTGTTGCAATCTCGTTGTCGTTGTGAATCTTTGTGTGTTCAACTGCGCTGTGTTTTGATGATGATGATGTCTTGAAGTTGCTCATGTTACAACGTTTTTTCTGTAATGTCACTTAGTATCTTAATAAACTCATCATCATAAAGATTGATGTATCTTCATGTTGCATTCAAGATGAGAATCATTTGATGTGACTCAACAATGTATGATTGTTGAGAAAATCTATGCAACAAATGATTGAGAAGAAGAATAGAAGAGAATGTCAGATTGCAAACGATTTTTTCTCATGATAAGAAAAAGATTTATCTTATTTCAAGCATTAAGAATAGTTCATTTAATCTTGACAAAAGTTCATTGAATCTTTATTAATGTTGAATGAATTATAAGTCTTGTCATTGATTCTTAAGATTTTTCAATTATGACATGATCTTGCTATGTCATCTTATACTGAGAGTTTTAAGCATGAACATGTTTTCTACAAGCATTCTACATAATTTCTTCAGTGATCAGCTGCTTGAACTGAGTATCACAAGAAATCTGAAATCTACAATCATTGTTTGCAGCAAACTGAATTGTAAAAAGAAAGTGAATAGACTCTTCTGCATGCATTTCTTTCAATACTGTTTTTCATTTGCGCTCGTTGCTGATATATATTCTTGCAAATTCAGCTCAATCGTATATCATTGTATCTGTGACACAGTTGTAATTCAGCTCGTTCTCAATCAGCTTTATAAATCTGTTGTATTTCATGTCATCAATGCAAATTGAGTTCTTCACTGATTCACATTTAAGAAGATCTTGTGATCTGCAGCATATGCTACGATTGCGATTGCAACTGATCTGTATTATGAGAATTTTGACTGATCTGACTGATACTGATTGAGATTTCTTGAGATTTCATTCATTGCAGACGACATAACTCAAGAGATGTGAGTGTATCTTCAATTGAAGAAATGATGAAGAATTGTATTTGAAATTGTTTCATCATGTCTCTCTGACTCTGAATCATCTTCTTACATTGTAATTTGATCACTGTGTCATGAACATTAACATAGAATCACTTCTTGATCTCATGACATTGTTGAATATAATATGAAACTCATAATATATGACTTCAAATGTTGATTTGATGATCTCTTTTGACTTGTTTGTATTTAGCTTTCATTTTATAAACTGAATAAATCTCATCTAATTTTGTATTTGCATCTTCAATTGCATGTATTCAAACTCATCAATGTTGAATTCTTCTTTCACTCTGTTTATTGATCATTTGTAGTGTATATACTCTTTACATAACATCTTCGACAATGCATTCATTATACTAAAGAGAAGACTTGATGTTTGTTGAATATTTTCATGTCTGTGACTAACGACTGCGCTTATCACAAAAAACTTTAGCGTCAGCAATTCATAACTTCAGAATTTGATTGATGTCACACTCGCTACATCTTGTTCATGTGATAACTGACATCAGCTTTCAGTGATCTACTTACTGCTTAAGCTCTCAACTAAATTTATGAAATACATATCAATTATTTAGAATTTACTACTGAGTCACTCACACTCTTTTATAATACAATTGCTCGCGATCATCAAGTCAATTCTCTTTCAGATCAATTCATTAATACAGTTGACTTTGATTGACTGACTTCATGATATCAAATTTGTAGCTGATGATACTCTTGCAATGAGCAAAGCTTTGTTTGCTACATATATTTCATAAGAACAAAGCTTTTGTAAGATTAAACTCTGACTTTAGTTTTCATCAATTCATAGTTGAAACTTCTGTTCATCAAGAAGAATTTGATTGAGCAAAGTCAAGAGATGATTATATTTCTTAATTGCTTCGTCATGTAGCATTGTTGACTTTAATAATTCTGTATATGCTCTGAAACATAAACATAATACATATACATTGTTTGATTTTTGTCTGCAATGAGATTGAGTTAATTTCAAATATCTTCAGCTTTTGCATTTGAAGTAGTATTTTGCTACTCTTGTCTCTTTATGTAAGAAATTTTTCTCATATATCAAATTGTATAAATCTCAATCGTTGAAGTTGTTAATGTAGAAAAACTTGTTTTTGTTTGACTCACTAGAAATATCATTTGCTGATACAACATGCACACTTTTCAAAATTGTATGCAAATAAAAAAATTGACTAACTTCGAGCAAACAAGAATTTTTGATGTTATCTTTAAATCAATGCTTTATCTCAATCATTTCATGCACAGCATGTTGAGTTTTTTCATTGCAAAGTTTGAGTAGTTCAACGAGAACATCATTGTGTTGTAGCTCATTATTCTTGTTGTCTTGATGCAACGAATTTATAATGAAAAGAATAAGTCGTAGCTAATCAGACAGTCAATTATTTAGCAGAGTTGAGATTTCAATCATCTCTTTTGATCTCTTCTGAATCAGAACATAGTCACATTTTCAAACTTTCTTCTTTTTCTGTCAGTTCAATGAGCAGTATACTCTATCACTGACAAGATTCTCTAAGTCATTGACATCTTTTTCGTCTCATTTTCAGCATTGAAGTGATTCATGAACGCTTACGTAGTATAATTTCATTCAGATTGAGTCTTTTTTCTTTTTATTTAACTCTCTATCTGATACAACTTTCTTGTCAACTATGTTGCAACACTTACGCATGAAGACTATCAATGCATCAAGAAGCTTCTTTATGTTCAGAATTTTGACTAAGATTGATGCATGACATCATAACTTTGAATTGAGTTTTGTCTCTTGTATTTGATTGCATTGTTCACGAATGAGTGCATCTTGAATTTTACGAAGACTAAAGACATGACTGAATCGTGTTATCATAGCAGTCAATGCATGCTTGTTGATCTTGCTCTGTTTTGTATCTCTGTAAAGAAGAATATCTTTTATTGCAAGAAGATTCAAATGTCAAGTATTGTGATGCAATAACTGTCTTTGAAACATTTCTTGTTTGTTAATGCAATCGAAAAAGATCTTTATTAAATGCTTGTGTGCAATCTCACTGTGCTTTGTATTGAAATTATCAGCACTATCATATCTTCAAATCTGACTTGCATAATATGTCATTGCATGTAGTTTTGAAATGTTGAAATGATTGACGTCTGTATTTGAAGACTCAGATTGCAAATGATGAAAAACATTCTTTAGCTTGTTCAATCAAAAAAGTGCATGTTCAAGATATCAAAGAATTTCTTCATCATGCAAATGATACTGAGCAAGTATCACGAAGTCTATCATTGCTTGAGCGAAGTGAATCGCTGCAAATGCTCTTGTGATCAGAAGCAATACAATGACTGATATAAACTGATATACAATTGACTTTCAATCTGCATCAATTCATTGTTTAATTGTACTGTACTTGACAAATCTCTTCATGTCTTTAAATGATGAAATGATGCAAAATCTTTGATTCAGTTGAGCTGTTTCTGATGCATCATTTAAAGCTAATCTGATTTCTTTTCTTTTTTGACTTGTATAAACACTTTCATTGATGATCTGACTGAATCATAACATCAGATACAAGATGATTTTCTTAAGTAGTTGATGTAGCATGTTTATCATCATTGTCTCATGAATATTGATAAACATATGTGATCATGCAAAGTTTTTCACTGAATGTATTCAAGCAAAGTCATTCTCAATTATATTGTTCTTTCTTTGTTGTCTCTGTTGATTTTTAGTGAATGCATGCATTTGAATTGATCATGTCTTGTCTAAATTTTCATGCTCATGAGATGATACTTAACAGATAAAGCATTGTTGATTCATCTTGATGTTTGTGATTAATACTTGTTTCTTGTAGTTCATCATGAACTTGATGATTATTGAATAACATTGTCTTATTTTATTGTTTATGCAAATCACAGAAATGTCGTTTCTGAACATAGCTTCAATGATTGTTACATGTGAGATCATGTATTAATGCATAATGATACATGTTTAACGTACGCTTGAGTATGATCAATAACATCATGTATCAAATCTTTAATTTGATATTGTTGTTGTTGTTGTCAACTATGAGAAGAAATTTCAGAAGAATCAATCTCAATTGTTTTTAAGCATGTCTTGTGCATCAATTTAGATTCTCTATTGTTAAATATATAGATCATGCAGATAAATTGCTTCAATGCTCAGTTAAGACTGTCTTATCGATGAAAATTAACAGTGATATCATGATAACATCATCAAAAAGCTTCTTCTGCGTTTCTCATCATCAATCAGCAGTATGCATCTTGTTGTAGACTCGAGAGTTGTCAACATTATAATGTCAAACAAATGCGTAGATCAGCTCATCTTGAAATGATGAGTGACTCAACAAGAATTGAAGTGTCTTGATGATATCATAATACAAAATGCAGTGCTGCTCTTTTTGAACTTCTTTGTAACTGAATTCAACTGTGAACATTTAAGAATGTCACTCATTGTTTTTGACATCATATGAAATCTGATGTAGAAGTGTCAATCACTTGTTCACATCATAAAAGCTGACATATTGATGTAAGACTTGCAAGCGTGAATCTTGAAAGAATCAATTAACACTGTCTTTGATAATTTTCATTTAATGAAGTCAGTGAGTAAACGCGTAATCTGCTTTGCATTAAAATAAATAGTATTGATTGTTATTTGTGTTCTTGATCATTTGAGAATTTGAGTTCAACGACTCTGATACTTTCTTTGACACGTCAATTGTTGTTTCAACATCACGATCAGTTGTTTCAACAAAGATTTCAACTTGCAACACTGATGATGTGAAGAAAAGTTCAGTCTGAAGTTGTATCATTTCGATTCTTAATGATATATGTTTCATATTCTGATTCAAATCAACGCTATTCATCTCAGTATTTATGTGCTCTTCTGCAAAATTATTTATTAACATATATTCTTGATTCTCGTCTTCAATGTTTATCTGAACATTCTCATCATGAAAATCATTCAAGTTTGAATCTCATTCTGCAGTTTTATGATCACGTCAGATGAGTTGCATCAAATCACATGATGATGATGATGATGATGATAACTTTCGTCAGAGAATCTTTCGCGATCAATCATGCAAGTGAACATGACAGTGATGAAGATGACATTTAAGTTCGCTGATGTTGTTTATCTTCATTTCACATGAAGAGTATACATGTTGCATTATCTGTAAGTCTTTGATTAGTGTTTTTATATAACTTGTATGAAGCAATAATAAATTGTAATGATTCTTTATGCTCAACTGTTTATCTGTGCATGAAATGTCAGTAACATGATGAATCGAAAAATGTCAATTGCAAAGTCAATGAATCACATTTGTTCAGAAGTTATCAACTTCAATTTGAGCTCAATAATTAAGATATGTAAACTATATCTAGTTAAATCATAAAGAAAACGAAATCAATCACTTGAATAAATATCATCACTATTCTCATGATCTAGCTATTGTCATTCAAGATGCAATCATCTAAATCTTTTATGAGATGAGAGTAATGATTGCTAAAGTGCTATATATTTCAAGTTGAAACAATCTTCAGAATTTACAAACTTTATCTTGTCATCGTCATTTATCTCGCTCTTGTCATGACTTGATGAGCAATTCAAGAGATATATGATTATGCATTTATCTTCTTCATCTTCATTTGAAACTCTCTGATAACATGTCAATTGCGCTTAAACTCATCGTTGCTTCTTCTGAGCTTATCATAAGTGCAAAGCTGCTTAGATTTTATAGTCGTTGCTATCTGATATACAATAAAGACTGAGAAAATTTGAGTATTGAAGATCAAAGACTCAAACTTAGATGAAGAAATCAACTAATCGACAAATCTAAAGATGAACTCATTAGTCAAATAAACAACAATAACGAGCGAAGATGATTGTTGATGATGAGATGATATTGAACATGATGTAGTTTTGTTTTGAAGAACTTCTCATCTGATGAGTCTTCATGTGATGTCAATTGCTTGTTTGAATGACAACAAGAATTTTGACACATTTGACAACACGTCTCAATTGAACTCATTTATTGCTACTGTCAATAATTAGATCATGAGTTCAATTACAATGTGCATATTAACAAATCAGATGTTGCTGCATACATTGACTTCAATGAGAGCATACTTGATGATGTCACACTATAGACAGTGTCTGCAATAAACTGACTGCTTGATGAAGACTTCAATTTCATTAATGAATCTTCATTTCTTGAGAATGAATAAAGTCATTCAATGACTAGACTGAATGAAGAATTGTTGCAGTCAACTTCTTCATCATCTCTTGCAATTGCTGTTGCTCAATATCGTATTGTTTTCAATTTTATTGCTTCATGAAAATGATTTATATTTTAATGATAACAGATGTGAATGAAGTTTTTACACTGCTCATGACAACATCATCAATGAGTAAGAAGATCAAGTATGTATAATTCGTCTCTCTGCAAATGCTTCTTACGTTTGTTCTTTAAATGCTTTGCATAAGTGATATTGTTGATCTGAATGAAAGCAATCAGTTAGCTGATATACAGAAGAAGCAACTCAAAATGATAATTAAGATTTCATCTTTTGACACTTGTATCTTTCTGTCTTTTCTTGATACTTTGAGCTTGAAAGAAGTTTCATCATTTGTGATATAATTGCTGAGATCTTTGCGAGTTTATGAACTGATCAATTCAATGATGAATTTTCTCTTGTTGCTATTTTGCAAATGAAACAGTATATTCTTCAGATTTCTTCAGTCGTTGCGTTTCTTCAACATTTTTATCATCTCAATTGATTGATCAAAGCAATGAACAATAGTCTGATTGCAAAGCGAAAAATGCATGTAGTTTCAGTTGATACATCAGTCGAAGATCAAACAAGATTGATTACTACATCAAAGCTCAAAGTCAAACTCGCTTGCATGATTCAATACTCTTGTATCTGAGTCGTGTGAAATCTTTCTATCATCAAGTATGATTATTCAGTTTACAACGTAAGACAAATCATATACATCTGAATCATCATCATGAAAATCTACAGACTTCTCGATCATGTTCTTGTTTATTTCTTCATCATATATTTCAGAATCAATTCTGTTCTTTTAACTGTTATCATTGACACTCAAGATTTGCTTGAATCGATGCTGTGTATCATGTCTGAGTCGTGAATTCAGATTAGTAAATAAGACAGTATCTTTAAGAAAATATTTAATGTCTTTCAAATTAAACTGTTTATCTCACGACTTTGTTTTATTTGTTTGCTTCAAAACATTTAATATTTTCTTTACAACTGCTTTTTTGACAGGTTCAAAAGATGAATGAAGTTCAAAAGTAGTATTTCTTCATCTCTTAACATGTTGAGTAGTGAGAGCTTGTCTAACACTAGTCATGATGTTTCATATGCGTTTAGTCAACATTATCTTCATGATAGTGTTATTCAATATTTATTAAGTCACAAGTAATGCAAAGAGTGATTGAGAAGAAAGTGAAATTATGCAATACGTTTGAAAAATTGAAGTGCATAAGATTTAATGAACTTAAATAATGATTCTTTGAATCTGCTTTAATTTAAAAATGTCGTTCTTTAACATCTTGACTTGAAGAAAATTTCTTGACTTTCTCTGCTGTTGAATCAATAATGACATCACATTTCAATGATTTTATGATGATCATCATCTCATCTTTCAATTATATGAACTATGATTTGCATCATCAAATGCTTGAATGTAATCTTCACAACAAAATGTTAAAGCTGTGCTACTCATGAAAGACTTCAAACAGAGTGCTTATCTTTGTGACTGTATTCAAAAAGCGATTGATAATAATGTGAAAGTTATGCATTCATTAAATGAGTAAATGCAACACATCTTGATTGAACTATATGATTGATCTGCTCACTGACAATAAATGAATCGCTGTGATTCGTGATGCTCTTATGAAAGCACTTGCTATCACATTCTCATGAATTGCAACAGTGAGAATGATAAACAGATTCACTCAAAAGCATTATGACTTGCAGTGTGATACTGATTTTGTTAACAAACATCATGATGTTAAAAGATGATCAGTTATGCTTTTTAAGCAAAGAAAATCTTGATTCAATATAAATGACTGACTATCTTGACAGATTCTGATCAAATTATGAAGATATATATCATATTTTCACTATGAATTGATTTATTCATCTCGAAGAACGTTCTCAGTATAGTCATGAAAGTTGACAAATGATCATCGCAGAAAGACTCAACATGAAGAATATGCAGATCAATGAAGATGTGACTGAAATGTTTATGATGCAGCTTGTTTGCTCATGTCTCAAAGTGAAACATGATAAGCGATAAAAATGCAAACAATATTCACTGTATCATTTCTTTTATATCATTAGCTTGAATATAGTGAAGAATACAGTGTAGATAAGCATGATTCAATAAAAGATGAATAACAGCTTTGTTATTTTATGAATGAAAAATAATTATCATATCAAAATTGAGATCAACACTTTTAACATTTTAGTTATATTTAATAGAAGAATACAATTCATTAACAATATCTTGCTCATATTATGAACATGTTTGAATCGATCAGAGTTCAGATTTAACTCTAATCAATTTGATTAGAACAAGTCATGATGCTATGTTTAGTTTGAATCTAGCGCATCTCTTCAAGTCATTCTCAGCACTTCTTCTCGTTTATTCAACACTTTCTTCATTCATTTCTTTCATCATTCTTTTAGACAAACACATCTGATTTATTACATTACATCTGTATCGAGTCTAGCGCAGCCTCAAGTCATGATTTATAGAAGAGCTTGCACTCTTTCTCTTCTGTATTCTTAATGTCTTGTTATAGTTATCTCTAAAGAACAATACATACATATCAGCTCTGAGCATCTTTGATTGAATGATCTAGACATGATTTCAACATTACATTAAGAATCTCGTTTATCATATGATACAGATACTCATTACTCGTTCAATATACTTGTTCAGGCAGATCGAGTCTAAAGAAATTCATTTATCTGATGATCGACGCAATCGAAAGACAGAACAACATTAGAGAGTTTATAGAATCAACAGCGAGACTGATTGAATTGCTAAACGACTTACAGCTCATTAAGTATGCATCGTTCATTTCGATTAATAGAATCAGCGATAAAGAATCTTCATTGATTGCTAGAGAATCAAATCGATCAAGAGAATCAATCAACTTTTAAATCAAACAACAAAAACGACTTTATCTTCTATTGTTGAGCTTTGTTCTTCGCTCGATCTCTTTCTTTTAAAACACTCGTTCAATTCAATCTCTTCTTTCTTTCTCATCATGTTTCGTCTCTTCAAAGAGTGTTTTGAAGCTTCATTCTTCATTGTCGAAGATAACGACTCATTTGCTGAAATCATAATCTCTTCTATGACTATGAAAGCTTTGAAGAAACGATGCGAAGAGCTGAAAGCTAGACTACAAGCTAGAGAGATTATCTCGTCATCATCAATCTACTTTGAGCGTTCTAGATTTCAGAAAATACTCGATTCTTCGTTGTTCACTGATGAAAAGAATTCTATCTGAAAGAACTGATATGAAAAAGTTCAGAACAAGCTGAAAATCAATGTTGATCTCTTTTCAAGTGAACGAGTCAAGCTGAGCTATGTACATTTCAGATTATTCAATGATGCAGCTGAGATCATTCAGTCAAGACGCGAATGTGACTGTTTCAATTCATACAAGATCGTCGATGAGCTTTTGAAAGAGCTAGCTCAGTTGTTCAATGACTCAGATAAAGAAGTCAACTTTCGTAGAAACTACTACAACTTGATTCAAGAACAGAAGAAATTTAGCGAGTTTTATACTCAATTTCAACGACTATTCTTCTATCTAGACTATCAAGAAAAACAGCTGATCATTGATCTAAAGAATAAAATAAATCTTTGACTTTGATTCGCTTAAGTAACTCAATTGATTCAACTCAGTACTCTGAAAGAAATTCGTTTCTATCTCATTTAATTAAATAATGATTAACGAGCTATTCAAGAGATCAAGAATAGAGAAGCAATGATCAAAGCTTAAACAACTAAACAGATCATCTTCGCTAAAGAATCAGTCAAAGCTACTCGTAGAATCATAGAAATGAAGATGACTGATCAGTCAAAATCACACGACGTTGTTTTGACTAGCGTCAAAGAAAATAACTTACTAATTGAAAACTGCTTTCTTTGTCATAAGTTTGATCATACTTCTAAAGAGTGCTTGAATAGATCTTTCAGAATTAATGCATTAAATGACGAGTTTGATCATTCTTTGAACTTCGATTCAGAGTCTGATTCAAAAAACTAGTCATCTCTTTCAGAGTCATCGAAGAGATAAAGATCATTTCTTTGTGCAATTTAATCGACGAAATTTCATCTATTGAAGAGAACTACTTCGAAAAGTCATTTCTAGTCAATGTCACTCTATTCTCGCAAGGCGAATTCTTCAAGCTACGATCTCTGATAGATAGTGACTTGATAATTTACATCTTGATTCATACAAAGCTAGTTGATTAAATATGTCAGAAGCTCAAAATTCAACTCATACGACTAGCTAAAGAGAAGTTAATAAGAGAATATGATGAAAAGCTGACGAAGAAGATCATTACTTATAAAATTCTATTCAATCTCACAGTCAAAAGTTATAAGAAATTGACTGTTTCAATGTTAATAGCTGATATAAATCATCATGATGTCATATTAGAAAAGTTCTGAATGAACAAAAATGAAATACTACTAGATATGCGAAACGATGTCATCGTTTTTTCAAATCAATTAGAAGCTCTCATTTCTATTTTTTCAATGTCAGTCAGAGCTTCACACTCAAAATGATCACGATCATCAAATTCTTCTATCAGTTCAGCTCTCAAAGTGCTTCAACAATCAGCTTCTACTGCTTTGAAAAAGAACTTTTTTATGTTCAGTGTGAAAGCTGCATCTTTTCATGCACTGATTAAACAATTAAAGAAGAATCGCATCGAGATTTTCGTCATGTTGATCGAAGATATTGATAGAAAAATAGTCTACAACACTCAATGCGAACTAAACGTTCTAGACGTCGCTTTCATCGATGCATCAGCTCAAAATCTAGAAGACATCAAAGTCAAGCTATCTTTGAAATATCAGAATTTTCTCAACGTGTTTGATTGAGTTCAAGTCAATAAGCTATCATCTCATTGTTCATATGATCATAAGATAGAGCTCACTAACAATGTCACTTCTTCTAAATGTCAAGCTTATTGAATGTTACTCTACAAGCTTCAGAAGATCAAAGAATATTTGAACGAAAATCTATCAAAGAATTTTATTACTTTTAGCAAGATCTCATATTTCTCACTCGTTTTATTCACTCTGAAGATCAATGATGATCTTTGCTTCTGCGTCAACTATCAAAAGCTCAATATCATTATCAAAAGAAATCACTACTCTTTATTGCTCATAGATGAGATGATTGACAAAATCGTTGACTGCAAGCATCTGATTCAACTGAATATAATTTTCGCTTTCAACAAACTTCATATGCATCTTGATAGTGAGAACTATATGATCTTCATTATCGCTTTAGAAGTATACAAATCAAAGATTCTATCATTTGAATTAACAAATGATTCGATCTCGTTTCAGCAATATATAAATGATGTTCTATGAAACTTTCTAAATGACTTTTGTCAAGCTTATTTAGACGACATTCTCATATACAGCAAGACTCAAAAGAAGCATAGACAACATGTCAAGATGATACTAGATCGTTTACAAGACGCTGATCTGCAAATAGATATTTGAAAGTGCAAATTCGATGTAGAAGAAACAATCTTCTTAAAGATCATAGTATTAAAACAAGATCTTTGCATGAATTCTATCAAAGTGAAAGCTATAGTCAATTGAGTTACATCTACTAATCTAAAAGAGATACAAGACTTCGTTGACTTCGTCAATTTCTATCGACGCTTCATCAAGAACTTTTTGAAACTAGTCAAGCTGTTTACTCAGCTGATTTGAAAAGACACGTCTTTTGTTTGAAACGAAGTCTGCGTCGAAGTCTTTGACAATCTAAAGAAGCAGATCAGCTCGACTTTAGTTCTACGTCATTTCAATGTCAAACGTCAAGCTATTTTGAAAATCAATGTATTCAACTATGTAAAAGACGACATACTATCTCAGTATAATGACGAGAATGTGCTTCACTTGATAGTCTTCTATAACAAGAGCATGATTTCAGCTGAATGCAATTATCACATCTATGACAAGAAATTGCTAACTATCATTTAATGCTTCAAACACTGACAACTTGAACTAGAAAATACTGAGCTATTTATTCAGATGTTTACTGATCATCAGACTTTGAAGATCTTTATGAAAAACAAACAGCTGACTCGATGACAAGCGAACTACCTGAATATTCTATTGAAGTTTAACTTTCAGATTATCTTTCAATCAGGCAAAACAAACTTCAAAGTCAATGCTTTAACTAGAATGTTGATGATCAATAGTTCTGAATCAGTTGAAGATATAGATGATCATTTTCAGACTATACTGATCTCGAATTGAATAAACGTTTTATCAATTAAGTTTGAAATCAAACCTGAATATGAGACTAATCTCTATCAACGCATACGTCTAGTTAATCAGAAGAATGAACTATGCAATGAGTATCGACAAGCTATGAACAAAGATGAACTGAAGCTTCATGACACAAAGCTAAAGAACTGTCAAATCATTGACAACGTTCTATTCAAAAAGAATCTACTATGAATGTTGAAACAAATGCATACGAAATTGCTTTGAAAGATTCATGATTAATTATCAATCTTGCACTCTGACATTAAATGAACGATTGATTTAGTTCAACGCTTCTACTATTGATCAGATCATCAAGCAACTATTTAACAATACATTCGAAACTGTTATGTCTATCAGCGAAGCAAAGCATCTTGAGATGATACAAATGATTTGCTTCAGTCTTTATCAATTTCTCAGCAGCGTTGACAAAATATAGCTATGAACTTTATCACTGAGCTATCTCTATCGAAAAACTATAACGTCATTTGCATGATCATATGTCATCTCTTCAAAGAACATCACTATGTTCTCTGTCATTGAGAAGATGATGACATCTCAATCGAAGAAACAGTATGAATCATGCTATGAAACATCTATTGACTTTATGATTTACTCAGTTCTATCGTTTCAAATAGAGACTTTCAGTTCATATCAATTATGTGACAAAGTCTTTGTAAATAACTGAAGATCAAAGTCAATTTATTAACAATTTATCATTCAGAAATTGATGATCAGTTGAAACAAGCTAATCAAGATGTTGAATGCAAACTTTGAATCTACTGCAATTACATGCAGAATGACTGAGCTAAATGACTTTCAATGATGAAATTCAGTGACAATTTCAATACATTCTCAACTATCTCAATGATTTCTTTTTACTTCAATAAAGACTTTCATTCTTGAATGAGTTTCAATTCAGATACGACTGATTATAAAATGACTCGTCAACGTATTAAGACTAGAAAGATCGATGACATTGTCACTTGAATGAGCGAACTTCTTATCTTCAATTATCAACAATTGAAAAAGATCAAGCAGATCACTGAAGCTCAGATAAACAAGCATAGACGAGACGTCATCTATAAAGTAGATGATCAAGTTTGATTAGTCTTCGAAAACATCAAAATCACTAGATCATGCAAAGATTTGAAAGACAAGCAGCTTGATCTTTATTTAATTACAGTCAAAGTTGAAATCTTCTATCGTTTTCAGCTATCTAGAAGCATGAAGCATATACATTCAATGTTCAGCTTAAAGTATCTACAATCTTCATTAAACAACTTTTTATCAAGACAACATTCTGAATCTTCTAGATCAATGATCATTGAAGAGAATGAAGAGCACTGAAAAGTAGACAATATATTGAACTTCAGATGATATAGAGAAAGACTACAATACAAGGTCAAGTGAATTGAGATAAATCATGATGACAAATGATACTATGTCGATAAAGAAAAATTCAATGACTTGAACGAAGTTCTGAACGAATTTCACAAGCTATACTCGAATAAGTTGCACTAAATTGAAAACACGATGAATTTTTTGCTTTTATTTCTTTTCTATTCATGCAAACATGAATGTTCAAAGAAAGAAGTAATGTTATGAACATGTCTGAATCAATCAGAGTTCAGATTTAACTTTAATCAATTTGATTAAAGCAAGTCATGATGCTATGCCTAGTTTGAATCTAGCGCACTTCTTCAAGTCATTCTCAGCACTTTTTCTCGTTTATTCAGCACTTTCTTCATTCACTTCTTTCATCATTCTTTTAGACAAACACATCTGATCTATTACATCACATCTGTATCAAGTCTAGCGCAGTCTCAAGTCATGATTTATAGAAGAGCTTGCACTCTTTCTCTTCTGTATTCTTAATGTCTTGTTATAGTTATCTTTAAAGAACAATACATACATATCAGTTCTGAGCATCTTTGATTGAATGATCTAGACACGATCTCAACAGCTCATTCTATTTGAGTGTGTGCTTTTTAAAGAAACTCAACTTTCAAGACATTATAACAGTTAATTGCTTCAATCTTTTGAATCAGAATCATTTTCATCTTAGAGACTTTCTATCTTTTATCACAATCAGATAACAATCTCAATTTGAGTTGCAATCATTAAGATCAATCATTCAGCTTCAACTCACATCAGTCTAGAATTCTACATTTTGCAACTTTATCTCACTTTTTATCTTTCATCACAATTAGATAACAATCTCAATTCAAGCTGCAACTGTTAAGATCAATCATTCACTTTAAATTTACATCAGTATAGAATTCAACATTTTGCAATCTCATCTCACTTTCTATCTCTCATCACAATCAGATAACAATCTCAATTCAAGCTGCAACTGTTAAGATCAATTATTCACTTTAGACTTACATCAGTATAAAATTCAACATTTTGCAATCTCATCTCATCTTATCATTGTACATTTTACAATTTCACTGCTTCTTATTGCTTCTTCATCTTTAACAGCTTAACATCATCTCATATTATTATTCTACATCTTTCAACAAACATCTCATCATGATGTTTAAAGAAAAGTTCAAAGCAACATTAACAGATAAAGATGCAGTGACTGACATCATGTATTACACATCTTGAATAATGAAGCTTGAGAATGACAGTTTCACTACTTTCATTTCAAATGATGAAAAGATGATGCAGAAAGCAGATTTAGCTGAGCATTAAAACATCAAATTTGTCATCTTTTGAGCTAAAATTATATTTGAAATCAATGAAGTAGTTAAATCAGCAATTGATGCATTCAATTCTTTAAATGAAAATCTTTACATTACTTGCAAGATTGTGACGAAGATCTTGATGAACTAAACATTCAACATTCACTTCAACATTAAATTACATCAAGTCACATCATTGCTATTTGAGAATTGTCTTTCTGTTCACGACATCTTACATAACTGAGTCTTTCGCTTACATTCAAATTCTGACATTTACAAAGTTATCATTGCGAACTATTTAAACATGTCTTTGTCACATACTTTTTATTTCAAATTCATGTTTTTCACACACAACATTGATGATTCAAAGATCAAGAATCTGCATCAAGATGAATGAATGATCTTTCTTGAATTTATCTTCAGATTGATCTCAACTCATACTCAGTCGATTCTGCTTGAGAATCATGAAGATTCATCAGTTCTTCAGAATATAGAGAACACACTTAAAAAAGTCTTTGATTTGTCAGAAGATCACACAGTCAAGCTGAAGATCTTCATCTCGATGATTGAACAAGATATATTCATGAATCAGTATCAAAAATTCAACAGTAGCATCAGAATAAAGTGAGACTTTTCAGCATTCAACATGTGATTCAGTCAGTTTAAAAATCACAAGCATATCATTCAAGTAGAACAAGTGACTTCAAAGAAGAATCATTCAACTATTTATCTGTCATATTGATGCACTTATCGCAATGACAAGAAATGTTGACTTATCAAAGATTTCTCTAAACTACAGTTGATGAAGACACAGCGAGCATTGATTATGAAGACTCAGACATTGCTTTGCAAGTTGCATGCACTCATCACATTTGTGAAAACAGACAAGAAGTAGTCATTTGCAGTTTGAAAAGTGAACTGAATTATTAAGTTTAGCTAAAGAGACATTTGTCGCTTAAAGCGAAATAAAGTCAAGATTTTAGCTGAGCTCATCTGAATGTGATCAGATTTTATGAATAAAATCTGCGATCATTTCATATATTGTTGAACTGAATCTGCATTTGTTCATATGTCATTGAACTGAATCGCACTTTCATCACTTTTATCGCTTTCGTTTCTTTCGTTGCATTCAGTCTACTACTCGTTTATCTACTCGCTCATTTACTTGTTTATTGTTACGATTCTAGCTACGCATCTACGTTGATAGCTATGTTGATGACTATCGTCAATCGCTCATCGCTAGACTATAAAGTTGTTTCAAGATCAACTCTATTCAGAGTTAGCTTATGTTTCTCTAAATCATATAAATAGTTGACTCTGTTCTTCTAGATACTTTTCTTTCTTAGCATTTATATACTCGTTACATTACACTCATATGACTCGCTCTATGCTAATCTCTAACATTATATAAATGCTTCTTCGTTACAGACGAAGTGAAATAATCTGCATCGACTTGCTTTGCTCAATTCACACGACTATTGACTTTGATCTAGTCGACTCGCGATTATGCAGACACTCATTCTTCTCTCTTATGCGCTGATCAGCGAGATGAAATAAACGATCGAAATCATTCAACTAGGTCAAAGATCAGCGAATACATCGCTCATTCAAATTCGCAAGAAATTCTTCAAGTTTGATGAGTACTCAAACAAGATCAGTTATAGAACTGCGTGAAGTCTTTATCTTAAAGAGCAATCAAAGAGATCAGTCTAAAACTGCGTGAAGTCTCTATCTTAAGAAGCAAACTCTCAGTGAGTCTGCTACAATGACATCTTTCGTCAATGCAATGATCTTTTCATCGCTCTCATCAATATTTCATCATTATTATCTATTTTATTGAATTGATTTTATCAACTCATTATAATGACTAGCTTACATCTCAAAAAGAATATCACTATCAGATATCAGAATTTTCAACTTGATAAGTGTTCAACTTTCAAAAACATGACAGAGATTTTTAAAATCTTAAACATTGATAAATATCAGCTGAAGAATTTAACAAATCAAGCTGAGCAATGAATTGAAAAGCATGCATTTACATTCAAGCACATCAGATTTAATGAAAAGTCAGCTACTATCGAGCATCATCTTTGTTTGAATGAATATATATTATATGTGTTTGAGCAAACTCAATGATCTTTAATGATCTTCAGAGCTAAAATTTGTCTTGAAAGTCGCTCTGAGATGTCAAGCACTCTCTTTATCTAAGCAACTGAGTCTATGAAGTGAGTGAGTGAGACAAAAGCGCGTTTCTGACTGAATTCTAAGAAATGAAGAAACAGAAAAAGATGATGAGAGAAACAGAAGAAATAATGATCTATTTATTTTCTTTTTTCTGCTTAATCTTCTTGTTCTTTAGCGATCGACATTGATTAAGTCAAGTCAACTAGCAATCATCTTTGCTTGTCAATAGTCTTCAGTCAAGCTGAATCTTCTATCGTGCATCATCTTCATTTGAATGAATATATATTATATGTATTTAAGCAAACTCAACAATCTCTGATGATCTTCAGAGCTAAAATTTGTCTTGAAAGTCGCTCTGAAATGTCAAGCACTCTCAAACTTCAGAAACGTTGATACGAAGTATCAAGATCAACGAGAGCTGACTTTAGTCAACTGATCAAAAGTGACTATCTTTGATGTCTTTTAGAGACATTTAGTATGTAGCTAGAGTGAGCTTCAATGTATAAGTGATAGCTGTTGAACTTTTATCTTTTTAGCAGCTGAATTTCATCTTTTGAAAGCTTTGCTTGACGAGCTGAGATAGCAGCATCTCGACAAAAGAAGTGATCTGAATAGCGATCTTTTATGCTCAGTGTGACTAACGTTCTACGCAGAATCTCAATGACGTGAATTCATGTGTATGAATATTTTGAGTCAAACAGAAACATCAGCAAAGATGCAGAAAACTTTGAAAACAGATTAATGAGTGAGTTTTTAATGCACGCTTCGTCGTCAACGACAGTGATGATCAATGTCATCTCACATCTGAAAGAATTGATTTTGAAGCTTGATAAAATGACTTTGCAAAAAGTTATTCTAAAAGATAATTAAACTTCTGATTAAATGTCACTGTTTGAAGTCAGATGTTCTATTCAATTGACTTTATGTGAACTCGCTCATGCGCAGAAAGCTCGCAAACATCAGGCAAAATGACGCATGTCATTTTGTTTCTTCAATGATAGATTGATTAAATTAATGTAGCAATAGTAGCAGTAGATCTCATGTTATAGATTTTTGCTTGCAAGTCTGATCATCATTTTGAAGTCTTTGAATTTCAACTATGATTCGCTGTAATGTAGAATGATGAAATATCTTGATCTCAATATCAGAATATTCAACGTCAATGTGATGTAATTATAAATTAATGAGATAGATTTTAATGATTTTGACTTTGATCATCTTGTTTTCTAGATTTGTTGATCAGCTGATCAGATTTGAGATTGAAGTTGAATATTTGACTCTGATGATCAAGAAGCAGAACATAAAGTAACTTCTTTTGACTGTATCATAGATACTTCTGATGAACGTCGCTAAATCTCATCAAAGATATTTGACTGCTGAGCAATCAAGAAAGATTTCGCTATATCAGAAGCTCAACAACTTGCGTTGATTGACTGAAGTGTAGTTAGCTGAGAAAACTCGTCAGCAATAGTACTGAACTTCGCTCGAGAAAGTAAATCAGCTAGACGATTTTCATGAGTTGAAATTCACAAAGCATGTATGCAGATATCGTGCGCAGTCGTCAGCAAGACTATTCATCGCAGATACAACATTGCTTCTTCGCGCATGAAGATCTTGTTAATGTCAATGACAACAGCTATGTTGTCATCATATATAGTGAGATTGCATCTTGCGAAAACGAAAAGTCATGCTGTCAAAGCTTAAAGAATCATCGTCATTTCTTTGACATTGATATGCTTGTCACTCAAGCATATGTTAAATCAATTAGAAAATGCTTAACTAGCAGCTGATGATAGATTGAGATGACGCAGATAGTAATCTCTTATGTCGTGCAAATCTGAAGCGTTGATTCAGAAATATAAAGAATGTCTGAATTCTTGCTTGCAAAGCAGATGTACATTGTTTCACTTTGAAAGAAACATTTTTCATTATAGTAAATCTTGTTGCATTGAATAATTGATGCGCTGCTTGCGTGATTTAATGACGATTAAGTCGTTGAACAATCATCTGAGAAAAACTCTTTCAGAAATCACGATTTTTGCAGCAAATGACAGAAAGTCTAATAGTATCTGTAGCTTCTCATATGATAAAAAACTCTTTGTAAGCATGCTGTTGACGAGCTGAATTATCTTTTGATGCTTGTCAGATGATAGATGAGTTATCATATTGATTGAATCAAGCTCAATGTTCAAAAAGATGCATGTGATGTCGATAAGATTCTTTTTAAGATTAATGTTAAACTTTAACTGAGCGCACAGATCATCGAAATCGCTTTCGTATTTACGAGCTTTGATCATGTTCGCTTGTATGACTAGAAAGTCATTCAAATAGTGTATCATCGAGTTTCATTGCAGAGTGACTATGAGCATTCAGCAAAGATCTTTAGTGAAAAGATCAAATAGATATGATAACGTGTGTAAATCAAAGAAAAGAAAGCAATCTATTCAATACTTATCTTTTCAAAAGAACTTGAGCAATCAGTGATCTGATGTTGCTATCAACACATGATAAAAAACGTTGATCAGATCTCTTTTAATGAGAACTGCGTTTCGATTGACATTACATAAAGCAATGATTGCTTGATCAAAGATGAAATATTCAATTGATTCTCAGTTCTTGAAAATGAAGCAGTTGACTGATCTTTTTTTTGAATACGATAAATGATGTATTCAACGTCAGCGATCGTTTCTCTTCAATACTAGTCTCAATGATGAGAATATAAAGCGATGAGAAACATGATGAATCTCAGTTAGTTGATCACAGTGAACTTGCTGCATCAAATTGACTTGAAGAGTATCTGAAGCTTTGTTTGTCAAGAGAAGATTCTTGCTCAAAATCAGTTGATTGAGATTTTAATATTCAATTTTTGCTTCATGTTCAATGATAAACAGCAGCATTTGAACATATATATGATCAGAATGTTCGACTAGTTGTGTTTATCATGCGCTCGCGTTTAAAGAATCTCTGTGCGCTAGAGAAACTTCGTTGATCTTCATGAGCTGATATGAAAAGAATTTCGATATCGATATCAGTAAGATCGAAATTCAATGTCATTTTCTTTCAATTAATTGACTGTTTAAATTTGATGTTTTGCAATTGATAGCAGCGTGAGTCTCATCACATTCACTGCAAATATGCTGATATGTGCAATCAGAATAAATGCAGCTATCAACGTTGAACTTGTTGCATATCAAGAACAATGTGCTTTTCTCTTTGAATTTAGAATTATAGAACTGTTTTTTGATTCTTTGACTCTGATATCTCATCTGAGAGATGATAGCAGATGTTTTCTTTATCAATGCTCAATCAATCAGTTCATCTTCAGCATTATATCACTCGTTCAAATCATTGACTTCTTTTATCATACAAATCTTGTGAAAGTGAAAGTGAAAGATTCATAGAGATTCAAAAATATAGTGCAGATGAAGCTTCAGCAGATAGTTGATGTATCAAGCTAAGCTTGATTGCAGAGAATGTCTCAATTGATCATTGATCATCTTGATGAGACATTGATTATATACTTCTAGACAGCGTATAAAGAGAATCATGCTCTTGAGATTCTGCTGAGTGATGTCATCGTCATGAGCTTGAAGCTTATTGAATCATGATAGTTGCAGATCTTGTTTGTTGAGCGAGTTTGATATATGATTGTTGATCAGCTTGAAGATATTGACGACTTGAAATTCATTTTTGAAAATGAGAGTCAGTTGAGTAATATCAATAAAGAGGTAGCAAAATATCATTGTTTGAATGTGAAAGTCACTTGAGAAGATAGTATCTGACGTTTGACTGATAGTACTCTCTATCACTGAGTTGTTTCTCGACTGATTCAGCGCTATACTCTGAGCTTCTAGTCATCAAAGCTTCTGTTTCAGCTCGCGTTTCATATTCGCTTGACAAACGTCTTTAATTCTCTGTCACATGACAAGAGTCATTGATGTTTTGATGATTTGTTTTGAATTGACTCTTTTCAAGAAAACACTTGAAGAGAAAGATGAACTCAACAAAGATGATGATGATGATGATGCAGACGAGCGAAAGCGAAACACATGAGAAAAGAAAGAGCGACAACAACTTCGTCTTTTGCTGACAGTGACAGCGACGTTGACGTTGACGTGACTCTGACAACAAGTAGAAGCGATCATTGATAGTAATGACAGTAGTGAAGCAAATGAGGTAGCAGTGACAGCAGTGAGTAGCAGTATGAATGACAAAGTGAGTAGCAAAGTGAGTAGCAAAGTGAGTAGCAGATGCAAAAGCGCGTTTCTGACTGAATTCTAAGAGATGAAGAAACAGAAAGAGATGATGAGAAAAACAGAAGAAATAACGATCTATTTATTCTCTTTTTCCTGCTTAATCTTCTTGTTCTCTAGCGATCAACATTGATCGAGTCAAGTCGACTAGCAGTCATCTTCGCTTGTCAATAGTCTTCAGTTAAGCTGAATCTTTCATTAATGAGCAATTAACATCATTTCTGTACAAGATTAACATGCTTATGTTTGATGATTTCAAAACAAATCAAATTTTCAACATTTTAGTTGCTGTAATTTAATGAATGCTCTACAACAGAAGATGCTTTGAACAGAGATACATCAAACAGATTAACATATCTTTCACTCACATACAAACTAGTTTTACATCATATTCAGATGATCAATCACTTATCATCATACACAAGATTATAAAGATTTAATGAGCATTCTCTATGTCTGAGTTTTTGCAGTCACAAGAAGTCATGTCATTTATCAGAACACTTGAAAATGTTGAACTTCATGCAATGATGAGTTTACACTTGAATCTGATTACTTCAAAAGAGACTTCAAAAATGAGCTTGACTTCAATCAAAGATGTACTTAATCATGATTTACATGATGACAGAGATTGATTTTATAATGTTTTGTTTCAGATGTGAATTGAACTTTTCAAAGATGACATCAGCTACATTGAGATGAACACTATCATTTACATTACAGATGATGAGATCTTGAAAATAAATTCAGACAGAACTTTTCAAGTTATCTTACATGATGTCTTGAATCAACTTAATCATGTTGCTCGCTTTAATGTGACTCACGCTACATCATATTCTGATAAATTAGAAATACATGTATGTAAACAGCGAACTAATGATCAGTACAGAATTTACAGACAATGCTTCATCAATCTCAGCTTCTCGTCAAGAGCATACAAGATTCATTGATGTTAACGAAAGCAAAGAAATTAACAAAGTGACAACTTGAAGAAATGAGATCAACACATTATCAATTGATAATTTGATAAATCATGTATATCAATAAAGATTGACAAGAAGTTTAAATTTCATAGAGCAGAATTGAATAGATTTTACTCATATTCAGAAGCAGTCAGCAGTCGTTAACATGAAAGAGAGTGATGCAAATGACACAACTGTTCTGTTTACAACGAAGAATAATGTTGACTTGACTGACAATGCAACGTCTACTCATGTTCAGAAGCAGTCAGCAGTTGTTAACATGAAAGAGAGCAATGCAAATGACACAGCTGTTCTGTTTACAACGAAGAATAATGTTGACTCAACTGACAATGCAGCATTTATTCATGTTCAGAAGCAGTCAGCAGTCATTAACATGAAAGAAAGCGATGCAAATGACACAGCTGTTCTGAATACAACGAAGAATAATGTTGACTCAGCAAACAATGCAGCGTCTACTCATGTTCAGAAGCAGTCAGCAGTTATTAACATGAAAGAAAGCAATGCAAATGACACAGCTGTTTTGAATACAATAAAGAATAACGTTGACTCAGCAGACAATGCAGCGAAATCTGATAAATTTGTGAAGAGTGTACATTCACAACAAATTGACAAGAGTGAAGATTTCATGAACAAGACTTACATGCTTTTATATTTTCATTGAAAGCGATCAAGAATCATTCAAAGAACGATACAACAAGCATCACATTAGTTGATCAAACATTGCACTATAGTAAGTCATTGAAGTATGTGTATGAATGACAGACTAATGATAAGTGATTTTTACAGAGAATGATGAAAGTTCTGAATCATTGCATTCAAAGTGACGAAAGTTGAATGACAAGATGCAGACTCAAGAAAACGATACATTGACGTTAGCTTCAAATAAGTCTAACATTTCAGCTTCAAATATTGATCAGTCAATAAACATAAGTTCAGAATTGAAGTATAATAATTCTTCATTGAAGAAAAACAAAATCATCAGCTCACATTGAAATTCGATGAGTTGAGTCAAACAACACGAAGCAACTATATTATCTTCATTTCAGCAGATGAAATCTCAACAGAACACAATGATCTTCAATCATTCAATTATAAAAGATTTTGCAAGAGAGTCAGATCATGCGCAATCAAACATGAATTTCAATGATGATAAAGATAGTGAGCAGAATTTGAAGAAGCATTACGTGAGATGATTAAAATATCAAAGTCGATCTTGTTTCTTGACTAACAAGATTGAACAGACTCATGATGAAGATATCATTGACTGTTACAAAGCATTTTCATGAAGAAGACAGATGACGAAATTATGCTTAATTGTTTCTGCATGATCTTAATTATGTTGAATCTCAGTCATGCATACATTTGCAAAGAATGAACACATTACTCTTTTTATATCAGACTTTTGAAATTTTTGTGATGTTTAAGATGAAAATGTTCATGAAAGAAGAATTCAATGTCAATAATATAAGTCTTGAAAAGATAAACATGAATGTCAGCAAGATTAAGAATGAAGCATGCTAATTTATTAATAAGACAATAAAGATGCTTGAATTGATTTGTCTGAATCGTTTATTGCATATAGCACATGACGAGATCAACGATGCTCATTATGAGAAGAAGTTCAATGAACATCTGAAAGAAGACACTCTCAGTACATTTCAGTTTAAAGATGCAAAGTACTCTTTTGATAACAAGTTGAAAATTAAGTGTTCATGTGTGAATGCAAACTCATCTGCATATCTCATATCATTGAAATTTGTCAATCTAGTTATCATTTCATCAATCTTGATCACAAACTGACTAAAGAAGATTTAAATTCATCTTGATAAGAACAATGACTTATTACGTTGACAGATTCATCATGCATATTATGATGCAAAGATGAACGCGCTAGTCATCAGATTGACATGAACAGATAAAGATTTTTTAGTAGAACAAGAATAAGCTAGTTCTAGTCTCATATATATGATCATGATAAACATGTACAAGACTTACGTTGCAGCATTGATGAGAAATTGATATCAATTTGAAAGAGCAACTTCTAAATCAAAATAATCACAGTCGATATGACAGCTCTGAGATATAAAATGAGATCGACTGATTGCAGATGAGATGCATAGAAAGATGATTCAAACATTCAAAATCATTCATTTGTTTAAGAACATGAATGAAAAATCTTATAAATGATTTGTTACAGATACATTCTTTGAATGATCATTTATACAAATGACAACATGAATGAACATGCTGATGACAGACTTGATGATGAATCAATATGAATCAATATGAAAAGAAAAAGAAGCTCATCAAGTCAATTTGATATACTGTACATATCAAAATTTGAAAGAGATGAACAAAATACATACAAAAATCATCAATCTTCAAAAGAAAAGTTATCAAATCATTAAGAAGTACATCAAAGAGCTAGAAATTATGTGTGATACACTATGATTATAACGTGATGTTAATTTATCAAAGTTTTTCAACTCTTCTCTTACAGATGTGAAATTGAATAAGCATCAAGATGTTGATTGCAAGCTTTCATTAATGTTCAATTAACTTATCAATTTCTCAGTAATGACAATCATTAAACAACTTCAAAAGAATAGAAATAGAAAAACGTAAGAGTGAAGAGCACAAAAGTATCTTGAAAATCAATCTTAAATCAACATCAACAACTGAATGATGAAAGTTCATTGACTCAAAGTACTTAGCACATTTTCGTGTTTTAAACAACTTTCAGAGACACAGTTACTTGTGTTCTCTGAAGAAGAAGACTGAGAGAAGAAATATGTTCGCTTTGAAACAAATTATCTTTACAACTTGAAGAGAGTTGAGTCTTTCTACAAGAAGCACATTCTCAAGATTATCTTCAAGATGAACTGTATCAAGATCAAAGCAATCAACAAACTCATCAATCATATCTGAAACAAGAACGAGAAGACTGTATTTTGTATCATGAGTTTTATGAATGCACTTATTCTTTATTGAGTAAGTGACAAAGTCTCTACTTTCTGTTAATGTTGTTCTTGAAAGTTATCACATGTATAGCAAGAAGAAACATGTTCAACATGATTGCTAACATCTAATTATGTAGTACTTTCAACTTGTTTTTAAAGTCTCAATAACTTTGATAACTTCAAAATTGTTTAAATCTAGAATGATGAACATAGTTTAATTGTTTCAAGAAGACTTGAAAAAACTGTAGAAGTATTCAAATGAAAAGTCATCATGCTTTATCATTGACACTATCAAATTAATCAATGTTGATTACAATTTATACAGAGTCAAGAGACTAGTTCAGATTGACTTGAAATGAATGAAGAGAGATCAAGCACAGATCAAGAAGAGAGTCAATCATCTTGAACAACATGAAAAAACTATCACTTATGACTTGCGCTGCATAGATTTGCAGATCAAGATGCTGATATACGACAGACAGAATCATTAAGCACGTCTAATGAACATGACATTAAAGCTCAAAACATTTCAAGTTAAAGAATTAATCAGAAATATTGAAGACAATGATAATAATGAAGATGATCACATTGAACTCAGTGACAGAGTGAAAAATGATAACTGCGTATAAATCATATCGCTTCATACATGTGCATCAAGAAAGCATGATGTGTTACTAGTTTATCAGTCTGTATTATAAATAGTTATACTCACTCTTTCTTCTTTGACATTCATTGATATATTCATTAAAACTTATTGAGATCATGAAAAAATTTATATAATCAACATTAAGCTCTGTGATTCTTGATGATGTTGCAGATATTGCTTTGATGATTTAACAAATCTTCAACGACATAAATAATACTGCTTAAGCATAATCACAGATTCTCATTTTCGTTCTTTTGAATAGATTCATTCAAATAACTCATTAAGAAAATCATGACTACTCAATTAACATTGTGTCTGAATGTGTGCAAATTGACAATAATTCAAAGAAGCAGACGCAGTATCATTTCATAGATCAACAACAATGTTCATCTGTACTGATTTCAGCTATGATCATTCTGCATCTATGAAACGCAGCAAAGTTTAAAAAACTTCACTCATTGAAGTAATGAAAATGTCTGTCAAATGTCAGTGATTTCACAACTCAAAATCACACTTTTATTACATCACTAGTATCAATCATGAAAAGAGATAGACGAAAGACTACAAGTAAGAAAAGTGCACAGACAGTAATTTGATTGATAAATCGAAGAGCAAACTCACATGAAAAGAACAAGTTGTCAATCGACTTTAGAACAGCACAAAAGACTCTGTACTGATGCAAAAATCGAAATTGAATTCTTTTGCATTCGAAGATCACACAGAGAACAACGTTGTTTCAGAGAAGTACAGCGTTTCTTATCAAATCACTATTTGTTTTATCTTTTCTTGATGTGCAAGACAATAAGTCAAGATCAGTCGTTACTATTCTGAGCGAAATAACATGATTACTTCAATATCTGAAATATAAAGCAATTGCGTCAAGCATTTTTTATCAAAAAGAGTAATCTAGACTCTTGCAGACTAAATTTATATCGTTTTCATCTGACATAAGTCGATAATAGAAGACGATTTATTGCAGATTTCAAGATAGAAATTGAAGAATCTCTATACTAAAGTTATTGTCTATGTGAAATGCTCTGAATAAGAGATTAAAGAGATATTTAAGTGATGTCAAGTGAATTTTCTAGAAGTTCGAAGCTCAAACCTCAAAAAAACCCTCTATGAAAAGAAATATAAAGAGTCGCTTTATACGCTCTTTCTCGCTTCGTTTCGCGAATAGTAACGCGAAACTCAATAGAAGCAATAGCTCAGCGTCAGAACTCAAAACATCGACGATAGAAATTAAAAAGTCAACGTTAGAGATTGAAACAGATTTATGAGATGAACTTAGCATGAGTTTGTCAACAAGCAAACAACTGCAGAATGACATTATTGATCTATTTCGCAGTCAACAAAAATCACTAACATCAGTAAATAGAAAAACGCAATACATGTTTAGTTCACTTGATGCATTGATGCTAAATTCACATGCAAACGCGTATAATGATAAGAATACAATCAATCTGCGAAAGGCGAATTTGCAGCAAAAAGAGCAAACATGAGCGATTGTGAAATTCAAAGAAATGAAAAAGCGAAAAGCAATGAAAAGTTCGCAAAAAGAAGCTAGCATCAAAGTTAGTACAAGCAAGTGCTACAATGTCATCTCTAAAGAGATGCAAATAAAGAGACTGCGCAAAAGAATTGAATTTGCAGTCAATCAGCTAAGACAAGCAATATCAGAACAGAAAGAGACTATAAGTCATAGCTTAATCTACATTCAAAGAGCATGCAACAAAAGCATAGAAAACTCGATTCAGAAGCAAATAAATCAACTTCAAAGTCAAACAAACAACAAACTGAAGATCATTTTACAATTGATTCAACAAAATACTGAAGACATCAAAAAGAGAATCAATGCAAAGCAAATGACAGAGAATTCGCAAATCTTGCAGAAGATGCAGATTTCACAAACGTTGCAAGTCATGCAAAATTTGCAAAAATCAACGCAGAAACTCACATATGCGCAAAAAGCAGCTCAAGTCACAGATGCAAATGCAAATGCAAATGCAAATGTGAATGCAAATGCAGTCGAATGAAATCTGATTATCAAGAAATTCTCGTCAAAATCACAAGAAATATCGTATCATGAAAGAAGACTCATTGTCAATCTCAAAAATGAGAACTGAACGTTGAAGATGATAAAAATGCGAGATTCGATGAATAATGCATTGAAAAAGGCGAAAATCAATCTAAGAGTCGTCATGATAGTCAAAACGTTAAAGAGAAACAACATTGCTTTGATGATCTTGAAAAAATACATCGCAGACGTCTTACTAGCGCAAAGAGCAATATGAGAGCATGTTGTTGATGTTAAAAGCATTAAGAAAGATGAGAAATGACACAAAATAGTCATACACAGTCTGAAAATTGAAATCTTCAACATGAAGACAGAAATGAAATATCTGAGAATTGAGTTAAAGAAGTACAATTCTGAATTGAAGCTGATAATCAATTCAATATGATTATCAAAAGATGAAAATAAAGCAAGAAAGAATTATGCTTCGATGATACTGACGTTCAAAATCGAAGCAGAAGTGCAAAGACATTTGAAAAAACGACTCTTAGCTGCGAAATCAACATATTAAACAGTTGAATATCAAGACTATTGATCAAATGATTAATGTCAAAAATGTCAAACATTCGAGCATTTGCAAAACAAATGCAACAAATCATCAAGATGCTTGTACTGCAAGCGAAATCATCAGATCTGAAATCATAAATGTCAATTACCTACGTGCAAAGATGAGCAATCATGCAATCACATGATTTCTAGATGTTGCAACTGTCAAAATGCGCACTTCGCAAATAATGCAATGTGCAAAACATATCAGACAGCTCAGTCTATTAGCTCACAAAAAGATCATCTAGTCACGAAATTGTAATGAGTATTGCATTTGAAACGTCACAAAACAATGCAAATGATGAAAGCTTTGCAAACACGTCAAATATTTGAATTCTACAGCACAATTGCGCAAGATCAACGCAAATTATGCATGCATGCATGAAATTTGCGAAAAACAAGACACACATTATTATACTACAAGAATCATGAATGAGAGACGAAAATATAACAATTTCGCATTCGTCGTTTATTTGCTTCAAATCAAATGTTCAGAATACTCATGTCAGAGTATTAATATTTGTTATGAAAAACGCAAAGAAATTTACATGCACATCAAGATCAGACATAGTCAATAGCAAAGATATGCAAGCGATATCAATAGCGAACAATAAAATTCAGAGAGAAATTTTATTGTTCAATATTTACAACGAAAAGTCACAAAACGCAGATGATGAGCAATTATACATGATTGAGCGAGAATTAGCAAAAGTTATTATTATCAAAGACTTTAATGCACATCATAGCTGATGAAACGCAAAAATTTCAAACTTTATTAGAATGAAAGCGTTAATAAAGTGAGTAAATTTACATAAATGCAATCTGATTAACACTTCTGATATAAACACATATCACAGCTATTCAGATCAGTCAAGCTCAGTACTTGATTTAGCATTTGCATCAAAGAATATGCACAATCATATCAAGAATTAATATATAAATGAGAATGCAAACACAGAATTCAATCATGAAGTAATTCTATTTACAATAGTTACGAAAAAAGTGAAGTTGATCAAAAATTCATTGAACGCGTCATACAATCTGCAAAAAGTCAACTGAAAAGATCTTGATGAGCATTTGCAAAAGATGAAAGACAAAATGATTGTCAAGATGCAAAGAATCACGAGTTTAAAAGCAAAAGTCATTTATTTAACTGAATGCATCAAGAATACAGTGAAATTATTCATATTTAAACAGCGAATATGTGTAAAATCAAAACTTTGATGAAACAATGAACTCATCAAAATGTGAAAGATGCTGTCGTCAAAAAAATGAATCTGAAAAAGATGCAGAAATAATGATGCATGAGCAGAGATAGTGTAAATGCGAAATTCGTATCATGATGCAATAAAGCTGATCAAAAACCAATTCTGAATCAATTTTTTGAACAACGTTGAAGAAAAAAAAGTGTTTCAGATCTACAAGTTCACTAAATCATGTTTAATCAAGAAGCTATTCTTGATACAAAACTTGCAAAAAGAATTGAAGATTGAATTTAATGAAAAGTGCGAGGCATTTCTGAAAGCAATGTACTCATCATCATCGAAAATTCAAATCAATGAAGAATTACTATCAAACGAAAGTATACAGTGATCAAGAGTTATCGAAGGAAAAATCAAGCACGCTATTAACTTCTCAGTACTCAGAAAAGCATTCAAATCAGATGATATATCATTTGCAATCATACAGCGAGCGTACAAAAGTATATTGAAAATCTTCAATTTAGTGTACTCAGATTTGATTGAAAACAACTATCATTTGAAGATATGACGCGAAGGCATGAGAATTATTCTGAAAAAATCAGACAAATCGAATTATTTAATTTCTGTTGAGATCATGCCTAGAATCTAATCACACTGCAGTGAGATAGTGCGTAGTTGAATAGAATGTTTGATCAATAAAGGTAGCTTTAACTAGAAAACTAAGAATATAGAAGAAAGAGAACAGTTTCGAGCTGTATCTATAGAAGTACTTTCGAACTCGTGCACGTTTCAATCTCATGCACATTCTAAACTCGATTAGTAATCAATACTATTTTTATTATTATTCAACCATTATTTATAGAATCAAATTGCAATTAATATAGAGAGTTGTCGATATCTATATGAAGCTTTCAAGCTATAAGAATTAATCATCAAATCGCTTAGAAGCTTTGAATTGCCTTTCAGCTCGCGTAGACCTGATTTG
>JAABUU010000505.1_pt1 | contig 86125 bp, 74 predicted proteins | sample 5559301 | NCBI WGS metagenome assembly JAABUU01 (sample SAMN10711884, study PRJNA513360) | rock metagenome | isolation source: Antarctica rocks | place: Antarctica: Victoria Land, Richard Nunatak white
CTCCATCGCCACCATGCGCCGCATGCTGACCGTTGCTCTCGCCAAGAGCCTCGATCGATGTCCATGCTGCCATGTGCTACGACACGCGACCAGCCCTCCCACACGTTTGTGACGCAGTAAGACTAAGCAGGTTCTCGCAAACCGGTCCAATCGAGGCCTGCCGACACCTGGAACCTCAAGCAGCGTTGGTTTCGCTTTGCGAAGCGACGTCAATCATAGCCAAGCACGCAGGGCTGCTCAGAAGTCTCACCTCGATCGGACTGGACGTTGTGATGGGCATCTTTAGCGACCTCGGCGGGCTGTTGGGCCATTTGTTCGAGCCACAGGGCGGCTTCCGAGTGGTGCTGTCGCAGGTGCTCGAGGAGGTCGGGGGTGTCCAGGGTGCGATCGGCAAGTTGCAGGAGGCGGGGCTCGGCGACCAGGTCTCGTCCTGGCTCGGCACCGGGCCGAACCAACCGGTGACGCCGGACGCCATCGCCGACGCGCTCGGCCGCAGCAAGCTCGGCGAGATCGCCGCGAAACTGGGCATCCCGCAGGATCAGCTCTCGCACATGATCGCCCAGGCGCTGCCCGGCCTCATCGACAGGATCAGCCCTTACGGCATCGCTCAGCCCCATCTCCTGCAGGACGGCGCAGCCACGGCCTCTCCGCTTGACCCCCCGTCCTGATTGGCGACCCTCCGCGCCCTCAGAACTTTGTTAACACCTCGCCGGCCAGACTGCCCCATTGGGGCGAGCTTCGCCCCGGCGGCGATCGCGGTGTCTCACGTCATGTTGGCGATTCCTCCTTCGCGCCGGCCCGCACCACGGCGCACCGTGCGGCGGATCAGCTGACACCATGAGGATCGTCCTGCCGTTCATCAGCAACACGCTGATGAATTTCGTGATCGGCCTGTTGCTGGCCCGCTTTCTCGGGCCGGCGGAATACGGCCGCATGGCGCTGGCGCTGGCCGTCGGCCAAGTGATCCAGACGCTGATGTTCGACTGGCTCCGGCTCGCCGCCACCCGCTTCTACTCCGAGCGAACCCGGCTCGAGCGACCCGAGTTGCGCGCAACGCTGGATGCCAGCTTCGCGGTGCTGATCGCTGTGCTGAGCAGCGTCACGGTCTGCTTCCTCGTGGTCGGCATCGAAGTGCCGCTGTCGCGCGCGCTGGTCGGGCTTGCGGTCGGGGCGGCGATCGCCAACGGGCTCTTCGATTACTACACGGCCCTGGTACGGGCGCGCTTCCTCGATGGGCTCTACGCCCGCATCATCATGGGCAAGAACATCCTGTCCTTGCTGCTGACCGTCGGCGGCGCCTGGTGGTTCGGCTCGGCCCCCATGGCGCTGGCCGGCGTTTGCCTGTCGATGACGGGGTCGCTGATCGCGTCCCGGCGCTCGCTCACGGACAGCAATACGATGCCCGGCTCGGCGCAGCGCTCGCTCGCCCGCCAAGCGCTACACTACGCCATGCCGATCGTCATGGCCAACATGCTCTACCAGCTCATCCCGCTCATCGACCGGGCGCTCATCGCGCAGCGCTACGGCTTCGCCGAGTCGGGGCAGTTCTCGCTTGCCTACGATCTCGGCATCCGGGTCGTGCTGGCGGTGGGCTCCACGCTCGACGTGCTGCTGTTTCAACTCGCGGTGCGGGCCGACGAGACCCACGGGGCCGACCATTCGAGCCGGCAGATCGGCCGCAACATGGGCATGGTCATCGCCATCGTGGCGCCCACCTGCATGGGCTGCTGGCTGGTGCTGCCGAGCTTCGAACACCTCGTCGTGCCGCCGGAGTTCCGAGGTCCGTTCGCGCATTTCTTCACCTACCTGCTGCCGGGATTCTTCTGCTATCCGCTCATCCACTTCGCGGTCCATCCGGTATTTCAGATCCGCAAGCGCACGCCGCCGCTGATCGCCGCCGCATGCCTCGCGGCGGTGGCCAACGTGGGCTTCAGTTTCGCCATGCCGGCCGGCGTGGGCGCGGTCGGCTATGCGGTCGCCTTGTCGGCCGCGCTCGGCACCGGGCTCCTGGCCCTCATCGGCGCGGCCACGCTGGTGCGGGCCGCTTGGCCGCCCGCCCGCGATCTCGCGGTCACGCTGACAGGTTCGCTGGCGATGGCGGCGGCCCTGCTGCCGCTGCGCCAGCTCCCACCCGGCGCGCTGACGCTGGCCCTGCAGGTCTCGGTCGGCACGTTGATCTACGGCGGTTTCGTGCTGGGCTTCGATCTGGCCGGGCTGCGCGCCGTTGCGCGCGACCATCTGCCTGGTCGGCTCCGCAGGTGGACAGGCGCCGATCGGCACGAGGGGTCCTTACCTTCCGTCGATCGTGTTGTTTAATCAAATCTTACATTATTGTCTGCGTAACCATTAATGAAGATGGTCAATACAACAACATCGGCTTCATGTATCGTTCGGGTTCCGGTCATCCGATCCTCGCCTGGACAATTCTCATGAAGCGCATTGTAGTATCGAGCGGCCGGGCGTTGCTGGGTCTGGCGTGCCTCGCGGCGGCCACCGCCGGCAGCGCCGAGGCGGGCCAGCGCCGCACCGCCGGCATAGGCCCGGGCACGGGCGTCGACGTCTACATCCCCAACCCCGACCCGCAGACGCCGATCGCCTGGTCTCAGGGCACGGAGCCGCCGCCGCCGCAGGGCGACTACGGCGGCGGTTTCCTGCAATACGTGATCACCGGCAACGAGACGCGCCCCGTGCCGCACCCCCGCGTGCCGCCGCCCTATTATCCGGCGAGGGTCGCGCCCGTGCAGGACTACGACGGGCAATCGGTGCTCGCGACCCATGCCCGACCTCCGGCCCGCTACCGCGCGATCGGCTACGGCGCGCCGGCCGCCGACGCCGGACCGGCCTCCGTACCGATGGGCGACAACCGCCTGACGCTGTTCGGGATGCCCCTCGGTCGCCAAGCCGCCGCGGGCGAAGGATCTTACGCCCAACCGGTTTCAGGCCAGCCTGCATACCGCCAGGCGGTGTTCTATGCGCCCGCCGACCGGCCCGTGGAGGCCGAGGTCGATCCGATATACCGTCGCCAGGAGGTCGCCTACGCGGGCCGGCAGAGTCCAGGCACCGTGGTGATCGATACGGCGGGCAAGTTCCTCTACCTGGTCGAGGACGGCGGCCGGGCGATGCGCTACGGCATCGGGGTCGGCAAGCCAGGCTTCATGTGGGCCGGCACCAAGACCATCACACGCAAGGCGGAGTGGCCTGACTGGACACCGCCGTCCGAGATGATGGCCCGCCGCCCGGACCTGCCGCGCCACATGGACGGCGGCATCGCCAACCCGCTCGGCGCCCGGGCCATGTATCTCGGCTCGTCGCTGTACCGCATCCATGGCACCAATGAGCCGGAAACGATTGGCACCAATGTCTCGTCCGGCTGCATCCGCCTCGTCAACGAGGACGTCGCCGACCTCTACAGCCGGGTCCGCGTCGGCACCCGCGTGATCGTCATGTGACTCGCGACAGCGGCCATCCTGGCGCCGGTCGCCCGACGCCGGTTCCGTCGGACACCGCACATCGTCCGACAAGCCAGCCCGGATACCGCTTTGACCGCTGTCGATTTTCGCGCCAATGAAGCTCGGCCCAGCGAGGGCCGAGCTACGCGCGAGGAGACGACCCATGCCGAAGGGCTACATCATCACCCGCATGACCGTGACGGACCCGAGCACCTACAAGCGCTACGCGGAGATGGCCTCGTCCGCCATGAAGATCTACGGCGGAAAGCCCATCGCCCGGGGGGGCCGGTTCGAGGCGCTCGAGGGCGAAGCCCGGCCCCGCAACGTGATCCTCGAATTCGAGTCCTTCGACGCCGCGCGGCGCTATTATCATTCGCCCGAATACCAGGCGGCAGTGCGGGTGCGCCTGCCAGCCGGAACAGGGGAAGTGGTGCTGGTCGAAGGTACCGACTGAGGATCCGACCCTTTATCGGTTCAGCCCTGGCTGACGAGATCCGTCGCCGGAGGTTCCGGGGCCCCCTCCGTGAACTCCCGCCACAGCAGGATCAAGGCCGCCATCAGGGCCGGCCCGACGAACAGACCCACGATGCCCCAGGTCTCGACCCCGCCCAGGATGCCGAACAGGACCCACAGGAACGGGAGGCGCGTGGCCCCGCCAATCAGCGCCGGACGGATGAGGTGGTCGGCGGCGAGCACCAGCACCGTGCCCAGCACCACGATGGCGATCGCGGCTCCCACCGATCCCTGGGCCAGGAGCACCAGTCCGACGCCGATGAACACGAAGGTGACAAGGAACGGCACCATGGCGGCCACGGCCGTAAGTCCTCCGAGCAGCGTCGGATGCGGCACACCGGCCACCGCATAGGCGATGCCCATCAGCACGCCTTCCCCAAGGCCGACCAGCACAAGACCGTCGACGGTGCCGTGCACCGACGACACCATCTGTCGGCCGATGCGCTCGCCCCGCGCGCCGAACAGCTTCTGGCTGGCGCCGAGCAGGTCTCGCACCAGACGCTTGCCGTCCTTGAGCAGAAAAAACAGCGTCATCAGGGTGAAGAAGAACAGGACGATCCGACGTGCGACTTCCCGGCCGACGTTGCGCCCGATCTGCAGCACGGAGGTCCTGTTGACCCGCCGGAAGATGGCGTCCTTCTGCACCGGAGAGCTCAGATTGTCGCGCCACCAGTGGTCGACTGTCTCGCCCCCGAACGGCAGGTGCGAGATCCAGTCAGGCACGGGAATGCCGGACGTCGTTGCCCTGTGATACAGCGCCAGGAGATCCTGCGCCTCTCGCGCGCCCTGCACTACGAGAATGACGAAGGGGAGCCCAAACAAAATCCCAACGGCGAGCGTGAACAGGGTGGGCATCAGGAGATTGTGCCGGCTTGGGGGCCAGCGCAGCTGCGCCTTCTCGAAAAGGGGCCAGATCGCGATCGCCAGCACCGAGGCCCAAGCCAGGGCCGGCAGGAAATTCCCGATTGTCCAGAGGCCGAAGCCGATCAACGCCGCGACCAGGGCAAGCCTCGCACGACGCTGCATGCGCCCCGGGAGCGCCTCATCGTTTCCGCGCGGCACCGGCTCCGGGCGGATCGCCGGCTCTGTCGTGATCATGGCGCGATCGCTCCGCGGGGCGCTTGCAAAGACATGGCCGCCGGTGTCCCACCGGCGGCCATGCATCGTGCCGAACGCGCGCGAGCGGTCCGGCGGCGTCGGTCAGCGAATGACGCGCCGGATCACCCGGGTGACCATCGGACGACGGCGCATGACGCGCATCATCGGGCGGCGACGCACGACGGTGCGCGTCACCACCACGGCGGCCTTGACGACCGGGGCCTCGACGGCGCTAACCGTCAGGGGCTGCGACGCCACCGGCATGGCCTCGGCGCTGCCGATGATGGTGAGGCCGGCGATGGCCGCGATGGCGAATTTGGCAAAGGTCTTCATGATCCTGTCTCCCTCTCAATGAACGGACACACGCCAACGCGAATAGCCGCGGTCAAGTTCAGTCCTGCCGATCTCGACGTGAAGGATCGCTGATCGGCTCGGCGCCGCTGCGGAGTCGGCATGCGCCGACACTTCGCGTCGCGCGGCCCGGAGCCGATGGCGCGCAAGCTTCATCCTGCTTTAACGCTTTGTAGTCCTTGATGTCGGACGCACACCATCGCGATCCTGGATCAATGGACGGCCACGCCATGAGGCGCTTGCTTTTCCCCGCCTGCTTCGTCGCCCTCTGCCTCACGGCCGGATCGCGCGCTTCGGCACAGGACACGCCAGGCTGCGACATCCTGTGCCGCGTCGCGGGTTATCTCACGACCGACCACATGGCGGCAGCGCCAAGCGACGCCGAGGCGCTGCATCCCAGCGGCCCCGCGAAGCCACATCGCTCCCGCGCGGCCGCTGCGGCCCGCAAAGCTGCGGCATCCACCCTAGCCGACAGGAGCGCCGCCAAGGGGGGAAAGCCCACCAAGACCGCGCCGCCGGCCGTCATGGCCCGCGCGTCCGAGGCCATCGGCCCGACATCGGTCGCCGCAAAGATGGTCGCCGCGAAGACGGCCGGTGCGAAGACGGCCGTTGCCAAGCCCGCGTCAGATCGGCCGGCTCCCGCTGCGGTGGCTTCGTCGAGGCCGGCACGTGTCAAACTTTCGAGGGCAGCAGTGGCGGAGCGGGGCCCCGCTGAGCAACCGACCACGGCAGAACTCACGCCCGCGGGTGCGCGGGCAGCACGGACCGTCAGAGCCGCGCTGCCCGGTCACACGGTGAAGGGGCGGCGGATGGCGGCGCGGTTGCCGGCGCCGCCGCATATTCAGACCGCCGCGGCTTACATCCCGGGCAGCGCCCCGACCATGCCGGCCAACTTTCAGCCGCTCGGAAGCCTGGGCTTCCACTGACGTGACGCGTCTCGCGTTCGGCGTGACGGACTCGGGTACGGCTCACTTCGTCGACATTGACGGCCGGTGTTTTGCGGTCCTGTCGAGGTAGCTCATCTCGGCCCGGGTCTGCCCGTCGACCATGGTGATGAGCCGCGCGCCACGCCCGTAGGTCAGCCAGGCCCAGACCCAGTTGAAGTAGACGGCCAGGCGGTTTCGCGCCCCGATCAGGAAGAACAGGTGCACCACGCTCCACAGAAGCCATCCGATCACGCCCGTCATCTTGACGCCGCCGAGGTCGGCGACGGCGGCGGAACGGCCCACCATGGCGAGCTGACCCTGGTCGTCATAATGGAAGGGTGGCGGCGCGGGCTCGCCGATCAGACGCGTCATCAGGACCTTGGCCACGTAGCCGCCCTGCTGCTTTGCCACGGGCGCGACACCCGGTAGGCGCTGGCCTCGGGCATCTTCCGAATAGGTGCAGTCGCCGACGGCGAAAACGTCGCTGTGGCCCAGCACGGCGCAGTCGGGTCCGATCCTGACGCCGTTGCCCTTGGCTTTCTCGGCCCCGATCCAGTCGGCGACCGGGGTCGCGGCCGTTCCGGCGGCCCAGAGGACGTTGGCCGAAGAGATGCGCTCGCCGCCCGCCACGACGCCGTCCCGGTCGACCGTCTCGACCTGGGTGCCGGTCTTGACCTCGACGCCGAGCTTTTCGAGTTGGCGGCGCGCGTAGTCGGACAGCTGCTTCGGGAAGCCGGCCAGTAGCATCGGGCCGCCCTCGCAGAGCACGATCCTCGCCCAGGACGGCTGGATGCGGCGGAAGTCGCGCGCCAGGGTGGAATGGGCCAGTTCGGCGATGGCACCCGCCATTTCGACGCCGGTCGGCCCACCGCCCACGACGACGAAGGTGAGGAGCTTGCGGATCTCGTCCGGATCGGTGCGGCTTTCGGCCCATTCGAAGGCCGACAGCAAGCTGCCCCGCAGTGTCAGCGCCTGGTCCAGCGTCTTCAACACATGGGCGTGCTTCGACCATTCGTCGTGGCCGAACCAGGAATAGACCGAGCCCGTGGCCAGCACGAGATAATCATAGGGGATGTCGGGCACGTCCTTGACCAGCACCACCTTGCGCGCGGAGTCGATACCCGTGACCTCCCCCATCAGGGTACCGACGCGCGGCATGTCGGTGAAGAGGCCGCGCACCGGCACGGCGATGTCGGAGGGCGCGAGGGCCGCGGTCGCCACCTGGTAGAGCAGCGGCTGGAACAGGTTGTGGTTGGTCTTGTCGATCACCGTGACGAGGGCCGGGGCGAGCCTGAGGCCGCGGATCACCGCCAGACCGCCGAACCCTGCGCCGATCACCACGATGCGCGGAAGAGCCCTGGGGGTGGAGGGATTCGCGTGATCGCTGATCTGTGACATCGGGCCAAACCTGTCGACGCGAGGCCGCCGAAGAGTCCGCAGCCCTCGGATGGCAAACGTGCCCGTGATCGGAAACGATCCTCGAACCCTTCCGGTCGCGAGCGCGAGAAGGCCCGACCGATCAGCCGCACACCATCTCGAACAGCGCGGTCCGCAGCGGCGGCCCGTAGTCCGACTGACGGAAATAGGCGGCTTGCGGCAGTGGGTCGACGTCGAGCGCAATCTCGTCGTTGCGCGGCAGCGGATGCAGGATGCGGGCACCGGGCTTCATGCGCCGAGCCGTTGCGAGGTCGAGCACGAAGCGGTCCTTGACGCCCTGGAACATGGCATCGTCGGTGAACCATTCCTTCTGCGGGCGGGTCATGTAGACGATGTCGACCACGGGGACGAGGTCGCTCCAGTCCTCCGTTTCGGTGTAGGGGACGCCGTAGAGGTCGAGGAAGTCGCGGATGTCCTGCCTCACGCGCAACTCCGGCGCCGACACGAAATGCACCTTGGCCCCAGGGCAGCGCGCCAGGAGGTAGGCGAGCGATCGGACCGTGCGGCTGTAGCGGCAATCGCCCACGAAGGCGATCTCGACATCCTGCGTGCGGCCGAGTTCGCGCTGGATCGTGTAGAGATCGAGCACCGCCTGGGTGGGGTGCTGCTCGGCGCCCGAGCCCGCGTTGAAGACCGGGATCTCGAAGCCGAGCCGCTGCATGTTGCGGTCGACCACGAAGGGCGCGTCCTCGTCGTGATGGCGCAGCACCAGCGCCTTTGGCCGGTAGCCCGCCACAACGCGCGACGTATCCTCGAGGATCTCGCCCTTGGCCGCGGAGGAGAACTTGCCGGCGTCCTCGGTGTAGATCACCTGGGCGCCGAGCCGGATCGCAGCCAGTTGGAACGACATGCGGGTGCGGGTCGAGGGCTGGTAGAACAGCATCACCACCGTCTCGTCCCGGAACAGCGGCGCGGGCCGCGCCTCGAGCAGCCGCGTGGTCCGCTCCGACAACTCGGCGAAGATGTCGGGCGTGAAGATCTGGGCTTCGAGGATGGATCGACCCTTGAGCGACATATGGGGTTCCGCGGCTCGAACCAGGCTGGCCGCTCCGTGTGCCACGCCGGCGCGCAAAAGGACAACATGGACCGGTCGCCATCCCTCTCATGCTCGAGGACGGGGGAGCAGTATGTCGGCTTGGCCACTAGCGAGGGTGGCTTCCGGGCTTGACAGGAGGAGCACGCCTCGGAAGGTGGGCGTGCAGTCAAGGTGAAAAGCCATAAGCTCGCCACCCATCGGATCACGATTCGTGAGGTCGCAAGCTCTATAGGCCCTGCGCACACTTCCAACTGGCCGAGCAGCGACGGACCAGCAAGTTGCGGTCTGTCGAGAAGGGAATGAATGATGGGGATCAGAACCTGTCCACCAGGTCCTCCCATTCCTGAAGCAGCGCCGGCAAGTCGTTTACCTCAGGCGGCAGCTTCTTATAATCGTGAGCTGCTTCGTTCCTGACTTCGTACTGGTCCTTGAGGGAGTTGATCAGCTTGGGGTTGCCATGGAAGATCATCTCAAGGCGTTTCTTGACAGGATATCCTTTGAGACCTTCCTTCAGATACACCCAGGCATATCTGTCCCGGCTCTTGCCCCTGGTGCCTTCCGAAACCAAGGCCTCGACTTTCTTACGGGTGGGATTCTCGAAATTGGCCCATCCCAAAAGATAGAACGCGGTGTCGAGCCACTTGCGGAAGCGCCTTAGCTCTGCCGCTTGTCCCTTGCGATTGAGCATCTCCTTATCCAGAAGGTCCGTAAGGCGTTCGTAGGCCTGACGTATCTCCGTGAGATTACTCATGGGCGGGTACGAGCCCGAGGAGAGACTTGAACTCCTCCTTACTCCACTCCCTCTGATCCCTGCTCCCGGGACTGCTGAGTACCCAGGTCGACGGGCCCGGCACCCGCGGGCGGGCGCCGAGCTTGAACGTTCCGGTCTGGGTAATGACGTCGATCAGTCCTGCAAAGCCGAGGAACCAGAGCCCTGCAGGCACCATGCTGACGATGGGCTTCGGGCCTGCCGTGACGTCTAGGATCGGCATGTCGCGATCGGGGACCGCGAACCTCTGCATGAGTTCCTCGGACATCGGGACCGTGCGGTCGCGCGTTGCGGTGAGCCCCTCTTCCCTGACCCAGGCCTCGACGTCCGCGTAGACCGTATCGACACGCCGGCTCCAATCATCGAGTTCTTGAAGGACGGTGTGACGATCGAACACCGTCCCGTCCTGGTTGAACTCCCACACGTTCAGTGCCGAGAGCTGCTCGAACCGTGGCGGGAGCCGGCCTTCAGACCAGACGATGCCGAGGCTGAGACGCTCCAAATTGAAGGCCCAGATCTCGCGCCTTTCGCCCGCATCGGCGGCCGGGGCGAGTTCCTCCCAGGCCTGCCCGAGGTCCATTCCGGCGAAGGCGCGATCGCCCGCCTTGATTGCGACCAACGCCGAGCGGCCGGCACCGTCCGCGATAAGGACGTCGCCGAACTTCCCGTCCTCGACACGCCGGACCACGAAGCCGTCGACCACGAGGCTGTCGACGATCCTCGCTTCGACCCCGTCCCACTCATCCCCTACGCGAGGAAGCTTCTGCTTCACGTCCTGGGGTCCGAGCTGTCGCTGGTCGGGGAGGCTCGCACCCGACCCGAATACGACGTATCGGTTGCCGAAGCTTACGAGGATCTGACGGTCGTGTGGGTGCTGCACGGACACGCCTTCGTTCCCGGCAGGTGAGATCTCGATCTGGCTCATGGAAGAAGCTTAGTCCCTCAATGGCGACGGGCAAAGCAGCTACGCGATATGCTGCTTGAGCTTACTCACATTCAGACGGATTTTTTATTCTCGATGCTTCGTTGCAAGGCGGGCTCCCGCTCCATTGCGGCGGCCAGACGCGGCCAGTCCTTCTTGGGGCTCCAGACTACGCCGAGGCGCGCCACATCGCCGGCCACGGCCACGTCGTCCTGCGCGTATTGCCCGAAGGGTTTGCGCACCAAGGCGACCACGGGCAGCACCAAGCCGGGGCGCGGCTCGTAGGCGTCGTCGATTGCCGTCGAGCGGTTGAGGAAACACAGGATGCCGGCCACGGCGGCACCCTGATCCTCGATCAGCGCCACGAGCTTGGCCGTGGTGCTGAAATTGTTGCACACGTCCTCGACGATGCACCAGCTCCGCCCCGGCTCGGGCTCGTGTCGGCCGAACACCATGTCCGAGACTTCGCGCGAGGTTGCGGAGGCGGCTGCCGTTATCCTCTTCTCGGGGTAGATGTAGCGCTTGCCGGCATCGAGCGCCAACTGGTAGGCGAGGGCCTTGCCGCCCTCGGGCGCCCCGATGAAGCCCGCGCAAGTGGAAACGGCGTTGTCGAGGCCCCGCCCCCGCAGGATGTCGCGCATCTGCCGCGAGAACACCTGCAGCAGCGCCGGCCTGCTCTCGGCCCTGGCGAAATTGACATAGACGTCGCCGACGAACTGGCGTCCGTCGCGGTCGCGCCCCGCGTAGCCGACCAGGGGACCACTGCGCCGCCCATCCGGGCCGCGGGGGCATTCGTAGAAGGCGCCGGCCCGCCGCATCAGGTCGAGCGGATCCGCGTCGGCAGGGATCGTGTCGTCGGTCGGCACGGCGCGGGTCACCTGGTGCTCTCGATCTCGCGGTTGAGCCTGATCGTCTCGGTGCGGGCCGCCTCGACGAAGTCGCCCCCCTCCGACGCGTAGATGATGCCGCGCGAGGAATTGATGATCATGCCCCTGCCCTTCGGGTCGCGCCCGGCCTCGACCGTGCGGCGCAGGTCCCCGCCCTGGGCGCCGATGCCGGGGATCAGGATCGGCATGTCGCCGACGAGGCGGCGCACCTCGGCGAGTTCCTCGGGATAGGTGGCGCCGACCACGACCGCGCAGTTGCCGTTGCGGTCCCATGCCTCGGCGACACGCCGTGCCACGACGCGATAGAGCGGCTCGCCACCGATCCTCAGATCCTGGAACTCGCCGCCGCCGGGGTTCGAGGTGCGGACCAGCACGATGATCCCCTTCTCGGCACGGTCGAGGAATGGCGCCAGGGCGTCGCCGCCGAGATAGGGATGCACCGTGATGGCGTCGGCACCGAGCCGGTCGAAGGCGTCCTCGGCGTAACCGAGATTGGTCGAGCCGATGTCGCCGCGCTTGGCGTCGTAGATGACCGGGACGTCGGGTGCCTTGGCCTTGATGTGGCGCATGACGGCGCCGAGCGCCGCGACCCCGGGCGCCCCGAATCGCTCGAAGAAGGCGGCGTTGGGCTTGAACGCGCAGGCAAGATCGGCCGTGCCGTCAGCGATGGCGTTGCAGAACCTTGTGACCGCGATCGCCCGCGCTTCCTCGTCCGGGTTCGGGCCGGCCGCAGCCCTGATGGGCTCTGGCAATCTGTCCCAGTCGGGGTCGAGCCCGACCGAGACGAAGAGCCCGCGATCCCAGCGCGCCTCGAGGCGTTGGCGGAAGGTCCGGACGGGACCGGTCGCTACGCTCACGCGGCCCGCCGCTCCGCCGCCTCGACACCGGTCCTTCGGGCGAGGTCACGCTTGACGATCCGGGTCGGCGCCCAGGGGGTGCGCAGGTGGATCGCGCCGTAGCCGACGGCGCGCGCGCCGAGCGCCCGGACCCGATCGAGGTCATCGAATGCCATGATGCCCGGCGCGATCACGGGCAAGGCCCCGTCGGCCGCGAGTTCACGCACCGCGCGCCAGTTCATGGCCTGGGCCGGGCGCCCCGAGACGCCCCCGCCCCCGCCCCCGACCTGCCGTTCGAGCCGCCACAGAGGGCTGCGCCCGTCCGGATAGATCTGTTCCCAGGGCACACTGTTCAGCGCCACCGCCTCGGCAATGCCCCGGAGCCCGCGCGCGATGGCCATGTAATCCTGGCCGGTCGACACCTTGACGATGATCGGATGCCGCGACACGGCCTTCACGGCCTCGACGCCGCGCACCACCGTTTCGGCGTCTTGCAGCACGTGACCCGTGTTGGGGCAGGACGGGTTGACCTCGAGCCCGGCCAGCGCGAACCGGTTCAGCATGCCGGCCATGGCGGTGAGTTCGGCATCGTCCCCGAAGATCGACGCCACGGTCTTGACGCGCCCGTAGTCGAGCGTCGGGCCGATGTCGCGGCACCACCAGGCGATCCCCGGGTTGGTCAGCCCGACCTTGTTGACGGCACCGCCCGGCACGAGCGCGACGCAAGACCACGGCCTGTGCCAGCGCAGGTTGCCCTGCCGCGGGGCATGGGTCAGGGTCTTCAAGACCACGGTGAAGAGGTCCGGACGAATGAGGCCGGAGGCGACCATGGGCCGCTCCCAGGGCCAGCCCTTGCCGTCATAGGCGAGCGAGCCGCTCGACACCACATGGTCGAGGACGTGGCCGTTGGACAATCTGATCATCGCCGGCCCCCTGGCTCGCGTGGTCCGCGATGGGATAACAGGTCGCGACCGAAAGCTGAAGGCGTCATCATCCGGTCGGCGAGACCTTCCGATAGCCGTCATGGCCGGGCTTGTCCCGGCCACCCACGCCGTCGGGATGACGCTCACGGCTCGGAGAGGCAGCGGAGCCTCAAGTCGCCCGGCCTGCGACACATCGGCGTGGGTGGCCGGGACAAGCCCGGCCATGACGGTGGTGAGTTGGAGCGGGCAGCTGATCCATCCGCTGGACACGGCCGGATCCGAAACTACAGTCGCGTCCGTCCACGCTCGTTTCCGAAAAGGCCCTGCCCCCTTGCGCGACTTCAACGTTCCCGGCCGCTCGCTCGCTATCGCCTCCAACGGCATGGCGGCGACATCGCATCCGCTCGCGACGCTCACGGCCATCGAGGTGCTGAAGGACGGCGGGAACGCCATGGACGCGGCGCTCGCGGCGGTCTCCCTGCAGGGCGTGGTGGAACCCGCCATGACGGGCATCGGCGGCGATTGCTTCGTGCTTTACGCGCCGCACGGCGGCGTGCCGGTGGCGTTGAACGGCTCGGGCCAGGCGCCCGCGGCCGCCACGGCCGCGTGGTTCGCCGAGCGCGGCCTGACCGCCCCGGCGCCGACATCGCCCCATACCGTGACGGTGCCGGGCGCAGTCGACGCCTGGTGCAGGCTCAATGCCGAGCACGGATCGAAGCCGCTCGACGAACTCCTGCGCCCGGCCATCCGGGCCGCCGAGGACGGTTTCCGCGTGACGCCGCGGGTCGCGGCCGATTGGACGAACAGCCGGGCCCGCCTCGAGTGCGATCCGGATGCCCGCGCAGCCTTCCTGCCCGGCGATCGCGCCCCGGTCGAGGGTGACCTGCACCGCATGCCGGCCCTAGCCGAAACGCTGCGTGCAATCGGGAGCCAGGGACGCTCGGCGTTTTACGCGGGCGCCGTCGCGGACGGTATCGTGGCCAAGCTGAGAAGCCTCGGCGGTCTGCATGCGGCGCAGGATTTCGACGCGCAGCGCGCCACCCCGGAGGAGCCGATCCGGACCCGCTTCCGCGATCACGACGTCTACGAATGCCCGCCCAACGGTCAGGGACTGATCGCGCTGATGATGCTCCGTCTCACCGAGCGCCTCCACTTCCGCGATGTCTCCGAGCCAGAGCGCATCCACCTCCTGGCCGAGATCACCAAGGCGGCCTACCACGCGCGGGACGAATACCTGGCGGATCCGCTCCACGCTGAGGTCCCGGTGGGGCACTTCCTGTCCGACGACTGGACCCGGCGCATCCTGCCCCACATCGATCGGGCCGGCGCCCAGGACCCGCTGTTCTGGGACGACGTGGCCCACAAGGACACGGTGTGCTTGTCCGTGGTGGACCGAGACCGCAACGCGGTATCGTTCATCAACTCGCTCTTCAATGGCTTCGGGAGCGGGATCTACGTGCCGGACAGCGGCGTGCTGCTGCACAACCGCGGCCTGTCCTTCCGCTTCACGCCCGGGCACGCCAACAGCATCGCGCCCGGCAAGCGGCCCCTGCACACCATCATTCCGGGCATGGTGTGCCGGGACGGCCGTGCCGTGATGCCGTTCGGCGTCATGGGCGGCCATTATCAGGCGACCGGCCACGTCAATTTCCTGAGCAACGTCTTCGATCGCGGCCTCGACATCCAGGCGGCCTCCGACGCGCCACGGAGCTTCTCCACCGAGGGCAAGCTGCAGGTGGAGCCGACAATCTCGGCCGAGACGATGAGTGCCCTGAGGCGCCTCGGCCACGACGTCGAGGTGCAATCGTCGCCGATCGGCGGTTGCCAGGCCGTGATGATCGACGAGGCGAGGGGCGCGTTGATGGGCGCCTCGGACCATCGGAAGGACGGCATGGCCCTGGGCTACTGAGCGCACCCACGGGTACGCGCGGTGGCTCCGCCCTTCTCCGCCGGAGAAAGGGCGAAGCCGGTCAGGCCAGGCGGTACTCCGAACGCTGACGATAGGTCTGCCCGGGCCGCAGGACCGCCGAGGGAAAATGGCGATGGTGCGGAGCGTCGGGGAAGAGCTGGGCCTCGAGGGCGAGCCCGCCATGGGGTCCGTAATGGGCGCCACCGAGGCCCGGCACTGGGCAGTTCAACTTCGAGGCATCGTAGAACTGCAGCCCCGGCTGATTGGTATGCAGTTCCAGCGTCAGCCCGTTCTTGGGCGAGCGCACGGTCGCCGCATGGGCCAGCCCGGTCTCGAAGTCGAGCGCCGGCCCGATCACGAAGTTGTTGTCGTAGGTCGAACCCGATGCGTGACGCACCGTGCGCATCGCCGTGAAATCGAAGGGGGTGCCGGTCACAGCCGTGATTGCGCCCGTCGGGATGGAATCTGCATCCGCGGCGGTCATGAACGGCGCGTTGAGCATCACGCAGTGATCGAGGATATCGGTGCTGCCGTCGAGATTGAAATAGGAGTGATGCGCCAGATTGACGAGGGTCGGCGCGTCGCAGGTGGCCTGGAGATCGACCCGCAGCGTGCCGGGATCGAGCAGCGAATAGGTGCAGGTCGCCCGCACGGCACCGGGGAAACCCGCGTCGCCATCTGGCGAGTCGATGGCGAGGGTCACCGATGCATCCTCGGCGTGTTCCAGGCGCCATGGCCGCTTGCCGAACCCCTTGGGTCCACCGTGCAGCGTATTCTTGCCCTTGTCATTGGCGGGCAGCCGGTAGTCCTTGCCGTCCAGCGTGAACTGGGCGCCCGCGATGCGGTTGGCATATCGCCCCGGGATGGCCCCGAAATGCGGCGAGTAAGCGCGATAGTCCTCGATCGAATTGAGGCCCAGGACGACCCGCTGCGGGCCGCCGCGGGCCGGCACCACGAGGTCACGCAGCACGGCGCCCCAGGTGATCACCGCAGCCGTCGCGCCGGCCGCGTTGCGAAGCGTGATCTCCTTGACTTCGACCCCGTCGACGTCGCCGAACGATCGAACTTGCATCGCACCCTCCGTGTGGTGTCAGCCACCCGCTCGGAACGCCGGACGGCGCTAGCGGGTTATGCCGACCAACTCGTCCGGCCGCAGCCGGCGTGCGAGGTTGTCCAGCACGGCATTGACCATACCGACTTCCTCGCCTTCGAAGAAGGCGCCCGCGATGTCGGTGTATTCAACGATGGCGACACGGGCCGGCACGTCCTTGCGGCTGAGCAACTCGTAGGCGCCGGCCCGCAGGATGGCGCGCAGCACGGCTTCGACGCGATGCAGCGGCCACCCCTGCTGCAGCGCCCGATCCACCAGCACGTCGACCTCGCCCTGCTCTGCCAGTACCCCTTCCAGGATGTTTCTGAAGAAGGCCAGTTCCGCCGGCTTGTAACGATCCCCCTCCACCTCCTGCCCGATCCAGTGTGACTCGAACTCAGCCAGGATCTCGTTGATGCCCTTCTTGGCGACGTCCATCTGATAGAGCGCCTGGACGGCCGCGAGCCGTGCCGCGGACCGGAGCTCCCGTCGGCTCACGGCATCGTCTCCGCGTCCTGCTTCAGCCGCCACAAGGCCAACATGGCCTTGGCGGCTTCGCCGCCCTTGTCGCCCCGCGCCGGATCGGCCCGCACCCGGGCCTGAGCCTCGTTCTCGACCGTGAGGATGCCGTTGCCGACGGGAAGACGACGGTCCACCGCCAGACTCATCAGACCGCGGGCGCTCTCGTTAGACACGACCTCGAAATGATAGGTTTCGCCCCGCATGATGCATCCGAGCGCCACCGCACCCCCGTAGGCGCGCCCTGCTGCTGCTGCTGCATCGATCCTGATCGCGATAGCTGGGGGGATTTCCAGCGCTCCCGGAACGCGGATCGTGTGGATGCTCGCGCCGGCCGCCGCCAGGGCCGCGGTCGCACCCTCCAGGAGCATGTCGCCGATATCGTCGTAGAACCGCCCCTCGACGATGAGGAAGCGGGCCGTCGCACCCACGTGGTCGGTGTCGCTGCGACGTTGAGGTTCGGCCATGGATGATGAGCTCGTCGCGTCGGGGCTGCCGGAGGGAACCGCCGTGCTTAGCGGCGCAATGCGGCAGCCGCAAGCTCATGCAATCCGCTTCATGCCGCCGAAGCCCACCTCCCGTTGGAACATGAGAAGATCGAGCGACGGCGCGGCAGCGCCCAGGCCCGTCAGCACGGCGTGGACCTGCCCGCGGTGGTGGGTCTGGTGGTTGAAAAGATGGTCGAGCGCCGGCCCTAGCTCATGCTGGTAGCGCTCGGGCGAGGATGTGCGGGTGTAGCTGAAAGTCCCGGCCAGTGCGGCATCGTCCAGCCCGTCGACGTAGCTGATAATGCGGGTGTCCTCGGTCTGCCGGGCCGCATGCAGGGACGCAAGATCGTCGAACAGGATGGCGTCCAGCCGGTCGGGCGCCGCGCCCTCGCCCGTGAAGCGGCGCATCCAGATCCGGTCCGTCGCTAACAGATGGTTGAGCGTGCCGTGTACGCTTTTGAAGAAGGCCCCGCGATCGGCGCGGAATTGCTCGTCGGGCAACGCCGCCGCGGCGGCGTAGAGGTGGTGGTTGGCCCAGGCATTGTAGCGCGCCAGTGCGCGGAGGCGGTCCGTCACCAAACCGACCCTTCATGACCCGCCAGCTCTCGGCCGACCGTTCTCTCCGGCCACTCGGCCAGGCGGGCCGCGTAGCGCGCCATGGTGTCGATCTCGATGTTGAGGAGATCGCCGGCCCGCACCTCGCTCCAGGTCGTGACGGCCAGCGTGTGCGGGATCAGCAGCACCGAGAAGACGCGGCCCGAAACCTGGTTCACGGTCAACGACGTGCCGTCGAGCGCCACGGAGCCCTTCTCGGCGATGAAGCGTGCCAGCCGCTCCGGCGCCTCGATGTCGAAGCGCGTAGTCTCGCCGATTTCGGTACGGCCGAGGATCATCGCCGTGCCGTCGACATGCCCCGAGACGAGGTGACCACCGAGCTCGTCACCGAGCTTGAGCGAGCGTTCGAGGTTGATGCGCTTGCCCACGGCCCAGCGCCCCAGCGTCGTGCGCTCGAGCGTTTCGCCACCGGCGTCGATCTCGAACCAGGTCCGGTTGCCCGCCATGCCCGCCGCCACGGCCGTGAGGCAGGGACCCGAACAGGCGATCGAGGCGCCGATCGCGATGCCGTCGAGCGGATAGGCGCAGGCAATGCGGAGCCGCCGTGTGCCGACGCGATCCTCGACCGCGACGACCTCGCCGACGTCACTGACCAGTCCCGTGAACACGGAGCGCCCTCGGGAGTGACGGTCAGTAGATGGGAAAGCGGGCCGCCAACTCGGCGACCTGCTCGCGGACCCTGGCCTCGGCGGCGGCATTGCCGCCTTCACCCGCTTCGGCGAGACCTTCGAGGGTCTCGGCCATCAGGGTGCCGACGCGCTCGAACTCGGCCGTGCCGAAGCCGCGCGAGGTGGCGGCCGGGCTACCGACCCGAACGCCGGACGTGATCATCGGCTTCTCGGGATCGAATGGGATCCCGTTCTTGTTGACCGTGATGTGAGCCCTGCCGAGGGCAGCCTCGGCGGCCTTGCCGGTAATGCGCTTGGCTCGCAGATCGACCAGCATGAGGTGGTTGTCGGTGCCCCCCGACACGATGCTGAAGCCTTGGCCGATCAGGCAGTCCGACAGGGCCTTGGCGTTCTCGGTGACCTGACGGGCATAGCGCTTGAACTCGGGTGCCAACGCCTCGCCGAAGGCCACCGCCTTGGCCGCGATGACATGCATCAACGGCCCGCCCTGCAGGCCGGGGAAAATGGCGGAATTCAGCTTCTTGGCGATGGCTTCATCGTCGCTGAGGATCAGCCCGCCACGTGGGCCACGCAGCGTCTTGTGGGTCGTCGAGGTGACGACATGGGCGTGCGGGAAGGGCGAGGGATGGACGCCGCCCGCCACCAGGCCGGCAAAATGCGCCATGTCGACCAGGAACCAGGCCCCTACCCTGTCGGCGATCTCGCGGAAGCGGGCGAAGTCCCAATGGCGGGAATAAGCGGAGCCGCCCGCGATGATGATCTTGGGACGCACCGCCTGGGCGGTTCGTTCGACCGCGTCCATGTCGATGAGGTGGGTTTCGCGGTCGACGCCGTACGACACGACATTGAACCATCGGCCCGACATGTTGACGGGCGCGCCGTGGGTCAGATGCCCTCCGGCCGCCAGGTCGAGACCCATGAACGTATCGCCCGGCTGCATCAAGGCCAGAAACACGGCCTGGTTGGCCTGGCTGCCGGAGTTAGGCTGCACGTTGGCGAAGCCGCAGCCGAACAGTTGCGTGGCACGCTTGATGGCGAGTTCCTCGGCGATGTCGACGAACTGACAACCACCGTAGTAGCGGCGGCCCGGGTAGCCCTCCGCATATTTGTTGGTCATCACCGAGCCCTGGGCTTCGAGCACGGCCCGCGACACGATGTTCTCGGATGCGATCAGCTCAATCTCGTCGCGCTGGCGGCCGAGTTCGAGCTCTACGGCGCGGGCGACCTCGGGATCGGCGGCCTTCAGGTCGGCACCGAAGAAGCTGTTCGAGAGAGCCGGGTTCGCGCGGGCAGTGGCAAACATCGGGGTGACGTTCATGACGGTCTCACCTGAGGGGTGGCGGCGCGTCGCCGGCCGCTCGGACGGTCGGCAGGAATGAGGCACGGGCACCCATCCTCCACGTCCGGCATTCTTGATAGCGCGTCCCTGCTTCCGCGTCATCACCGGAACGAGAAAAGGGCGCCGAAGCGCCCTTTAGCCACTGACCGTCTCGGGCCGGACGCCGTTCAATCCTGTTGCAAGGCCGGTTCGACCGCGGCGTTCTCGTCCTGGCTCGGATCGGCGGCGGACGCCAGAGTGCCCGGAGCGCCGAGGCCGTCGCGGTTGTAGATGTCGTCGCGGAACTGCACGACGCCGTCGGGCGTGGCCCAGGCCGTGACATAAACCCAGTAGACCGGCACGGGCTGGGCCAGCTTGACGTCGATGCGCTCGCCCGAGCGAATGGCGGCATCGATCTTGTCGCGGTCCCAGCCCGGGTTGTCCCTCAGCAGCCAAGCCACGTAGTCACGCACGTTCTGGACGCGGATGCAGCCCGACGACACGAAACGGAAGTCATCGCCGAAGACGCCCTTCGTAGGGGTGTCGTGCATGTAGACGCCGTAGGGATTGTTGATATTGATCCGCACCACGCCGAGGGAGTTGTTGATGCCCGGATCCTCTCGGTATTTGTAGTTGGTGGCGTCCATCGAATGCCAGTTGATGGAACTCGACGAAACCTCCTGGTTGTCCTTGTTGAAGATGCGGATGTGGTTGTCGTTGAGATAATTGGCGTCCGCCTGCATCTTAGGGATCAGATCCTTGCGGATGATCGAAGCCGGCACCGTCCAGTAAGGGTTGAAGTTGATATCGATCGCTTTGGTCTGCATGACGGGCGACTGACGGTCGATCTTGCCGACACCGGCAACATGATGACTGAAGACGGCACCGTTTTCGACCGTTTCGACCGAAGCGGCCGGGATGTTGGCCATGACGAAGCGGCTGCCGAGATTGCCGGCAAAGGAGCGCAGTCGGATCAGATTCGTCTCAAGCTGCCTCAACCTGAGGTCGGCCGGAATGTTCATGGCCGCGACGGTCTGACTCGACACGATGCCGGTCTGACCGAGGCCGTGGCGGGCCTGGAAGCGCTTCACGCCGGCCTCGACGTAATTGTCGAACACGGGCGACATGCCGGCCGCCTGGTCGAGGTCGCGCGTGACTTCGAGGCGATGCCGAAGCGCCACTACGGCCTGGCTCTTGGACCCGACGTGCAGATTGACCCCGGCCGGGACGGCGCCCCATCCGCCCTGCGCCACGATGGATTGATAGCGCTGCACAGCGGACTCAGTTGCCGCGACGGTCTGGGGCGAAAGCGTGGGTGTGGTTTCCCGCTGCACCTGCTGGCGGGCGTCGGAATCGTACCGTTGGGCCCATTCAGCCTGCGAGCCGAGACCTGAGCCTTCGCCGTCGGCCTGTTGGGCCATGGCCTGCGCGCCGAAGCCGAATACCAGGGCGGTGGACACCAGCAGAGCGGCAAGCCGGGCAGAACCCTCCGGCATCGAAGACGCACGGGACCGTCGGACGTCGTTCGTCAAAGGCATTGCTCCAATTCCTTCGGCCGGCCCCAAGCGAAACGCGCCGCTGCGCCGCTACCCGCCGCCACTGCTCCCGTCGGCCGCCTGCCTCACTCCCCAGCATCGGCCCGATGGATGGATCCGGTGATAGCGGGGTAGGAAGCCAGTCAGGATCGACGTTGCCGCACCGACAGACGCCGTTCCAGTTCGACCTTTTTATGGCGTTGCGGCCACGCGAAGCGCTGTGGGCCAGCTTTGTGGCGCTACGGTCAACAAGCTCTTGCCGTCGTGACATTTGCGTCACGCTTTCGGCTTGTCGGACTGGCCTCGCCGTTGGCGCTGGTCTAAGACGGGCGTACACGGGACCTGGTGGATGCTGTTCGGCCGAGACGGATGAAATTGCGGACCAAGCTGATCATGGCGGGCGCGGGGGCGGCCATCGTGACCGCGGCCGTGTCGCCCTGGCGCATCGCCGACCCGGCTGCCGGCGATGCGGTCGCGGAACATCTGGCGCAAGCGACGGGGCTGAAGGCCACGGTTTCGGGCCCGATCACATTCAAGCTGCTGCCGCGGCCCCGCATCCAGACCGGAGACCTGTCGATCGCAGACCGGGATGGTGCCCTGCTGGTGGATGCTCCCGTCCTGAGGGCCGAGATCGATGTCCCGAGCCTGCTTCGGGGGCGCTGGAGCATGACGGCGGTCACCTTGATCGAACCCACCATCACGCTCGACCTCGACCGTCTGGCCGCGCCGCGCCGGCCCGTCGGCGGCCTGCCCGTCCCTGGGGCCACCCCCGGGCAGGTCCAATTGCGCCTCAGATCCGGCCTGATGCGAACCAAGTCGTCGACCGCCTTTGCCGACGTCATCGCCACAGGGATCGACGCCGCCGCGACCTGGCCGGGCAACGGCGATGGCCTCGTGTTCTCGGGCACGTCCAATTGGCGGGGCACGACGGTCCAGTTCGCCGGCGGCCTCGACCGTCCGGAGCGGGCCTTCACGCCGGAAGGGTCGTCGGGATCCCTGCAGGTGGAATCGCCGATCTTCAGCCTCGCTTTGGCCGGGCGGCTGTCCGGCGGCACTCAGGATCGGTTCGTCGGACATATCGCGGCGTCGACACCGGCGTTGCCGCGACTGCAGCGGGCGCTCGACGGCTTCCCGGTCGCGATCACGGCCCACCGGGCTCAGATCAACGGCGACCTCGTCGCGAAGGCGCGCGACCTGTCCTTGTCCAACGCCCAGATCAAGCTCGATCGCGCCAAGTTCGAGGGCACGTTCGCAGTGCGGCGCGAGAACGGGCGTGACCTCGTCGAGGGAACGCTCGCGACGGATCTGCTCGATGTCGACGCGCTGATCGGGGACGCGGCAAAGCACGAGGAAGTGGCAGCCTTCTATCGGCAGCCGCTCGACGCCTCAGCGTTCACGACCGACGTCGACATGCGGGTTTCCGCTTCCGCGGCGCGGATCGGGCGTCTTAGCTTCGGCGACGCGGCAGTCGCGGCTCTTCTGCGGGCCGGGCGGCTCGAATTGACGCTCGACGAAGCCGGTGCCTATGGCGGCCTGATCAAGGCCAGGGCGATCGCCAACATCGGCCAGGACCATCTTGAGGGCCACGCCGAACTGTCGGCCACCCGCGTCGACCTCGGTCGGCTATCGGGCGCTCTCAGTGGCCATGACCGCGTCGGCGGTACGCTGACCGGGCACGCCGTGCTCGATGGCCGGGGAGCCAGCTTCAGCGACCTGGTGTCGAGCCTCGGCGGTCACGGGCAGGTCACGATCGATGACGGCAAGCTGGCGGGACTGTCCCTGGGCCACATGCTGCGGCGCCTTCGCCAAAAGATCCCGATCGAGGCCGAGCGCAACCGGCAACCCACGACCTTCGACAGGGCCTCATGGGGTTTTTCGGTGGATCACGGCATCCTCAGCATACCGGAAGGCAAGCTGACGGCTCCCGGCCTGCAGATGTCGTTCGGCGCCCTGACGGCTCTGCCCGACGGGCGCATCGACATCCGCGCGGTCGCGGCACAGACCGACAGCGGCGGCGTCCCGGTGCAGGGCAGCCAGCGGTTGCCCTTCGACATGCGCGGTTCCTGGGATGGACCCATCGTCACGGTCGGGCATTCGGGCGGCATGGCACTGCCGTCCCTTTCGTTTCCGCTGCTCGTGCCTGCGTCCCCCTCGCCATAGAGGCGTCCATCTCAGGACGGTGCCGACGACGAGAAACTTCGCACGAAGTCCAGGATTCCTCAGTCGGCATAACTCGGTACTGGCCTGGCGGCTCAGGGGTCCGGCGGGCCGTTTGGGGCACGGCGACACGCCACAGGACGGGGGCGAGAGCCGAAGGAATCATGGCGGGGGCAGTCCGGACTGAGGCGAGCGCCGTGGCGCGCCATCGTCATGCAGGGTCGGGGCAGGGTCTGGAAGCGCGACGCACGCGGCACCGCCCCGCTGTTCTCGCCGAAGTGCGGCGGGACCGTTCAGTAAAGCCCGCCGGTGCCGCTACCGACGGCGCGCTCCGCGTCGGCGGCCGGCGCACCCTCGCTCCTGGCCGCGCGTGCGGCGTTGTCGCCGATGACCGCGTAACTGTCGGGTGGGGCGGTGCCGGGCTTGAACGCCTCGATGATGGATTCCTTGCCGCTGGACCGCATGCCGCTGCGGTAGTCGACGCCGATGAGCTTGATGCCGATGGGCGCCCGGAACGGCACGTCGGGCTTGTCCTTCAGGGCTGCCGCCATGAAGTCGCGGAACACCGGCGCTGCATATTCGGCCGCATAGGCCTTGGCGCCGAGCGAGCGCGGCTGGTCATAGCCGAGGTAGAGGCCCACCGCGAGGTCGGAGGAATAACCGACGAACCAGACGTCCTTGGCGTCGTTGGTCGTGCCCGTCTTGCCCGCCAGGTGGCGGTTCAACACCTTGACGGCCTGGCCGGTGCCGCGCGTGATGACGCCCTCCAGAATCGACGTGACCTGATAGGCCGTCATGGGATCGATCACCTGCTCACGCTTGTCGATCAGCTTCGGCTCCGCCTGATCGTTCCAGGTTGCCGCATCGCAGCCCTCGCAGACCCGTTCATCGTGGCGGTAGATCGTGTTGCCCCAACGATCCTGGATACGGTCGATGAGGGTCGGCTTGATCCGCTTGCCGCCGTTGGCCAGCATGGAATAGGCCGTCACCATCCTGAGCACGGTAGTTTCCCCGGCACCGAGCGACATCGACAGCACCGGCAGCATGTCGTCGTAGATGCCGAACCGCTTGGCGTATTCGACGATCAGCGGCATGCCGATGTCCTTGGCCAGCCGCACCGTCATCAGGTTGCGCGAATGCTCGACCCCGTAGCGCAGCGTGTGGGGACCCGAACCGTTGTCATCGTCGTTCTGAGGGCGCCAGATGCCGAGGCCGGGACCCTGGTCGATCTCGATCGGCGCGTCGAGCACGCTGGACGACGGCGTGTAGCCGTTGTCGAGCGCCGTCGCATAGACGAAGGGTTTGAACGACGAGCCGGGCTGCCGCTGCGCCTGCGTGGCGCGGTTGAACTCGGACTGCTCGAACGAGAATCCACCCACCATGGCGAAGACACGGCCCGTGTAGGGATCCATGGCCACGATGGCACCGGAGATTTCGGGCACCTGCTGAAGGCGGTACTGGCCGGGCTTACCCTCGAGGGCCGCCACATAGACCACGTCCCCCGGGGACAGGATCGAGCGGATCGACTTCTTGCCGGTCCAGCGGATGCCGTCCTGGTTCAGGATGCCGGTGTCGCGATCCTGCACCACCTCGCCGGCCTTGTCGCGCCCGGGCTGAACGCCGATGCGGACCGACGTGTCGCTGCCGTCCAGCACGACGGCAAGGCGCCACGGCTGCACGTCGCCAAACGCCGGAATGGCGGCCAGAGGAGGCCCCCAGTCACCGCCGAGGTCGATATGGCGGATCGCGCCTCGGAAACCGTGCGCCTCGTCGAAGCGCACCAGACCGTCCACCAGCGCCCTGCGGGCGATGACCTGCATCTTGGGGTCGAGCGTGGCGCGGACCGACAGGCCGCCTTCGTAGAGCTTCTTCTCGCCATAGCGGTCGCTCAACTCGCGCCGCACTTCCTCGGCAAAATAGCCGGCCGCGAAGCTGTCGGGCGTGAGCACGCGCGGGTTGACGCCAAGCGCCTCCTGCTTGGCCTTCTCGCCATCGGCCTTGGGCACGTAGCCGTTCTCGACCATGCGGTCGATCACGTAGTTGCGGCGCTGGACCGCGGCATCGCGCTTGAGGAAGGGTTGATAATTGTTGGGACCCTTGGGCAGAGCCGCCAGATAGGCCACCTCGGCGACCGACAACTCGCTCACCGACTTGTCGTAGTAGTTCAAGGCCGCAGCCGCGACGCCGTAGTTTCCGAGCCCCAGATAGATTTCGTTGAGGTAGAGTTCGAGGATTTTCTCCTTGGGATAGGCCTGCTCGATACGCAACGCCAACAGCGCCTCGCGGATCTTGCGGGTGAAGCTGCGCTCGTTGGTCAGAAGAAAGTTCTTGGCCACCTGCTGCGTGATGGTGGAGGCGCCCTGCGCACGCTTGTTGCCCTGCACCAGCACTGTGACGGCCCGCAGGACGCCTTCGGGGTCGATGCCGCTGTGGGTGTAGAAATTCTTGTCCTCGGCCGAGATGAAGGCTTCCTTCACGAGCGGCGGGATGGCGGTCGAGGGCAGGTAGAGACGACGCTCGTGCGAATATTCCGCAAGCAGGCTGCCGTCGCCCGCCTGGACCCGGGTCATCACGGGGGGCTCGTAGTTCTGCAGCTGCGTGTAGTCCGGGAGGTCCTTCTCGAATTTCCAGACCGTGACGGCGGCCGCGCAGGCAGCGAGCACAAAGACCAATGCGCCCGTGGCAAACAGAAAACCGAATAACCTGGCAACATGCCGCATCGAAAGAAGCCTCGGGACCAGAGCTCTAAAGTGGGCTGCGGGCACCGATCGGAGGCATCGCCGCGGGCCGCTACGTCAAGCGACCGGATGCGTAGAAGCTGCGGCTCTTTTATGGTGTCAATGCGACCGACGCGGCCCACCGCGGACCGCCGCCGTGGGACGTCATCGTTCTTTCAGAGCTGTGGCAGAACCGCAACAAAGGCTCTTGTCCGCGACCGCGATGAACCCGTGCGAGGCCATCGACTGCCTCACCGCAGCGCGGCAGGCCCGAGCCCCGGGGACGGAGAAGCCGAGCGAGCCGCGAAGAAGCGGTCGACCGCGGACGCCACGGTGTCGGTGGCCTTGGCACGCCATTCGGGTGAAATCAGCATCCGTGCATCCTTGTCGCTCGACAGATAGCCGAGTTCCAGCAGCACCGACGGCACGTCCGGCGCTTGCAGCACCTTGAAGCCGGCAGCGCGCTCGGGATTGCGGTTGAGCCGCGCGATCTTGGACCAATATCCCGTCAAGGTGCGCTGGAATTGGTGCGCGTAGGCGCGGGTTTCGCGCCGCGTCAGGTCGAACAGGATGTCGGACACCTCGGGCGGCGCCGGCGTGGGGTCGAGCCCGGCCGCTTCGTCGGCCTGGTTCTCGGCGGCTGCTACGCGTGCGGCTTCGGCGTCGCTGGCCCGGTCGGAAGCCGTGTAGATGGTGGCGCCCGAAACGGAGGCGTCCGACAGCGTGTCGGCATGGACCGAGATGAACAGCGCCGCATCTGTATCTCGGGCGACCCGGACCCGGTCGGCGAGTGAGACGAAGCTGTCGTCCCGGCGCGTCATCACTACCCTGTAGCGGTCGCCCGCCGACAATTTCGACGCGAGCGCCGACGCGAAATCGAGCACCACGGTCTTCTCGACAGCTCCCAGGACGCCGCTGGCGCCTGGGTCGATGCCGCCGTGACCGGGATCGATGACCACCACGGGTCGAGGGTCGGACTGCGCCGCAGGAGGTGCCGTCCCGATCGATCCGACGGTCGACGGGTCGACCGGAGATGCCGTCCGTGCAGCCTCGGTCGGGGGTGGAGGCCGATGGACCGCGGCGTGGAAGGCCGCCCGGTCGGTTCGGACGAGTTCGATGGTCAGGCGCGACGGATCCCCGCCCGCAATGCTCGCGACCTCGGCTCCGCGGAGCGCCGCGGGCCCTGTGAGGTCGATCACGATGCGCGACTTGCCGGGCGCGAAAAGCCCGAACCGAAACGAACGTATCAGGCCCACACCCTTGGGATCGAGCCGGCGCGCAGCGGGATCGAGCTGGAAATTCACCTGCGCCAGATCGACGATCAACCGATCCGGTCGCTCTGTCAGGACGGCTTTCACCGCGACCTTGGCGGTCAGGTCGAAGACCAGGCGCGTGACGCCGCCCGCTTCGCTCGCGCGGGCATCGACCGCAACCGCGACGGGCGGCGCCGCGGGATCGGGCATGGGACCCGCCTGATGCCAGCTCGGATGCTTGACGGAAGCCGAAGCCGATCCCACCGGCGCCCCAGCGGCCAGAACCGACAGCGAGACGGCAAAGCACATCCGGCTGTTGACCCTCATCTGCGACTCCGACCGTCCGGACACGTCGACTGCGGCTAACACGGCCCTGCGCGGGAGCATCGACGGCCACGATATGGGATAAACCCACGATGGTTAATGTTCCGTCACGGACCGGATGAACGCTTGTGGTCCACTGTGGCCTGCAAGAGACGGTGGCGACGAACTTGCCAACCGGGTCGGATATCCGTTATTGCTCAGCGGTCAGCGTTCTGACTCGAGCACGCCTCGCCGGCGGCTCGTCGCTCAAGACCGGCCCGCACGCCGATGGCCTCGCTCAGCAGCGCGGCATTCGCACCCCGCGATTATCGGCGCCGGGCCGATCGGATGACGTCCCGAAACATCGGGCTCGAGTTCGACACGACTGACGACGCGGCTGACTCGCTCATGCCGTGCTACGAGAGTCTCTGCACGATGATCCGACCGCATCAGGGTGGTCCTGCGTTAACCTGCCGTCTTGTGTCCGTTGTCGTGCCGCGTAGCGGCAGGTCGTCGGCAACGTGCCGGACGGGCGACGCTGACTACGCTGCCGTCGTCGACATGGGCGCGACCAACCGGGCCTTGGCGCGACTGGTCCCCACGCCCTTGTTTGCTCCGCAAGATCCGGACCCGGGGATCCCATCCCGACGGCCGTTTCGGCAGCCGGCAATCCCGGGCCGATCGGCTCGGTGCACCGCGGCTCGGCGCCGTGGTGCGACCTCGACGGCCCGCAGGGCCAGTATACCCCATCCACACCGGCGCATTCCGTTTCCCGCCCTTCGCGCTCCCGTCGGCTCCGCGCCGGCGGCCGGCCGGGTGAGTTCGCCCACGCGCCCCATCACGAACAGAGTTCTCTATGTCCAACAGCAAGATGCTCATCGACGCTTCACACCCGGAAGAAACCCGGGTGGTGGTGCTCAAAGGTAATCGCGTCGAAGAGTTCGATTTCGAATCAGCGACCAAGAAGCAGCTCCGCGGGAACATCTATCTCGCCAAGGTGACCAGGGTCGAACCGTCACTGCAGGCCGCCTTTATCGAATATGGCGGCAATCGGCATGGCTTCCTGGCATTCTCCGAGATCCATCCCGACTACTACCAGATCCCGTTTGCCGACAGGCAGGCGCTGCTCGACGAGGAGGCGCGCGCCCACCGCGAGGAGGACGATGACGGCCGTGGAGCGGACCGCAGCGAGCGCGGTGCAAGAAGCGATCGTAGCGAGCGGAACGAGCGCGGCGCCCGAGCCGAGCGAGGCGAGCGGAGCGACGGCGGCGAGCGGAACGAGCGCGGCGATCGCAACCACCGTCGCAGTCGACGCAACAGGCGGGACGGGACGGTTTCGGCCATGGAACGGCGTGGACCGGCGGACGACAGTGTGTCCGAGCCGGCTTTCACGGCCGTCGACGGCAACGAAACGGCTGATTCGGTCGGCTTCGACCGCGACGGGGAAGGTGCAGCGGAGTCGACGACGCCGACGGCTCATGGCGTCGTGGACGACGGGATCGACACGGTGTCGACCGGCGAAGCATCGGCGTCCTACCGCGAGGAAGCGTCGCTCGATGCGGCGCCCGAATCCGAAGCGGTACCGCCGATCGAACCTCCTCTCGCACCCGTGGAAGGCGATAACGCGTCCGATAGGGCCGAGGCTGCCGGCGAAGCGCCAGGCGCCTTCGCGACGCTACCGGGTTCGGACGCGATGGCGCCGTCCGAGCACGAGGAGGAGACGCTTGCAACACCGGCCGGGACATCGACCGATACTCGCGAGGAGTACGACGCGCCGGCCGCCCAGAACCAGAACGCATCCAGCGGAGCCGCTGTGGCCGAGTTCGGGTTCGCGCCCGCCACAGCGCTCCTGGCCGAGTCGTCCGGCAGTGCCGAGGGGGGCCTCGAGACCGGTCATGATGCACACCGTGAAGCCGATCTCGGCACGGTCGGCGATGCGCCATCGGAGGACGAACCGGACGGGTTTCGTCGCGCCGCTCCGGCCGAGTCGCGCAGTCCCGACCCTGACGAGAGCCCTGCGGCGGAGCACGAGGACGAGCACGTCGAGCAGATCGGCGGCGACGCATTGGAAGACGTCTCGCCGCGGCCGACCCGGCTTCGCCGCCACTACAAGATCCAGGAGGTCATCAAGCGCCGTCAGATCCTGCTGATCCAGGTCGTCAAAGAGGAGCGCGGCAACAAGGGCGCAGCCCTGACCACCTACCTGTCGCTGGCCGGGCGCTATTCCGTGCTGATGCCCAACACGGCGCGGGGGGGCGGCATCTCGCGCAAGATCACCGACGGCGAGGATCGCAAGCGCCTGAAGGCCATCGCCCAGGATCTCGACGTCCCCGAGGGCATGGGCGTGATCCTGCGCACGGCGGGCGCGGCACGCTCGAACATCGAGGTCAGGCGCGACTTCGAATATCTTCTCCGCATGTGGGAAAGCGTGCGTGAACTGACGCTGAAATCAAGCGCTCCGACCCTCGTCTATGAGGAGGGCTCTCTGATCAAGCGCTCGATCCGTGACCTGTACACCAAGGATGTCGATGACGTTCTGGTGGCGGGCGATGACGGGTTCGCCGAGGCGCGCGACTTCATGCGGATGCTGATGCCGGGCAACGCCCAAAGCGTGCAACTCTACCGCGACCCACAGCCGATCTTCGCCAAGTCGGGCGTCGAGGCCCAACTCGATGCCATGTTCTCGAACCATGTGACGCTGAAGTCCGGCGGCTACCTGGTGATCAATCAGACCGAGGCGCTCGTCGCCATCGACGTCAATTCGGGCAGGTCGACGCGCGAGCACAACATCGAGGACACGGCGCTCCGCACCAACCTCGAGGCGGCCGACGAGGTGGCCAGGCAGTTGCGTCTGCGCGACCTGGCCGGCCTCATCGTGGTCGATTTCATCGACATGGAGGAAGGCCGCAACAACCGGGCCGTCGAACGCCGCATCAAGGAGGCGCTGAAGAACGACCGCGCCCGCATCCAGATCGGCCGCATCTCGCACTTCGGCCTGCTGGAGATGTCACGCCAGCGGATCAGGACCGGCGTGCTGGAGGGTTCGACGGCAATCTGCCCGCATTGTGCCGGCGCCGGCACGGTGCGATCCACCGCCTCCATCGCATTGCACGTGCTGCGCCTGCTGGAGGACGCCCTGATCAAGGATGCGTCCCACGATCTGATCGTGAGGAGCCGCAACGAGGTCGCGCTCTACGTCCTGAACCAGAAGCGCGCCAAGCTGGTCGAACTGGAGCAGCGCTTCGGCGTCACCATTACGGTGATGGCGGACCCGGCCCTCACCGGCATGATCTATCACGCGATCGAGCGGGGCGAACTCGCCACGCCTGCCATGGCGCCTGCCCCGCGCCTCGATCTCGTGCGGGTCGATTCGATCGCGCCGATCTTCGATCCTGAAAGCGAGGGTGCAGACGGCGAAGTCATGGCGTCTGCCGAGGCTGAGGACGCTGACGCCGATCTCGTCGACGGTGAGGACGGCGACCGTGACTCTTCATCGGCCGAAACTGGCGACGCCAACCGCAAGCGGCGACGACGGCGACGACGGCGCGGGCGGGAGCGGGACGGAGCCGGCGATATCGCGGCCGATGCGCTACAGCCGTCGGATGACGGTTTTGTGCCGATGGCGCGCATCGGCGACGCCGACCTGCCGACGCCCGACGCCGCTTCCCACGACGCGGCCGAAGCCCAATCCGCGATGTCTGCGCCCGATGGCGGCACGACGGACACGGCGGGGCGTTCTGGGCCTTCGGATCACGGCAGTGCTGCCCGGGCCACCACGGGAGTGGAGACGGCGGCCGGTGATGTGATGCCGGTCTCGGGCCACGAGGATAGAGCCGGTACGATCGAGGACGGCGGCCCGGTGCCCGAGGAGGCGCCGCCGAGGCGCCGTACGCGACGCACGGCGGCCCGTATCGCCGAGGAGGCCGGCGGCGCGACAAGCGTCCCCCTGGCTGCCGAGAAGGCGAACCCGGCTCCGCGGCGGCGACGGACGCCTCGGACGCGCGACATCGAAGCCGCGGTGCCCCCTGCAGCGGTTGCGGCCGAGGCGGCTTCGGTGAACGACATCGACGCGGTGACGAGCCCGGGCCGCCCCTCGGCCGACCACGAGGCCGGCACCGATGCCGAAGAGAAGCATGCATCCCAGGCGGGTCCCGAAACCGGGGCATCGTCCGAAACGGCCGAGGTGGCTCCAACACGGAGTGCACCCGACCTGGCTGCCGCAGCGCAACCTTCCGCCACGGAGCCACCCGTCGCGCCGGATCCGGATCGGCCGAAGCGCTCCGGCTGGTGGCAGCGCGCCAAGGCATCGTTCGGAAGTTGATGGGCGACTTGGCTTCCTGCAAGAGGGCGATCACGCCGCGCCCTTGCGGTCGGCCGGGCACGGTGGGTGCCGCCCCCGCGCCCTGACGCGAATTCGCCAGCCTTGGAAAGGCCTTATCGCCGCCGCATGGGACACGTTGCGGACGGCGTCGCGCCCGCCCGATCCTTGTAAGGAGAAAGCATGGTCCACCGTCGTCTTACCCGGCTCGTCCCGGCAGTCCTGGTTCGACCAATGGGCCGGCTTATGCCGGGGATCCGCTGTGCACTGACGGCTCTGTGTTTCATCGGTGCGGGACTCCTGGCTGGCGCACCCTCTAAGCCGGCATCGGCGGCGGAGTTCACGGCGCCGCAGCGCGCGGAAATCGGCGGGCTCGTCAAAGACTACCTCCTGCAGAACCCGGAGGTCTTGCAGGAGGCCATGTCCGAGTTGGAGCGCCGTCAGAAGGTCCAGGAATCCGCCAGGCGCGAGCAGGTCGTGGACGAGAAATCCGCTGAATTGTTCAATGCGCCGAACGAGGTCGTGCTGGGCAATCCGAAGGGCAAGGTCACGCTGGTCGAGTTTTTCGATTACAACTGCGGCTACTGCAAGCGCGCCCTCGACGATGTAGGCAAGCTGCTGAAGTCCGAGCCCGAGTTGCGCGTCGTGCTCAAGGATTTCCCGGTCCTCAGCCCGGGTTCGGTCGAAGCCGCCTCCATTGCGGTTGCGGCCCGCAACCAGTTCAAGGGCGATCAGTTCTGGCAGTTCCATTCCAAGCTGTTGTCGTCGCACGGACCCGTCGCGAAGGCGCAGGCCCTTGCCGTGGCCAAGGACCTCGGCGCCAACATGGACCAGCTCGCCAAGGACGCCGCCAGCGCCGAGGTCAAGCAGACGGTTCAGGCCAATATGCAATTGGCCGATGCTCTCAGCCTGACCGGAACGCCGTCCTTCGTCGTGGGACAGGATGTGGTCGTCGGAGCGGTCGGCTACGACGAGCTCAAGACGCGCGTCGATAGCGTCCTGAAGTGCGGCAAAGCCGTGTGCTCCTGAGCCGCTCCAGCCGGCAGCGATCCGGCACGGTATCGCGTCCTCGGTTCGCCTCGATCGAGAGCCTGTGAACCACATCGCGACTCCGGATGCTCGGCCCGCACGTCGCGGGGCGCAGCCTCGATTCCCCCGTCTCGCCCAACCTCATCGGAAGGCGACCTGCTCATGATCCGAAACGGCCTGCGGACGCGCCCCAAGAGCGTCAAGCCGGCGACCGCCGGCACTGCCATCGACGCGGAGCTCGTCCGGACTCTCGCCCAGCTCATCGCGGAGACCGACCTTGCGGAGCTGGAGATCGAGAAGGGCGACCTCCGCATCAAGCTCGTGCGCCACACGGCGGCGGCGCTCGCGGCCGTTCCCCCGCAGATCGCATCGCCGGTCCTGACGGCGCAACCGGGGAGCGGCTCCGTTTTCGGAGCCGTTCCGAGCGAAGCGCCGATCGCAGACTACGCAGGCGCCGTGAAATCTCCCATGGTGGGTACGGCGTACCTGCGCGCCAGTCCGGAGGCGAAAGCTTTCGTGGAGTTGGGCAGCGCCGTGAAGGCGGGCGACAAGATCCTGCTGGTAGAGGCCATGAAGACCTTCAACGAGATCGTGGCGCCCCGAGCCGGAACGGTATCGGCCATCCTGGTCGAGGACGGGCAGCCCGTCGAATACGGTCAGCCCTTGCTCGTGATTGCGTGAGCCGAATGGCCGGAGCCACCGAGACCATGTTCGACAAGATCCTCATCGCCAACCGGGGCGAGATCGCATTGCGCGTGCTGCGCGCCGCCAAGGAACTCGGCATCGCCACGGTCGCGGTCCATTCCACGGCGGACGCCGACGCCATGCACGTCAGGCTGGCTGATGAAAGCGTTTGCATCGGCCCGCCGCCCGCCCGCGACAGCTATCTGAACATCCCGGCGCTTCTCTCGGCCTGCGAGATCACGGGTGCCGACGCGATCCATCCTGGCTACGGCTTCCTGTCCGAGAATGCGCGCTTCGCCGAGATCTTGCAGGACCACAACATCGCGTTCATCGGCCCCAAGGCCGAGCACATCCGCATCATGGGAGACAAGATCGAGGCCAAGAAGACCGCCCGCGCGCTGGGCATTCCCTGCGTACCGGGGTCGGACGGCGCCATCACGGACGACGACACGGCGCAGCGCGTCGCCGAGACGATCGGCTTCCCGGTGATCATCAAAGCGGCCGCAGGCGGTGGCGGGCGCGGCATGAAGGTGGCCCGCGGACCCGACGCGGTGTCTGACGCGCTGGCGACGGCGCGCTCCGAAGCCAAGGCGGCCTTCGGCGACGATGCGGTCTACATCGAAAAATACCTCGAGAAGCCCCGCCACATCGAGATCCAGATCCTGGGCGACGGCCGGGGCAATGCCATCCACCTGGGCGAGCGCGACTGCTCGCTGCAGCGGCGCCACCAGAAAGTCTGGGAGGAAGGTCCTTCGCCGGCGCTGAATGTCGAGCAGCGGAGCGAGATCGGCGAGACCGTGGCGGCCGCTATGCGGAAGCTTTGCTACCTCGGCGTCGGAACCGTCGAGTTCCTGTACGAGGATGGCGAATTCTATTTCATCGAGATGAACACGCGCATCCAGGTCGAGCATCCTGTCACCGAGATGATCACCGGCATCGACCTCGTCAACGAGCAGATCCGCATCGCGGCCGGCTCGCCCCTGACGATCAGCCAAGCCGACGTGCGGCTCCACGGCCACGCCATCGAGTGCCGCGTCAACGCCGAGCATCCCCACACGTTTCGGCCATCGCCCGGCCGGATCAGCTATTTCCACACACCGGGCGGCCTCGGCGTCAGGGTCGACAGCGCCGCCTATCAGGGCTACGTCATCCCGCCCAACTACGACTCGCTCGTCGGCAAGCTCGTGGTGCACGGCCGCACCCGGACCGAGGCCCTGATGCGGCTGCGGCGGGCGCTCGACGAATTCGTCGTCGACGGTGTCGATACGACCTTGCCGCTGTTCCGCACGCTGGTGCGCAACACCGACGTCCAGAACGGTGCCTACGACATCCACTGGCTGGAGCATTTCCTGGCCGAACAGGTGAACATAGGCTGAGTGCGAGCCGGCCGAAGCTCCGCCGGGCGTGCTTGGGGTACCCATCTCAACAGACCGTCGAAGGCAGCGAAGTGAAGCGCGAAGATCTGACCGAGAAGCTGCTCGACATCAAGCGTGAGAAGGGCTGGACGTGGAAGCACATCCAGGCGGAGGTCGGCGGCGTGTCGCCCATTCTGATCACGGCCGCCTGCATGGGCCAGATGAAGCTGCCGAAGGCCCAAGCCAAAAAGGCGGCGGAGCTGTTCGGCCTCGACGAAGCCGAGGAGCGCATGCTCAACGAGGCGCCCTACCGGGGCTCCATCCCGCACATGCCGCCGACCGACCCCCTGATCTACCGTTTCTACGAACTGGTGATGGTCTATGGCACGACCTGGAAGGAACTGATCCAGGAGGACTTCGGCGACGGCATCATGTCGGCCATCGACTTCGACATGACCATGGAACGCGAGCCCAACAACAGGGGCGACCGCGTGAAGCTGCAGATGTCGGGCAAGTTCCTGCCCTACAAATACTACGGCAACGAGGATGGCGTGCCGGAGTACGGCGTCAAGGAAAGCTGAGCGGAGTTCGGGCGAACAGAGCGCCCTGGACGACCGACCTCGCACGCGACGTTGCCGTGCGCCGGGCCACCCGGCCCGCAAAGCGAGCGCTTACGCGGTCAGCGTCGCTCGGCCAAAGGGACCGCGAGAGAAGCCCCGGCAGCTCGAGCTGGAGCGATTTCACCAGGGCGAAAGCGCTCCCGACAGCCAACACGCGTCAACGATCCTTCGGGAACTCGAGACCCATGCCGCGGAACCGTTCCGGGTCGTCGAGCCAGTTCTCGCGCACCTTGACGTGCAGGAAAAGATGCACGTTGCACTCCGCGGCCTCGCCGATGTCCTTACGGGCCGCCTTGCCGATCGATTTGAGGGTCTGGCCACCTTCGCCGATGACGATCTTCTTGTGCCCGTCGCGCGTCACGAAGATCGTCTGCTCGACCCTGGCAGAACCATCGGGCAGGGTTTTCCAGTCATCGGTTTCGACCGTGGTCTGGTAGGGCAGTTCCTCGTGCAGGCGTTCGAACATCTTCTCGCGCGTGATCTCGGCCGCAAAGGCCCGCAGCGGCGCATCCGTGACCTGGTCTTCCGGGTAGAGCCACGGTCCGGGCGGCATGGCGGCGGCCAGCACTTTCAGGAACTTGTCGACGCCATGGCCCCGCAGGGCCGACAGCATGAAGGTCCCGTCGAAGCGCAGGCGCGCGTTGATGGCATCGGCCAGGCCCAGCAGCGTCTCGACCTCGACGGTGTCGATCTTGTTCAGCACCAGGAAGCGGGCCTTGCGAACGTCCGCCAGTCTTCCGACGATGGCGTCGTTCTCGGGATCGAGCCCCTTGCGGGCATCGACCAGCAACGCCACGGCGTCTGCGTCGCCGGCACCGACCCAGGCCGCCTGCACCATGGCACGATCGAGCCGGCGCTTCGGCGCGAAGATGCCCGGCGTGTCGACGAAGATCACCTGGGACCCGCCCTCGATCGCGATGCCCCGGACCGGCGCCCGCGTGGTCTGGACCTTGCGCGACACGATCGACACCTTGGCCCCGACGAGACCGTTGATCAGCGTCGACTTCCCGGCATTCGGCGCCCCGATGAGGGCCGCGAAGCCACACCGCGTCCCGACCGCCGGCTTTGGATCTGGCTCGTTGGAGATCATGATCCTAATCCTTCGACCCGCGCCGGCGCTGCCGGGCCGAAGCCCTCGCGCGACATGAAGGCCTCGGCAGCCGCCTGCTCGGCGCCACGCTTCGACGTGCCGAAGCCGTCCGCCGGCGCGCAGCCGCTGATCGCCACGGCAACCACGAAGCGGGGCGCATGAGCGGGGCCGCTGCGGTTCGTCTCCGTGTAGACCGGTGTCGGCTTCCCCAGCCCCTGGGCCCATTCCTGGAGCGCGGTTTTGGGATCCTGCAACGCACGGCGGGGGGATCGCATGCGGGCCTCCCAGGCCCGGCGCACGACGCCCGACGCCGCCTCGAAACCACCGTCGAGGAACACGGCCCCGATAATGGCTTCGCAGACGTCGCCCAGGATCGCCGGACGGCCCCGGCCACCCGATTGCGACTCACCGGGGCCGAGCCGCAGGTAGGGGCCGACCTCCCATGCGGCCGCCACTTCGGCGCAGCTTTCCTTGCGCACGAGGTCAGCCAGACGGCGCGAGAGTTCGCCTTCGGCCGCTTGCGGGAATGCCGCATAGAGCATGGCCGAAACCGCCAGGCCGAGGACGCGGTCGCCCAGGAACTCGAGCCGCTGATAGCTCGCCGTGCGGCAGCTTCCGGTCGCGCCGCTGATATGGGTGAGTGCCGTGATCGCAAGCTCGGGCCGCGCAAACCTGTGGCCGAGGCGCTCTTCCAATCCGGACAGGTCGGGCCCTGTCGCGGTGCGGCTCATCGCACGAGCGTGAAGATGCGGCCCCAGCGTACCTGGGTCGGCCAGCGCCAGACCTGCCAGATCGGCGTATCCTCGCGGATCGAGAAGAAGATGACTTCGGCCCGGCCGATGAAATTCTCGAACGGGACATAGCCGACCCCTCCCTGCTCGGGCGCGACGCGCGAATCCGTGGAATTGTCGCGGTTATCGCCCATCATGAAATAGTCGCCCTGGGGTACTTCATAGACCGGGGTATTGGAGTAAAAACCGTTGTCGCCGTCCCGCTGAATGATGAGATGGGTCACCCCACCCGGCAGTGTCTCGTTATAGGTCGGCACCTCGACTTGGCTGCCGAACTGATCCGTCGTGGTCACCTTCTGGGTCGGTTCCCGCGGCACCAATTGGCCGTTGATAAACAGACGGGCGTTCATCAATTGGATCTTGTCGCCCGGAAGGCCGACCACCCGCTTGATATAATCTGTTGAATTGTCGAGCGGCAGCTTGAACACCGCGACGTCGCCGCGTTTCGGAGGGGTACCGACGATGCGGCCCGAAAACAGATTGGGGCTGAGTGGGAACGAGTACTTCGAGTAGCCGTAGGAATATTTCGATACGAAAAGGTAGTCGCCGACCAGCAGCGTGGGAATCAGTGAACCCGACGGGATGTTGAAGGGCTGGAACAGGAACGTGCGCACGACCAGCGCGATTAGCAGCGCCTGCACCACCACCTTCACGGTTTCGCCGAGACCGCCTTCCTTGGACACTTTCCTTTGGCGTTCCGCCTCCTTGCCCTTGAGGCTCACGGGCTCCGTCATCGTGCTTGATCCGATCGTCCTGTCCGGTCATGCCGGGACCTGCCCGGCCTCGCCGGGATTCGTCCGGTCACGGGCCGACGCGGCCACGGGCACGCCTTTCCGCGCCGGATCGCACGCATATAGCGGGCCGCCCGACCTGCGCCAAGTCCGCGGAGATCCTCAGCGGGTCCCACTCGACGCAGCGCGTGCCTCGATGACGACGAAAGCCTGGGCATAGGGGTGCTCGTCGGTGAGGCTCAGATGGATCACCGGATCCATGCCGGTCGGCACGATCGTCCGCAGCCGCTCGGCGGCGCCGCCCGTCAGCTGCAATGTTGGCTGACCCGACGGGCGATTGACGACGCCCATGTCGCGCCAGAAAACGCCGCCGCGAATCCCGGTGCCGAGGGCCTTGGCGCAGGCCTCCTTGGCAGCGAAGCGCTTGGCGTAGGATGATGCCCTGTCGGCGCGCCGGTCGGATTTGCGCCGCTCGACCTCCGTGAAGCAGCGTTTCACGAAACGCTCGCCGTGCCGTTCCAGCACTTGCGCCAGCCGTCGGACATCGCACAGGTCGCTACCGATGCCGATGATCATCGCGGTTCTGTCTTCGTGTCCCGGCTCTCAGCCATTGACCCGCTCGACGCGCGATACGCTCTTCAGGCTACGCAGCTGGCCGATGATCGCGTTGAGCTGCTTCAGGTCCCAGACCTCGACATCGACCAGGACCTCGCGGAAATCCGGTGATCGCGACATCACGCGAATGTCGTCGATGTTTCCGCCATGGTCGCTGATCGACGCAGTTATGCCGGCGAGTGCGCCGGGCTCGTTGATGGCCGTGACGCCGAGTTGGGCCGGGAACAGCTCCTTGCGACCCCCGTCGATGTCCCAGCGGACATCGAGCCATCGTTCCGGCTGATCGTCGAAGGCGATCAGAGCCGGGGATTGGATGGGATAGATCGTGATGCCCTCGCCCGGCGTGAGGATGCCCACGATGCGGTCGCCCGGAACGGCACCTCCGTTCGGCGCGAACGTCACCGGGAGATCGACCGATTGCCCCCGAATTGGGATCGGCCCCCCGGTTTCGGCGGAACTCTCAGGCACCTTGAAACGGAAATTCTCGGCCTTGTCGAGGCCGAACCAGCCGGCGTCGGTCTTATCGGGCGCGACCCCGGCCTTGCGGGGCTCGGCGATCTCGGGATGAACGGCGCGGATGACGTCGCCCGAGAACATCTCGCCCCGCCCGACCGCCGCCAGCACGTCGTCGAAGGATGAGCGCGCGAGCCGCGACAACGCGCCCTTCACCCTGTCCTCGGAGAACGTCTTGCCGTTGCGCTCGAACGCGCGGGTGAGGATCTGGCGCCCGAGCCCCGAATACTGGGCCCGGACCGCGTCTCGCGTGGCGCGGCGGATCGCGGCCCTGGCCTTGCCGGTGGCTACGAGCGCCTCCCAGGCGGGAGGCGGTACCTGGCCTTCGGCACAGGCGATCTCGACCTCGTCACCGTTGTTGAGTTCGGACAACAGCGGCGCCATGCGGCCGTTGATCTTGGCGCCAACCGCGGTGTTGCCGATGTAGGTGTGGACCGCATAGGCGAAATCGATCGGCGTGGCGCCCTTGGGCAGCGCGATCAGCTTACCTTTCGGCGTGAAGCAGAACACCTGGTCGTGGAACAGTTCGAGCTTCGTGTGCTCGAGGAATTCTTCCGGATTGTCGCCGTCGGCCAGCATGGCGATCGTGCGGCGCAGTCCGCTGTAGGCGCGGCTCTCACCCGCCGCGATGCCGACGTCGAGGGCGCCTCCGTCCTTGTAGAGCGCATGGGCCGCGATGCCGTTCTCGGCGAGGTCGTGCATGGCACGGGTGCGAATCTGCAATTCGACCCGCTGACGCCCCGGCCCCACGACGGTCGTGTGGATCGAGCGGTAGTCGTTCTGCTTCGGGGTCGAGATGTAATCCTTGAAGCGGCCCGGCACGCTGGGCCACTGCGTATGCACCGCGCCGAGCACCCTGTAGCAATCCTCGATGCTGCCGACCAGCACCCGAAAGCCGAAGATGTCGCTGAGCTGCTCCAGAGCGACCGACTTCTGCTCCATCTTGTGCCACACCGAATAGGGCTGCTTCTGCCGTCCCTTGACCTGTGCAGCGATACCTTGCAGGCCCAGCTTCTCGGCCAGCTCGGTCTCGATCTTGGCGATGAGCGAACCGTATCTGGCCGTCATGTCGTCGAGGCGCGCCACGATCGAATCGTGGGCATCGGGCATCAGGGCCGCGAAGGCGAGTTCCTCGAGTTCGTCGCGCATGCTCTGCATGCCCATGCGGCCGCTCAGAGGTGCGTAGATGTCGAGCGTCTCCTGCGCGATCCTGGCGCGCTTGGCCACGGGCACGAAATGCAGCGTGCGCATGTTGTGCAACCGGTCCGCGAGCTTGACCAGGAGCACACGAATGTCGTCGGCGATGGCAAGGAGGAGCTTGCGGAGGTTCTCGGCCTGGGCGGCCTGCTTGGACACGAGGTCGAGCCGCTTGATCTTGGTCAGCCCCTCCACGAGGCTGCCGATCTCATCGCCGAAGAGCTGGTCGATCTCTTCCCGGGTCGCCTCGGTGTCCTCGATCGTATCGTGCAGGACGGCCGCCACGATGGTGGCGTCATCGAGCTTGAGATCCGTCAGGATGGCGGCGACTTCCAGGGGATGGGAGAAATAGAGGTCACCCGACGCGCGCTTCTGCGCGCCATGCGCCTTCATGGCGTAGACGTAAGCGCGGTTCAGCAAATCCTCGTCGGCGTCGGGGTTGTAGCTCCGCACACGATCGACGAGTTCATACTGGCGAAGAATTTTCGCCTGCCCCTTGCGGCGCGCAGCGACAATAGCGAGCGTCATGCGCTCATTATCGGGACCGGAGCCGGACGGGACAAGCCGCATCGCGACCTCGCGTCGGAGCCTGGATCGGCAGCTTCCGCGGACGTCCCTCGCGGCGGACCCGCGTCCTTACTCGCCTTCCTCCTCGGTTTCGGCGGGCGGCACCAAACCCTCGAGCCCGCGGAGTAGATCCTCCTCGGTCATGCGATCGAACTGAAGGTCGCCCGCGGTCTCGGGATCCGCAAGATTGGCGGCGGGCGCCATGGCAGGAACGGCTTCGAGTTCGGGTTCGTCGACTTCCACGTGCTTCTGCAGCGAATGGATGAGGTCTTCCTTCATGTCCTCGGGCGAGAAGCGCACGTCGGCGATCTCGCGCAACGCGACGACGGGGTTCTTGTCGTTGTCGCGCTCGACCGTGATCGGGGAGCCCGAAGAGATGAGCCGGGCCCTGTGGCTGGCCAGCAGCACCAGCTCGAACCGGTTCTCGACCTTGTCGATGCAATCTTCGACGGTGACGCGCGCCATGCGGTGATCCTTCGCGGGCAGACGATGGTGATTTCCGTTGCGGTAGCCCTTGCCCGCGTCGGACGCAAGACATTCCGTCGATCGGTGGTGGGCCGGTTTGAATTCGACGTCCAGGACTCGGACGATCTCCTCGGGGCCGCGACATGGTGGCTCGTTCGCAGTCCCTGCTGCCAATACGTCAGGAGAAAACGTTCGGGTGGAAGCACTCGCGCCAACAGGCCATGTGGCGCCCGCCCCCGTGCCGAAGGCCGCTTCTCCCGCCGGCGCTCCGGGTCAGTCTTATATGGGCCTCAGAGGGCTTGGCCATGGACCAATTCGGCTTAGACCCCTCGCCTTCTATCGTTCGGTGCTGCCGGGGAGGGTGGAGACAGGAAGATCATCGGAGACGAGCGGTGGAAAGGTCATACCGTCGCCTCCCGCCGATTCTCAGGCGTGAAAACTGAAGTCCTGCCTGTTGTGGACCAGTTCGTCCTTGCTGACGCCCGCCACCAGGATCGCGTCGCCGCTTGTTGGGTCATGGATCACCGCGCCGCCGCCCGTGTCCTGCGTATGGCGCAATACATCGGCGATGTCGGTGAAGTCGGACGCCGGTAAATCCAGGATGTCGTGCCCGCCGCCCGCCGCTGTGAAGCCGTGCACTTGGTCGTAGCCGAACCCGGGACTGAACACGAAGTTCGTGTCGGGTTGGTTCTGGTTGCGGAAGATGTCGGAGTAGCCCGATTCCACGGACTGATCGGGCGTGTCCACGATCACGGCCCGCGAGCCGTCGTTGCGCTCCCGCGTTTCCGTCAGGAGCGTACCGTCAGACCCGTACGACTCCGTGAAGGACGAGTAGCGCTTGCCGTTGAAGAAGGTGCCGTCCGAATAGGTGTAGCTCGACGTGCCGTCACCGTTGTCGGTATAGGTGTCGCGGTACACCACCGAGCCGTCGCGGTTGAAAAAGGTCTGGCCCGTGAAGGCGCCTGTGTCAGGGTCGTAGCTGTCCTGCTGGGCCACGTAGGGACTGTGCCTGATGCCGGCCACGAGGTCGAAAGGCGCACCTGCCAAAGCCGTGCCGCCTTGTCCATTCGTTTCGGTGAATGTCAGGCTCTGCGGGACGCGCCCGACATGATCGGTGAACGAGAAAGTGCCGTCCGGGTTCAGCGTGGCGGCGCCAAGGTCCTGGCTTTGCCCATCGACCAGAGCCGAAACTTCCACATGGTCCACCCCCGCCGCGCTTGATGCGCTGCCCGTGATCGTGAAGGCGCCGTAGCCTTCGCCCGTCACGGTCGGATCGACCGTGACGGCGTCTGCCGGAAGTGTGTCGGTCACGCTCGTCGTGTCATCGCTCGCCGACAGCCCGCCGCCGGCGCTCGTATCCGTGATCGTGAAGGTCGTCGTGGCCTGGCCTCCCGGGGTTCCGGTCCCGGCCGGGGTGAAGCGGAGCGCGTCGAGTTCCGCCGTCAGGGTATAGGCATCCCCGGTGAGCGTGTAAGTGCCGTTCCCGTCGCCGGTCAGCCCGTCGCCGCTCAAGGAACCGCCGGCGCCCCCGAGCGCGATGGTGAGCGTGTTGGGGTAAAGATCGAACGGGCCGGAGATGGTCGTGTACAGCCCCGATGCGATCTGGCGATTAGGATCCGTGATCGTCACGCCGGAGAAGGGCGTCACCGGATCTTCCGACGCCGTGGTCTGCGCGCCCGTGGTGCCCGTGATGGTGGGTGCTGTCGGGGGATCCAAGTTGGATACTCTGGTTCTGTCATCGGAGACATTGCCGAAGTTCAAGACGAGTCTGGCCGTGAAGCCCGTATCGGGCGGGCCGGCCGTTGGCGTGTAGGTGAGCGCGTCGAGACTCTTGGTTATGTCCGCAGCGGTGCCGGTCAGAGTGTAGTAGCCGCCGGTGGGATTGTTCAGCCCGTCGCCGCTCAAGGTGCCGTACCCTTGGACATCGATACCCAAAGTATCGATGGCGCTGCTGTTCGGGTCCGTCACGGTTACGCCCGAGAAGGGCATGACCGGCGCCTCGGATGTGGTGCTGGAGAGCCGGGTGCCAGTGATGGTGGGATCGGCCATATCGTTCACCTTTTCGCGTCGGCTCGCAGCCGCACACGCCTCGCTCAGTCGCCCCGGATGACGGTTAGCACGTTCTCCCCACGCCATCCAATCGCCGGCACTCGGCGCGAGCGCGGCCAAGCCCGGCGGATTTGCGACCTACGGGGTGGCGGGCCGCCTGATTCGAACTGGTCCGCTAGCGAAGGATCTGCTCCGCGACGGAGACGGTACCGACGCACATGCTGGAAAAGTCCCACAAGGAACGACGAACAAGGCGGAGATACCACGGGGCGGTCGGAAAAAACTCTCAATTCAGGCATGACTGACGCGGTGGACGCGTGAGATTGCCCGTTGCGGAAAAGCCCGTGGCTCTCTAGGGAGCAGGCCAAGCGGCATTGAACCTATCAGGTCCGGCAGGCCCGCGCCCATGCGCCCAAGCGCGACCGGTGATCGGGCGTCATCGATCAGCCGACCGAACATCGAACTCGCTGCAATTGACCCAAGAGCAACACCCGTATGGCTGAGCAAGAACGGACTGCCCTCTTCATCGACGGCGCAAATTTGTACGCCACCGCGAAGACGCTTGGTTTCGATATCGACTACAAGCGCCTGTTACGCGAGTTCCAGAGCAAAGGTCGCCTAATCCGCGCGTTCTACTATACAGCTTTGGTTGAGGACCAAGAATATTCTTCGATTCGACCCCTTATCGACTGGCTCGATTACAACGGCTACGCGGTCGTCACCAAGCCCACCAAGGAGTTCGTGGACTCGATGGGCCGCCGGAAGGTGAAGGGCAACATGGACATCGAACTCGCGGTCGACGCGATGGAGATGGCCGGGAACCTCGACCACATGGTGCTGTTTTCGGGCGACGGCGATTTCCGCTCACTGGTCGAGGCGGTCCAGCGCCGAGGCGTGCGGGTTTCCGTGGTGTCGACCGTCACGACACAGCCCCCGATGGTGGCGGACGAGTTGCGTCGCCAGGCCGACGAGTTCATCGACCTGGTGCATCTGATCGGCAGGATAGGTCGGGACGGCGATCGTCCTGAGCGCGCGCCGCGGTTGAACGAGCGCCGGCCCGCCATGGCCAGCTACAACCCGACGAACCCCCTCGAGGACGACGGCGCGCCGACGTCGTGACGCCGCAGCTGGCGGCAGAACCGCCGCTCGATTGCCCGCGCTGCTCGCGCTTGGTGGAATTTCGCGCCGCCTGCCGGATGCGCGATCCCGCCGGTCATAACGCCCCCGTTGCTTCGTTCGGGCCTTCGGACGCGCGTCTCCTCGTCGTCGGCTTGGCGCCAGGACGCGACGGCGCCAATCGCACCGGGCGCCCGTTCACCGGCGACTGGGCAGGCGACCTCCTCTACGAAACGCTCGGCCGATATGGCTTCGCCTTCGGCCGCTATGACGAGCGGCCGGACGACGGCCTCGTCCTGGTCGACTGCATGATCACCAACGCGGTGCGTTGCGTACCCCCCGCCAACAAGCCGCTGCCCGCCGAGATTGCGACCTGCCGCGATTTTCTGGTCCAGCGTATCTCGAGCCTCGACGATCTCGCGGTCGTGCTGGCACTGGGCAGGATCGCCCACGAGAGCGTCGTCCGTTGCTTCGGACAGCGCCTTGCAGCCGTTCCGTTCGGACACGGCCGGCAGCACGCCATTTGCTGGCGCGCCCGACCGTTGCGGCTCTTCGACAGCTATCATTGCTCGCGTTACAACACGAACACCGGCGTCTTGACGACGGCGATGTTCGGTGCAGTCTTCGGCGAGATCCGCCGCTACCTGGACGCCGAGACTCGATGAGCCCTCATCCCTTGTCGCGCATCAGGCGGGACTTTTCGCGGTTCCAGTCCCGCTGCTTCTCGGTCTCGCGCTTGTCGTGCAGCTTTTTGCCGCGCCCGATCGCGAGGGTAAGCTTGGCCCGTCCGCGGTCGTTGAAATAGACCCTCAGGGGAATCAGCGTCATGCCTTCGCGTTCGACGCCCTGGGCCAGCTTGGCGATCTCGCGCGCCTTCATAAGGAGCTTGCGAGGCCGCTTGGGTTCGTGATTGAAGCGGTTGCCGTGCCCGTATTCGGGGATCGTGGCGTTGATCAGGAACAGCTCGCCCTTCTCGGCCGACGCGTAGCTCTCGGCGATCGTAGCCTTGCCGCTGCGCAGCGATTTCACCTCGGTGCCGGTCAGCACAAGGCCGGCCTCGAAGACATCCCCGATCTCGTAGTTGTAGCGGGCCCGGCGGTTGTCGGCCACGACCTTGTAATTGGTTTCGTCCTTGACCAAGGCGGGACCTGTTTTCCTTCTGAACGCCCCATCGGCCGCCCATCTCGCCGAGGTCGAGCGCCTCAGCTATTGGCCTGTTCGGGCCGGCCTGATCAGCCGTCGACCAGGCCGGCGTGAACCATCGCACGTGCGACCAGGTTCCGGGCCGACTCCGACAAGGGTAGCATGGGAAGGCGAAGCTCCTCGCTTATACGCCCGAGCCGGGCGAGGGCATATTTAGGGCCGGCCGGGCTGGGCTCGACGAAAAGCCCCGCGTGCAGCGGCACGAGCCGGTCCTGGATGTCGAGCGCCCGGCGGTAGTCGCCCGCCAGCGCGGCCTCCTGCAGAGCGGCGCAGAGCCGCGGGGCGACATTGGCTGTGACCGAGATGCAGCCGTGCCCGCCCGCCGCCATGTAAGGCAAGGCCGTCATGTCCTCACCGCTGAATTGAAGGAAGTCCGGACCCATGGCATGACGCTGGAGCGATACGCGGGCCAGGTTGGCGGTCGCGTCCTTCACGCCGGCGATGTTGTCGAGCTCGTAGAGCCGCTGCATGGTGTCGACCGTCATGTCGACGACCGAGCGCGGTGGGATGTTGTAGATGATGATCGGGATGCCGATGGCGTCGTTGACGGCCTTGAAATGGCGGTAGAGCCCTTCCTGGCTTGGCTTGTTGTAATAGGGCGTCACGACCAGCACGGCGTCGGCACCGCACTGCTCCGCATGGCGTGCCAGGGCGATCGCCTCGGCCGTGTTGTTGGATCCGGCCCCCGCGATCACGGGCACCCGGCCGCGCGCCTCGCCGACGCAGACCTCGACGATCCGCATGTGCTCTTCGTGTGACAGGGTCGGGCTTTCGCCCGTCGTGCCGCAAGGCACCAGCATGTGCGAACCCTCGGCGATCTGCCAATCGACGAGGGCCCGGAATGCGGGTTCGTCGACGGCGCCGTCCTTGAACGGCGTGACGAGCGCGGGCGCCGAACCTCTGAATCTGGCGGCCATGATGTTTCGCGACCTCTCGTGTTGAGCCCACCTTCGCGAGGCAGCCTAAAGCATGCCGCATTTCCATGGCTGGGTGAAAGCGTCGGTCGGTTTAGCGCGCCTGAGCGAGCGTGAACAGTGTTTTACCGAACCGTCACGGAGGGGCACGCCCGCGTGGGCGTGGTTTAACATTCGTAAATGTCGCGCGTGCAGCATACGTTGCATGGTTCGAGCCCGGCCAACGTGGTGAGCGCATGGCGAATAAGCGTAAGCTGGCCGTCTTGATGGCTGGTACTGGGATGACCTGCGTGGCGATGTTCGTGCCATCGGTTCGTCACATCGTGGAGACCGCGCCGAAGCGGTGGTTCTCGCACCGCGCGGTGCTGGCTCGGGCCCTCACGGATCCCCGTACGACCGCACCGGTTCGCCGTTCCGAGCCCAAGATCGCGTTGCGCGCTGGCGCCCTGGCAGTCGAAACAGCGCCCGACGACTTGGGAGCGAAGGCGGACGCTCAAGGGCCGACTCTGGCCGCATCGGAGGTCCTCTCCTCGCAATCCGGGATAGCTGGGCCAGGTCCGAGTGAAGGGCCCTCGACGCCCGAGACCGCCACGGAAAGCGGCGCACCTACGGGCCCCTCGGTGGCCGCCAAGGACCCGGAGGGGCCGCTGGTGCGCCAGGCGATCGAGTCCTACCGCCATAACGACCTCGCGTCCGGCGATGCGGTCGCCAGGGCCATTCAAAGCCCGGTGGCGCGGCTCACCGCGGAATGGGCCGCCATCAGGCTCGACTCCCACCTGTTAGGCTTGGCCCGGCTCGACGCTTTCGCGACCGCCCACCCTGACTGGCCAGCCCTGCCCTGGGTCAACAGACGCGTGGAGGAAGCCGTTGCCGGCGATCACGCCAACACCGCCCAGGTCGAGGACCGGCTGGGCAAGGCGCACCTGAGGACCGTGGCCGGGAAGGTGGCTCTGGCCCAAGCCGAGCGGTCGCGCGGCCATGCCGACGCAGCGGCCAGGATCATCCACCAGGTCTGGCGGGAAGAGGAACTGTCGCCTTGGCAGGAAACCGCGATCTTGCGTGACTTTGCCGAGGTGATCGACCGCGACGACCACCGTATTCGGGCTGAGCGTTTTCTCTACAAGGAGAAGGTTCAGGCAGGCCTCAAGGAGGCGAGCCTCGCCGGGCCGGACGTGGTCGCTCTAGCCAAGGCCCGGGTCGCGGTGATCGCCAACTCCAGCCTGGCCGACGTCGCCCTCGCGGCGGTGCCGAAGTCCCTGCAGGCGGACCCGCTGTTCCTGTTTTCGCGGGTTCAGCGGCTGCGACGGGCCAACAAGGCGATCGAAGCTGCCGAATTGCTGAACGCGGCGCCGCGTGATCCCGCCCTGATGATCGACGGCGACGAATGGTGGACGGAGCGGCGGATCGTGGCCCGCAAGCTGCTCGACCTCGGCGACCCCCAACGAGCGTACAAGATTTGCGCCGAACACGGGGTCGCAAGCCCCACCTCCGACATTGAGGCCGAGTTCCACGCCGGCTGGATCGCCCTGCGCTTCCTCAACGATCCGAAAACCGCGGCCGGCCATTTCGCGGCGATCGCCAAGCTCGCCGAGACGCCGATCTCGAAAGCCCGCGCCGCCTATTGGCAGGGCCGAGCCGCCGAGGCCCAAGGTGCTGGCGAGGAGGCGACGCGCCATTACACCGAGGCAGCCGCCTACTCGATCACGTTCTACGGACAACTCGCGGCGAGCCGGCTCGGACGGACCTCGATCGCCCTCCGGACCGTGCCGGCCGCCACCGCCGACATGCGGAGCGAGGCTGTCCGCGTGACCGAATACCTCTACGGTCTCGGAGCCCGCGACATCGCGCTCCCGCTCGCCATCGACATCGGCAGGGCCGAGACGTCGGAGGCCCAGATCGGAGCCGTCGGCGACGTACTGGAGCGCAACCGCGATGCCTGGGCGAGCCTGACGGTCGGGAAGGCTGCGACCCAGCGCGGCATGGCGCTCGACGACACCGCCTTCCCCACCTTCGGGATCCCGAATTTCCGGCCGCTGCCGAACTCGGCCGACCTGTCGGTCGTCTACGCCATCGCACGCCAGGAGAGCGAATTCGACCCGCGCTCCTCGTCATCGGCCGGCGCCAAGGGCCTGATGCAGATGATCTCTTCGACGGCCCGCAGCACCGCGGCAAGGGCCGGCATCTCCTACGACGACGGACGCCTCGCCAGCGACCCCGCCTTCAACGCGCAACTCGGAGCCGCGCATCTCGGAACCTTGCTCGACGAGGAAGGCGGTTCCTACATCCTCACCTTCGCGGCCTACAACGCCGGCGGGAAAGCCGTGCACGACTGGGTCGTGGCCTATGGCGACCCGCGCAAGCCCGGCATCGACGTGGTCGACTGGATCGAACGCATCCCCTACTCCGAAACCCGCAACTACGTTCAGCGCGTGATGGAGAACCTCCAGATCTACAGGGCCAGACTCGGCCGTCCCGCCATGATGGTGGTGGGCACCGAGCCGCCGCCTGCCGGCAGGGGCACTTGATCGTCGACATCGAAGCCGGCATGGGTTTTCTCGACGAGGAAACGAGCCGCTTCACCGCGAGTACGGACGGCTTACGCCTGCACTATCGGGATCTCGGGCCTGCTTCCTCGGCGGCGCTCCCGGTCTTGTGTCTACCCGGGCTGACCAGGACATCGGAGGATTTCGGCGTTCTGGCGGCCGCTCTCGCGGCCGGCCAGGGCGGTCTGGGGGCTGGGGTGCCCCGTCGGGTTCTGGCGCTGGACTACCGCGGACGCGGCGGCTCCGCCCGCGACCCGCAAGCCGAAAACTACAACGTCGGGGTCGAGGCCGGGGACGTTCTGGCGGTTCTCGCCGCGGCCCGCGTGGGCCCGGCGATCTTTGTCGGGACGTCGCGCGGCGGCCTTATTACCCTCGTGCTGGGCGCCACCCATCCCGGACTGATCCGCGGCACGGTGCTCAACGACATCGGGCCGGTGCTGGAGCCTGCCGGCCTCGAGCGCATCCGCGGCTATGTCGGCAAGTTGCCGATCCCGCGGAACTGGGACGAGGCGGTCGGCACCATCCAGGGCTATGCCGGGTCGCAGTTCACCGGGCTGTCTAAGGACGAATGGCTGGCCTTCGCCCGGACGACATTCGTGGAGCGGGAGGGGACGTTCCATGGCCGGTACGACCCCGCATTGATGCATGCGCTGCGCGCCCTCGAACCGACGGCGCTGCCGGCGCTTTGGCCGCAGTTCGAAGGCCTCGCCCGGGCGCCGCTCCTGGTGATCCGGGGGGAGAACTCCGACCTCCTGTCCGAGGCCACTGCCGCCGAGATGGCGCGACGCCATCCCGATTGCGCGCTGTTCACCGTGCCGGGCCAGGGCCACGCGCCCCTGTTGCGCGATGCAGCGACGCTCGACCGCATCGCGGCCTTCGCACGCCATTGCGACCGCTTCAACCGAGCCGGGTCGGACGCGGACACACGCCCGATCGCAGACGCGGCCCGGTCTGTTCCCGAATCTGGTCCGGCCTGAGCACGCCCCACGCGGCATATCGCGTCGAATCCGGGTCAACCTATGAAGCGACCGCCGAAACGAGGACTGCCTTGCTCATCATTGAAGTCGGGTGGTCGGCCATCCGACTCGGAGCAGGCGTTCCGGGCGTTGCACCAGATGCGTCGCGCTGCATCAGGAGGCTCGCCGCGATGGCGGGGGCGGGCTCGGGTCGACCGTGCAAATAGCCCTGCACCTCGTGGCAGCCGAGCTCCGCCAGAAGCTTCAGCTGTTCGGGCGTTTCGACTCCCTCGGCATTGACCCTGAGTCCCAGCCCCTGCGCCATGCCTACCACGGCCCCGATGATGGCCATCGAGGAGCGGTCCCCCGGCAGGTCGCGCACGAAGCTCTGGTCGATCTTGATCTTGTCGATTGCAAAGGTCCGCAAGTAGCTCAGTGACGAATAGCCCGTGCCGAAGTCGTCGAGCGATAGCCCGACGCCCGCCTGACGGAGCCGGTTGAGCAGCCCGCGCGCGATGTCGTCGTCTTCCATCAACAGCGATTCCGTCAACTCCAAATCGAGCCTTGCCGCCGGCAGTCCGGCCTCGGCCAGGGCGTCGAGGACCGTACCGACGAGGTCGCCGCGCGACAGCTGCACGGCCGACAGGTTCACCGAGACCTTGATGGGGAGTGGCCAGGCTACGGCCTCGCGGCAGGCCGTCCGCAGCACCCAGGCACCGAGCGGCTCGATGAGCCCGGTGCGTTCCGCGATCGGAATGAATCGTGCGGGCGACACGAAACCGTCCCGCGGATGGCGCCAGCGCAGGAGGGCCTCGACGCCCGTAATGGCGCCGCTCACGAGGTCGACCTGCCGCTGGTATAAGACGGTGAACTCGTCGCGCAGCAGGCCGTCGCGCAAGTCCTGCTCGAGCAGCTTGTTGGATTCGGCCACGTGTTCCATGGCGGCATCGAATACAACCACGACGTCGCCAGCGGCGCTCTTGGCTTCGGTGAGAGCGGCATCGGCATTCCGCATCAGCGTCTTGGCGCCGCCTTCGGTGGTGTGGCCGGCGACCGCCATGCCGACGCTGACCCCGATCGACGCCTGATAGGGCCCGATCTCGTGCACGCCCGCGATCGCGGCGATGAGGTCCTCGGCGAAGCGCCGAGCATCGCCGAGCGACGGCCGCTCGACCAGTAGCGCGAACTCGTCACCGCCGAGTCGCGCCGCGAGGTCGCCCGGGCCGGCGAGCAGGCGGATGCGGTCGGCGACCGCCACCAGCAACGCATCCCCGCTCGTGTGGCCGAGGCGATCGTTGACGATCTTGAAACGGTCGAGATCGAAGAACAGCAGGGCGGCGCAGTGCTCCTCTTTGTCGATCACCCCGCCGAGCGCGACCTCGATGCCCTCGAGAAGGACGCGCCGGTTGGGCAGACCGGTCAGCGCGTCGATACGCGCCATGGCCACAAGGCGGGCTTCGGCAGCGCGCTTCTCGGTCACATCCTCGAAGCTCAGGCAGATTGCGAAGCGCTCCGCCCCGAGGCGCCCGTCGAGCCCGACCGGGCCCGGCACGCGCGACAAGGTCGTGACGCAGTCGAGCACGATGCGTGTGTCGCCGGCTCCCGTCCACTCGATCTCCTGCGTCGGTCGCCGGCGCCAAGTGCCGGCCACAGCCCGCGCCAGCGCATCCGCGCAGGTGGCCGACAGCGGCCCTGGCAGCACTTCGTCGAACCTTGGGTGACCGTCGAGCCCTGCCGGCAGGCCGATGATGGAGGCCGCAGCGGCGCTGATGGCGCGCACGGTGCCGTCATGATCCACCACGACGACACCGGCGAAGCTGTCGGCGATCACCCGGTCGAGGATGACGCGCAGCCGGTCGGCCTCGCTGCGCGACCGTACGATACCCACTCTGCGAGCGTCGACCTCGAGGGCGATCGCGATGAGCGAGAAGCACAGCAGGCCCGCATGCGCAGGCGCGGTGGAGGGCACGAGGGGAAACCAGGACTGGACCGCGATCGCCATCGCCTCTGCCACGACGGCGGTGCCGGCGAGCAGCAGCAGATGCCCTCGCAGCTTCAGCCGAACCGCCAAGCCGGTAACTCCGGTGAGCAGCAGCAAGGTCAGCGCCAGGGAAAGCCCTGGGTCCACGGGCCTCAGCGCCCGCCCCTGCAGCAGGCTTTCCGCCGCCATGGCCTGCAGAGTCGGTCCGGGAACCGGACCGAACCGGGGCACCTGGAAAAAATCGCGCAGCTCGACCGCTGTTGCGCCGATCAGCACCTTGCGGCCGGCGATCACGGCCTTGTCGACGCGCCCCTGCAGGAGATCGATGGCTGAAACATGATCGAGCAGCGGTTCGAGGATGCCGTAGTCGACCAGGAAGGCTCCTCGCGCGCCGTCCTGCGTCGAGGCGAGTAGCGCCGCCATGGAGGGCATGGGGGTCACGCCAAAGAGTTCCTCCCGGGTCAGCGCCCTGATGCTTCCGTCCGGATCGGGCACGACGCTCACCGTCGCCTCCCAGGCATGGGCGGCCAGGCTCGGCAACGGCCGGCTGGCCACGAGTTCATCCCTGGCGCTGTGCGCGCTGGGCCGCTGGCGCAGTGCCGCGAGGATAACGCCACCTTCGGCGCGCTTCAGGGCGGCCTCGAGGGCGGCATCGCCCTCCGGCGACGAGGGGGAGCTGAAATCGACGTCGAATGCGATTGTGTCGGCGTCGAGTTTCAGCAAGGCATCGATGAGCCGCGCATGCACCGCACGGCCCCACGGCCAGCGGCCCAAGGCGGCGATGCTCGCTTCATCGATGTCGACCAGCGTGATGTGGCCGCTCGGCGGCCGATTCCAAACGGCAAAGCGCGCGTCGCCGATGGCCGCTTCGAACCATCCGAGCCGCCCCGTCAACGACAGGACTGCAACCGCCGTCAAGGCAACGGACCGTGCGACGAGCCCGCGGCGGGCCCGGACGGTCCGGCGTGTTCTGGCCAGCCAGGCCAAACCCGGCCCGGGCGGCCGGCTCATCGCGCTTGTCCGCCTCCACCGCCCGAAGAGCCGCCGTGGGCACGACCGCCACCTTGACCAGCGTTGCCGGCTCCGCCGCCGTGTCCGTCACCGCCGCCGGCGCCGCCATGTCCACCGTCGTTGCCGCCGCCACCGCCGCTGTGCCCACCGCCGCCGCCGTGCCCGCCACCGCCCCCGGGGCCACCGCCGCCGCCGCTGTGCCCACCGCCGCCGCCGTGCCCGCCACCGCCCCCGGGGCCACCGCCGCCGCCGCCGGGGCCGCCGTTGCCATTGCCGTTGCCGTTGCCGCGACCTCCGGCGCCGCCCCCGGCGGTTGCACCCCTATTCCCCGCGCCAGCGGGACCGCTACCCGAACCACCCGCCCTGCCTGATGCTGCGCTCTCGCTTCCGCGGCCGTCGGCCTTATGGCTATGAGCGCTGCCGCGATCTGTCGTCGACTTCGATGGCGCCGGACCACCGCTGGTCCCCGCGCCTGCCATGCCAGCGGCTTCAGCACGACCCCGGTCACCCGCAATCCCAGAGGCCGTCGCGCGATTGCGTGCTGCCTCGCCAGGGCGACTGCGGTTCGCGTTGGCTGGGTGCGGTGACTGACCAGCCACATGCGCCTGATGTGCTGAAGGAGCCCTATAGCCCGCGGCTATGCTGCCTGATGCTGGGCCTCGACGTGCTTGTGCGACACTTGCAACGCTTGTACTCAGCGGGCGAGCCGAAACGCGAGCCGCATCGGTGTTGTCTTTATTGTCACCTTCATTGTTACTTTTCTTCTGCTTATTGTTGTTTCCGTTATTGTTGTCGCCCTTTGCAGGCTTGCTGGGCTTGTCGGGCTTGCTGGGCTTGGCAGGTTTGCCAGTCGGCCCATCCGGGTTGGGGGCCGGCGCAGGCGCCGCGGGAGCGGGTGCCGCCGGCGCAGGCGCCGCGGGAGCGGGTGCCGCCGGCGCAGGCGCCGCGGGAGCGGGTGCCGCTGGCGCAGGCGTAGCAGGTGCCGCGGGGGCTGGTGTCTCGGGAGCGGGTGCTACTGGCGCAGGCGCCGCGGGAGCGGGTGCCACAGGCGCGGGCGTAGCAGGCGCAGGCGTCGCGGGAGCGGGCGTAGCAGGCGCAGGCGTCGCGGGAGCGGGTGCTGCTGGCTCAGGCGTAGCTGGTGCAGGCGCGGCAGGCGTCGGTGCCGCGGGGGCTGGCGCCGGCGTGGCCGGCGCAGGTGCCGCGGGGGCCGGCGTCTCGGGAGCGGGTGCCACGGGCGTCGGTGCCGCGGGCGCAGGCGTCGCGGGCGCGGGCGCCGCCGGCGAAGGCGCGGTGGGGGCCGGTGCGGCGGGAGCGGGCGCGGCCGGCGCCGAGGGAGCGGACGGCGCCGGCCTGTTGTCGGCCGGGGGGGTCGCGCTGGGGCCGGCCTTTGTGGAACTCGGGGTCGTCACCACACCCGTGGCGGCCGACGAAGGGGCGGCGTTGGAGGTCGGTCCCGCGATCGGGGCACCCGCGTTAGCATAGGCCGTGTTGCTGGCCGGCGCCTGTATCGCCGATACCGCCGTCCTCACGCCGCCAACGTTCTGGGTCTGGCTGTTGCTCGCAGAGGGTGCCGCACGAGCAGCGAGCCCCGGTGCCGCTGCCGCGGCCGGCGCTGCCGTTTCCACACCCGCCAGGCCGGCGGTCGGCGCCGCAGCCGAGATCGCGCCGGTGACCGCGGCCCGGGGTTTGCCCTGTGTGACGGCGGCACGCCGACCCGGGCCCGACACCGACAGACCGTGACTGCCGACACTGGCCTGCTGACCGGCCGTGACACTCGTCACCTGACCGGTCTTGAGTGACGTAACCTCAACGGTGCCGCGGGCGACCGCCACACCACCGGTCACGCGGCCCACCGAAACCGTGAAATGCGTACCTTTGACCACGGCCGCCAGCATGGGCGTCTCGACCGAGAAATGTTGGACGTTTCGCTTTTCGACGTCGAACGACACCAAGCCGGCCTTCTCGACCACCGTAGTCGACAGGCCCTGATCCGGATGCTCGTTAACCGCCACCATGCTTTTCGGACCGATCACCATCGACTCGGTGCCCCGCTGCAGCATCACACGAGATCGTTCGCCAGTGGACACCGAGACGCCGGGATCGATTGTCATGCCGACGGCGATGTCGGTCCGTGCGCTGTCTGGACCGGTCCAGGCACGACCCGACACCTTGCTGACCTGCCATTCCGCGGCGGAAGCGGCAGGCGCTGGCAGGTTGGACAGGACGGTCAGGAGACTCGTCGCGGCAAGGAGGCGTAAGCGGAAATGGGTCATAGGGAAACGGTGGGCGATACAAGTTGAAAAATTGTTTCAGCAGCAAACTAAAAGGACCCAAGGGGCGCGAAGCAGGCCACCGGATCGGCCGGACGGTGCAGGCGCAGGCGCCCAGCCGGAAGAAAGCTGCCGACCATTCGTCTTGAACGACGGCAAGAAAGGGCGCGATCAAGTCTGCTGGTCGTCAGCTCCTCACAGCGGACCCCATCGCTAAGCGTTTGATCTGAAAACGGTTCATCCGGCCTAGGCTCGATCCGCGCCGATTACTTCGGATCTAGTCTGACTAAATCTCTCGTGGAAAGCGGAGTCTCTGGACCACTGAGGTACGGCTGCAATCACAGTTAGGTGTTAACCCGTTTCATAAGGCTCCGTGCATACCCGTTCCTGTGTGATTGGAAGGTCCATTCGGAGCCTTGTGATGCACGAGTTCGACTCCTGTGGAATCTCTCGAAGCGAGCCCTGAAAGGCCGATAACGGATGCAAGCTGTCCTTCGACCCGCACTCCTCGCGGGTTCAGCGACTCCGGCGTCCGGCCAAAGCGCGCGAAGCCCTGCCGTCAAGCGTCTCGTGCCGCAGCACAGCCGGTGACATATCGCGATGGGCCGCACTCGTTGAACCTAAGACGCACCAGCGCGGTTGCGACTCGCAGAACGACCATGGGGATCGCTGTCTATGTCAAGGCTCGACGTCGAGACGCCACTTCGCCGGAACCGCAATGTCTCGCTGCGCTTCTATCGCATCGCGTTGGCCGTCTCGCTGCTCATCAACGTGCTGCTGGCTACAGGGATCTGGTACTACAGCAGCATCGAAGGCGTGCTCTCGATGGTCGAGATGGCGGTCGGTATCTTGAACTGAGGTGGCAGCGAATGTGGCGCTGACGGCGCCTGAGCGAGCGGTATCATCCTGGCCCGCTGAGTTGCCGGGCCGGAATGCCACATGTCATTTGACACGAGAGCCCCCGTGCCCTGTCCAGGGCCGGAGCGGGCAATGTCGTGAGCACGCGGGCCGGGCCACCGTGACGCCCAGTACATTGGTCTCGACCATCTCCACCACCCGCTCGATCAGGTCGACCCCGGTACCCTCATTTCAGCTTCGAGCTGCAACTCGACTTCCCGCGTATCCGTCCGGACCGCGAGGACATCGGTGCTCGTGGCGACAGCGCTCTGCAACGCGTCGGCCACAGCATTGGGAATGCGTTCAGCTTGCCCAATGCTGAAGTGGAGCTTGTCGCTCGGGACACCGGCCGCAGGGAACCGGAGAAGCGCCGGGCAATCGCCTCAGCACACGCCCAAAAGGCAAGGAGCCCGAAAGGGGCGAAGTCATTGGTCGGAGTGATAGGATTCGAACCTACGACCCCTAGTCCCCCAGACTAGTGCGCTAACCGGGCTGCGCTACACTCCGACGCCGCATTGCGGTAGCAGCCGTATAGGATTTTCGGCGCAGGGCCGCAAGCGGCAATCAACGGCGTCGGCGGAGACCTTTCGGCGAGGTCAGTGCTCGATGATCGATGCGCTGCATGCTTGCGCCTGGAGGGCATCCAGCTCGATCGTGCCCGGGATCAAGGAACTGACCGCATCCTCGGCGCGCTCCAGCAGCAAGGCGACATCCACGATGCGCAACCGCGCCGCTTCGTCGCGAATATATGCGATCAGACGTCGCAAGGCCCTGAGGTTCTCATCGTAATCTTCACGATTTTTCACGCCGATTCCCTCCCGTCGAGCCTCAGCCTCGTCGCCGTGCCGTCCGACATCGGTCGGTACTCCCCCGGGCGCCGCGGACCTGCTCGAGGGCGCCGCCGTGCATTCAACGCAGGTACCGCCGACAGCCTGGGTTGACGAGGCTTTGATCATGCCCGGATCGCGCGACACGGCAATAGCCTTCCCGTCACTCGGATCGAAAAAAGCTTGCAGGTTCCGGTCGGACGAAGCGCCCGGAGCCGCTCTTCTTTCAGCGGACGCCCCGGGACATGGTGAGGCTTGCGGTCGGTTTCACCTGAGCCAGGGCTCCGAGTTCCTCGGTCAACCCTGCACGGCCCGCGCGGCGGCGAGCAGGCGCTCGCACTCGGCCACATCGAACATCACGGCTTGCAGCCGCCCGACCAGGTCGGCAGCCGAAGCGGCCCGGGCGTTCCCCTCGGCGGGCCGCTCGATTTCGCGCGATGCCACACCGGACCGCAGAGCCGGCTTCGAGGTACCGGGATCGGGCGATGACAGAAGCCATTGTGGCAAGCGGCCCTGGTTACCGGGCCCGTTCCGGCCCTCCAGGTGGGGGCTATGCCGTACGTCGTCCTGCGTCACGCGTTCGTCCCCCTGATGATCTCCGGTCGCTCGTAATGACGGACCGTCACCGGGTGACGGACCGCCACCGGAAGCAAGAGCCGCCAGGGCGCGTGGCCCCTGCTCGCGCAACATGCGTTGCACGCCTTTGATGGTGTAGCCGTCGCCGTAGAGCAGCGCCTTGACGGCCCGCAGCAGTTCTACGTCCTCGCGGCGATAGAACCGGCGGCCTCCGGCGCGCTTGAGCGGCTTGACTTGCGGAAAACGCGTCTCCCAGAACCGCAAGACATGCTGCGGAAGCTTCAGGTCCTCCGCGACCTCGCTGATGGTGCGGTAGGCGTCCGCGCTCTTCTGCAAGGTGCTCCGCTCAGTCATTTTGCGGCAGGGGCGCGCCGTTGATGCGGCTCTTCAGGATACTCGACGGCTTGAAGACCATCACGCGCCGCGGCGTGATCGGTACTTCGATCCCCGTCTTGGGATTGCGACCGACCCGCTGCCCCTTGGAGCGTACCACGAAAGAGCCGAAGGACGACAGCTTCACCGTCTCGCCTCGGGCAATGGCCTGACAGATTTCCTGCAGCACCATTTCCACCAGTTGAGCCGATTCGGTGCGCGACAGCCCAAGCTGCTGATATACGGCTTCGGACAGGTTCGCCCGCGTGATGGTCTTGCCATCCGGCGTGTCGGGAACTTTCGTCATGAGCGCTCTCGACAACCTCTCAGGATGGGCTTTTCGCGCGACTCGCCAACGCTGCTCGGCATGCTGAGTCTGAATAGGCTCGCAGGAACCTGATTAGAGCACGTCCGACCCACGCGAAAGCACGCAGTCATCGCCATGACCTGATTTCCGCGAGAGCCTTGCGCCGCAGGAGCGGTCCGGAACGAGCGATGCGCGGCATCCCCGCCCCGAGGCGAAAGATGACCCCCGGCGCTCACCACCGCAGCAAGGCACTTCCCCAGGTGAATCCACCACCGACCGCCTCGAGCATGACGAGTTGGCCCCGACGGATCCGGCCATCCGCGCAGGCCTGATCGAGGGCCAGCGGGATGGAGGCCGCCGAGGTGTTGGCGTGGAGATGCACCGTCGTGACGACCTTCTCGGGCGGGATGCCGAGCTTCACGGCCGAAGCGTCGATGATGCGGCGATTCGCCTGGTGGGGCACGAACCAATCGAGGTCATGAGGCCCAACCCCCGCAGCCTCGAAGGCATCCTTGACCACGTCGGTCACCATGCCGACGGCGTGCCGGAACACCTCCCGCCCCTCCATCCTGACATGTCCGACGGTGCCGGTGGTGGACGGGCCACCGTCCACGTAGAGCTTGTCGCGGCCGCGGCCGTCGGATCGCAGGTGGGTCGTGATGATGCCGCCGTCGTACAACGGATCGCCGCCTTGCCGCGCTTCGAGCACGACGGCTCCGGCACCGTCGCCGAACAGCACGCAGGTCGTCCGGTCACTCCAGTCAAGCAGACGGGAAAATGTTTCGGCGCCGATCACCATGGCCCTGCGGTGGGATCCCGACCGGAGGAACTTGTCGGCGGTAGCGAGCGCGAAGACGAAGCCGGAGCACACGGCCTGCAGGTCGAACGCCACGCCGGTCGTCAGCCCGAGAGCGGCCTGCACCTGAGTGGCGGTCGCCGGGAACGTGTAGTCCGGGGTCGCGGTCGCCACGATCAGAAGATCGATGTCGCCGGCGACGCATTCCGCCGAAGCCAGGGCCGCGCGGGCCGCCGCCGTCGCCAACTGCGAGGTCGTCTCGCCATCGGCCGCGAAGAACCGTCGGGTGATCCCGGTCCGCTGAACGATCCACTCGTCGGTCGTATCGACGGTCCGCGCCAGCTCCGCATTGGTGACGCAGCGCTCCGGCAGATAGGCACCGGTCCCCAGCACCACGGATCGCCAGCCGTTTGTTACCACTACCAAGCCTCTTTCCCGTTGATCGGTATCCCGAGCGGACTCGATACGTCTGTCGGCCGTCGATCCTGAGCGGCCCGGGTCCAGCTTCGAAACATGAATGCGTTGCTGCTCAGTCCCGGTCGCGATCGCATGTCGAAGCCATTCCGCCAACGGGAGGCCGCCGGACATAGCACGGCTCAGCTATGCGCCGAATCCGGTTCCTCGGCAATTGCCGAGGGCGGTCCTCGTCACGGTGCCGGCACCGTGGCATCGCCCGTCGTCGGGCGGACCTCAGGGAAGGCGTCAGGCAGAACGACCGGGCCCGTCTGCGCGTCCTGGGACAGCGCCAACTGTTCGCGGATGCGGGCCAGGAGATCGTTGCTGACCATCTCGTGTCCGACCGTGATGGCTCTGGAATAACCGAGCGCATCCGTGCCGCCGTGGCTCTTGATCACCACCCCATCGAGCCCCAAAAATACGCCGCCGTTGACCCGCCTCGGGTCCATCTTCTCGCGCAAGGCCGCAAATGCGTCCCTGGCAAACCAGTAACCGAGCTTCGACATCCAGTCTCGGCTCATCACCTCCCGCAGATAGCGGCCAATCTGCACGGCCGTGCCTTCGGCGGTCTTCAGTGCGATGTTGCCGGTGAAGCCCTCGGTCACGACCACGTCGACGGTCCCTTTGCCGAGGTCGTCCCCCTCGACAAAGCCCTTGTAGTCCAGGGACGTCAGTCCGAGGTCCCTGAGCAGGCGGCCGGCCGCCCTCACCTCCTCGAGCCCTTTGACCTCCTCAACCCCGACATTGAGCAGCCCGACCGTCGGCCTTTCGATGCCGAGCACGATGCGCGCCATGGCGGCCCCCATGATGCTGAGGTCGACGAGGTGTTGGGCGTCGGCACCGATACTGGCGCCGACATCAAGCACGATCGACACCCCCTTCACGGTGGGCCACATGGCCGCGATGGCGGGCCGGTCCACATGCGCCATCGTGCGCAGGCAGATCTTGGACATCGCCATCAGGGCTCCGGTGTTGCCGGCCGACACGACCACATCGGCTCGCCCGGACTTGACGGCTTCGATCGCTAACCACATGGACGATGTCCGTCGACCGGACCCACGCAAGGCCTGGCTCGGCTTGTCATCCATGCGGATCGCCACCGTCGTGTGAACCACCTCGGTCACGCGGGCGAGGTCGGGCTCGCGGGCCAGCAAGGGTTCGAGGAGGGCCTCGTCGCCGCACATCAGAAACTCGCTCGCGGGCCACCGCCGCAACGCTAGGGCGGCTCCGGGGATCACGACGGAGGGCCCGTGATCGCCGCCCATGGCATCGATTGCGATCCGGACCAGCTTCGTCATCCCTCACCCTTGCGGCTGCACGCCCCCTTCGATGAATGCCTTGGCGCGTTGCCCGGCGTCAACTCGCGGCGGTAGGCCGTCGCAGTCGAGAGCCTCGCAACGGCCTCGGAGGCGACATAGCCCGTCACCATGACGCAACCGCGCGACGCCTGGTCAGGCAGCCGGTCCAACCATCAGGCGTCGCCCGCACTCTTGAGGTTCCGCAGCATCGCGAAGGGCGACGCCTTCGGTTCGTCCGGCACTGAAGCGGCAGGCTCGGCAAATGTCACGCCGGGCTTCCTCGGATAGGGATCGAGACCGAGCACCAGGATTTCTGCCATCAAGGCTCCGAGGTCGATCCGCCCCCGGCGGATCGGATCGGGCAGGTCGCCGTCGTCGCTTTCGTCGGGGATGGGGCGAGCGGCCCTGGCCGCTATCTGGGCTTCGATTTCAGCCTCGCTGGCGAACCGGAGGTCGACCGGTTCGTCGAGGTCGCTCTCGAATTCATCGAGCGACAACACGCAGATCTGACGGATTCTCGCGGTGACGCTGCCGGTCACGCGGGCGCCGTCCGGGACCTCGCGCGCCACGAGAAAGGCGGCAGCGAGGGCGTCGATGCCGGGCAAACCGCAGTCGATCGCGACGGCCTGGCGCTCGGCGGCCGACGCTACCACGCGAAACGTGGTGCCGCCCTCCGTCACCGAAGAAACGTCGAACCATCGGGACAGCGGGCCGGATGCAGCCTGATGCTGGCGGACCATGACGTTCTACACCGTTACGGACAGGGGATCGGGAAACGGCAAAGGCCCGGCAAGACAATCGGCAAGAGGTGCGGCGTCGAGCCGCTCGGCCGTCACCTCCACATATCGCGTCATGCGGGCGGCATGGGCGCGGGTGGCATCCAGGCGACCCGCGTAGACGTTGCGCGACACGGCTGCGGTGAGGCTGCCTTCTCCGCGCAAAGCAGCGTCGTAGGCGGCCGACCGGCCCAGAAAGGCTTCCGCCAGTTTCTTCATGCGTTTCGGCACGGTGACGTCGCCGACTCCCGCCTCCCGGAGGTCGGCTTCGAGATTCGCGAAGACACCATCGACGAGGTTCTGGGCCACCGCCGGACCTGGGGCCTCGGCCTTGTTCAACCGGCGCAGGACCAAGCCGGCGTGCAAGGCCAGAAGCTCGAAGCGGCCCTCGAAGGTGTCGGGCACCCCGTAATCCAGGTAGAAGGCCGGTCTGCGAACCACGGCGACGCTCTCCGCGCAGAGCCGAGCGATGAGGGCGCGGTTGGGTGAGGAGCGCCGACGGCGGAAGGACAGAAACATCGGATCGCACGCGGCAATCGCCGCCTTCTCCCGGGGGGGATAAACTTGCTTTTCGGTAGGGTGCCAGTTACGCACTGCGCCTGGCCGATGCAAGGGTCGAGCGCCCGAGCGGTGCATCGGCTTCAGGAGGTTCCGGATGCGAGGCAAGGGAATCATCCTGGCGAGCGGGCGCAGGCCGTTCCGTCTGGCCGGGATCGCCATACTGTCCCTCAGCCTCGGCGGGTGCCTGGGCTACGACGGCGAGGTCACGCGCGGCTACGTCGTGGACCAGCGTTCGCTCGAGCAGGTGAAACCGGGGTCGTCGGCCGAGCAGGTGCTCGTGGTTCTGGGCACGCCGTCCACGACGTCGACCATCGGCGGCACCGCCTGGTACTACATCAGCCAGACGGTGGACCGCACGTTTGCCTTCTCGGCGCCCAGCATCGTCGACCAGCGCGTGCTGGCGGTCTATTTCAACAAGGACAAGAAGGTCCAACGCGTCGCCAATTACGGCCTGCAGGACGGCAAAGTCTTCGATTTCGTCAGTCGAACCACACCGACGGGCGGCGCCGAGCAGGGCTTCGTCAAGAACCTGTTCCGGTCCCTCCTCCGGTTCACCTGACCGGACAAGCAGCGCGCCGGGCATCAAAATCCGGCCGCAGGTTCCTCCGGAGCCAGAGGCGCAAGTTCGGCCGGCGGCGTGCCACTCGTGTGGCGCACCGGGTCGAATAGACGGAACAGCAGGAGCCCGGTCATGAAGCCGCCGATATGGGCCTCCCAAGCGATCGGGCCGCCGCTTGCCCCCCACGTGATGGATCCGAGTCCGAACAGGATGTTGGTCGCGAACCAGGCGATCAGGAACGCCACGGCGCGACGATCGGCCGCCAACTCGCGCAGCCGCTGCGCCGGCTGAAGGAAGGCCTGCCGGCGTCCGTCTTCGGCAGCCCCGATGATCGAGGCGACCGGCACGTGGGGCTGGAACATGAAGCGGAGCGTCGCCCCCATACAGCCCGACACGGATGCCGAAGCTCCGATCACCGGCGCCAGGTCGAGCGGATGGGCGAGATAGTGCACCACGGCACCCGCGAAGGCCGTCACGATCAGCAATAGCAGAAACCTGACGAAGCCGAAGCGGCGTGCCACCGGCGTGCCGAAGGCGAGCAACCAGACCGCATTCAGGCCCAAATGAGCCCAATCCGCGTGGAGCAGCGCGTAGGTGACGGTCGTCCAAGGTTGCGCCGAGCCGTCGCCGAGGAAGAACCGTCCCGCCTGGGCCTGACGGTAACCCTCGGCGCCCTGCCCGGCCAGTGCGACCGTCGCGTCGATGACCCGGTTGGGTGCGAACGCAAATGTCAGCCGGCCTGGAACGAAGGCGAAGCTTCCAAACAGCCCGTCCTCGAGGCGTTCCGGGATGAACTGCCGGGCGAGATGGATCGTCACGAGGACGACGATGACCAGCAGGATGGAGGCCGGGACGTTGAAGACCGGCTGACGCCGCGGAACAAGCTCGGCTGAACCGTTGAGCAAGTCGTCACCTTGAAACGGGGTTACCCCGACAGTCGCCATGACGAAGGGCGGGCGGTCCGCGAGCCCGCCGCCTGAACCGGGCTTAGCCCGACAGGGGAGCAACCTGCCGGGCATCGACCGCATGCGGTAGCGCTTCGGTGCCGGAGCAGCGGCTCGATCGCGTCGGAAGCTGCATCGCCTCCAGGGCCGCGACCATCGCATCGCGCGCCCGTTCTGACAATCGAAACGATCCGCCAACCTTAACGCCGCTGGCACGGCAGGTGCTGCCCTCCCCCGGGGAAACCGGCGAGATCGGCCTTGTGGTGCCATAAGGCGACACCTCCCGTTCCGGTCCGAGCGTCGAGAAGTCAGAATGAAACATGCCGTGAGCCGGGACCTCTTTGCGTATTGGGACGCGTTGCGCGCCGGGAGAACGGCGCCCGAAAGGTGCGACGTGGACCCGGCCGCCATCCGGCACATCCTGGCCTATACGTTCGTGCTGGAGGTCGCCGGCTCCGGTCCCTCCCGCGACGTCATCATCCGCCTGTCGGGTACGCGCCTAAACGCTCTTTTCCGCTGTGAGCTGAAAGGCAGTCACCTTGACGACATCTGGGCCGCGCGCGACGTGACGATGGCGAGGACGATGATCGACTACGTCCTCGATGACCGCGTCGGCGTGGTGGCGGGCGCGAGGGGCGCGCCGCCCGGTGATGCGGCCATCGATCTCGAGCTCCTGATCTTGCCGCTACGCCACCACGGTCGGACGCATGTACGCCTGCTCGGATCGTTGGCCGCCATCTCGACGCCGAGTTGGATTGGGCTGCGCCCCATCACGGGCCTCGAACTCACCGGTTTTCGGACGTTGCTAGCGGCGGAGGCCGAAACGCGGCTGCCTCGCTTCGGACCGGACAGCCGAGCAGGCAGCCCTGTTGGGCCGGTCACGGGCGCGCCGGTCGCGGTCAAGCAGGTCGGAGGGTTCAGGGTCTATCAGGGCGGGCGCAGAACCGGCGGACCCATCGAGATCGGAGGATAAAACGGCTGGGCCAGCCCACGGCGCCGGTTTATTGCCCCTTAACCCATGCAGCGCCATGATGGCCGGAGTCAGAGGATTCTTACTTGGAAAGCGGGCCCCGTGGCTGCATCTCCAGCGACGTCAGCCGAAACGCACCCCGTCGAACGCCGCCGCCACCAGCGCGTGCGGATCGCGGTGCTGGGCCGGTACATGCTGGCCAACCGGCAGGAGTTTCCCTGTCAGACGGTTGACATGTCGCCCGGCGGCGTCGCGCTGATCGCGCCCGTGAGGGGCGCCATCCATGAAAGGATCATCTGCTACATCGATCAGATCGGAAGGATCGAAGGCGTCGTGGCCCGGCTTTTCGAAAACGGATTCGCGTTGTCGCTCAACGTTCCGCTCACGAAACGCGAGAAGCTGGCCGACCAGCTGACCTGGCTGGGCAACCGCCATGCGCTCGGCATGCCGGAAGACCGCCGGCATGAGCGCGTGAGCCCACGAAATCCCCGTTCGACCCTCACGATGCCTGGCGGGCGGGAGTTTCCGGTCAAATTGATCGACGTTTCGATCTCCGGCGCTGCTTTCCTGTCCGACGCCAAGCCCCCGGTCGGCACGCCGGTAATCCTGGGCACGACGGACGCCCACGTGGTGCGGGTCTTCAACGACGTCGTGGCGGTGGAGTTCGCTCGGCCCTTCTCGGCCGAGAGCGACCCGGGAACCCTCCCCCTTTGAGGCTAGGAGGGTCCAACGGGACCGGCGACGCAGCTCTCGACCCGCTATCGTAGCGCAGGCGAGGCTATGGGGCCAGGAATGCCAAGCCTGTCCGCCTGCGCCAGCCCGCCAGCCTCGTCAGGATGGCTCGGCGCGGCCTCAGACATCTTCGAGGTCGTAATCCAGGATCGCCATCTGCAAGGTGAAGGACTCACCCTTCGCGTTGTCGGCCGACACGACGCCGAGAAACTCGCCACCCAGGTTGAGCTCCACCGAATCCGTCTTCTTGACGCGTGGCACGACCTTGAACTTCTCGTTGTCGAACAGCAGCCGCAAGTAGGATTCGATTGTCTGCCGTTCCACCGGGATCTTCATCTCGAACGAGAATGATCGATCGCCGTCCTCGTCATCGACCATGATCGTGGCGATGCGTCTCTCGCCGAAGGCCACGTCGGCGCGATCGCCATCGCTCGGGTGCGGCAAGACCTTCAGCGACTTGTTGCCGAACGTGCGCTGCAGGTAGGCCTGCAGCTTTAGAATTTCGCTCTTGTCCAAGCTCTGCTCCGGATCATGATCGGGATGTACGGACTCCGCGCCTCGAATCCCGCGGCATTGGCCGGCGCGAGGACAAGCTGGCGGGTCCAGCATCGGCGGGATGGCGCACGCAACAGCTCGGCGCGGCCGCCCCGTCCAGCCTGAAATCTACGCTATCGCGGGCCGCTGGTCGAGCACGCCGCCGTCGATCATCTTCTGGGCGATGATCTGGTCCATGGTCCGGGCCGGCTCGGCGCATCCGGCTTCGCCGACGATCCGCCCCGGAACGCCCGCGACGGTTTTCTTGGGCGGCACCGGCGCCAGCACGACCGACCCAGCCGCGATGCGCGAGCACTGGCCGATCTCGATGTTGCCCAGCACCTTGGCGCCCGCGCCGATCAGGACGCCGCGCCGGATCTTCGGATGGCGGTCGCCCGTCACCTTGCCGGTGCCCCCCAAGGTGACGTCCTGAAGCAGCGACACGTCGTCCTCGATCACGGCCGTCATCCCGACCACGAGGCCGGTGGCATGATCGAGGAAGATGCCCTTGCCGATGCGCGCGTTGGGGTGGATATCGGTCTGGAAAACGCCCGAGGATCGGCTTTGCAGATAAAGAGCGAGGTCCCTCCGGCCCGTGTTCCACAGCGCATGGGCGAAGCGGTGTGTCTGAAGGGCGTGAAACCCCTTGAAGTGCAGGAGCGGCTCGACCAGGCGGGTGCAGGCGGGGTCGCGGTCGAAGACGGCCAGCAGGTCGTCCCGGAATGCTTCCGCGATGCTTGGATCGTTGCGGGCCACCTCCATGAAGGCCTGGCTCAACAGCAGGCCCGGCACGTCACCATGATCGAGGCGTGCCGCAATCCGATAGATGACTGCAGCCTCGAGGCTGTCATGGTTTAGAACGGTCGTCAGCATCAGCTTCGAGAGGATCGGCTCGCGACGGAGAATTTCGTCCGCCTCGGTCCGCATGCGGCCGAACAGCGGGTCGACATCGGCGATGCCGATGACCTTGGCGCTCTGACTCTGCCCCATCATGCTCGTCTCCAGACACGGGCGAACGCGCGGGACCGATCCCGCGGACCCAACACATACGGGCTCGCAACGCATGTACAAGCCCCGACCCGGCGAAACCGAAGTCCGTGACGCTGTCACGAAGGCGCCGCCGCACCGCTTGCACCCGCTTCAGGGCCGTTCGGCGAGGAATTCCAGCACGCCCGACCTGAAGGCCTTGTCGCCGACCGCAGGATTATGGTCGCGCCCCGGAATGTCGAGGACGCGGCCGCGCGGCAGCAGGCCGGCCAAGCGCCGCGGATCCCCTGCGACAGTGTCCAGGGTCCCGACCGCGACGAGGCAAGGCGCCGCAATCCGGCCGACCTCTTCGGCCGAGAGGGTCTGGCGCGAACCACGAATGCAGGCCGCCAAAGCCGCGAGGTCGTTGCCGCCGGCCTCGGCGAAGCGCCTGAACATGCGCTGCATCGGATCCGTGAGGCCGTCGAGCGAGGGAGCCTCCATGGCATCCGCGATGCCGGTCGGCAGGCCGACCCCCTCGACGAGGTGAACGCCGAGGCCGCCCAGCACCACCGCGCGGACGCGATCGGGTGCCGCCAGCGCGAGATAGGCCGCCACCCGAGCCCCCATGGAATAGCCGATCACGTCGACCCGCCCGATACCGAGGTGGTCGAGCAGGCGTAGCGCGTCCTCGGCCATGAACGGCGTCTCGTAAAGCGCAGGATCGTGCGGCTTGTCGCTGTCCCCGTGCCCGCGGTGGTCGAAGGCGACAGCCCGGCGGCCGTCGCCCGTGAGGGTCCGGAACCAGCCCGTGTCGATCCAGTTCACCCGCGCCGAGGAGGCAAAGCCGTGGATCAGCAGGGCAGGTTCGCCGCGGTCGGCGCGGGTCGGAACCTCGTCCCGATAGCTGATCCGCAATCCGTCCGACGTGAAGTCCATGCCGCTCTCCCGCCGTGTGCGGCGACCCTGAGTTCCCGCTCATGAAGGCGTCCCGGCCGGTGCGGCTGCGCCCGTGGGCCGGTGTCGCTGACGCGGCGGCCGGCCGGCCGGCACCCTACCCTTTGCCGGGCGATCCCATTATGGTGCGCCGCGACGAACCTCCCGTTCGAGGACCGCATGGCCAGCCATCACGAGACCCCACATTTCCACAACCAGCCCGGAGTGCCGACGATCCGGATCGGCGTCAAGGAATTCATGTGCACGGGGGCACTGCCGCCACTCGACCACCCGCACACCTTCATCGACATGGGCGACAGCGACGACGCGATCTGCCCGTATTGCTCGACCCACTACGTCCACGCGGCAAGCCTCGGGTCTCATGCCGATCCTGCCGCCTGCGAATATACCCCCAACACGGCACCCTGACGCGCCGGATCGGGACAAGCCCCGCCCATGCCCCACATTGCCGTCGCGGGTGCCGGCATCGGGGGCCTGACGGCTGCCCTATCGCTGTCGCAAATCGGCGCGACCGTCACGGTCTATGAACAGGCCGAAGCTTTGGGGGAGGTCGGGGCCGGGGTCCAGCTCTCGCCGAATGCGACGGCCGTCCTGGCCCGCCTCGATCTCCTCGACGCTCTTCGGCAATGCGCCGTCGAGCCGAACGAGACACTGCTTCGCCGCGGCCGCGATGGCGCAACGCTGGCCCGCATCCCGCTCGGTGCCGTCGCGGCGCGACGCTACGGATCACCATCCCTGGTCGTGTTGCGGGCCGACCTTCAGGCTCGTCTGATGGCCCGCGTGGACCGCGACCCGGCCATTAGCTTGCGCCTGGACCAGGGTCTCTCCTCATACCGGCACATCGAGGGGGGCGTCGGCCTGGTCTTCGACGACGCGCGGCATCCGGTCGCCACGGCCGATGGCCTCGTGGGAGCCGACGGTATCCGGTCGACGGTTCGCCAGCGCATGATCGGCCCAGGTCCGGACGACATCAGACCGTCGGGTCGCTCGGCTTGGCGCAGCCTCGTGGCCCGCGATGCCGCCGATCCCGATGCGCTGGTGCCGCGCTCCAATCTGTGGCTGGGAGCCGGGGCCCATTTGGTCCACTACCCGGTCGGAGGCGGCAAGCTGGTCAACGTCGTGGCCGTCATCGACGAGAGCGTCGCGGCCGGGCGCGACGCCTTCTGGTCGATGCCGGCCGACGCCGCCGTGCTCGAACGCCGCTTCGCGACATGGGCCGAGGCGGCCCGGCGCCTCATCGCGGCCGCCCCGGGCTGGCGCAAGTGGCCGCTGTTCGATCGACCGCCGCTCCAGCGGTGGTCGGACGGCGCCGTGACGCTGCTCGGCGATGCAGCCCATCCCATGCTGCCATTCCTGGCCCAAGGCGCCGCACAGGCCATCGAGGATGCCGCCGTGCTGGCCGATTGCGTAGCGGCGGCGCCCCGGGCCCTATCCGCGGCATTCCACGCTTACGAGGTTCTGCGCCGACCTCGGACAGCTCGCGTTCAGGTCGAATCGCGCAGACAGGCTGCCGTCTACCATCTCGGTGCTCCGGCTTCCCTCCTGCGCGACATGTTGCTGCGTTCGCTCGGACCCGACCGTCTTGCGGCACGCTACGACTGGATCTACGCCGGTCCGGCCCCGACATCCCGGGCGTAGTCGCATCTCTTTTTACGCCTTCTCCTCGCGATCGCGAGCCACATGGGCGCGGCGCGGGCACGCCAACCACCCGGACCCGATGCCGACCGATCCTGAGAAACCCGACTTACGCTCGGCCCATGTCATCGTGGTGGCCAACGAAAAAGGAGGCACCGGCAAGTCGACCGTGTCGATCCACGTCGTGATCGGATTGCTCAAGGCCGGCTATCGCGTCGCCTCGATCGACCTCGACACCCGCCAGCGCACGCTGACGCGGTTCCTGGAAAACCGCCAGTCCTGGGCCGCCCAGGCCGGCACGACGCTTGAGATGCCGTTCCATCACGCCCTCGACCGGGGGGCATCGCTCGATGTCGCGGACAACGAGACGCGCGAGTTCGGCGAGTTTGCTGGTGCCATCGAGGCGATCGAGCATGACTACGAATTCGTGGTCATCGATACGCCGGCCTCCGACAGCTACCTGATGAGGCTCGCGCATTCACTTGCCGACACACTGGTGTCGCCCATCAACGACAGCTTCATCGACGTCGACGTCTTCTCGCGCGTCCACCACGACCGCGCCAAGCGCGGCGCCGTTGCTCATTACGCCGACCTCGTGCTCGAAGCGCGCAAACGGCGCCGGCAGGTCGATGCCGGGATGATCGACTGGATCCTGCTGCGCAACAGGATCGCGTCGATCCAGTCCAACAACGCACGGCAGATCGCGTCGAGCATCGGCCGTCTGGCCGCGGAACTCCAGTTCCGCACCGCGGAGGGGCTGCACGACCGCGTGATCTTCCGCGAATTATTCCCGATCGGCCTGACGGCGCTCGATCCCATCGAGGACAGCGCCAAAGGGGGCGTCCTCACCAACTCCCAGCTTGCGGCCCGGCAGGAGATCCAGGAGTTGATCGAGACCTTGAGGCTGCCGTTCAGGAGCGGTGGGCTGTCCCACATCCTGGCCCGCCACGAGTGGTTCGACCGCGTGGCGCGCTTCTACCGGGACCGGGAGCCGAGCGGCAGCTAGGCAGCAAGGGCGGCCGCGGTGGTCCGAGTAGAACGTGAGCTTGGCGGAGTGGCGCCTCGCCTGCACTTCATATCAGGGTCATAAACACTCTGTAGGAACAATCGCGTCCATCGCGTGACTCTCGTGTCCGAACTGCGTACCGAGACCTCCAGATCAGGATTTTCCGTGCCCTATAATCTCGGACGACTGACCACTGCTTTCGGTATATCGATACTTCTGTCTTATGCCGGCACCGCACTGGCCGAGTCTGGGTCGAGCAATGAATTCGGCTCCGACGCACTCAGCAGCCGGAGCGGGGCGTTGCTGCCGACCGGTCAGCGAATCACACCTTTGGCTGCGCCGAACTCCATCTACCAGCGGCTGATGCCGCGCTTGCCCGACATGCCGCAACTACCGGCAGGCTATGCCGTGTCGGAAGCGCTCAGCCCTGACGGCAATACGTTGCTGGTTCTCACCACCGGATACAATTCCGTGGTCGACGCAGCCGGCAAGCCGCTCCCGAACGACTCGACCCAGTTCATCTTCGTTTTCGACGTCAGCCACGGCACCGCCGTGCAGCGACAGGTGCTGCAGGTCTCGAACAGCTTCGTCGGTATCGCTTTCGCGCCCGACGGCAACACCTTCTACGTGCCGGGGGCCGGCGAGGACAACGTCCATGTCTTCGCCTCGCAGGGCGGCACTTGGGCCGAGTCGGGCGTTCCGATCAAGCTGGGCCATACGGCCGGCAATGGCCTCGCTCAGAAGCCTTTGGCGTCCGGGATGGCCGTCACGGCCGACGGCAGGCGCGCGGTCGTGGTCAACCGCTACAACGACTCGGTATCCGTGCTTGATCTCGTTCACCGGAGCGTGATCGCCGAGCAGGATCTGCGTCCTGGCAAGAGCGGCGGCCCGAGCGGTGTACCCGGAGGCGAATATCCGAACTCCGTCGCCATCGTCGGAAACCGCTTCGCTTACGTGAGCAGTGAACGCGATCGCGAAATCGTCGTGGTCGATATCGGCAGCACGGCGCCGGCCGTCGTCGCGCGGATCCCCGTGCAGGGCAACCCCAACAAGATGGTGCTCAACAAGCGCCAGAATGTTCTCTATGTCGCGAGCGACAATGCCGACCTCGTCACCGTCATCGACACCGCGAGCAACGCCGTCCGCACGACGGTGTCGACCGTCGCGCCGACCGGCCTTCTCGCACCCGAAAAGGCGAAATACAAAGGCGCCTCACCCGATGGCCTCGATCTCTCGCCCGACGACAGGACTCTTTACGTCACCAACCGCGGCACCAACTCGCTGGCCGTCATCTCGCTCGGCGGTGCCTCGCCGCACGTCGTGGGGCTGATCCCGACCGGCTGGTATCCTTCCGATGTCCGCGCTTCGACCGATGGCCGAACACTCTACATCAGCAACGCCAAGACGATCCCGGGCCCGAACCCCGGAAATTGTCTCGGTTACCAGACGGTCCCCTGCCCCGTACCCAATTCACCCGTCACGTTCGCGCCGAACCAATATGTGTTGAACCTCACCGGTTCGGCGGTGCTGAGCCTGTCAGTGCCGCACGAAGACGCCCTGGATCGCCTCACGCAGGTGGTGGCGGCCAACAACGGTTTCGACAGCGCGTCGAGCCAGGACCTCACGATGGCGGTGCTGCACCAGAACATCACGCATGTGATCTATATCATCAAGGAGAACCGCACGTACGATCAGGTCCTGGGTGATCTCAGGAAGGCCAACGGCGACCCGACACTGACCGAATTCCCGCGGTCCACGACGCCGAACCTCCATGCCCTGGCCAACGACTTCGTGGCCTTGGACAATTTCTTCGATCCTGGCGACGTCAGCGGCAACGGCTGGCCGTGGAGCACGTCGGCGCGCGAATCCGACGCGGGTGCGAAGATGCTCCCGCCTAATTATGCCGGCAACGGTGCCGGGGGCTCCTACGATTGGGAGGGCACCAACCGCAACGTCAATGTCGGCCTTACAGGGGCTGCGCGGAGGGCCGCCAACCCTCTGTCCGCGGGTTTGGACGCCGACACGCTGCCCGGCACCGCCAATGTCGCGGCACCGGATGGTCCGGACGACCAGTTCCAGCGCGGTTACATCTGGAACGCGGCACTGCGCGCGGGCCTCAGCGTGCGCAACTACGGCTACTTCATCGACCTCGGGCGCTACAACCTGGCCAGCACCCCCTCCGCGTCGCTGCAAATCCCACGCGACCGCCAGCCTTACCCCGACAGCGTGCAGTCCTATGCGACGAACCCGCAACTCGTGCCGTTGACCGACCCTTATTTCCGCGGCTTCGACGACGCCTATCCAGACTTCTATCGGGAGCAGGAGTGGGAACGTGAGTTCAACGGCTATGTGGCCAATGGCCAGCTACCGAACTTGAGCCTGGTACGGTTCATGAACGACCATACCGGGAACTACAAGGCAGCCATCGACGGGGTCGACAAGCCCGACGTCCAGGTAGCCGACAACGACTACGCCGTGGGCCGGCTCGTCGAGGCCGTCGCAAAGAGCCCTTATGCCAATAGTACCCTCATCTTCGTGGTCGAGGATGACGCTCAGGACGGCCCGGATCACGTCGACGCCCATCGGAGCACGGCCTTCGTGGCGGGTCCCTACGTCAAGAAGAATGCCGTCGTGAGCACCCATTACACAACCGTCAACCTCCTGCGCACGATCTCAGACGTGTTGGGGATGGATCACCTCAGCATCTACGACGCCAACCAGCGACCGATGACCGACGTCTTCGACCTGTCGCAGACAAGCTGGCGTTACAGGGCTTCGGCCTCCGGCCTGCTCCGGGGCACCGCATTGCCGCTGCCGCGCGGGCTGACGTTCGCGGACGGCAAGACAAGCCCGCACGATGCCAAATACTGGATGGCACGGACGTTCGGGTTCGACTTCTCGAAGGAGGACAAAGTCGATGCGCTGACCTACAACAAAGTGCTTTGGCAGGGCCTGATGGGAGGACGAGCCTATCCGGTCAACGGAGGCCGGCCCGCCGGTGCAGTGGCTGAACCATCGCCGCGCACGCGTCCTCACGACGACGACGGCGATGGCGATTGATCCGTTACGGATCGCGAGACGCCGAGCCGGGTCCATCGCGCACCCAAAGAAGAACTGATGGCGGCGTTCGCTACGCAAGGCTGCTGAGGAAAGACGGGGAAGCCGCACGCGCGGCAGCGGGCTCCCGGGCTCGGACCTGAAGCCGAGTGGCCGCGTTCACGTGGACGATCTGCCGAGTTCGGTGCCGGTCACCCGTTCGACTCGGTCCCAGAGCTACGCACCATGAAGTTGTTCGATTGCCAAGTTTGTGGTCAGACGCTGTATTTCGAGAACACACAGTGCGAAAAATGTGGACACAGGCTCGGCTACGTGCCGGAGGATCAGGACCTTTATGCCGTGGTTCGGGTCGGCGACACCGCCGACCACACCTGGACCATTGCGGGGGATGCGACGCGAACATTCCGGTTCTGCGCCAACGCCCAGTATGATGTCTGCAACTGGCTGATCCCGTCCGACCAGGACGGGTTCTTCTGCACGGCCTGTCGGCACAACCACACCGTCCCGAACCTCGCCAAGCCGGGCAATGCCGAACTCTGGCGTCTGATCGAGATCGCCAAACACCGATTGTTCTACACGCTGATCGAACTCGACCTGCCCAGGGTGCCACGCAGCGAGGACGCGCGACAGGGACTCGTCTTCGAATTCCTCGAGGATCCGGCCGACGGTCAAAAAGTGATGACGGGCCACGACGACGGGCGAATCACCATCGCGCTCGTGGAAGCCGATGACGCCGAGCGCGAGAAGCGGCGCAAAAGCATGCACGAACCCTACCGGACCCTACTCGGGCACTTCCGCCACGAAATCGGCCATTACTACTGGGACCGACTCGTGCGGGATGCACCGGCACTCGGCCCCTGCCGTGCCATCTTCGGCGACGACCGGGAAGACTACACCGCGGCCCTGCAGAAACACTACCGGGACGGTGCTCCCCCGCATTGGCGCGATCGCTACGTGAGCGCCTATGCGACCACCCATCCGTGGGAGGACTTCGCCGAGACGTTCGCCCACTACTTGCACATTCTCGACACGCTGGAGACCGCGGAGTCCTTCGGTGTCGCGACGCATCCGCGGGGCATCGCGGAAGCCGATCAACTGTCGACGGAAGTGGACTTCGCACCCGACAAGGCCGCCAGCATCGCGCCGCTTGTCAAGGCCTGGCTGCCGCTGACTTTCGCGCTGAACAGCTTGAACCGCTCGATGGGCATGGGCGACCTCTACCCCTTCGTACTCACCGCGACCATCATCGAGAAGCTCGGCTTCATGCACGACCTCGTCCACGGCTCCGTCGGCGCCGCAAGGCCCCACCAGCCCGAGATGGAGCCTTACGCGCCGGTGCCCGAGAATGTCCCGCCTCCGACCGATTCCGAGTTCGTCCGAACCAACCCGGAGCGGTGAAGACGTCGCTCGCGCGTGGCCGCCGAGGGGCATGGCGCTTGCTAAGCGGCAAAAACAATGCTGCGTCGCGCCGCGGCCGTGCCGCCGCGACGCTCGGAGGGGTGAGATGCACGCCATCATGGTGCCGGTGACGAGCCGGGATCCCGCCAAGGACCAGCCGCTCATCGACGATATCCGGCTCCTCGGCTCCATGCTGGGCGACATCGTGCGCGAGCACGAGGGGCTGGGTTGCTTCGCGCTGGTCGAGAGCGTGCGGCGCCTCAGCGTCAGCTACCAACGCGATGCCGATGTCGAGGCCGGCCAAGCCCTCGAGCAGTTGCTCAAAGGGCTCACCCCGTCGCAGGCCGTCTCGGTCACGCGAGCCTTCTCGTATTTCTCGCATCTCGCCAACATCGCCGAGGATCGTCATCGGATGCGCCGCCGCGCCCTCCACGCCCAGGAGCCCGGCCCGGTCGTTCCCCAGGACGGCACCCTGGCCAAGACGTTCGAGCGCCTCGCCGAAGCCGGCATCGGCAAGCCGCGCGTGGTCGAGATGCTGCGGCACGCCCTGGTGTCCCCGGTCCTGACCGCCCATCCGACCGAGGTGCAGCGCAAGAGCCTGCTCGACGCGGAGCTCGCGATCGCGGAACTCCTGGCGCAGCGCGACGGCCTTTACGGGGAGCGCGAGCGGGCGCGCAACCACGCCATGCTGCGCACCCGCGTCACTCAGCTCTGGCAGACGAGGCTGCTGCGCTATCGCAAGCTGACCGTGCGGGACGAAATCGAGAACGCGATCAGCTACTACCGCACGACCTTCCTGCGCGAGATCCCCCGGCTCTACGCCGAGCTGGAGCACTACCTGGGCGAGGCTTCGCCGACGTTTTTCCGGATGGGCAACTGGATCGGCGGCGACCGCGACGGCAACCCCAACGTGGATGCCGACACGCTCGACGTCGCGATGCGGCGCCAGTGCGAGACGGCGCTCGACTACTACCTCGGCGAGCTCCACCACCTCGGCGCCGAACTGTCGGTATCCGAGACGCTGGTCGGCTGTTCGCCCGAACTCTCCGCACTGGCCGAGTCCTCCAAAGACGACAGCCCGCATCGGCAGGACGAGCCCTACCGACGCGCTATCCTGGCGGTCGCGTCCCGCATCGCGGCAACCCGGACGGCGCTCACGGGCGAGGCTGGCGCACACCCGCCCCGCGTCAAGCTGCAGGCCTACGCGACGGCCGGGGAGCTGTCGGCCGACCTCGGCACCATGACGGCGTCTCTGCGCCGCCACCACGGCGGCGACCTCGTCGACCTCCGGCTCGGCCCGCTGATGCGGGCCATCGATGTGTTCGGGTTCCACCTCGCCACGTTGGACCTTCGCCAAAGCTCAGACCGCCATGAGGAGACCCTGGCCGAACTCATGGCCAAGGCGGGCGTGGAGCCGGACTACGCGTCGCTCGACGAGAACGCCAAGCGGGCGTTGCTGCTGCGGCTGCTCGGCGAAGCGCGTCCCCTGCGCCTGCCGTTCGAGGCCTATTCGGATCGGGCCACGAGCGAGTTCGGCGTGTTCGAGGCGGCCCGGCGGCTACGCGCCGCCTTCGGGCACGAGGCCATCCGCCATTACATCATCAGCCACACCGAGACCGTGAGCGATCTCCTCGAAGTGCTTCTGCTGCAGAAGGAGTTCGGGATGATGCACGGCGGCTTCGGCCAGCCCGGCGCCACGGCCGAGCTCATCGTGTCGCCGCTGTTCGAGACCATCGCGGACCTGCGCAATGCCGAACCCATCATGCGCGCGTTCTATGCCCTGCCCGGCGTCGAAGCCCTGATCGTGGCGTCCGGCGCCGAGCAGGACATCATGCTGGGCTACTCCGACAGCAACAAGGACGGAGGCTTCTTCACCTCGAACTGGGAACTTTACCGCTCCTCGACGCAGCTCGTGAAGCTGTTCGACGAGCGGCCCGCGGTCACGCTGCGGCTGTTCCACGGGCGCGGCGGCACTGTCGGGCGCGGCGGCGGCCCGAGCTACCAGGCGATCCTGGCGCAGCCGCCCGGCACCGTGAAAGGCCAGATCCGCCTGACCGAGCAGGGCGAGATCATCTCGAGCAAATATGCCAACCCGGACATCGGCCGCCGCAATCTCGAGTTGCTGGCGGCGGCGAGCTTGGAAGCGACCTTGCTGACCTCGGCCGATACGGCGCCCGACGCTTTTCTGGAGACGGCTGCGGCGCTTTCGAAGTGGAGCATGGAGGCCTACCGGGCAGTGGTCTACGAGATGCCCGGCTTCACTGAATACTTCTTCGCCGCGACGCCCATCGCCGAGATCGCCGACCTCAACATCGGCTCGCGGCCGGCGTCGCGGAAAGCCAATCGCGTGATCGAGGACCTGCGCGCCATCCCCTGGAGCTTCTCCTGGGGTCAGGCGCGGGTCAGCCTGCCGGGCTGGTTCGGCTTCGGCTCGGCCGTGCGCGATCTCCTGGTCGAGTCGGGGGAGGAGCCCGGCATGGCGTTGTTGCGCCGCATGAACGCCGAATGGCCCTTCTTCCGCACCGTTCTGTCGAACCTCGACATGGTACTGGCCAAGGCCGACTTGACTGTCGCCCGGCGCTACGCCGAGCTCGTCCCGGACCGGGACCTCGCCACGGAGGTCTTCGCCGCGATCGAGGCCGAGTGGACGATGACCGTGGAGGCGCTGAACGCCATCACGGAGACGACCGAGCGCCTCAGCGACAACCCCTCGCTGGCCCGCTCGATCGCGCACCGCTTTCCCTATATCACGCCGCTCAACCACCTACAGGTCGACCTGATCCGCCGCTTCCGCGCCGGCGAGACGGAGGACAAGGTGCAGCGCGGCATCCTGATCTCGATCAACGGGATCGCTGCGGGGTTGCGGAATACCGGGTGATTGTTCCCTCTCCCGCTTCGCGGGAAGAGGCGCCGCTGCGTTTCCCTACGCGGATCGATGAAGGACGACCGAGTATAATCCGGGCCGTGCCGAAAATCTGAAATGTCTCCGGACAGATATGGCCGATACTTACGGACAACCGGGTACTATCGCTAACGCACGAATTTGAGAGCCGCGAAGATAAACCCGCCCAATGCGGCTTGGGTGACGATCAGCCATCGCAAGATGTCGACCTTGGATCCGGCAACGGCGGTCTCGATCTTGGCTTCCAGCCGAACCTCGACGTCCCGCAGCTCGCGGCGAAGGTCCGCTACATCCGACTTCGTCGCCACACTGTCCCCGAGCGCGGCTTCGAGGGCGGCCGCGTGCGCACGGGCCTGCTGTTCGTCTATCCCTCCGCTCGTGAGGCGATCGATGTAGGCCAACCGGTCGAAGGTGAGGGCGGCGGAACTCATCGCGCGATCATAGGAGACGGGTTAAACTCAATCAATCCGATCCCCCTTTGCTTCGGCACCAGCCGCCCGGCCAGTGCCATACTGTCATTACATCGTCGGAATTGAGAATTCGGCGCCCTCCTTCACCCCGGATGGCCAGCGGGCCGTCACGGTCTTGGTCTTCGTGTAGAAGCGCACCGAATCGGGGCCGTGCTGGTTGAGGTCGCCAAACACCGAGCGCTTCCAGCCGCCGAAGGAATAATAGGCGAGCGGGGTCGGGATCGGCACGTTGACCCCCACCATGCCGACCTGGACCTTGGACACGAAGTCCCGCGCGGCATCACCGTCCCGCGTGAAGATGGCAGTGCCGTTGCCATATTCGTGGTCGTTGCAGAGGCCGAGCGCCTCGTCGTAGGTCTTGGCCCGCACCACCGACAGCACCGGGCCGAAGATCTCCTCCTTGTAGATCCGCATGTCTTTCGTGACGTTGTCGAAGAGGCAGGAGCCGAGATAGAAGCCCTGCTCGTAGCCCTGCATCTTGAAGTCGCGGCCGTCCACCACGAGGTCGGCGCCTTCCGCCATGCCGACCTCGATGTAGTTTCGGACCTTCTTGACCGCGTCCGCCGTGACCAGCGGGCCGTAGTCGGCGGTGGCGTCGGTCGAGGGGCCGATCTTCAGCGATTCGACGCGCGGCACCAGCTTTTCCATCAACCGGTCCGCCGTTCCCTTGCCGACTGGCACCGCCACCGAGATCGCCATGCAGCGCTCGCCCGCCGAGCCATAGCCGGCACCGATCAGCGCATCCACGGTCTGGTCCATGTCGGCGTCCGGCATGATCACCATATGGTTCTTGGCGCCGCCGAATGCGTGCACGCGCTTCCCGGTGGCGGCACCCCGGGCATAGATATATTCGGCGACGGGGGTCGAACCGACGAAGCCGATGGCCTTCACGTCCGGATCGTCGAGCAAGGCATCGACCGCGACCTTGTCGCCGTTGACCACGTTCAGCACGCCGGCCGGCAAACCCGCCTCGATCATCAGTTCGGCAAGGCGCATCGGCACGCCGGGGTCGCGCTCGGAGGGCTTCAGGATGAAGCTGTTGCCGCACGCGATCGCGGGCGCGAACTTCCACATCGGGATCATGGCCGGGAAGTTGAACGGCGTGATGCCGGCGGTGACGCCGAGCGGCTGACGCATCGAATAGGCGTCGATGCCGGGGCCGGCGCCGTCCGTGAACTCGCCCTTGAGGAGATGCGGGATTCCGCAGGCGAACTCCACGACTTCGAAGCCGCGCTGGATGTCACCCATCGCGTCCGCGACCGTCTTGCCGTGCTCGCGCGCCAGGAGATCGGCCATCTCCTTCTGGTTCTTCAGTACGAGGTCGAGGAACTTCATCATGACCCGGGCACGGCGTTGCGGGTTGACGGCAGCCCAGCCGAGTTGCGCCCCGCGCGCGTTGAGGACGGCCTTGCGGACTTCGTCGGCCGATGCGAGCGCAACCCTGCCCGCGACCTCACCCGTCATGGGCCAGAACACGTCGGCCGTGCGGCCCGAGGTGCCCGCTACATGCTCCCCGCCGATGAAATGACCATAGTCCTGCATGGTGTCGCTCCCTCGTATCATCTTCGCTGGCGCCACTATGCCCTGATCATGCCGCACGGCAATCACCGGAAGACCGGGACCGCAGCGCATCCACGGTGAGAGCAGAGCGCGTGAAGCGGAGGCGTGCTGGTCTTTCCGACGGTGGCACGGGCCGGCCGATCCTGCGCGGGGCGCCTAAGCCCCGACCGCGACCGGCGGAGGCCGGCCGCTTCCGACCCGCAACCTCGCCGGCGTCCTGCAGGTGCTTCGCGTCGGGCGTGCCGGCCGACGCGGTCGAGAGCCGACCGCGTCCTTCACGCGCCGATCCTGAAGGCGGTGTTCAGACGTCCTGGCTGTAACCACCGGGGTCGCCACCCCCCATGTCGCCACCATCGTTGCCATAGTTGCCGGCCTGATAGCCGCCGCCCTGGTTTCCCACGTCCTGCTGGTTCCCCATGCCCTGCTGATCGCCCTGGGCGCCATCGTAATAGTTATTGATGACGGTCTCGCCGCCCGGGTTGCCGAAGGCGCCGCCCTGGCCACCGCCGAATCCCGACGCCATCCCGTAGGGATCATGGCCGCCCGAGAACAGGTTCCGGATACCGTCGGCCATCAGCACGCCGCCCGCGACACCCGCAGCGGCACCGAGCGCGCCCTTCATGAAGCCACCCCCGCCCCCGGCACCACCGCCGAACAGGCCACCACCCTGAGGAGCGCCCTGATTGCCCCAGGGTCCGCCCGGCTGCTGCTGAGCATAACCCTGCTGCTGGCCGTAGCCCGGCTGCTGGCCGTAACCCGGTTGCGGGCCGCGGTACGGGGCAGGCTCTTGGGTCGGCGCGTGACCACCCGCGGCCGGAACCGACCCACCGCCGAACATGCGGCCGAGGCCGCCGAGGAAGCTCGTGTCCTGCTGGGGCTGCGCGCCCCCCGATTGAGCCCTGCGCACCTCCTCCTCGAGATGCTGCAAACGCTCGTTGGCGGCACGCAGAGCCTGGTCCTGCACCAGGACGGTCTGGGCCAGGAGGTAGGGCGCATAGGGCTGCGACCGGACCTGATCGCCGATGAGCTGCTCGGCCTCGCGGTCACGCTGCTGGTCCGCGGCCGGCTTCATGCGGTCGAACAGGCCCGTGATGAGTTGGCGTTCGTCGGGGGTCATGCTGGATCTCCTCAAATTCACGGATCAGGGCTCGACGTCCCTCATATGGGACAACTCGCGCCTGGACCAAGGAGGTCCGATCCGCTCGGCGAAGAGGCACAGCGCGTCTCGAATGGCGGCGATGTGGTCCGGCTCCGCGAGCCTATGCGCGACGGCTTCTGGCGTCAGCCCGAGCAGCGGCAAGGTGAACTCGAAAACGACCTGGGCCGACATGGTGCGCAATACTTCGGTCAGCGCGGAGCGCCCGTGCGACGACCGTGGCGAAGCGTGGAACAGCGCGACCGGCTTGCCCGGGATCTCGGCGCCCGAGACCAGCCAGTCGAGGGCGTTCTTCAGCCCGCCCGGGATCCCGTGGGCATATTCCGGACAGGCGATCACGAGTCCGTCTGCGTCCAGCACACGTCGGCGCACGTCGAGCACCGGTGCAACCGGCTCCCGCTCTTCGAGGTCCGGATTGAAGATCGGCAGCCGATCGAGCCCGTCGTAAATCGACATTGAGATCGACGGCGGTGCGATCTTCGCCGCAGCGCGGAGAAGCGCGGTGTTGGTCGAGGCGCCGCGGAGGCTGCCGGAGACGGCGAGGAGGTGCAGGGCGTGCACGTCGATCTTCTCCGATTCAGCTTGCCATATCCGACGCCTCACTCCGATGGTCGCGCTCAGGTCGGGTTTTCCAAGCTGAACGCCTGATTGTCCTCGTCGTAGGCGTAGACCTCGCCGTAGCGGCCCCAATTGATGGCGGCGCGGAGCGTCTTCTCGGCATAATCCTCCGACATGTAGTCCTCCAGCTCCTCGCGGAAGCGCGCCGCGGGGGCGTGATGCGATGGGCGTTCGTCGAGGACCTGCTTGATCCGGGCCACGAGGGGCACGTAGGCCAGCAGATGATCCCCGAATTTCTTCTTGCGCACGTCGACCTCGGCGTCCGCGAAACGACGCCCGGCTTGGGTCAGCTTGATGTCGCCCTCCTCCAGTTCCGCGTAGCGCAGAAGCTGCAGCGTCTCGGCGATCGGGAAAAGCTCGTCGATCTCCAACTGGAGCGAGTCCGCCAGGTGAGGCAGATCCGCGACGCCGCCGTAGGGCGGGGCCGCGACTTCCTCGATGAGGCCGGCGAGCGAGTTGGTGGACACGCGCGGCAGCACCATGCCGATGCCCGAGCCCGGGAAGAGACCGTCCTTGCCGGGCTGCTTCGAGGTCGAGCGCCGGGTCATCAGGGCGTAGATGTTGTCCACCAATTGCCGGAACTCCGGGTCCAGCCGGTTGCGGGGATGGGGCAGCGTGACCTTGATCTCGGACGCGATGCGGCCGGGGTTCGACGACAGCACCAGGATGCGGTCGCACATCAGCACGGCTTCCTCGATGTTATGCGTCACCATCAAAATGGTCTTGATGGGCAGCCGGCCCTCGCTCCACAGGTCGATCAGATCCGAGCGAAGCGTTTCGGCCGTCAACACGTCGAGCGCCGAGAAAGGCTCGTCCATCAGCAGGATGTTGGGGTGGGTGACGAGCGCGCGGGCGAAGCCGACGCGCTGGCGCATGCCCCCCGACAGCTCCTTGGGGTAGGCCGACTCGTAGCCGTCCAGTCCGATGAGGTCGATAGCCGACAGCGCCCGGCGGCGGGATTCCGCGCCCGATACCTTGAGGGCCTTCAGGCCGATCTCGACATTCTCCAGAACGGACAGCCAGGGAAACAGTGCGAAGCTCTGAAACACCATGGCGATGCCGTCGGCAGGCCCCGTCACGGGTGCCCCCCCGTAGAGGACCTCGCCGGACGACGGCCGGATCAGGCCCGACACGATGCGCAGCAGGGTCGATTTCCCGCAGCCGGAGCGCCCGAGCAGGCCGACGATCTCGCCTTGGTGGAGCGAGGCCGAGACGTCGTCGAGGACGGGCGGGCCTTCCACGTCCGACCCGCCCCTGTAGTGCTGGCTGACGTGCCTCACGTCCAGGAGCGGCTGGCCGGCGACTTCATCGAGCATGGGGCGCTCCCTCAACTGATCCGCAGGCGGCGTTCCGCGTAGCCGAACAGCGGACGCCATAACAGCCGGTTGTACAGGATGACCATGACCGACATGACGGCCACACCGAGCACGATGCGCGGGAAATCGCCCGATTCCGTGGCCTTGGCTATATAGGCCCCGATGCCGTGCGCCGACACCTTGTCGTCGCCCCATTTCACGTATTCGGCCACGATCGCGGCGTTCCAGGAGCCGCCGGACGCCGTCAGCGCGCCCGTGACGTAATAGGGAAAGATGCCGGGCAGGATGACACTGCGCCACCAGGTCCAGCCCTTGATCTTGAAGTTGGACGCCGCTTCCCGGAGGTCGTTCGGGAAGGCCGAGGCTCCGGCGATCACATTGAACACGATGTACCATTGCGTCCCGAAGATGATCAGCGCCGACAGCCAGATGTCAGGGTCGAGATGGAACGTCAGGATGCCGACGACGGCGATCGGGAACACGACATTGGCCGGGAAGGCGGCCAGGAACTGGGCGGCGGGCTGGATGCGCTCGGCGACGGCGGGGCGCAGCCCGATCCACACCGAGATCGGGACCCACACCAACGTGGCGATCGCCAGGAGGACGATGACCCGCAGCATGGTCAGCAGGGTCAGCCCGATCGCGGCGAGGACATCGTGCCATCCGAGCGCCGTCGACACGTACTGGACCGTCTGCCAAGCCGCGTAGGCGGCAACGAGCGCCACCACGACCATCCAGGCGACGTCGATGGTGCGCGACGCGGCCGGGGACGCCGGGCGCCCGCTTCCGAAACGCGGCAGGTCGATTCTGAGACTGGTGAACCATTCGAAAGCTGCATCGAAGGGCGCCACCAGGCGTCGGACCCAGAGCGTCCGCTTCAGCAGGCTCAGCACCCAGGAACGGGACTGGCTTTGCGACGCCGAAAGCTCGACCCGGAACTTGTCCGCGAAAGTGACGATCGGCCTGAAGATCAGTTGATCGTAGAGCAGGATCACGACCAGCACGGTGACGACCGCGGCCAGCACGGCGTCGAGGCGCCGCCGGTCGATCGCGACCGCGAGGTAAGAGCCGATGCCAGGCAGCTTGATGGTGGTGTCGCCAACCGTGATGGCTTCGGCCGCCACCACGAAGAACCAACCTCCCGACATGGACATCATCATGTTGTAGATCAGCCCCGGCAGGGCGAAGGGCGTCTCCAACTGCCAGAACTTCTGCCAGGGCGACAGGCGGAACCCGGCCGAAACCTCGGCGAGATCGGACGGCACCGTGCGGAGCGACTGGTAGAACGAGAAGGCCATGTTCCAGGCCTGGCTCGTGAAGATGGCGAAGATGGCGGCCAGTTCGGCCCCCAAGACGCTGCCTGGAAACAATCCCAGGAAGAACGTCACGGTAAAGCTCAGGAAGCCCAGGATCGGCACCGACTGCAGCACGTCGAGCAGCGGGATCAGGACCATCTCGGCACGCCGGCTCTTGGCCGCCACGGTCGCGTAGGTCAGCGTGAAAACGAGCGAGGCGGCCAGGGCCAGGAACATGCGCAGCGTGGTGCGCAGCGCGTAATACGGCAGGTAGGCGTAATCCAGCGTGATGGGCGCCGTGTCGGCCGAGGGCAGCGGCACCACCATGCCGCGCGAGCCGTGGGCGATCAGCACGAACAGTCCGAAGATCAACGACAGCGCGATCACGTCCCACTGGTTCGGCAGCGCGCGCCGGCCGAGCGACGTGAAGGCCACGAACTTTGATGCCATGCGGATGTCCGGCTCGGGGGCAGCGCGGGAGGGTGCCTGGGGCTCCCTATCGCATGTTGGATCGCCGTGACAGTCGCATGACGCGGGCTCGCCGCGCCTGCTTCAGGGTAGCTGGGCCAGCATTTCCTTGACGATGCCGCTCGCCTTGCCGAAATCGATCCGCCCCGCGTGCTTGGCCTTCACGGCCGCGATCACCTTGCCCATGTCCTTCGGGCCGGCCGCGCCCGTCTCGGCGATGGCCTCAACGATGGCGGCGCGGGTGGCATCCGGATCCATCTGCCGGGGCAGGAACTCCTGCACGATGGTGAGTTCCTCGCGTTCCCCGTCCGCGAGCTCCCTGCGCCCCGCCCCGTCGTAGATCGCGATCGAGTCCTGACGCTGCTTCACCATCTTGCGCAGTACGGCCTGTTCCTCGTCCTCGCCGATCTCCTTGCCGGTGCCCCGCGCCTCGATCTCCCGGTCCTTCATGGCGGCCCCGATCAGGCGCAGGGTCGCGAGGCGACGCTTGTCGCCTCCCTTCATGGCCTCCTTCATGAGGGTAGGCAGTCGCTCGCGCATGGCTTCCTCCAAGGCTCTACATCGACGGCGTGCCGGCCGCGATTGACCCTCGCGGGCGCGGCCTCTATGCGATTGACGATCTTCTCAAGAACGTGGGGCGGGACGGTGCCCGGCTGGCGGACCCCGCCGGGCCGTCGCCACCTGCCGCGACGCGGGTGTAATGCGCCGATGAGCGATGGACAAGGGACCACGGGCGGCCAGAACGCCGACGACGGCGGCTGGGTCGAGCCCAAGCCGACCGCGCTGCTGGTGCTGGCCGACGGGACGGTGCTCGAAGGCACGGGCTTCGGGGCGACGGGGTCCGCCGTCGGCGAGGTGTGCTTCAACACGGCCATGACGGGCTACGAGGAGATCCTGACCGACCCCTCATATTGCGATCAGATCATCACCTTCACGTTCCCGCACATCGGCAACGTCGGGGTCAACGACGACGATGTGGAGACGCTCGGCGCCGGGGCGTCCGGCGTGCGCGGCGTCG
>JAABUU010000510.1_pt1 | contig 85586 bp, 80 predicted proteins | sample 5559301 | NCBI WGS metagenome assembly JAABUU01 (sample SAMN10711884, study PRJNA513360) | rock metagenome | isolation source: Antarctica rocks | place: Antarctica: Victoria Land, Richard Nunatak white
CAAATATAACGCCATAGCAATGGCGTTGCGCTATCTTTAGGACTTTGTCTTTAGGACTTTGTCCCATCTCGTCCATAAATGGCCGAGACTTCCGCAAATGGCCGAGACTTCCGCGCTTTTCGTTAAAAAGATACCGCATCCCGTGGCGATTTGTCAAGGGCTTGGCCGACAAAACCGCCCCATTTTCTATAGGGAAATCCCGCGCAAATAATATTTGCGCTCAAGCAAAAGGCGTGGTATAATGACCGCGATGCCGGGAACAGTCCCGGTGGCCTTCCTTTTTCGCATTCGGTCCGCTGCCCGCTTCCGTGTCGCTCCGGTTCCTTCGGTGTTGCCTTTGTTCGGTGTTGCCGACGTGTCCGAGACCTCCGAAATGTTGGCTGTTCTACAATGAGAAACGACGAGAAGAAGGCAAGTCCGTTCTAGCTTCCAGATGTTTGGGGAGCGCGTTACACACCGAAAGGAGCCATCGGGAGAATGGCAACCAAACTTTATGTCGGTAATCTGACCTACCAGATGACCGACCAGGAACTCCACGACCTGTTCGCCGAGGCAGGCAACGTGTCCAGCGCCCAGGTGGTCAACGACCGCTACACGGGCCAGTCGCGCGGCTTCGGCTTCGTCGAGATGGCGAGCGAGGACGAAGCCCAGCAGGCGATTGCGGCCATCAACGGCCGCAACGTCGGCGGCCGCGCCCTGGTCGTCAACGAGTCCCGCCCGCGTGAGGGCGGCGGCGGTGGCGGCAACCGTGGCGGAGGCGGCGGCAGCTACGGCGGCGGTGGCGGCGGAGACCGCAGCGGTGGCGGCTACGGCGGCGGAGACCGCAGCGGCGGCGGCGGTCGCGGCGGCGGTGGCCGTGGCGGAGATCGCGGCGGCTACGGCGGCGGCAGCGACCGCTACTGATCGTTCACAAAAAAGGGGCTGGGTCCGAAAGGACCCAGCTTTTTTTGCTGGTTGCATGGCTAGTTACGCGCCGTCCAACGCCCATAGAGCGTACCGACGACCGCTCCGTACAGCAAGTGGACGAGGAGCAGTTGCAGCGTGGCGAGCGACGACCAGCCGATCAAAAATACGCCCGTGTCGGGCAGCGCGTTTCGCATGATGGCTGGGTGGACGCCGTTCGCGATGGACAGCGTCAGGGCCAGGCCCAGAAACAGCGCGACGCCAAATCCGGCCCCTTTTTTCGCATCCGACGGTTGGAAGGTCCACGTCAGCAGGATCGCGTACACCACGCCGAGAGCGGTAAAGGTCCCGAAAAGGACGGCCAGGCCGAGCCACCACGTCAGAGAGGACGGGAGCGGCGGGTAGAGCAGCGTCCCGACGAACTGGGCCAGATCGAGCCGGTGCGCCCAGGCCGAGACGGGGTACTCCGTCGTGGGGTAGGCAAAGGCGGAAGGCAGCAGACCCAGGGTGGCGTAATAGGTGAGGAGCAGAGCCAGCCCGGCCACGGAACCCGCACCGGCGGCGGCGAACAGACGCACGCGCCGCGCGGCGATGAGCCGCTTGGGATGGAGGGGCGGGGTGAGAAAGCGGTGTATGGACTGGAACACGGCGGCGAACGCGGCCATTACATCCCGATCCCTTCAATGCCGGTCCAGATCACATACGCGACGGCCCAAATGGCGACGCCGAAATAGGTCCAGATCAGGAACTTGGGGATCGGCGCGCGGTCTTCCTCGATGCTCCCGTACCTTTCCACCGTCTCTTCGCCCCGCCGCTGCTTGCGCGGCGTCCGGTCACGCCCTACGATGACATAGTACCAGGTCGCGACTACCATTCCCACCGTCATAACGACGGCGATCCAGAACCAGAAAAAGCTGTCGCCGCCTTGCATGATTGCCACAAAAGGACTCCCTCGAAGATAAGGACTAAAAAGGACACTTCCCGGTCGCCGGGTGGGCGGTCGCGTGCAGGGCAACGAACATGACCAGAAATACGGATCCCAGCATCAGGACCGCAAGGGCGCCGAGGACGCCGAGCATCCAGCGCGCGCGGCGCGCGGTGACGGGGGACAGGGCCGGCGGCGCGGCGGGCGATTCCGGGTCGTCCAGGCGCCATTCGCTCTGTTCCCGGCCGCGGAACTGCCCGCGCCGCAGCGCCCAAACGAACGGCGGCAGCGCGACGACGTGCAGGCCGACGAAGATGAGGCCCAGGGTGATCATTTGGGTGGAAGTGAGGTCCATAACGACGTTTTTGTACCCTGAAAAATGGCTGTGCAAACTTTCACGAATTGGCAAGGCAAGCGTTTGACGCCGCGATAGGCCGGGTAGATAGGACGGACACTCTCTCCATCTGCCGAAGCCTCTTAGAAAAGGGACCACCTGGCGTGACCCGCCCCGTTCTCATCCGCCTTTGTGCCGCTGCCAGCGTGCTGCTGCTGGCCTTGCTCAGTCTCGCCTTTTTCTGGCCGGAAACCACGCACGAGCGCAAGACCAACTGGGTCGGGGCGCCCGGCCCGACCCAGCCCATCGCATTCTACCACCGCGTCCATGTCAACGAGCTGCACATCCCGTGCGCCTACTGCCATTGGACGGCGGCAAACTCGCGCTATGCGAACTACCCGCCGGTCGAGGTCTGCTGGGGGTGCCACAAGAACATTTCCATCACTCACCCGCAGATCGCGCGCGTCCGGCAGTATTACCTCGCCCAGCAGCCGATCCCCTGGGTGCGCGTCAACCAGCAGCCGGGCTACGTCCACTTCGTCCACTCGGCCCATGTCGGCGCAGGCATCGCCTGCGCGACCTGCCACGGCAACGTCGGTTCTATGTACGTCGTTTACCAGCCGATCGAGATGAACATGGGCTGGTGCATTAGCTGCCACCGGCAGTACGAGAAGAAGTTCCGCCCCTCTCAGGCGTCGGTGGACTGCTACACCTGCCACTATTAGAAGAGTTGCTATCCATGTCCGAGATCAGCCGGCGCAAGTTCATACAGCTCACCGTGGTCGGCAGCGCCGTCGCCGCCTCCGGCTGCGACGTCCGCCCCCTGAGCCGTTACCAGCCCGGACTTTATCGTTCAGAAGTGACGGGACAGTACGGCGGCTACGACAATCGGGTCTACCCGTACCTGAACCAGCCCGACGGTCTGATGGACGGTGTCCCCCAGTATTTTGCCACGGTCTGCCAGATGTGCCCCGCCGGCTGCGGCCTACTGGTGCGAACTCTGGGGGGCCGGGCGGTCAAGATCGAGGGCAATCCCGCCCACCCGGTCAGCGGCGGCAAAACCTGCGCGCGCGGCCAGACGGCGTTGCAGCACCTGTATAATCCTGACCGCCTGCGCGGCCCGGTGACGCACGCCAAGCGCGGACAGACGTGGACGCGCGACCGGGACAAGGACGCCAACCCGCCCGACGGGCGCGAAAAGATCACCGAGGTGTCGGCCACGGCGACGGATTGGGAAACCGCGTTGGGCCGAGCCGTGAAGGGCCTGCAAGCCGCGCCGGGCCGCATCGCCATCCTCGCCGACGCGCAGGAGTTCGGCCACTCCCCGACCCAGATGCGGCTGCTGAACGAGTTCGCGGCGGCGACAGGCGCTCGCGTTGTCACCTACTCGCTGCTGGACGACGCCCCCTGGCGGGCGGCGGCGCGGGCGATCTACGGGCGCGACCAGATTCCGGTGTATCAACTCGATCAGGCCGATGTCATCGTCTCCTTCGGCGGCGATTTTCTGGAAGCCTGGCCTTCGCCCGTTTATTACAACCGCCTGTTCGGCGAGTTCCGGCAGGGGCCGAGGCGTCAGCAGGGCAAACACGGACGGTTTATTTATGTCGGGCCGCGCATGAGCATGACAGCGGCCAAAGCCGACCTATGGCTGCCGTGCAGCCCTGGCAGCGAGGCCATCGTAGCCTCTGCGATCCGTGCGGCCCTCGGCGGCGCGGGCGTTCCCATCACCCAGGCGGCTTCCGCATCGGGGCTGACTGAGACGCAGATACAGGGGATTGCCGATGAGATGCGCCGCGCCGGGCCAAGCGCCGTGGCCGTCCCCGGCAATGGCCTGATGAACTCGGCCAATGCGACGGCGGCCTTTACTATCGTGGAGACGTTGAACGCGCAGGTGGGCAGCCGGTGCGTCGGGTTCGGGACGGCGGCGATTGCCCCCCCCGCCCCCAATTCTGGGGGAGCCAGAGGAGGAGCCGGTTTTGGCGGCATTCAGCAGTTGGTTCAGGCGATGCAGGGCGGGGGGATCGGCGCGCTGCTGATCTTGGGACAGCCGAACCCCGTGTTCACGCTGTCGGCGGCTGTGGGGTTCACCGAGGCGCTGGCGAAAGTCCCCTTTATCGCCGCGCTGACGCCGTTTGAGGACGAAACGACGGCCTATGCCGATGTTGTCCTGCCGACGCGCACCTTTTTGGAAGATTGGGGCGATCATGTGCCGCCGGTCATTCCGCCGACGGTTCGCATGGCGACGCTCCGGCAGCCGATTATTGACCCGCAGTTCGTCGGCGGGCACGGGCAGGTGCAGGACAAAGAGGTTTTTCAGCCGTGGATGGACACGCGCCCGCTGGGCGACCTGCTGACCGACCTCGCGGCTCGGATGGGCAAGAAGATGACAGATGGCGACAGCCGCGCCGCCGTGCGCCGGACCTGGGCGGGCATCGGGCAGGCCGATCTGACAGCGGACACGACGGAGAATGACACGAAATGGGTGGGCGCGCTGGCGGACGGCGGGGTGTGGTCCCCCCCCGCCCCCAATTCTGGGGGAGCCGCCCCCACCCCCAGCCCCTCCCCCGTGCCGGGAGAGGGGAGCCAGAGCGGCCCAGGCGCGTTCGCCCTGCACCTGTACCCGCAGATTTATCACACCGACGGACGGCACGCGAACCTCGGCTGGATGCAGGAGAACCCGGACCCGATGACGATGGCGGTCTGGAATTCATGGGTGGAGATCAACATGCAGGTCGCGCACTCGCTGGGCATTCGCACCGGCGACATCGTGCGGCTGACCACGCCGCATGGCTCTATTGATGTTCCCGCCATTCCCTTCCCTGCCATCCATCCCGGCGCGGTTGCCATGCCCATCGGTCAGGGGCACACGGTTTACGGGCGCAACGCGGCGGGACGCGGAACCAATCCGCTCGCCATCCTCGACCCGACGGCGGACAGCGCGACGGGCGCGCTGGCTTACGGCGCGACATCCGTGACGCTGAAGAAGATCGCCGACGCTCAAAACGGCTACGACCCACATGGCTCGACGCTGGTTTTGGTGCAGGACCGGCCCGGCGGGCAGGAGCCGGAGGTCGTCAAAGACCTGATCCACACGACGGCCAAAGAATGGAAGGCGGCCAAGCCGGTGACGGGCGCGCCGCAGGGGGAGGGCACGGTCTTCCCGAGCAACCCGGCGGCCCAAAACCCTGCTCAGACGGGCGAAAGCGAGTAGAAGGACACCGACCATGGCAGATGCGAACGAACTGGCGAAGGAACGGGCGAGCGGCCCCAGCGGAAGCGGCGAGGGGCCGTCCGAGATCAAGGCCACGCCCTACATCCAGGACTTCGAGGGCGGGCGACTGACGCGCAAATGGGCGATGGTCATTGACCTCGACCGCTGCACGGGCTGCCACGCCTGCGAGGCCGCCTGCGCGATGGAGAATAATATCCCCGTCGTCGGCGAGCAGCAAGCGCATCAGGGCCGCCTGCACCAGTGGATTCGCGTCGAGCGCTATTGGGAGGGGACTTACCCGAACGTCAAGGCGCGCTTCATGCCGATCCCCTGCCAGCACTGTGACAACGCGCCGTGCGAGCCGGTCTGCCCGGTCTACGCAACCTATCACAACCCGGAAGGGCTGAACGCAATGGCCTACAACCGGTGCGTCGGCACGCGCTATTGCGGCAACAACTGCCCCTATGACGTCCGCATGTTCAACTGGTTCGAGCACTCGTGGGACGAGCCGCTGAACCAGCACCTGAACCCGGATGTGACCGTCCGCGAGAAGGGCGTCATGGAGAAATGCACCTTCTGCGTCCAGCGCATCCGCCGGGCCGAGGAAAAGGCCGACGCCGAGGGGCGCGAACTGGAGCCGGACGAGTTCACGACCGCCTGCGCCCAGGTGTGCCCCCCGAAAGCGATCACATTCGGGAATGTAAAGACGGCTCCGAAAGCCCCCGGCGCGCCGGAATTCGACCCGAAGACGGACTGGACCGTCGCCAAGCTGTGGAACGACCCGCGCCGGTTCCGCCTGTTGGAAGAGCTGGGCACGTCGCCCGCCGTGGTGTATCTGAAGACGGTGGACGAAGAGTCCCCCTAGCCCCCAATCATGGGGAAACAGAAAGAGCCACCACATACCTTCTCCAGCTCCCCATTATTGGGGGTCGGGGGGTGATAAATGGGGTGATAAATGGGGTGGTAAATCATGTTCGACAAGGACAACATTCTGAGATCGCCCCACGACTTCGCGCAGGATGCGAACGCCAGCGAGCCGTTGCGGCTGGTGCTGGAGGACCCGCACAAGGCGCGCTGGACCAAGTTGCTGATTACGACCATCGCCTGCGCTGTCCTAATCGTTGCGGCGGGCGTCGCCATCTATGGGTACGGCAGATTTGGCCGCCACTGGGACGACCCCGGCTTCTGGCACGTCGCACTCGTCGCGCTGCTTTTCTGGATCGGGCTGTCTCAGGGCATGGTGGCGCTGTCCGCCATCCTGCGGATCACGCACGCCTCGTGGCGCTACCCGCTCAACCGCCTGCTGGACATGGGATCGCTGTTCGGAGTGTGGGCGCCGCTGCTGCTGCCGCTGCTGGCGCTGGCCCGCCACCGCATTTACGGGCTGGGCGTGGCGGACTCCCCAAACAACGTCTGGCGGCTCTTCAACCCGCTGGTCTGGGACAACCTGGCCGTCGGCTCGGCCTTTTTGGCGGGCTGGATGCTGCTGTACCTGACCGCCCTGCCGGACTTCGCCGTGCTGCGTGACCGTGCGCCGGAAGGGTCGAAGGAGCAGCGGTTTTACCGCCGGGTCGCCTGGTTCTGGCGCGGATCGGAACACCAGTGGCGGGTACTACGGCGGGCCGAGGGCGTCCTGGTGGTCGGGGTGCTGGCGACGTTCGTCGGCTCCCAAACGGCCCTCGGCTGGGATTTTCAGCTCGCGCCCGCGCGGAACTGGGATTCAAGCATCTTTGCGCCGCTTTACACGCTCGGCTCTTTGCTGGGCGCGCTGGCCCTGGCCGTGCTCGTGATGACGGTCACGAACCGCCTGCTGCGCGGGCGCGGCTTCTTCTCGGAGACGCAGTACAACAACCTGGGCCGCTTCATGGTCGGGCTGGGCCTGATCTGGTTTTATTTCCGCTTCTGCGATTATCTCACCGCCTGGTACGGCCATGTCCCCGAGGAATGGGTAATCCAGCAGAGCCGGACGGCGACGTTCCCAGTCCTAGTCGGGCTGATGGTCGTCGGCTGCTTCGGCGCTCCCGTGTTCGGGAACATGATTCCCGCGCTGCGGAAAAAGCCCTGGGCGCTTTGCACGATCAGCGTCCTTGTCCTCATGGGGCTTGCCGCGCAGCGGTATCTGGACACGGTGCCGACGTTCGCGCCCAAATACGGCACGCAGCCCCTGCTGCCGACGCTGCCGGCCTTCGTGGTCTTCTTCGGCATTTCGGCGATGTTCGTGCTGACCTACCTGCTGGCGGCGCGCTACTTCCCGATCATGTCCTGGTGGGGGACGAGCAAGGAGCGGACGCGGACGGCGGAGCGGAAGATGGGCAATGCGACGGTGACGGTGATGGTGGAAGACCCGCCCCTTTGGGAGACATAGGAAAGGCTTGCGACATGGGTTTGCTGGAACGCGAACTTGAAAAGATAGCGTCCGCGCCGCCGCGCGAGATGAGCGGGGTTCCGCACCCGTCGCCGTCCGCCGCCGAGGTCAACACGGACCTGACGCGCAACATCGTGCAGACAGGATGGCTCTGGTGGGCGACCCTCTTGTTCTTCGGAGGCGTGTTCGGCTGGGGCGCGCTGGTCTTCGCCTACCAAATCTACGACGGCATGGGCGCCTATGGCAACAACCGGCCTGTCTATTGGGCGCTCCCCATCATCAACTTCGTCTTCTGGGCCGGCGTCGCGCTTTCCGGGACCATGATCTCCGCCATCCTGCGGCTGCTGCACGCGGGCTGGCGGCGGTCCCTGACGCGCATGACCGAGACTCTGACCGTCTGCGCGCTGGCCGTGGCGGGGGTTTTCCCCCTGCTGCACATCGGGCGCAACTGGGCCTTCTTCTGGATGCTGCCTTACCCCAACGAGCGGCAGATCTGGCCGAACTACAAGAGTCCGCTGCTATGGGACGCGACGGCGATCTCCGTATACCTCATCACGAGCGTCATCTTCTGGTACGCGGGCCTGATCCCGGACTTCGCGACCGTCCGCGACCGCACGATCGGCTGGCGGCGTGCGCTGTATACCGTCCTTTGCCTGGGCTGGCGCGGCGCGGACCGGGAATGGCGGCGGCTCAAGGTCCTGTTCGGCATCCTGACGGTGATGATCATTCCCGTCTTCGTCTCGCTGCACACCATCGTCGGCTGGGACTTCGGCATGAGCATCGTGCCGGGCTGGCACGAGAACATCTTCGCCCCATACTTCGTCTGCGGCGCGCTTTACTCCGGGTCGGGCGCGGTCCTGATCATCATGTTCGTCGTGCGCCGGGCCTTCCATCTGGAGCGGTATGTTCTGCCGCAGCACTTCGACAACATCGGCAAGGTGCTGTTCACGATCTCGCTGCTTTGGTTTTATTTTTTCGCGGGGGATGCCTGGGCGGACTGGTTCTCGAACGACCCGACGCATATCCACTGGCTGTACTACCTGTTTCACGGCTACAAGTGGGTGCTGGCCGAGATCATCGTGTTCGGCATTGTAATCCCGTTCCCGCTGCTGGCCTTGGGAAAGGTTCGCCGCACTCCCTGGCTGATGCTGCTGATCGGCATCTCGGTCAACATCGCCATGTTCAGCGAGCGCGTCGTCGTGGTGATCCCGCCGCCCTCGCGCAATGTGCTGACGTGGGGCAATTACACGCCGAATTGGGTCGGCATTTCCGTCACGGTCGGGGCGGTCGGCTTGTTCGGCTTCCTATACACGCTGCTGACCAAGTTCATCCCCATCGTCTCGCTTTGGGAATACAAGGAAGGCGAGCATTCGGAAGGCGTGGAGCGTGTCGGCGGAGGACAGATGCCGGTGACGGTGCGCGAGGAGGCGATTGGATAGATCATGGCTGAGACGACGATATTGGGCTTGTTTGAGGACATTGACCAGGCGGCGGGCGCGCTCAACCGCCTGCGCGGCGAGGGCGGCGCCGTTGCGGAAGACCTGATGGTGCTGTCGTCCGTCCCGTTCCCGGAAGGCGTTTTGGAGGCCGACCAGTCGCCGATCCGGCTGCCCCTGATCACGGTCATCTTCGCTTTTGTCGGCATCGCCTTCGGCATCGCGCTGGCCGGCGGCACGGCGGAGCTTTACTTGATCCGTGTCGGCGGCAAGCCGATCTCGCCCGTGCCGCCCATCGGCATCATCGCCTATGAGATGATGATGTTGTTCGCCCTCAGTGCGGCGTTCATCGCGGCCTTGTTCGAGATGCGCCTGCCGTCCTGGCGGGCGAAGGTCTACGACCCCCGCATTTCCGAGGGTCTAATCGGCATCGCCGCCCACTGCGCCGACGACGATCAGGCCACGCGGGCGGAGCGCTTCTGCCGGGAGGCGGGCGCGGCGGACGTCCGGCGCGACGCGAGGGCGTTCGAATGAGGAGGCCCCGCCCCCAATTCTGGGGGAACCGGAAAATGACCCGCATGTGTCGCCTTGCTCTTGCTCCCCCAGCATTGGGGGCGGGGGGGGTTCTGCTCGCCTTCCTGCTGACCGGATGCGGCAACCAGATGTACCGGCAGCCCAACTACACGCCGCTGGACACGCCGCGCGCCGCGCCGCCGCAGGACTCTGTCCCGGCGAGCGATGCCCTCCTGCCGACGGATGGGCGGCCCGTGGCCTCGGCGGCGTATGGCGCGCAGGTGAGGCTGCCGGGCGAGACCGAGGCGAAATACGCGGGCGGCGTCCGGCTGACGCAGTTCCCTTCCAAAGAGCCGACGCTGCCGCCGCCGAACCTGTCGGACAATGCCCGCTATGAGCCGGCCCCAGCCTCGGTAGACACGCTCGCGAACCCGCTGCCCACCGACCCGCGCGTCGTCCGCTCCGGCCAGATTCTGTTCTACAACCGCTGCGTCCAGTGCCACAACCCCGGCGGCTACGGCTACGGCACGGTGGGGCAGTACCTCGTCCCCCACCCGCCCGATTTGGCGGCTCCCCTGGTGCAGCACATCACGGATGGGGCGATGTTTTGGCACATCACGATGGGCCAGGGCAAGATGCCCGGCTTCCGGCATTGGGCCACGCCCAACGAGCGCTGGGCCTTGACGGCGTATGTCCGCAGCCTGAAGGGCAGCAAAGACACGGCGGACCGGGACAACGCGGGCGCGTGGACGGTGACTCGCAACGCGCCGTACCCAACGTATGGCGTCACCGGCTTTCAAGACGGGCGCAGCGTCTACCCGTTCAAGGTGCTGAACCCGCCCACGGGGGACCCAGACAGCCGCGAAACCGTGCATAACCAGGGCTTTGGCCAGCCGCCGCCGCCTCAGAGCCGCTAGTAGACCTCCGCGGTGGAGTATCAGCCTGAACCGCCGATCCGTCCTGATGCCGTGCGCGTCGCGGCAGGGTGGGCCCCATAAACCATGAACAGCCTTCGTTTCTCCCCCACCCGCCTCGCCTACGGCGAGCGGCCTTTTCGGCGCGAGCCGGGGGCTGTGCCGCCGGACGGCGACATTTATCTGGCCGCGCCCGAAGAGCGCGCGGCGACCGTGCGGGCCGCGCTCGACGTCGGCATCACCTTCTTCCACGCCGCCTATGAGCGCGAGGCGGTGTCGCTGGGCGCGTCGCTGAAGAGCCTCGGCGTCCGGGAGCAGGTCACGGTCAGCACGACGGACGGCGACGCGCTGGACCGCTGCCCGGACACGGAGGATGGGGCGGCGCAGGCCGTCCGGGGGGCCATCGCGCGCAAGCGGGAATTGCTGGGCGTGGACGTACTGGACGTTTTCCATCTCTACGATTTCCGCCCCGATGTCCACACCCCTGCTCGGCTGGCCGGGGCGCGGCGGGCGCTGGACGAGGCGCGGGCGGCGGGGCTAGTTAGGGATGCCGGCGCGACCTGTTACGGCGCCTATGACGCACTGGCCGAGGCCATCGAAAGCGGCTCGCTATCCCTTGAGGTTGTGCCGGCACGGTTTAACTATCTCGACCAGCGAGCGAATGAGCGGCTGTTTCCGGTCTGCCGGGCGCGGGGGGTCACGACGCTGGCCGCGCAGTCGTTTTCGTGGCTCGGCGGCGTCCCCTTCGTCCGCTTCCCCAACACCTGGCGACCCCGCAACCTGACCAAGAACTTCTACGGCTTCACGGCCGCCCAAGCGCACCTGCATTGGCTGCTGGGGCAGCCGAACGTAGACGGCATCCTGATCTCCATGCAGACGGCGGCGCAGGTCGCGGAGAACGTCGGGGCGACGCAGATCGCGAAGACGCCGCAGGGCCTGGAGACGCTGTTCGACTCGTTCGTGGAGGCCATGACGAAGACGCGCGAGGGCTGGCGCGGGCTGAAGGAGGACGAGCTTTGGGAATACCGCGCGGCGGCGGAGACGTACCTGAGCCGGGGGAAATCTCCGTGAACATTCCGTGAACATCATGGCTAGGCTTCAATGCGATTTCGCTCCGTCAGTTGACATGACGGTAATTTGATGCTATGATATAATAAAGCACTTTGCTACGCAAAGAACAACTAGGAGATACGCCGTGCCCACGCCTTACGCGCCAACAGTCCGCCGCAACACTCCCACCAAACGAGCCGCCGGTTTCACTCTCATAGAAATGCTTGTTGTTCTGGCTATCATAGCCGTGCTTGCCGCCGTTCTATTCCCTGTGTTTTCCAGGGTCAGGGAGAACGCCCGCGCTTCGGCTTGCCTGTCTAATTATCATCAGATTGGACTGGCAATTCATATGTACGCTCAGGATGAGGACGACCACACGCCCGCCAACGGTGGTTCCTTCAGCGGCCTGATAACCGACTGCCTGCCATATACGCACAGCGCGGCTGTTTTCGCCTGCCCTGACGATTATGACCGAGACGAAGAAGGACGGCCTGGCTCTTATCGTATGGCAAGCCTTTACCAGAACAAGCCACTGTCGTGCGGCTGGGTAGACCCCTACAACCCCTCGGTTGTAACCCAACCCGCAACAACCACCTTGGCCTATGAGGCGGAACAGGATTTCACTCAGTCCCCTATCGTCGCGACTTATCGGCACAGAAATGGAACGCAGGTTCTGCGCTTTGACGGCCACGCGAAGTGGCTGTCAAGAGTAGGAGCAGGTGGATAGGGTGTCACTGCTTTTGTGAGAGGCTAGGTTGCCCATTTTCGGATGCCGCGTGGCGGCCATCGTAGTTTCACAAAATCCTAGCTTCACAAAATCCTAGCTTCACAAAACGGATTCGCGCCGTGGCGATTTCGTGGGAAGGAGATTGCGCGGCGGGCGTGGAACAGCGCATCATCCACCCGAGGAGGACAATTTCCCCAATGAAGATCGGAATTTTCACGGCGCTGTTTCACGACAAGCCCATCGAAGAGGCGCTGGACATCATCGCGGCGAACGGCATCCAGGCCGTCGAGCTAGGCGCGGGCGCCTATCCCGGCAGCCGCCATTTGGATGACGCGGGCGGCGTCGAAACGCTGATCAAAGACGAGGGCGCGCGCAAGAAGCTGCGCCACATGATCGAAAGCCGGGGCCTGACCCTAGACTCGCTCTCGGTACACGGCAACGCGCTCCACCCGGACCGGGCGGTTGCCGACGACCACCACAAGGCGTTCGAGAACGCCGTCCTGCTGGCCGAGAAGCTGGACCTGGGGGTCGTCAACGGCTTTTCGGGCTGCCCCGGCGATGGCCCGCGCGCCAAAAACCCGAACTGGGTGACCTGCGCCTGGCCCGATGAGTTCCGGGACATCTTAGATTACCAGTGGAAAAAAGTCGCCATCCCCTACTGGAAGAAGCAGAACCGCTTCCTGAAGGAGCACAACGTCAAGTTCGCTATCGAGGCCCACCCCGGCTTCCTCGTTTACAACCCCGAAACGATCCTGAAGCTGCGTGATGCGGCGGGCAGCCAGATCGGCGCGAACTTCGACCCGTCCCACTTCTGGTGGCAGGGCATTGACCCCATCGCCGCCGTGCGGATGCTGGGCGAAGCCGGCGCGGTCTTCCACGTCCACGCCAAGGACACGCGCGTGGACCCCTACAACGCCAGCATCAACGGCACGCTCGATACCAAGTCCTATGCCGACATCTTGGGACGCTCCTGGTCCTTCCGCGCGGTCGGCTACGGCCACACGCTGACCTGGTGGAAAGATTTCATCTCCAACCTGCGCATGATCGGCTATGACGACGTTTTAAGCATCGAGCATGAGGACGGCCTGATGTCTGCACCGGAAGGCTTGAAGAAGGCGATGGAGACGCTGACGGCTTCCATCATCACCGAGCAGCCCGGCGAGATGTTCTGGGCGAAGGAGTGAGACATGGACGAGATGCTGCGCGCCCTGGTAGGCCGGCAGGTCCAGGTGTTTTCCGTGCGCGGGGAAACCGAGGTCAGCGACTCCGGCGTTCTGGAAGCCTATGACAACAACTGGCTCTGCATCCGCAAGGGCGGTGAGGCGCTCTATTTCAGCATCCACCGCGTTCGCTTGATCAAGCCGATCTGAACAGAGATCGCCCCACCGAAACATCGGCGGGGCGATTTTTTCATCAGCCTTCGGGCGTATCAATCAGCAGTTGCAGGCGCTCGGCAAGTTCCGGCGGGTAGCGCGCCGTCCAGGTCTGGTCAATCAGGCCCACGTCCAACATATCGCTCAGATGCACCTGGTCTTTGCGTCGGAAGACGTTCAACTTAACGCGCACCAGGGCTTCCAGAGAAAGCACTTTGAATCGGGTAAGTTTTTCTGCCTCTGTGACATCTGGACTGGGTAGTATGTCCTCCGGGCGTACTTTCTCGCCCGCAAATAGAATATGTACGGCATCGCGTACCTTGGAGCTGTCGCCGTCCAAGAAGATATCCATGCCGGCCACATGGCGATAGACAAAACCCTCATTTTCCAGTGCCACTCTAGCGTCCGGCAGGTCGTCACGGCGCAACAGGATGTCAACATCCTGCGTATTGCGGACGGCAGATTCATCCACGCGGGCCACCCATGTTGCCACTGCATTACCACCAACGACTGCGTAGGCGACACCCGATCGTTCCAGAGCATCTGTCGCTCGTCGCAGGCGGTCGCGTACCTTATCCACGGCGGCCACCATCCTCTCTAAAATTAAATCTCCATCCATCAACAGCATGAGAACAGTTTACCTTAAATGACTGCCGAATCCAGCAGCGTCAGCGTCCCCGCGTCGGCGTCGAGGCGGGCGCGGACGCCGAGGGGGAGGGCGTAGTTGGGGGTGACGTGGCCGAAGGGGAAGCCGAGCACGGCGGGCTTGCCGTAGGGGGCGAGGAGGTCGGCCCAGATGCAGCGCAGGGGCAGGGTTTCGGTGTCGTCGGAATCGGCCGCCTGGCCGATGACGAACCCGGCGGCGCTGCCCAAAATGCCCGCTTGGGCAAGCTGCACCAGCATCCGCTCGATGCGGTGCGGCGCTTCGTGGATGTCTTCCAGCAGCAGCAGCTTCCCCCTAGCGTTAATCTGATAGGGCGTGCCGAGCGTTGCCGCGACGAGGGACAGGCAGCCGCCGCCCAGCGCGCCTTCCGCGATGCCGGGGACGAGCGTATCGGGAGCGCAGCCCGGCACAAGTCCGCCGGGCGCGGGGTCTTGCAGCAGGCGAAGCTGCCAGTCCAGCACATCCGGCGCGAGGCCCCCCAACTCGAAAATCAGCGGCCCGTGCAGAGCGACCGCGCCGACGCGCTGGTTCAGGGGGATCAGCAGCGAGGTCGTGTCGGAGTAGCCGATGACCATCTTGGGCGGCAGGGCGGCCAGCGCATCCCAATCGAGGAGCGGCCACAGGCGACAGGCGGAGGAGCCGCCGCGCGCGCACCAAAGGACATGGACGGCGGGGTCGGCGTAAAAGGAGAAGAAGTCGGCGGCGCGGTCCTCGTCGCGCCCGGCCATGTGGCCGTAGCGGTCGCGGGCGTGCGGGGCGACGACGACGCGGAAGCCGCGCGCTTCCAGGGCGGCGATGCCGACGTCGAGCAGTTCCGGCTCGAGCGGGCTGGAGGGGTTGACGATGCCGATGGTTCCGCCGGGAGGCAGGGCAGGAGGACGACGCATCAGATGCCCTCGCCGGCCAGGTTCTCGTCCGGGCAGGGAACCCAATGGTCGGCGCACATCTCGTCGAACTGCACCGAGAGCGGCTTCTCGGGAATCTTGTCCCAGACCGTGTCCAGGGCGCGCAGCAGACGGTCGGGGTGCTGCTCCTCCTCAACGACTTCCAGCCGGCACTTCAGGTCCTCGATCTCGCGCAGGGAGCGACGGATGATCTCACCCATCGGGTCGGCGTTGCCGAGCGCCTGATCCATGACCTGAGCCGTCGGGCGCTGCGAGATGTGCAGGCCGTCTTGGATGAGGATGCGGCCGGGGACGCCGACGACGCTCGTATTGGGCGGAACGTCATGGGTGACGACCGCGTTCGCGCCGATGCGCGCGCCGTCGCCGACGGTGATGTTGCCCAAAACTTTGGCGCCCATGCCCAAGAGAACATTGTTGCCGACCGTCGGGTGCCGCTTGGTCTTCTCCAGCGAGGTGCCGCCCAACGTGACCTGGTGATACATCAGCACGTCGTCGCCGACGATGGCCGTCTCGCCGATCACGACGCCCGCGCCGTGGTCAATGAAGAAGCGCCGCCCAATGGTCGCGCCGGGGTGAATCTCGACATTGGTGAGGAAGCGGCTCCATTGCGAGATCAGCCTGGCGGGGAAGAACCAGCCGCGCCGATAGAAGCTGTGGGCGATCCGGTGGTGGAACAGCGCCCAGAAACCGGCGTAAGTCAGCACCTCAGCCAGCGAGCGCGCGGCCGGGTCCTTTTTCAAGATCGTTTGGATATCTTCGCGAAGATGGCGGAACAAGAGAGCGTCCTCCTGCGTGTACGACAGTGTAACCCGCGTCCAGTCGGCGCGGTTCCCCGGCGTCGGGGAAAACGGCTTCAGTAGCGCACGTTCTTTTCCCGGTCGCTTGACACAAGCGACGGCGGCGGGTATGATGGTGAACGAATTACTAAATTGTTCAACATTCAGCATCAATTGCACCGGGAGACCACAAAACAAGAAACCCGCGAGGCCATTCTCGACGCTGCCGAGCGCCTGCTGACGCGCTACGGCTACGGCAAGATGACGATGAGCGATCTGGCCGAGGAGGCCCATATCGGCGTCGGCACGACCTATCTTCATTTCCCCGGTAAAGCCGAAGTGGCTTTAGCTGTCGTGACTCGCGCGAATTTGCGTGTCGTGGAAGAGCAGCGGAAGATCGCGGCTTCCCAGGGAACGGCGGAGGCTCGTTTACGGGACGTGCTTACCCAGCGGGTGCTGATCCGGTTCGAGCGTCTCCGGCAGCAGAAGCATTCGCTGGCAGAGCTGAGGACTGCCATTCAGCGACAGAAGGGTTTGATGGAGCAAGGCATCCGCTGGCGGGAGCAGGAAACGCAAATCGTGGCGGGTCTGCTCACGGAAGGCGACCAGCGCGGGGAATTTGACGTGGACGACGCCGCGATCACCGCAGACGCGATGCTGTGGGCGACGGAGGCGTTTCTGCCCCGGAACTTGCGGCAAGAGGACCTGGAAACGCCGCAGATCGTGCCGGAGCGCGTCAACCGAATCGTGGATCTGCTGCTGCGCGCAGTCAAGCGGCGGGAACAAACCTCTTGACATTGACGTAAGGCAGAGGTATGATAATCATGTAATGTATGATTTACATGATATAAACCGGCTTTCATCCGGTTTTCATGTTCGGGAGAGACACTGTCCATGAGCAAGCCGGGTGACAAAGAATTTTGCCTGAAGGACCACTTTTATGGCGCGGCCACGGTCGGCGAGCGGGGGCAGATCGTGATCCCCGCCGAGGCGCGCAAGAAATACAAGATCGAAACCGGCGACAAGATTTTGATCATGGGTGCCCCCCATGAAAAGGGCCTGATGCTGGTGAAGATAGACGCGATGCGGGAATTCATGCTGACGCTGCTGTCGGACTTGCAGCATTTAGAGCGCGAGATTCAGGACGGCAAGACGGAGGAATCGGCTTCTTGAAACGACGGACTCGGTTGACACGATGCAGCGCGGCGGGCCTCGCCGCCGGCTTACTTGCCTTTTCGGTCGCCCCAGTCGCGGCGCAGACGGCCGCCCCGGATGCAGGCGTCCCCGCGCCGCTTGTGCCGCCCGCCCCCGCGCCGGGCGGGGCGGCCCCGGCGCCTTTGGTCCCGACCGTGCCGGCTTCCCCGCTGGCGCCTGCCTTGCCTGCGCCCGCCCCGCCCGCGCGGACGCTGACGCTGGATCAGGTTCTGACGATCGCGCTGAACAACAATTCGTCGGTGCGTCTTTCCCGTGAGAAGGTGTTCAAGGCGCAGCAGTTGATTTACGAGGCGAACGCCGGAGGGCTGCCGCAGGTCCGCGTAGACGTCGTGGACACCCTTTCCAGCAACAAAACATTCGGCACAGCGGCCGGCGGCAGCAACTCGACGGGGACGCTGCCGGGCGGCGGACAGATCCCCGTCATCATAGACCAGGGCGGCGGCAACACCGGCGCCGTCACCAGCAGCGGCGGCGGCGGCACGGCCACAGGGGCCGGCTCCAGTTCGCTGTCGGGCATCAGCACCACCACGACAGGTTTGGGCGGAGCGGGCGGGACGGGCAGCGCCAACACGACGCCGGCCAATTCTACTTTCGGTACAGGGGGAACGACCGGAACGGGCACAACCGGAACGGGCACAACCGGGACAGGGAATACGGGCACGGGGGCAACAGGAACGGGGGGCGGCTTCGGCACGACCGGACCGACGACCGGCATCGGAGGCGGCGCAACGGGCCACGTCCGCACCTCCGACCTGGACTCTGCCGATCTGCCGCCCATCATGCAAAGCCTGGTGTCAGCCGCCAAAGGTCAGCCGGGCGCAAAACAAGCCCGCGCTGCCGGCCCGCGCGATGACACCACCGGGACCGGGACGGGAACCGGCACCGGGACACAGCCGGGCAACGGCTCGTTCAACACGGGCAGCTCCGGCTACAACAACAACTACAGCGCGCGCCTGAGCGTCACGCAGGGCATTGACCTATTCCGCCTGGTCCCCGCCGCCCAAGATGTCGAGCGCATCACGCGCGACTTCTACGCCACCGACCTGGACCGTGTACAGAATGAGACCGCCCTGTCGGTCAAAAACCAGTTTTTCAACGTCCTGCGCGATCAGGCTCAGGTCGCCGTTTACGAGCAGCAGGTGGCGGCGGATACGGAAAGCGTCCGGGTCACCCAGGCGCGGGTCACGGCGGGCGCGGCGGCCCAGTACGACCTGCTGACCGCCCAAACGACGCTCTCCAACGCCCAGCAGCAGCTTTCTTCCGCCCGGAACACGCTGACGCTGGGGCAGGTCAACCTCAACAACCTGCTGGGCGTCGGGCCGGACGAGTCCATCGGCTTGCAGGAGCCGGCGACGCCGCCGCTGAACCAGACCTTCAACACGGGGCAGCTCACGCAGGCGGCGCTGACACGGCGACCCGAGGTGCGCCAAGCGGACAACAACATCCTTATCGCCCAGCGGCTCATCAAGCTGGCCGGCGCGAGTCTGCTGCCCTCCCTGAGCATCGTCGGCAGCGGCAACTACAACGGCCACGTCAGCGGCAGCTCGTCCCACGACACGGCCAGCCTGTCTGCCGTGATGGGCATCCCGCTGTACGACGGCGGGACGACGCGGGCGAAAGTCAACGAGGCCCGGTCGGACCTGCGCTCCCAGCAGATCACGCGCGACCAGCTCCGCCAGAATGTTTCGGTAGAGGTGCGCCAGGCGCTGTCGAACATCAACGACGCGCAGACGCGGGCGGGCTCGGCGGGTGTGGGCGTGACCCAGGCGCAGGAGGCTTACCGGCTCTCCAACGTCCGCTACCAGAACGGAATCGGCACGATCCTGGACGTGGTCAACGCCCAGGCGCAGCTCGCGCAGGCGCGAACGAACCTGCTCAACGCGCAGTATGATTATCAGACGTCCCTGGCGCAGCTCACGCGCGCCCTCGGAGGGCGCTAAAGATGAGGAATGACAGAGTAAGTAACCGCTCTCTAAAGGGAGCGGCCTTGCCACTCACCCGGAGGCGGCGACAATAGCGCAACTTACGGATGCGCCGTGTTCATAATCGTTCTTGGCCGAAGCATCAGGGATGCGAAGCCTGGGCCGATTGAGCCATAACCCTTCCTCTGGCAAGCCAGAGAAACCGAAACGTCCTGAGATTTTACACGGCAAGACGTTTGAATTGCCGCAACCTGTTATCTCAATTTTCAAGGTGTCTGCGTGGAAGCCGTTGGCTCACTAGTTAGCAAGTGCCTTACAGACACGAAGATTGTACCCACTCTCGGCAGGTTTGAAACACGAGTTTGAAACACACGAAAGGACATAGGAGAGCCTTCGGCAGAGAGGAAGTCATTGAAAATCTTTGATTCCTCCATCGCCTAAAGGCGACAGTCTCCTGACTTGATTATATGAGAACGAGACGTGCCGCGTCGGCATTGGCGGGACTTCTTTTGATCGGCGCTTTGGCCGGCGCGGGCTGCGGGAAGAAGCAGGACGCGGCCGGCGGCGGAAAAGGCGGGCATGGGGCGGGCGGGCCGAGCGCGGCAACTCCGGTCCAGGTGACGACCGTGCGGCGCGGCACGATTGCAGCCGCCGTTCCCATCACGGGCAGCATCCAGGCGCTGGAAGACGTGCAGCTCTCCGCCCGGACATCCGGCCGCGTGATCGCCGTGAATTTCCGCGAGGGCCAGGTCGTTCGGGCGGGCCAGGTCGTCGTTCAGCAGGATGCGACCGATTTGCAGGCCAATGTCCGCCAGGCGCAGGCGAACATCGCCCAGGCCGAGGCCAACGTCTCGTCCAACCAGGCCAAAGTGTCGCAGGCGCAGACCAACTACACCCTCCAGGTGCAGACCGCCAAGCAGGCCGTCGCCCAGGCGCGGGCGCAGGTGGCGTCGGCAAAACAGAACTATCTAAAGGTCAAGGGCGGCTCGCGCCCGCAGCTGATTCTGCAGGGCAAAAGCCAGGTCCTTCTTGCGAAAGCCAATCTGGACAACGCGCAGACGATCCTGACGCGCAACAAGAGCCTGTTCGCGCAGGGAGCCATCGCCAAGGCCGATCTGGACACCGCCCAGACCAGCTACGATGTCCAGGTTCAGACCTACAAGAACGCCCAGGCCTCGCTCTCGCTGACCCAGGCGGGCGCGCAGACCGAAGACATCGCCGCCGCGCTGGCCCAGCTCCAGCAGCAGCAGGCGAACCTCCAGAACGCCATCGTCAACCAGCAGCAGGCCCAGGTGCGGCAGCAAGACATTCTGGCCGCCCAGGACGCCGTCCGGCAGGCCAAAGCCGCCGTGCAGCAGCAGCAGGCGACCCTCGCCTTCAACGAGCAGCAGGTCGCCAACGCTTTCATCCGTTCGCCGATTGACGGCCTCGTCGCCGCCCGCGAGACCGAGCCGGGCCAAGTCGCCTCGGCGGGAACGAACCTCGTGCGAATCGTCAACGTCAAGACAGTCTATTATGAGCCGACCGTCTCGGAGACGGATTTCGCCCGGACCGCCGTGGGGAACTCGGTGCAGGTGCAGGTGGATGCGCTGCCGAGCCGGACGTTCGCCGGGAAAGTTCTGGCGGTTTATCCGGCGGCCACGACCGGGAGCCGCCAGTTCAGCCTGCGGGTCGGAGTTCCCAACCCAACGAGCGAGCTGCGGCCCGGCATGTTCGCGCGCGGGAGTCTGCTGGCGCAGGTCCACCGCAACGTTGTCGTGGTCCCCGTCGCCGCGTTGATGCCGGTCCAAACTTCGGGACAGGAGCTTAACAGCAGCGAAGGAACGGCGACAGGAGGAACGACGCTGCCGCCGCAGCAGGTTTATGTCGTCGGCCCCGGCAGCAAAGTCGTGGCCCGCCGCCTCACGCTGGGGATCGTCACGGCGGCGCAGGCCGAAGTCACCAGCGGCCTTCAAACGGGCGAATCGCTGATTACGGTCGGCCAGGGTGAGCTTCATCCCGGCGATGTCGTGCGGGTGGAGCACGGATCAAACGGCGCGGGAGCGCACCTCGCGGCGCTTTGAGTTCTGCTTTTGAGCATCGTCTAGCGCAAAGAAAATGAGAGAACCATGGGACTGACACGTCTTGCCATCACGCGCCCCGTCATCATTTTGATGCTGGTCGCCGCCTTCCTCGTCCTCGGTCTGGTCGGCTACTTCCGGCTGCCGGCGGAACTGAACCCGAAGGTGGACTTCCCCCGCATCACGGTCCGTACAAATTACACGGGAACCAACCCGCAGGAGATGGAGACGCTCATCACGAAGCCCATCGAAGACGCGATCAGCGGCGTCAGCGGCGTCCAAGAAATTACCTCCTACTCGCAGCAGGGGGTCTCCGTCGTCTCCGTCGAGTTTTTCTTCGGCACCGACCTGAACTCCGCCACGGCCGACGTCATCCAGAAGGTGGACGCCATCCGCAAGCAGCTGCCGATAGACGCCGACGCGCCCTCGGTCATCAAGGCCGATACCAGCGGCCAGCCCATCATGCACATCGGCATGATGAGCACCCAGCGGCCCGAGCGGGAGCTGGCCTCCATGGCGCTCAACGTCGTCCAGCCCGCTTTGGAACAGGCGACGGATGTCGGGTCGGTGACCATTCATCAAGGGGCGCAGCGGGAGATCCGGGTTTCCATCACTCCTGATCGCCTCGCCGCCTACGGCATCACGATCTCCCAGGTCGCGCAGGCGATCCAGGCGGCGAACGTCAACGTCGCCAGCGGCTTCATCCAGAGCGGCACCCAGTATTACAACGTGCGGCTGATCGGCGAATTCGCCAGAGTGGACGAGATACGCCACCTGCGCCTGACCTTCAGCGGCAGCGGAACTACGAGCGGAACGACAAGCGCCGGCGGGACAGGCGGTGGGACGACCGGCGGCAGCGCCGCAGCGAACAGCAGCGTCACGAAGGTGATCGCCCTGGGCGACATCGCCGCCATCAAGGATACCGACTCGGAAAAAACGAATGAGAATTTTCTGAACGGCCAGCCGAACGTCGGCATCGACATCCTGAAAACGACGGATGGCAACACGCTGGCGGCAGCCGCCAGCGTCAAGAAGCAGCTCGAGGGCCTGCAAAAGTATTTGCCGCCCGATGTCCATTTCATCATCGCCAAAGACCAGTCCACGGACGTGGTGAGCAACCTGAACGACGTCGTGGCCTCCCTCGTCATCGGCGCGCTCCTGGCGGTACTGGTCGTCTTCATCTTCCTGCACAACGTGCGTGGGACGATCATCATCGCGATTGCCATCCCGACCTCGATGATCGCGACGTTCCTGCCGCTGTACGCCTTTGGCTTTACGCTCAACACGCTGACTCTGCTGGGGCTGTCGCTGGCGGTCGGCATCCTCGTGGACGACTCCATCGTCGTGCTGGAAAACATCAACCGGCACCTGGCGATGGGCGAGGAGCCGCACGTCGCCGCCGTCAACGGTCGCTCCGAGATCGGCTATGCGGCCATCACCCTGACCGCCGTGGACCTGGTCGTCTTCCTGCCGATCGGGTTCATGGGCGGCGTCATCGGCGAATTCTTCCGGTCGTTCGGGATCACCGTGGCGGTCGCCACCCTGTTCTCGCTCTTCGTCTCCTTCACGCTGACCCCGATGCTGGCGGCGCGCTGGTACAAGAAGGGGGAGAAGAACGAGTACAAGCGCGGGTTCGCCGGTGCCTTTGATCGCAGCTTCGGGCGGTTCGAGCGCTGGTATCAGCGTCTCCTGCGCGGTGCGCTGCGCCGGCCCTGGATCATCTTCTTCTCCGGGACCCTGTTCCTGGTCCTGGTTTTCGTCTTCATCGGCAAGAACTTGGGCTTCCGGTTTGCGCCCGATCAGGACCAGAGCCAGGTCTCCATTCAGGTCCAGGGGCCGCCGGGAGTGTCGCTTGCCTACACCGCAAAGATCACGCACCAGATTCAGCAGATCATCCAGAACACGCCTTCGCTCCAGAACGACGTCAAATTCGTTTCCACCGTCATCGGCGACGCCGGGCCGGGCCAGAACGCGACCGGCACCCAGTATGCCCATGTAGACCTGACGCTCTATGACCGAAAAAGCGTTCTGGACAACCTGATGTTCTGGAAGCATGAACACCTGCGAAGCCGCCCCGACACCGCCGTCGCCGAGGAGGTCGGCAAGCGGACGCAGAACATCGCCGGCGCACGCATTCTGGGAGCCAACGTCAGCGGCTTCGGCGGCGGCTCCCCGCCGCTGCAAGTCAATCTCACCGGGCCGGACTTCAACCAGCTCCAGGCGGCGGCGCAAAAGGTCCAGCAGGTCGTGAGCCAGACGCCGGGGGCGTACAACGTTGACAACTCGTTCAAGAACAGCGAACCGGAAGTGGAGATCCGCCTGGACCGGGTCAAAGCCCCCGAATACGGCCTGAGCTTGCAGCAGATCGCGTCGGCGCTGGCCGACTCCGTGGCCGGCAACATCAGCTCCAAGTACCGCGACCCGCGCGACGGGCAGCAGTATGACATCCGCGTCCAGCTCGCCAACAGGGACCGCAACAATCCGCAGACCATCGCCAATGTGGTCGTCGGCTATCAAAACGGCACGCCGATTCATCTGGGGGATGTCGCCAGCGTCACGCTCGGCTCCGGGCCGGTCAAAATAGACCGTTTGAACCGGCAGCGCGAGATCGCGGTCTCCGCCTACCTGCGTCCCGGTTTTGCGCCGGGCAGCGCCAGCGCGGCGCTCGCCCCCAAGCTGAACGCGCTGGACTTAGGGCAGGTCACTTATACCTTCGGCGGCGAGGCGCAGAGCATCCAGCGCGAGGGCGGCTATATGCTAACCGCCTTCTTCTTGGGGATCATCCTGAGTTACATGCTGATGGCGGCGCTGTTCAACAACATGCTCTACCCACTCAGCATCATGCTGTCGCTGCCCCAGGCATGGGCCGGCGCCATCATCGCGCTCTCCCTCGCCCATGAGCCTCTCAGCCTGATCGCCATGATCGGCATCGTCCTGCTCAATGCGATCGTCAACAAGAACGCCATTCTGCTGGTGGACTACACGAACACGCTGCGCGGACGCGGCTACAAGCGTCTGGATGCCATTCTGGAAGCCGCCCCGATCCGCCTGCGCCCCATCCTGATGACGACGTTCACGATCATCGTTTCGACCCTCCCAACGGCCCTGGCGCTGGGCCGAGGGGCGGGCTTCCGCCAATCGCTCGGCATCGGCGTCATCGGCGGCATTACCCTCGCCCTTGTCTTGACGCTGTTCATCGTCCCTTGCGCCTACTTGCTGTTCGATAATTTCGGCAACTGGCTGGGCCGGCGGGTGTGGCATCGCGAAATACCTACCGAGGCGCTGGCGTACAGCGGCACGGATCGCGATGATTGGAACAGAAACGACACGGACGGGAACGGCCACAGTGGGGGTGGACGCTCCAACGGTCGCGGGCATACCCTGGGGACGGATGAGGAAGCAGGCACGATCCGTGACTCGGAACCGCTCGATTGATGCCCCGTCGGGGCGCGGCCATCGCGCCCGGACACAACAAAAAGCGCCCCGTCGCCATGGCGGTCGGGGCGCTTCTCTTATCTGCTTCTCTTATCTGCTTCTCTTATCTGAGAGCCGCGAGTCTATAGGTCCTTGTCGTCCTTGACTTCCTCTATCTCGTCGCTGATGTCGAGATCGGCTTCTTCATCAACCTCGTCCATTTCCGCCGCGTCAATCTCTACGTCCGGGTCGGCGTCCAGCACGGCTGCCGCCGCGACGGGCGGCTCGAAACGGGCGACGGCGCGCGAGGGCCGCTTGGGGCAGTTGGTGCAGGTAAATTTTACTTTGGCGGTCGCAAGCCAAGCGGGTACGCCTTTGAAGGTCGCCCCGCAGTCCGTGCAACGTATCGCTTCCGATGGCATTGTTTCTTTGATCCTCGATATTCCTGGCGGTTGTTCTCGTTTAACAGGCCGCCGGCTTAAATAGTTCGCGTTTCTTCCCCCTTGTCCGCGCCGGCGACCGTCACCGCGCGCTCATCGGACTTGGCGGTTGTCGGCTTTACTCCCAAATGTCCGGGTTTCTTGCGCTCTGTGCTCGACGGCTTGTTTTCCACCGGGGCGGGCGTCAGGAGGCCGTTCAGCACCATCAGGGCCCCGATGACCAGATAACACCACGCTTCCTTCCCCGTGACCGGCTGACCCGGATCATAAACAAAGCGCGGCCCCAGAACAAGGCCAACGATGCCCAGAACAATCAAGACGGCGCCGATGACGGTGAAGGTACTCAGCCAGCGAGACTTCAGCATAAAGTGATTCCTTGTGATTTCGCGAAATGCCCCATTAGTATACACCATCCGGGCGCATTTCGCATCTGACGTTGTCTCAGTCTACCGTACACCACTCGGCGAAAGTTCCTCCGGGCAAGCGAACCTGCGCCGCGCCGGTGGGCGCGAGGCCGACCAGTTCCGCGCGCAGCTCCCCCCGCCGCACGGTCGCGCCGACCGCCAAACGGTTCCGGCACTCTTCCAACAAGGGCAGAAAGCCATCTCGCCGCCAGACCCCTTCTCGCTGCGTCAGCGCTTGCGCTACGGCGGCGGCCACACGCTCGACTTCGTGGGACCGGCCCGTCGCCAGCCGCAGGGAGGTGGGGGGATAGAAAAATTTTTCCGCGCCGACGAACCGCTCCTGAGCGACGTTGATGCCGATGCCGAGGATGGCCCCCCTGGCCCCCAATTCTGGGGGGGTAAGAGAAGGGGGCGCGATGAATCGCGCCCCTACGGGCCTTTCCCCTCCGGCTCCCCCCTCGTCAACGGTGGTGGGGACGGGGGGGGTAACTTCCACCAGTATCCCGGCGACTTTGCACCCGTCCAGCAGGATGTCGTTCGGCCATTTGAGGCGGGGATCAAGACCCGCGACGGCCGCCAGAGCGTCCACGACAGCCAGGGCGACAACCAAGCCAAGTTGACTGGCTTCCGCTCCTATCGGCAGGTGATAGATGAACGACATCAGCGCGCTCTGCGCAAAGCCCGCCTGCCACTGCCGCCCGCGCTGCCCGCGCCCGCGCGTCTGGAAGTCTGCCGTCACCAGCGCGCCCGACGGGGCCGGGTCGTCGGGGTCATGCGCCCACTCGCGCGCCAGGTCATTCGTCGAGCCGCACTGCGCGACATGCCGGCGCGGCGTTCCAAAGGTAGTCATAGGCTTTCTACCGGCGGTTGAAACCGCAGCAACCAAGGCACGAAGTCCGCCTTCGCGGGCTAAGACCAATTCCTAAGCAGCGCCAGACCTGTGAAGGCAGGTTTTGTGCTTTGGTTGCCGCGACTTCAGTCGCCCCTCCTCACTCGGCAAAATCCAGCGAAATGTCCAGCGCGGGCGCGGAATGGGTCAGCGCGCCGATGCTCAGGATGTCCACGCCCGTCGCGGCGACTTCGGCCAAGCGCCCCTCGGTCAATCCGCCGGACGCTTCGGAGATGGCCCGCCCGCCGATCATTTGAACGGCCCGCCGCATGGTCTCGGTGTCCATATTGTCCAGCAGGATGATGTCCGCGCCCGCCGCCAGCGCCTCGTCCACCATGCCCAGCGTGGACGCCTCCACCTCGATCTTCATCGTGTGCGGGATGTGCGCCCGCGCCCCCCGCACAGCGTTCCCGATGCCGCCCGCCGCCTTGATGTGGTTGTCCTTGATCAAGACGCAGTCGTACAGCCCTAATCTATGGTTGAACCCGCCGCCCGCGCGGACCGCGTACTTTTCCAGCATCCGCAGGCCCGGCGTCGTCTTGCGCGTGTCCACGATGCGCGCGTCCGTCCCGGCGACCAACCCGACGTATCGGGCCGTCACCGTCGCGATCCCGGACAGCCTCTGTAGGAAGTTCAAGGCCACGCGCTCCGCCGTCAGCAGCGCGCGGGCATCGCCGGTGACGGTCGCCAGCGGCGTCCGCCCCTCCCCCACCCGGTCGCCGTCTCGGACGTGCGCCGACCACTGCGCCTCCGGGTCCAGCAGGTGAAACGCCAGCTCGCCAATCGCCAGCCCCGCGATGACGCCGGGCTGTTTCGCCAGGACCGTCGCCGTCGCCCGCGTCCCGGCGGGGATGCAGAGCGTCGTCGTGATGTCCCCCGGCCCAATGTCCTCGGCCAGCGCGGCCCGAACTAAGGGTTCATATTGTATCTGTGGGATGTCCATGATTAATGAGCGATTGGTGGCGTCTCAATGCTGAGAGCGAGCGTGGTGTCGTTCCTCATTGGGTCGCTCGTCGTTGGATTGTTCTTGTTGGCGCTCAACAGGAAAACCAAATTACCCTCTCTGGAGACATATGGAGCCTGCGTATCTGAGACAAAGCCCCGCGTCTTGAAGAAGACGTTTGGTATGACGCCGGAAGTATCTACGAGTGCTGTTGAAAGGCTATATTTGAGCTGCTTGGCCCCAAAGAAAGTATCTCCGACCGGAACTAAGCCGACCGTAACCGGAATGTGGTTATGAACGCGGGAGGGTTTGCGACTGCTCGGCCCAAGTCCGTATGTGTATGTAAGTGACTTAGTGAGTTTGCCATTCCGACAAAGACTCAGATTGAAAAAGAGGGGCTTGGATGCGTCTGTTTGCACAACATCCAGCTTCCAGAATTTCATTTCCAGCAACTTGCTGGCATCATCGGGCTGAACCGTTATGGGAGTGACTTCAACACCGTTCGCGAGGGTGTAGGTCGGCGCGGCATGGGCGCGCGTATAGACGTATAGGCCCAGCGCAACAGCCGCCAAAGCCAAACTCAGGGCAATGGGTACGAACTTCCGGTTGCGGATCATGGCGAATCTCCCTATGCTCCTGCTTATTATATACCACTATGGGCGCGGCTTGATGTTCTTGGCGTACCACGAACGCAGCAACATCTCGCGGTCGGTCGGCTTCGCGCTCGGCGCGGTCGCGTTCTTGTCCGGCCCGTACTCCACGCTCCAGCCCTGCCATTCGCGGAAGGCGTGGTAGCTCCAGTCCCAGCCGTTCTGCTCGAAGATAGAAATCGCGTCGCGCAGCCAGTCCCGCGCGCCGGATGCCCAGCGGATGGCGCTGAACTCGCCGATGTAGATGGCGACATGGTAGTGCTTCTGATAGTCGGCCACGGTCTGGAGCGAGCGCGTCATCTGCGCCCGGTCCCAGAGGACGCCGTTGATTTTCCCCGGATAGGGGATGCCGAGCGGCCGGTCCGGCGTCACGCCCTGCATCGTGAACGCGCCCGGCTCGTACATGTGGACGCTGTAGACGACGCCCGGAACGGGCAGCGGGGCGAAGTATTTCAATTCATCGTACCCGCCGCCCGGCCCCGGCTCAATGATAATGGCATGGGCGGGGTCAATGCGGCGCACGGCAAGGGCAGTTCGGGTCGCCAGCGCGTGCCAATCCAGCAGGCCCTCGGCCATGTCGCCTTCAATCGGCTCGTTGGCAAGGTCATAGCCCCAGACCGTCGGATTGCCCCGGTAGCGGCGGGCGATCTTGTCCCAGACCCGCGCGAACTTGTCTTGGTAGGCTTTGTCCTGGAACAAGGGCCAGGCGTAGCCGGGCAGGAGGATGTTGCCGCCGGGGGGCGTGTGCAGGTCCACGACCACGCGCAGGCCCTCGCGGCGGCAGGCGGGCAGGAGCGCGTCCAGGTGAGTCAACCGGCCTTCCAGCCAGGCGTCGTAGGCGGCGGGGTCGCGCCAGCCGTCGTAGCGGCCATCCGGCGTCACCCAGTAGAGCTGATAGCGGATCAGGTTGGCGTGCCACTCGCCGCCCAAGACGTGCAGGTCGGCGGCAGTTACATCCGGGCTGACCATCGCCCCGCGCAGGCGCGGGAGGCCCGGGTGGCCTGTGTAGGCGGGGCCGGGGGTGACGGAAGGGCCGGCGTAAGCCCGGCCATTGACCGTGATAGAAATATCGGTGAACCAAGCGCGGCCCGTCGTCGCTTCCAGGCCCAGAACGAGCGTGGCTTTGGTGGCATCGGCGGGAACAACAGCGCGGAACCGCTCGGGCGTCCAGCCGAATGTTCCCCACAGGTGGTCATGGGCCGGGTACTGCTTCCCGGACGGTCCCTCCGTCACCAGCATGAACTTGATCCCATTGTAGACCTGCGGCGGCACGGCGACATCCTCGGCTTTGACCAGCGCGCGGAAGTCCAGGCGCGCACCGCGCATCTGTCCGACGGGCAAAGGCAGCGAGATGGTGCGGCTGCCCGGCCCGGACGCCGCCGGCTGATCGATCTGCACAGCCTGGCCGCCCGGTTCGCCTTGATCATTGGGGACGAGCCGCGCCTGCGCCCTCGCCACATCCTGCCAGCCTTCCAGGGAGCTCACGCCCGCGAAGCGAGTCTGGAAGACCGTTTCGGGCGCGGCCGCTTGCGCCCTGTAAACGGGCAGAAGGGCGAGGGCACAGATAAGGGAGAGCGGCAGTCGGCTTTTCATTGGCCTCTATTCGCCATCCGCCCCGCCTTCCCCTGCCGCCGGATGCGGACACAGGGACGGTTGACATCGGGCGCTCCAGCGAGTATCATAGCGCAAGCCGAAACCCATCCTCACAGGAGAGAACATTGACCATTCCCCGCCCGGAATACCCCCGCCCGCAGTTCGTCCGCCCCGACTGGCTGTGCCTGAACGGCGAATGGGAGTTTGAGATTGACAACGGCGACAGCGGCCACGCCCGCAACCTGGTCAGCAGCCACTTGTCGGACAAGATCACGGTCCCGTTCTGCCCCGAGTCGCCGCTCTCGGGCCTCGGCCATGTGGATTTCATGGCGGCCGTCTGGTATCGCCGGACGGTTCAGGCGCCGGAAGAGTGGAAGGGCCGCCATGTTCTGCTGCACTTCGGGGCGGTGGATTACGATGCGACCATCTGGGTGGACGGCCAGGAGGTGATGCGGCACCGGGGCGGGTGGACGCCGTTTTCCGTGGCACTGCCTAAAGTCACCGGCGGCGATACGTTCACGGTCGTGGTTCGGGCACGCGACGACCGGCACTCTCCGAAGCCGCGCGGCAAGCAGTCCCAGCAGTACGCCCCGCACGGCTGCCACTACACCCGAACGACGGGCATCTGGCAGACCGTGTGGATCGAGCCGGTCCCCGAAGTCTCGCTGCGTCGCCCGCGCCTGACGCCGGACGTGGCGAACGGCGCGTTCCACCTGGAACAGCCGCTGACGCAGAACCAGCCCGGCCTGACCCTGCACGCGGCCCTGAAGGACGCTGAGGGCGCGGTGGCGACGGCTTCCGTGGCGGCGCATCTGGACCTGGCCCCGCGCCTGACGCTGCCCATTCCCGAAGACCGCCGCCGGCTCTGGTCGGTTTCGGACCCGCACCTGTACGACCTGGAGATTTCGCTGCGCGACGCGGACGGCACGGTCATTGACTCCGCGAACAGCTACGCGGGCCTGCGCTCGGTCGCCATTGACGGCGTGAAGGTGAAGATCAACGGCGAGGTCGTCTTCCAGCGGCTCGTGCTGGACCAGGGCTACTACCCCGACGGCGTGATGACCGCGCCCACGGACGAGGCCCTGATCGCGGACATCCAGATGAGCCAGGCCGTCGGCTTTAACGGCGCACGCCTGCACCAAAAGGTCTTCGAGGAGCGGTTCCTGTACCACGCCGACCGCCTGGGCTACCTCATTTGGGGCGAGTTCGGCGACTGGGGCTGCGGCGGACATGGGCCGGCCTCCGACCACCAGAAGCCCGGCGTGACCTATATTACGCAGTGGCTGGAGGCGCTGGCGCGGGACTACTCGCACCCCAGCATCATCGGCTGGTGCCCGCTGAACGAGACCGCGCAGCGAATCGGCGACTCGATCACCGTGCTGGACGACGTGACGCAGGGCATGTACCTGGCGACCAAGGCGATGGATACCTCCCGGCCCGTGCTGGACACGTCCGGCTACTCCCACCGGGTTCGCGGGGCGGACATCTACGACTCGCACGACTACATTGACGAGAAAGATTATTCGGTAGGCATCGTCAATTTCCAGAAGCGGCACGCCCAAATGGCCGAAGGCATTGTCCACAAGAACGACGGCACGAACTGGTCGGTCCCTTACGAGGGCCAGCCGTATTTCGTGAGCGAGTTCGGCGGCTTCAAGTGGGTCATCGAGTCCGAGCAGCAGCTCGCCGACACAAGCTGGGGCTACGGCGGCGGGCCGACGACGCTGGACGATTTTTATCGGCGTTTCCAGGATGTCTGCGACACCCTGCTGGACAACCCGCACATGTTCGGCTACTGCTACACGCAGCTCACAGACATCTATCCCGAACTGAACGGCATCTACACGTTTGATCGCCGCCCCAAGTTCGACGCCGCCCGGCTGAAAGCGATTCAGGAGAAGCGGGCGGCGATTGAGGAATAACCCAACGCGGCAGTGGTCCCGGCACTGGAAGTGCCGGGACCACTGCCGGAACCGCCTTCTGGAGATCAGTCATGCCCCTCCCCACCACCATGCCCGTCCCGCAGTTCGCCGGCGGCGGGCGCATCACCTTCGGCGAAAAGCCCATGCCCACGCCGGGGCCGGGCCGGCTTCTAATCCAGGTCAAGGCCAACGCGCTGTGCGGATCGGAGCGGGGGCAGTTTCACGGCGGCTCCCCCATCACGCCGGGCCACGAGGCGGCGGGCGTTGTCGCGGCGGCAGGGCCGGAAACGCACACGCCGGTCGGGACGCCCGGCGTCGTCTTTTTGATGGACTTCTGCGGCGCGTGCCGCTCCTGTCGCCTCGGCTACACCAATCAGTGCGAGGCCAAGCGCGCCGACATGGGGTTCTCGCACGACGGCGGCTACGGGCCGTATGAACTGGTCCATGAGAACATCTTTTTCCCCGTCAGCGCCGACGTTTCGCTCTCCGAGGCGACGATGCTGCTGGACATCATGGGAACGGGCGGCCATGCCATTGCGCGCGCCCAGGCCGTTCGCCCCGACATCGAATCGGTTTTGGTAGCGGGCGCGGGGCCGATCGGCCTGGGCGTCCTGGCGATGGCGAAGCTGCTGCTGGGGCCGGACATTCCCGTGTACCTCACGGACGGCATCCCCTACCGCCTGGCGCTGGCCGAGGCCCTGGGCGGCATCCCCCTCCCGCTGACGGAGCGCATTCCAATTGTGGATGCCGCCATAGACACCAGCGGCAAGGAAGCGGCGCGGCGGTCCGCCGTGGATGCGCTGGGCAAGCGCGGCGTCCTGGTCTGCGTCGGGCACGGGCAGGGGCTGACGCTGGACGTGTCGCCTGATCTCATCGCCACGGAGCGGGCGGTCCTGGGCAGCGAGTATTTTCGGTATGACGAACTGCCGGCCAACCTGGAGCGCCTGCGCGCGCACAGGGACTACCTCGCGCCCATCATCACCCACCGCTACGGGACAGGCGAAATACAGACCGCGTTCGAGACGTTCTTCGGCGGCGAAACCGGGAAAGTGGTGATCGAGCAATGACCACAGAACGAATCAAAGTGGCCCTGATTGGGGCTGGGGGCTGGGGCCGTCAGCACGCGCGGGTCTTCTCGGAGCGGTCGGATGTCGAGTTCTGCGCCATCGTTGGGCGGACCCCGGAGAAGACGCAGGCGCGGGCGGCGGAGTTCGGGACGCGGGCCTACACCGACATCGGCGAGATGCTGGACAAGGAACACCCCGATTTGGTCAGCCTGTCCCTGCCCAATCAGGGCCACTTCGACGCCACCTTGCAGGTCATCCAGGCGGGATGCCCGCTGCTGGCGGAAAAGCCGCTCGTTTTTGACCTGGCCGAGGCGGACACGCTGATTGGGGAAGCGGCGAAGCGCGCCCTGTTCTTCGCGATCAATTTCAATCACCGCTATGCCCAGCCCGTCCAGAAGACGAAGGCCGCCATAGACGCCGGGCGTCTCGGCCCGCTCACCTTCGCGACCTGGCGCTTCGGCGGCGAGGGCGGGGGCGGCCACCCGCATGCCAATCTGATCGAGACGCAGTGCCACGGATTCGACATGCTGGAGTACCTGTGCGGCCCTATCGAGTCCGTCACGGCCGAGATGACGGACAAGACCGGCGGCGGCTTCCGCACGCTGGCCCTCGCCCTGCGCTTTACGAGCGGCGCGGTCGGGACGCTGCTGGGCAGCTACGATTCGTCCTATGCCTACCCCAACACGCACCACGTCGAGATCAACGGGACGGCGGGCCGCGTCGTGATTGAAGACACCGTGCGCCGATACACGTTCCAGCAGGCCGGGAGTGAAACCGGCGAGGTCTGGTCAGCGGGCTACTTCAACGACCGCGACCGCGAGTTCCACCGGACGTTTGACGCCTACATTGATTCCTTGCTGACGGCATTCAAGAACGGCCAGTCGCCGCCCGTGCCGGCCGAGGCGGGCCGCCGGGCGCTGGCCCTGGCCTATGCCGCCATCGAGTCGTTTGAGACCGGCCGGCGGGTCAGCGTGTAAGAACCCGGCATAATTACCGGCACTGGAAGTGCCGGTCTACTCTGGAGTGAAAGTGCCTCCGGCACTGAGGATCAGCCACAGAAGTTTCCCCAGTCGCGGAGCGACTTCCACTTGGAGTAGACCGGCACTTCCAGTGCCGGTAATTATGCCGGTTCTTAGAGTGTGTAAAGAAAGTCAGCACCTGGGTAGTCTAGGCTCAACCTGGGTAGTCTAGGCTCAACCTAGGTAGTCTAGGCTCATGGAACGCTTACCCTATGCCAGTGATCTGGGCCAGTGATCTGGGCCAGTGATCTGACCGATGCCCAGTGGCAGACGATCCAGGAAGTCCTTCCCCCCGACAAAGGCGGGCGAACCGGGCGGCGGCGCAAGTACCCGCTGCGCACATATCCCCTGCGCGAGATAGGGAACGCCGTCTTCTACCAGGCCCGCACCGGCTGTGCCTGGCGGCTCCTGCCCCATGACTTCGCGCCCCATGACTTCGCGCCCCATGACTTCGCGCCCCACGGCGACGGCTGGAACCACTTCCACCGCTGGCGCGACGGCTGGAACCACTTCCACCGCTGGCTGGAACCACTTCCACCGCTGGCGCGACGGCGGCCTGATCGAGCGCGTCCAGGACGCCCTGCGCCAGAAGGTGCGCGTCCAGGAGGGCCGGGAGCCTACTCCTTCGGCGGCGATCATCGACAGCCAGTCGGTAGCCAGTCGGTAGCCAGTCGGTGAGGACGCCGCAAAAAGGGGAGCCAACGGCGACGATGCCGGCAAGCAGGTCTACGATGCCGGCAAGCAGGTCTACGATGCCGGCAAGCAGGTCTACGATGCCGGCAAGCAGGTCTACGATGCCGGCAAGCAGGTCAAGGGCCGCAAGCGTCACATCAAGGGCCGCAAGCGTCACATCGCCGTGGACACCCTGGGCCTGATCCTGGCCGTGGTGGTGCATAGCGTCGGCGTCCAGGACTACCACGGTGCCCGGCTGGTGAGGATGAGACTGCACGGTGCCCGGCTGGTGAGGATGAGACTGCTGGGCCGTTTCCCACGCCTGTCGTTCTTCTGGGCTGACGGCGGCTATGACAAGGGCGCTCTGAGCGAAAGGGCGCTCTGAGCGAAAGGGCGCTCTGAGCGAAAGGGCGCTCTGAGCGAAAGGGCCGCGCGCTTTCTGGGCCGCGCGCTTTGTCGGCTGGGTCCTCTTGTCGGCTGGGTCCTCTTGTCGGCTGGGTCCTCTTGTCGGCTGGGTCCTCTTGTCGGCTGGGTCCTCCAGATCGTGCCTAAGCTCGAGGGACAGACTCGAGGGACAGACTCGAGGGACAGAAAGGCTTCGTCGTGCTGCCAGGCCGCTGGGTGGTGGAGCCCACCTTTGGGTCGTGGAGCCCACCTTTGGGTCGTGGAGCCCACCTTTGGGTCGTGGAGCCCACCTTCGCCTGGCGGGGCAAGTTGCGCCGTCTGTTCAAGGACTTCGAGGAGCGCGAGCAGAGCAGCGAGGCCTGGATACGCATCGCCATGATCCACATCGCCATGATCCACATCGCCATGATCCACATCGCCATGATCCACATCACCATGATCCACATCACCATGATCCACATCATGTCCAGAAGGCTGACCGTATCATGTCCAGAAGGCTGACCGTCAAAAGGCCAGAAGGCTGACCGTCAAAAGGCTGGCGAAGGGTACATGAACCCACTTTCTTTACACACTCTAAAGCCCTTCCCTAACAGGGGAGGGTGGCGGCCAAAGCGAGCCGGGAGGGGTTTATTCCGCCTGATACAAGGCGCTCTGCGGCACGATCTGGAGGGGCTGGCTGGGGCTGGCCCAGCGCAGGTGTACCTCGGCATGGCCGAGACCGTTCCTGGCGTGCATCGGGCCGTTGAAGTATTCGATTTTGATTTCATATTTCCGGCCCGCTTCCAGGCGAATGGAGGCGTGCTGGGGGGTGAGCTTGTGGTCTCTCCAATCATCAATGAGCAGTTGGCCGTCTATCCAGAGCCTTAGCCCGTCGTCTTCCTGCGAGGCGAAGGTATACGTCTCCGAATACTTGGGCTGGATTTCCCCCGTCCAGCGCACGGAGAAGAGGCGGCTGGCGCCTGGGATCACAGCGGCGGTCATCCCCCAGTTGAAGTCAATGGCGGCGTCGGTCCGGTGGCCGATCCGTTTTGCCAGATAAGGCCGCCCCTCGTAGATCTCCGCCGAGAGGCCGTGCCCGCCCGTGCCCGGATGGCCGTCGCCCGGCGTCCGGGCCGGCTCGCCGCGCAGCAGGCCGCCGACATCGCCGAATGCGCCGCCCCCGCCCGCCACGCGCCGCCCGCCGCCCGTGCCATGCCCCGTTCCGCCCGGCCCCGCCCCGGAGCCAATGCCCCCGTGTCCGTACCCGTCGCCCCCGCCGGGCAGGTCAAGGCCGTCCCCGGTCCTGCTGCCGGACGCGCCCGCGCCGGTCCCATGTCCCGCGCCGCGCCCCCGGCCCGATCCCCGGCCGCTGCCCGCGCCCCGTCCGCCCCCGATGCCGCCGCCCAGGCCCGGCCCGTGCCCGCCCCGGAGCGAGGCCAGCAGCTTGCCGTCCAGGCCGCCGCGCCCGCGTCCCCGGCCCAGCCCTGGGCCACCGCCCGCGCCGGCGCTGAAGCCGGGTTTTTCTTCCGGCACGGCGTCTTCGGCCAGGGGGTTAGGGACGGACATAATGGACTCGCCGCCGAGTCGCGCGGCCATTTTCGGGAAGTGCATCCCGCCCGCCAGGCCGCTGTCCTGCGGCTGATCGGTCGGAGTCTGCGCCCCCCGCGCCGCGCTGTGGCCGCCGCCGGACGCCCCGCCTGCCAGCCCAGTCCGGGCGGAGGCGATGCGGGTGATCTTGGGCGTGTCGGCATGGGCGGAAGAGGCCGCCTCCGGCCTGTCTTCCGGCGTGGTCAGCCCGGCCAGCGGGTTGGTCCTGTCCAGGAGGCTGGGCGCGTGGCTGACGCGCGGCGTGACTGAGGCCACCCGCACCGGTTCGGCCTGCTCCGGCAGCTTTTCCGGCGCGACTGTCCGGGCGGGGGCGGCAGGCCTGAGGGCCGGCATCACCCGCGCCGCGCGAAGCTGCGGCGCGGCTTTGGCGGCGACCGGTGTGACGGGCTTTTCCCGGACCGGCCGAAGCGCCAGTTTCGGCGTCGGCTTGGGCCGGACCGTGCGCCTCACGGTCGCCTTTGCTACTTTAGGCGGCTCTTTGACGGGATACGGCTTGGGCTGGGGCTTGGGCCGTGCGGCTACCTTCGACTTGGGGATCGGCGGCTTCTTTTCCGGCGGCAGCGGCTCCAGGGTCAGCTCGATCTCTTTGGAGGACGTGGCCCCGCCTTTCAAGCCAAAGCCCGGCCCGTGCAGGGCCAGGAAGAGGTGGATCAGGACGGACAGGAGCAGGAATCCCCCCAGCCACCACCAGCGCTCGGTAGACGCTTTACGCATTGCCGGTCTTTTCCCCTCTCAGGCCGCTCAGGGACTCGCGGAGGCCGCGTTCTTCAGGTCGGTCGGCAGCAGGACGCGCGTCAGGCCCGCCTGCCGGATGGCGTCCATGACGTCCATCACCTGCTCATAACGGACGGACTTGTCGCCCTTGAGCAGCACGCGCTGGCCTTTGTCCTTGTCCGCCGCCGCGATCAGCAGCGCCTGCACCTGCGGCAGCGTCACCGACTTGCCGTTGTAGTAATAGCGCCCGTTCGGGGCGATGGCGACGACCACATCTTTGGGCGTCTCGGGCGCCCCCTCGTGCGTGACCGTCTTGGGCAGGTTCAGCTTAAAGCCGGGGTTATGGATAAAGACCGTGGTGACCATCAGGATGATGACCAGGGTGAGCGAGATGTCAATGAGCGGGATCAGGTTGATCTCCGCCATCGGGTCGTCTTCGGACAGGGACGAGCGGTGCATCAGGCGACCTCCTCCCGACTCCGGGCCCGCAGGTACAGCGGCCCCAAGAGGGCGACATGGGCTTGAATTTGGAGCAGCATCATCTGGACCCGCCCCACGAGGTAGTTGTATACGACGATGCTCGGCACGGCGACCAGCAGGCCGAAGGCGGTCGCGCTCAGGGCCTCGGCGATGCCGCTCGCCATCGCGTCCCCGTTCAGGCCGCTCTTGCTCATGCCCTGAAAGGCGGCCATGACGCCCAGCACGGTCCCGAACAGGCCGACAAACGGCGTCGTGCTGCCGATGGTCGCCAGCGTCCCCAGGAACCGGCGCAGCCGCATCCGCTGCAAGGCCAGGGCGATGTCCGCCGCCGTCGCGAGGGTGTCCTCGCTTTCGCCGCGCAGGGGGGCCAGCGAGTGCAAAATCTGAGCGACGGGCGCCCCCGCGAACTCGCGGGAGGTCAGGGCGTCGGCCCGCCCCTGCGCCGGCACGGCTTTCAGCCCTTCAAACGTGTCGTCTTCGAGCTTCCGCAGCATCGCCAGCGTCCACAGTCGTTCCATAATAAGAGTGACGGCGAGAATGGAGCAGATCAGGAGGGGATAGCGGACGATCCCCGCGTTGTTGAACAGAGAGAGCAGCATCGTGTGTGCCTTTCGGAAACCGTCGCCCCGGCACTGGAAGTGCCGGTCTACCGGTGAGTGAAAGCCCCTCCGGGGCTGAGGAATCCGTAGTCGCGGAGCGACTTCCACTTGATAGTAGCCCGGCACTTCCAGTGCCGGGGCTATTGCCTGGCCTATCCCCCCGCCTTCAGATACGCCAGCCGCACCTTCGCCTTCGCGACGCGCGCGCTGGCGGGGTACTCGCTCACCAGCCGGGAAAGACGGGAGACGGCAGCAGTCTTTTTGCCGGCTTTTTCCCAGGACGCGCCCGCCCAGTAAAGCGCCTCGGCCCGCAGGTCAAGAGCGCTTTTGTCCGCCGCCAGCGCGTCGAACGCCGCCGCCGCCCTGTCGAACTTGCCGAGGCTGTAGAGCGCGTTGCCCAGACCGAGCCGCGCTTGGGGCGCGTCGGCGCTGTTGGGGTATTTCGCCAGCAGGTCCGCGTAACGCGCCTGGGCATCGTCGAACTTTTGCGATTTGAAGCTCGCATTGCCCAGGTGCAGCAGCGCTTGGGGGGCATAAGCGCTTTGTGGGAACTCGGAGGCGAGACGCTGCCAGAGCGGCAGGGCGGCGTCGGCTTTCCCCTGCTTCTCGCTGACCCACGCCTGCGTGAACAAGACTGTCGCCATTACGTCCGACGGCGGGTTTGTTGCCAGCAGGGTCTGGCAGCCCGCCAGCGCGTCGTCCCACTTTTGCCCGTCCAGGTCGGCCTGCACGAGAGCGAGCCGGGCCTGCTGCTCAATGGCGGGCGAGTAGCCGGGCTTGGAAGACAGAGACAGCGCGGCGCGCGCGGCCTTTTCCGCCGCCAGGGGCTGCTTGCGCTCAATGTTCAGCCAGGCGAGTTGGACCTGGGCGTCCGGCAGCCAGTCGGCCCCCGCTCCTCCCAATAACCGAGACGCGCCCGACACAGCCGCCGTCAGCGCGGCCAAGGCGGGCGCATTCTTGCCCAAGCCCTGGTCGGCCAGGCCGAGCAGGTAGTGCGCCTCCGCCGCGACATCGGCGGGCGGCGCGGCGGCGAGCAGGGCTGTCAGCGCGGCTGAGGCCGGGGCGTATTTTTTTGCGTCCAGGTCCAGTCGTGCCTGCCGGAGCACGCCCGCCGCGCTATCCTCTTTGACCGCCGCCTTGACGTCCCCGGCTTTGGCCCTCGCTTTGGCCGCGAGTTCGGAGGCGGGGAAGCGCGAACCGACGGATGCGAAGAGCGCGGCGGCCTCCGCCGAGTGTCCCAGAGCGAGGGCGCAGTTGGCGGACCAGTAGAGTCCCTGCGCGGCGACTTTGGCGTCCGGCGACTTCGACGCCGCGTTGTAGGCCGCCTGGGCGGGCGCATACTGCTTCTGCACGTACAGGCAGCGGCCCAGGGTCAACTCGGCGGGGAAGCGCTGCGGGTCGGTGGCGGCAAGATTCGCGACAATGACTCGCAGCCGCGTGGTCGCTTCGGCATAGTCGCCGAGTTTCAGTAGGGTGTTGACCAGCCTCTCTTCCGCCACCTGCTTCGTGTCCGCGTCGGCAGCGGCCCCGTTCGGACTGAGAGCCAATGCACTGAGCACGGATTTGAAGTCGTCGCGGGCCTGCCCGTACTGTTTGGCGTCGAGATCAAGCTGTCCCAGCAGCAGCAGCGCCTGCGGGCGGTTCTCACTCTTCGGGTAGCGGTCTACAACCGCGCGCAGCCGCCCGTGGGCTTCGTCCGTCCGGCCCAGCTTCAGCGCAGACAGCCCCGCGCCGAAGGTGGCGTCCTCCGCCACGTCACTGTCCGGGTACTTGCTGACGACCTCCGTGTACGCCTGGGCGGCGGCGGCATACTGGCCGAGCTGATAATCCGCCTGCCCCAGCCAGTCATAGGCAATGGGGGCTTGGGCGGGTGTGACGCCTGCCGCCGTCGCCGCTTTCAGTGCCCCGGCGGCTTTGGCCCACTGCCCCGTCTGCAAAGCGGCCTCGCCCAGACCCAGCTCGGCGGTGTTCTTGACACTAGGGTCTTTGGCGGCAATGGCCTTCTCGTAGGCGGGCACGGCTTTGGCGTATTGCTTCAGTTCCGACCGGCAGCGGCCCAGCGCGAGCGCGGCGGCTCCGGCGCGGGGATGACCGGGATTGGCGGCCAGAAAGGCATCCAGAAGCTTGGCGGCCTGGGCGAACTTGCCCGCGTCATACAGGGCAGACGCGGCGGCCAACTGCTCGGCGGGCGACTGTGCCTGGGCATGAACCGGCGCAGGCGGCGCGGCCAGCAGGAGGACGGGCGCGGCCAGTAGGACGGCGAAGAGACGGCAGGACGGCGAGATCATCAAGCGGCTCCTGGGAAGGATAGCGGGGCAATCGCCCCATGATTGGGAACGGCGGGCGGTGGCTGGCAAAGGCGCCATGTTTCCGCTTTGGATAGCCCTAATGACGTTGGAATCACGCAGAAAGTTTCGTTTATTTTCCGCGCCGCTTTTTGCAGGCAGGAAAACACGCAGGCGGCGGTGAAAGCGGGCGGTACTATGGCAACCGAGAAGAAGTTTCGCATCCATTATCCCTTAGAGCAGATCGGCGCTCCGGTCCTGACGCATCTGGTGACGGATTACGATCTGTCCCCGAACGTCTTGCGCGCCGATGTGAGCGCCCGCGACGGCGGCTGGCTGGTGCTGGGGCTGACGGGGGACGACGCGCGCCTCCAGTCCGCGCTGGACTGGCTGCGCGGGCAAGGGCTGGAGGTTTCGGAGGAGGCGTAGCCCTATGCCCGCCCAGCACTTTCCGCGCGCCGCCTCCGCCCTGTTTGTGGCGTTCGCGGTACGAGGCTTCAACAGGCCCTGACCATCTTGGACGACAAACATTGTCAGTTCAGCAGGAGTGCCAAACAAGGCCACATGACCTTCCATTGTTCATCGCAATTGGCCTCTATGGTTTCTTGATGCCCTTCTGGTCGCGTTGGGCGAGGAATGATGACCAAGCACGCATCGCGCGGCTCGAATCGAAGGTGAATCTACTCCTGGACAAGCTTGGGATCGAGCATGACGTGCCGAGCGATGAGGTGCGCGACTTAGTCCTCGAAGGCAAGACAATTCGTGCGATCAAAGCGTATCGGGTGCAGAATCCTGGAGTAAGTATAACGGAGGCAAAGAACGCGATTCAGGCGATAAAAGCGCAGATCAAGGCAGAGGGTTTTCAGTAGAAATACTCAACGGAGAAGGATAAAGACACATGGCAGACACAATTCGGTTCGGAGTGATCGGGACGGGCGGCATGGCCCAGGGGCACATCGAGCGCCTGCTGAAGATGCCGGAGGTTAAGGTGGCCGCGTTCGCGGACATCAGCGAGCAGAGTCTGGAGCGGACGCGCAGCAAGCACGGCGCGGCGGTCGCGGACGTCCCGACGTTCTCGGACTACCGGAAGATGCTGGACGAGGCAAAGCTCGACGCCCTCCTCATCGCCACGCCGCACACGCTCCATTATCAGATGGCGGTGGACAGCCTGGACGCGGGGGCGCATGTGCTGCTGGAAAAGCCGATGGTCAACAAGGTCACGGACGCCCACGCGCTGCTGAAGAAGATCGAGGAGACCGGCCTCGTCGTCGGGCTGGCCTACCAGCGGCACGGCATGCCGCACTTCCGGTACATCCGGGAAAAGATCGCTTCGGGCGAGTACGGCCAGGTGCAGTTCATCAACGCCTTGCAGCAGCAGGGCTGGGCCAAGGGGACGCGCGGGTCGTGGCGGCAGGACCCCGCCCTGTCCGGCGGCGGCCAGATCAACGACAGCGGCTCGCACCTGCTGGACATCGTCCTGTGGACGACCGGCCTGGCCCCCGAAAAAGTCGCGGCGTTCATGGACCCTCGGGGAACGCCGGTGGACATCAACAGCGCGCTTTCGATCAAGTTCACGAACGGCGCGCAGGGCAACATCTCGGTCGTCGGCGACGCGGCGGGGTGGTACGAGGACATCACGATCTGGTGCGACAACGGATCGTTCTATGTCCGCAACGACGGCACGTTCCGCGTGCAGGGGACGGACGGGAAGACGTTCTCCCCGGATCAGTCGCAAATGCCGGAGGGGTCGGACGTGGATACCAACTTCATCCGCGCCATCCTGGGGACGGAAAAGATCGCCGCCGAGCCGATCAACGGGCTGCGGACGATTGAACTGACCGAGACGGCCTGGGAGTCGGCGGCGGCGGGCGGGCAAGTGACGCCGGTGAAGTGGTCGTAGGGATCGCCCCCCGGCACTGGAAGTGCCGGTCTACTAGAAGTGGAAGTCGCTCCGCGACTGAGGACAAGCATCTGGGGGCTTGTCCTCAGTGCCGGAGGCACTTTCATTCCCGAGTAGACCGGCACTTCCAGTGCCGGTTCCAATCGCGCCGGGTTAGTTCTTCCTCAGTCGCCCCGCGACATGGGCCACGATCTCGACCGCGCGGCGGCGGGATTCGAGGATAATGTTGGCGCGGGACAGCGAACCGGCCAGGTACAGGCCGGGGACGGCGGACTCGGAAGTCTCTTCGTCGTAGATGGGCAGGCCATCGGGAGCCAGCGGAACGCCCAAGTGGGCGAAAAGCGTCCGGTCCGCCGTATGGCCGACCAGCGCGAAGACGAAGTCGTTGGGCAGCGTCCACCGCTCCCCGTCCGCGCCCGGCGCTGCCTCGTCATACGGGACGCGCATCAGGTCTACGGCGGTGGGGGTGATGCCCAGGACGCGAACCTCCGTCAGCAACGTCAGGCGCTTTTCTTCCGCCATGATTTTCAGGTCGCGCACGATAAACGGGCGCAGATGGCTCTGGAAATCGGCGGGCGCCCGGCGCATGACGACCGAGACGCGCGCTCCCGCTTCGGCCAGCGTCATCGCCCCCGTCGCCGCCGAGTTGCCGCCGCCCACGACCAGCACGTCGCGCCCGAAAAACGGCGTGGGGTCGTCCAGCCGCGTGAAGACCTTCGCCAAATCCGCCCCCGGCACGTCCAGCAGGCGCGGGTTGGGGAACGTCCCCGTGCAGACGAGCAGAAACCGCGCGCGGCGCTCGACGACCTCTCCCTCCCCCGCCCGTCGCCGCACCGAGCGGATCTGAAAATGACCGTCCGGCGGGGCAGGCCCCACGCGCTCGATGTCAACGACTTCCTCCCAGGTCGCCAGCGGCAGATTTCGCGACGACGCCACCGCCCGGTAATACGCCAGCGCGTCTTCCCGCGTCGGCTTGTGTCCCCCGGCGACGAAGAACGGGACGCCGCCGACGGCAAGCTCATCCGAGGGCGAAAAGTACCGGATCTGCTGGGGGTGTTCCACCAGTGACTGGACCGGACCATGCCGCTCCACCACGACATGAGACAGCCCGGCCTCCTGCGCGGCACAGGAGGCGGCCAGGCCGGCAGGACCGGCCCCGACGATCAGCAAATCCAGCGTCGCGTTCTCTTCGCCATTTTCTCGCATGGGTCCATTGTACCTGTTGTATCCGTCCGGTTTCCAGGTACAATAACGGTATGTTGCTTCGGAAAGAAACCTGGTCGCTGCGCGTCCCCCGCCTCCTTTTCCCACTTCTCGCCGCACTCGTCTTCTTTGTCCCCACCCTCGGTCACGCCCAGGCGGAGACGGCGACGACGCCGACATCCACGGCCACCGGCATCGGGCTGGGGACGGTCACCGAATATACCCTGCCCAACGGTCTGCAAGTGCTGGTCGCGCCCTCGAGTGCCGCCGACCTGGTCACGATGGACGTCTGGGTCGGGGCCGGGACGCGGCGCGAGACGGCGGAACAAAATGGCGTGGCGCACTTCATGGAGCACCTGATCTTCAAAGGGCGCAAGCCGGGGGAGATTGACGCGGCCTTCGAGAACCTTGGCGGCTCTTTCAACGGGGCGACCTCCTATGACTGGGCGCACTTCTACGTCACAGTCGGCTCGCGTGACGCGCCCGCCGCGCTGGGTGTGCTGGGCGACGCCTTGATGAACGCCGAGATGCGCCAGGCGGACATTGACACCGAAAAGCCGGTCATCCTGAGCGAGAAGGCGCGGGAAGAGAACAGCGCGACGACGCGCGTGGGTCGCGTCTTCAATGCGCTCTGCTTTCCGACCCACCCTTACGGGCGGCCCCTGCTGGGAACCGCGTCCAACATCTCCGACATGCCGCGCAAGACGATCTTGGACTTTTACCACACCTACTATGCGCCGGGCAATGCGACCCTGATTCTCGCGGGCCGGATCACGCCGGAAGAGGGCCTGGCGCTGGCAACGAAGACCTTCGGCGCGTGGCCGTCGCGCCCGGTCCCCGACGACAAGACGCTGCCCGAAGCGCCCCAAACCGGCATCCGCAGCCGCAGCCTCACCGCCCCCGTGCGGCGCGGCTTTTTGCAGATCGGCTTCCGCGCCCCGTCCGTGCAGGACAAGCCCGACGTGTGGGTGATGGACGTCCTGATGACCCTGCTCGGCCAGGGCGGCAACAACCGGCTGGAGCAGGACCTGGAGCGCAAAAAAAAGTTGGTCACGGCCATCAACACGAGCTACCTCACCCAGCGCGACCCCGGCACGATGAGCGTCACCGCCGAGTTCGACCCCGGCGATTATGACACCGTAGGCAAAGCCATTCTCGCCGAGGCGGCGGCCCTGCGCGACACTCCCGTTTCGGACGGCGAATTGGCCGCCGCCAAGCACACGCTGCTGGCCTCGTACCTGTTCGATACGCAGACCAATTCGGGCCGGGCGGACGCGCTGGGCTTTTACAGCCGCATCGACTCGTACAAGTACGACACGGACTATGTCGGCCGCTTCGAGGCGGTCACGCCCGCCCTGGTCCAATCCGTCGCGCGCAAGTACCTGACACTGGACGCCTACACCCTGGTCACGCTGCTGCCCGTCCCCGACCCCGTCACCGCCTCGCGGCGGTAAGCGCCCGGCGCTAATCGCATCCCGGCACTGGAAGTGCCGGGCTACTCGGAGTGAAAGTCGCTCCGCGACTGAGGAAGGGCATACGCGGGCTTGTCCTCAGCGCCGGAGGCGCTTCCACTCAGGGTAGACCGGCACTTCCAGTGCCGGGGACAGAAGCTTGATGACCTCTGAAGGAACTTATCTCGTGCTGAAACGCCTGCTGCCTGCCATCATTTTTGTCGCTTTGGCCGCGCTCTGCGCCCCCATTGCCCGCGCTGCCGACGCGGGCGCGCCCATCAAGACCACCCTCCCCAACGGCCTGCGGATCATCTGCAAGCCCGAAACGGACACGCCCCTGGTCGCCATTGATGTGTTCGTCCGGGCCGGCGCCCCGCAGGAGACGGCGGCCAATGCGGGCATCGGCAGCTTCGTCGCGCACACACTGTTTGCTTCCACGACCAGCAGCACCCCGGAGATCATGACGCGCGACATCAACGCGCTGGGCGGCAATGTCACGGCGGCCTGGCGCCCCGATTGGACACAGATCGCCGCGCTCACCGTCAAGGACAAATTCCAGGACGCCATTTTCCTGCTGGCGAACACCCTGAAGAACGCCGACTTTGACGCCGTCGCCGTCGAGGACGCACGCCAGCAGATTTTGTCCGATCTGGACAGCCGCGACGCCGACCTATTCCAAACGGCTTACGGGAACCTAGAAAAGACGCTGTACGCCGGCACGTCCTACGCCCGCCCGGAAGGCGGCACGGCGGGGACGATCCGCCGCCTGACGCGCGCCGATCTGGTCCGCTACTACACGCGCTATTACGTCCCGCAGAACCTCGTCTTCGTCGTCGTCGGCAACATCACCGCGGCCGCGGCCCAGAGTGAAATCGCGGACGCCCTGGACGACTTCCCGCGCGCGGGCCGGGCCGCTCCCGGCTTTGCCAACCCGCTGCCGCCCCTGACGCGCGACCTGCCTCCCATTCGGGTTTACCAGCCCGACTTGGACCAGGAGATCGTCATGGCCGGCTACCGCGCCGCGCCCTCGGCAGGCTCCGATTATCCTGCCCTGCTGGTCGCCAACGCCCTGCTCGGCGGCATGAAGTCCGGGCGGCTGTTCACTCAGCTGCGCGAAAAGCAGGGTCTGGCCTATGAGCTTGGCTCCGTCTACAACCCGCGCCTGGCGGCGGGCGACCTGGCGGGCTACGTCTTCGGCGCCCCGACCAAGACCGACCCGGCCACCAAGAAGGACATCCCCACCGTCGGCCCCATCAAAGACGGCCTGCTGGCGCAGTTCGCCAGCCTCCAGACCACACCTCCCAAGCCCGCCGACCTGTCCCGCGCCCAGCACTTCCTGATCGGCTCCTACGCCCTGCGCCACGAGCGCATCGAGGACCGCGCGACCCTGCTGGGAACGGCGGAACTGTCCTCGCCCGCCGGCTACAAGCTGGACACCGATTATGCCAGCTACATCAACGCCGTCACCGCCGCCGATGTCCAGCGCGTCGCCGCCAAATACTTCGTCCACCCCGTCATCTCCACCGTCGAGCCGCAGGCGAAGAGCGCCAGCGCCGCCAGCGCCGGGGGTTGAATACCCCCGGAGAAACCAACCTATGAGCCAGGAAGCCTACGAAGCGTTGCGTAACGATTTGGTCGGAGGTCATCAGTCGGCCGCCAACCTGCATCGCCGTCTGCAAGAGGTCCAGGCGAAAGAAAAGCAGTGGGAAGACGAGCGGAAGCAGGCGCAAGCGGCAGGTCAGCCAGCGCCAGCCCTGTACGAAGATGAAACTCATCAGGCGCTCGTGGCAGAACGCTACAGCATCCTTGAAGATGCACAAGTCCATTCACAACGGCCACGCCTGAGCGGGGAAGAAATTCTGGCATTGCGGGCGCAGTTGTCCCCAGGAGAGAAAGAGCAGCTACGGCAGGATTTGCGACAGCGATCACATTCCACTCCGCCCGACATCAAGGCTGCTGTCAAGGCTTCTGTTGACAAAGCAATCCAAACAGTGAAAGAGCTTCAAGAAGAAATCTAGGATGGCCCCGCCATGATAACCATTCGTCAAGCCGAGCCGCAGGACGGTCCGGCTCTTTTCCTTTTAGCCTGCGCCTTCGCCACTTCATTTGCCGTGGAGCAGGCGGCGTTTGAGCGCGCGTTTGCGGAACTGCTCACGCATCCCGAAGCGTTTCTGGCTGTGGCGGAGGCGGGCGGGGAGGTCACGGGCTACGTTCTGGGCTTCGACCACTGGACGTTCTTCGCCAATGGCCGCGTGGCCTGGGTGGAGGAGATCACCGTCGGCGAGGCGTTTCGGCGGCAGGGCATCGGGCGGCGGCTGATGGAGTCGTTTGAGGCGTGGGCGCAGGGGCAGGAGGCAAAAATGATCGCGCTGGCGACGCGGCGGGCGTCGGACTTCTACGGGGCGCTGGGCTACGAGGAGTCGGCGGCATATTTCCGCAAGCAACTATGATCGAAGAACAAAAACCGCCCAGCCTCCTGAACGGGGCCGCGCGGTTTCGTTGCGGGGCCTTGTCTTACGGGGCATCCGGTGGAGCAGGCGGCGGGGGCGTGGAAACTTTCAGGCGCATCTGCGGCAGGATTTCCCCGAAGACGACACGACCGGGATTCACCGCGCCGGAAATCAGGCCCAGGAAGACCGAGTCAGGCGGGACGTTCTGCATGGCCTGGGGCAGCAAGGGCTGCAACGAGATCGCTTGCGTCAGTTGCGCCGCGCTGAGGGCGGAGGCCGGCAGCCGCCCTTCCAGCAAGGCCGTCCGCCCCGCGTTGTCCAGACTGCCGTACAACTGCGCCGTGTGCGGGAACCCTTTGACGACATTGACCGCGCCCCAGAACGGCGGCCTCCGGGTCACATCCGTGTAGGCGTCGTAGCCGGGAGGCGCTATCCCCCCCGGCGGCGGGACATAGTGCTTCAACTTCTCATACAGCTTCGCCGCCGTGGCGTCGTTCTGCGGGGCGAGGTCTTTTTCCTCCGGCTGGAACAGCGACAGGCCGTTGCGGATCTGCCAGGGCGTCAGCGTGCTGAACACCTCCGCCACCCAGTCCCAGTTCTGCTTCATCGCTGCCGTGCGCTCCACCGGCGACTGCAGCACCGCTTGCGGGGGTGTCTGGGCTGCTCCCTGTGTCGCCTGAGCCGCCGCCTGTTGGCGGGCGGCCTGCTCCCGGCGCGTCTGGAGCAGCGCCCCGAACCAGCGCCGTAATAGGGGTTGGGGCACTTCCAGGCCGTCGTCGCGATACCAGCGGTTGTTGCGGACCAGGGTGATGCCGTCCGCGTCCTTCGTCCAGCTCACATCCCGCCGCGCCGCCATTTCGTCTAGCTCCGCCGCCAGCGGGCGCTTGACCGCGAGCTTCCTTTGATTCTCCGGCATAGCCGCCATGCGAGTAGTAGTCGCAGACGTACTCCATGTGACCCTTCTCGCCCAGCCAGTCCGTCTGTGCCGCCCGGCTGATTAGGAGCGGCCAGGTACTGTGGTCCTCGGTCGGCAGCTTGGGCAGGAGGTTGGACCAGACGCGGCTGCGCTGGTAGGCGGCCAGCCGCTTCCACTCGTCCGGCGCCGCCTCGCCCATCCCGTACACGCGATAAGCGAGGAGCTTCCGCTCCGGCGGCGCCGCATCGCCCATCTTCCGCACGGCGTCGGCCATGCGCTTCCACTGCGGCGACATCTCGGCTCCCCCGTAGACCACATCGGCCAACTCTGTTTGGTCCAGCCTCAGGGGCGGCGTGTTTGTAGTCGTAGGAACATTTAGGTCTAATATTCTGCTGACCGACATCGGGCAGTTGAAGGGTGTGGCGTAGACGACAAATCCCCCGTTCTGGAACAAGAAGTAGACCTTGCTGGGGTCGAGGGCCGCCATGTCCTGCTGCGCCCGGGCCGCGTACTTCTGGTAGGCCGGCGGGGCCTGGGCCAGACGGTTCACGTTGTCTTGCAGCGCCGCCTTGAACGTCTCCTGGGTCTGCGGCGACATCTGGGACAGCCAGCCGATGGTGCCGGCCGGTTCCATGTCACCCCCAAATCCCATGCGTTCCACTTCATAGAAGCCGCTTCCATCCATGTTGGCGGCGATCTGCTCCTTGAGCGCGGGAGGCAGCGCCTGGAAGAAGTCGTGCTGGTCGGCCATGTCTGTCTCGACGGCTCGGTCCGACTGCTCCGGGTCGGGATCGCTGTCCTTGCGCCGGTCGCCCTTCGTCTGCATGGCGGCCAGCACTGCCTGCCGCTGGAGCGTCAGCGCCTTCTCGCGCTCGCCCAGGAACAGCCGCCACCACTCGGCGCGTTCGCTCACCGCCTCTTTGGTCATATCCAGTTGGTAGCCGTGGCGGGTGCGGGTCCATGTCCCCGGCAGCATCTGGGCCAGCGCCTGCATGAGCGTCCGCAGGGGGCGGTTGTTGAGGCGCACCTGGAGCTTGAGGTCGGCGCAGGTGGGGGCGGCGGTGAGGAGGAACCTGTTGGCGTCCTCCATCTTGTCCGTGCTCATGTCCAGGCTCTCCTTTTGCAGCACTTCGCCCAGTGGGACGCTGATGACATCCAGGGTGATGAGCCGGTCCAGGCGGGTGTCCCCGTCCAGCATTTGTTTCTGCGAAAGGGCGGGCGGAGTGGGGACGGGCGGAGTGAGGACTGAGGGCGTCACCGGAGCAAGAACAGGTATCGGTTCGGTGGACGTCATGGCAGGCGTGTCTGTGGACTTCTGGGCGAGGGCGGTGCCGGGCAGCGTGGCAAGGAGGAAAAGAAAGAGCACCACCAGCGGGCAGGGCTGCGGGGCGGGGCAGCAGAATGGTAGTCTGTTCACGGGTGAACCTCCTGACAGAAGGGGAAAAGGAAACGCCGCCGCACGGTTGATACCCGTGCGGCGGCGCGGCATCAGAGCGCCTCCTGCCTTTGGCATAGGGCGCTAGCGGGTGACGTAGCGGGTGCCGCCCGTAGATGCATTCCAGGTCTGGCCGCTGTTAGGACCCTCGTAGTACATGCCGCTGCATATGCACCAGCAGTTGTAGGTGCCGCCACCAACGACTTCGAAGTTGTAGGTGTAGGGCGGTGACGGATCATAGAAATCGCCTTGACCGGCGAGGTCGACACTGGTGTTTGTGTACTGGTAAAGATCACCGCCCCCGAGGAGCTGGTTATTGTAGGCCGCCTGTTGCCAGTAGTTCGGCCCACTCATGCTACACTCCACCCGCTCTAGGATGCCTGTAGGCGAATTGGGATCGGCTTCGCAGACATCCCAAGCGGCGGTCGCGGCCCGTGTGGGGGCGCAGAGAGCGGCTGCGGCGGCGACCGCAAGCAGTGGAACGGTCACGCGCTTGAACAGAGAACACATGGTTGAACGTTTCCTTTGCATCACAAGGGGAAACGTCTCCTGGCGTCACAAGTGGAACGGAGTCTCATCCGTCCCTGACAGGGAGCTGGCTCTCACGGCAGTTTTGCGCTGGCAGTCGCCACTGGAAGATGGTCACCGACCGACTACATGACTACCACTTGGGGAGATCACCGCTTCGCCTCTGGCCTGCTGATCCCATATAAAACAGAATCCGAAAAAACGCAATAGGGTCGCGGAAACTTTTTTTTGGCGTCTCAACTCACGCTGTTTCGGTATGAGAAACTTTGGCGGGCGGTGGACTTCTACGCGGTGCTGGGGTATGAGGAATCGGCGGCGTACTTCCGCAAGCGGCTACTACATGGAAGCCGCGAAAAGTTTGACGCGGTCTTGGCGAAGGTGGCGAGCGCGCCGCCGGACCCGCGAGACACAGCGGTTTAGAAACGAAGAAGCGCCCGGCCTTCTAAGGGAAGGCCGGGCGCTTTCGGTGGCTTATGCGTTTACTTGGCGACGGCGGCGCGCTTGCTCTGGCCGCGACCCAGGCCGCGCTTGAAGGGGGCGCGCTGGACGATCTCGGTGTAGTCCAGGCCCGCAGCGGTCAGCGCCTTGTGCCAGGAGTCGAAGCGGCGGCGGGCGGCTGTGATCAGGGTGATGTCTTCCAGCTCCATGTTCTTGGCGTTCAGCTCTTTGCCGTCGCGGTGGAACGCGCGGACCATGTCGAGGATGCGCGCGTCGTCCCATTCGCGGTACTTGCGGATCTCGTCGTAGTTCAGGCCGGACGCTTCCAGCGCCTCGCGCCACGACCCGAAGTGGCTCTTTTTGGTGGCGGCGGCGGCAAGCTGCGGGTCCACGTTCAGGCAGACGTTGCGCCAGGACAGGTCCACGCCTTGCGCGTGCAGATCCTTGACGCGGGCGATGATGCGGTCGCGGCTCCAGGACTTGTACCGGCGAATGGAGTCATAGTCCAGGCCGGCGAAGCGGACCGCGTCTTCCCAGGCACCGAAGTAGCGGGTGGCGGCGCGCAGGAGCGAGAGGTTGTTGGTGGCGACGCTGGAGTAGTTGAGATTCTCGCCGGACTCGTACATACTGAGAATCTCGAGGGCGATTGCGTCTTTGTTCCATTTGCGATGCATTGGACGGTCTCCTGTAATCTTGTCGGTGCTTACTGTCTTATGCTTACTGTCTCAGAGGAACGCCGCGCACGGCACTGTCACGTCGCGTGTAAAGCCTCCCGTTTGGGAAGGACTTGATGAGCAGCCTTGATGCGTATCGCTATGGTTGCGACAAAATTATTATACTTGGTATTTACCCCATAGTCAACAATTTTATATAAAAGTTTTATTAAGTTTTCGTTAAGATTGTGCTAAACTTGATGAGAACTGGAAAGGGACAACGATGCAGACATTCTCTGTGGCCGACCACATCGCCCGCCTGCGGCCGTATGTGCCGGGCAAGCCGATTGAAGAAGTGCAGCGCGAGCTGGGCCTGACGGATGTGATCAAGCTGGCCTCCAACGAGAACCCGCTGGGGCCGTCCCCGCGCGCCCTGGAAGCGCTGGCGGCGGCGGCCGGCGGCGTCGCGCTTTATCCCGAAGGCAGCGCCCCCGCCCTGAGAAGGGCCGTCTCGCAGGCCACGGGAATGCCGGAAGACACGCTGGTCTTCGGCAACGGCAGCGATGAGGTGCTGCACCTGCTCGCCCTGACGTTTTTGCAGCCGGGCGACGAGACCGTGCAGGGCAATCCGTCCTTCGCCATGTACGAGATATACGCGACTCAGTGCGACGCGGTTCCCGTCCTGGTGCCGCTGAAAAGCTTCACGCACGACCTGGACGCGATGGCCGACGCCGTCACCGATCGTACCCGCATGGTGTTCATCGCAAACCCCAATAACCCGACGGGGACGCTGGTCCGGCGCGGGGCCGTGGGGCGCTTCCTGGACCGCATCCCTGACAACGTCCTGGTGGTCCTGGACGAAGCCTACGACGAGTACGTCGCGGAGCCCGACAAGCCCGACCTGCGTCCTCTGGTGTCCGAGGGGCGCAACGTCGTCATCCTTCACACCTTTTCCAAAGCCTACGGCCTGGCCGGCCTGCGCGTCGGCTACGGCATCATGCGCCCCGAGCTGGCCGCCCTCCTGAACCGCGTCCGCTCGCCGTTCAACGTCAATCTGCCCGCCCAGGCCGCCGCCGCCGCCGCCCTGGGTGATACGGAGCATGTCGCCCGCACCGTCGCCCTGAACGCCGAGGGCCGGCGCTACTTCTACGCCGAGTTCGAGCGCCTGGGCCTGGACTACGTCCCCAGCGAAGGCAATTTCGTCCTCGTGGACGTAGGAGACGGCCGACGGGTGTTTGAAGCCTTGCAGCACCAAGGCGTCATTGTCCGCTCCGCCCACGGCATGGGCCTCCCGCACCATATCCGCGTTACCACGGGCACCATGCCGCAGAACCAGCGCTTCATCGCCGCGCTGAAAGAAGTGCTGGCCTGACTGGATCATGCAAACGATGCAATACGCAGACACACTGGCTGATTTCGCTCTTATCCGCCAGCGATTGAGTGATTGGCTGTCACAGTCGCCAATCAATACAAGTAAGACTTTGGCGGCGGCGCAGACGCTGCGCCCTGATGGCACTTGGCCTGACATAGACTACGCAAACCGAGACGGCGGTTCCTGGGAACCGTTTGAGCATCTTGACCGCATGAGGAACTTAGCGATCCTCTTTCGCGCGGATAGCAGCGCGGAACTCGGCACAGTGGTGCGGAAGGCCCTCATCGCTTGGGTGGAACGTGATCCCCAGTCCGACGTCTGGTGGTACAACTCCGTCGGCACCCCACATGAGGTCGGAACTGTCCTGCTGCTCATGTGTGACGCATTCTTGCCGGAGGAGGTGCCGGGGTCGCTGGAGATCGTCCGGCGAGGACGGACAAGGCCGGGGCCGGATAGAACTCACCAGGTGCGGATTGGCCTGATCGCGGCGGTGCTGGCCGAAGATGAGGCCGGTGCGGAGGCCGCCCTATCGGCTCTCTGGCCAATCGTCCGAGTCGGCGGCGGGGAGGGAATCCAGGCCGACGCCAGCTACCACTTCCACGGTCCGCAGCTCTACTCCGGGGGGTACGGTTGCAGCCACGGCATGACCATTGCCCGTCTTATGGCGGTCGTCGCCGGCACCCGCTTGGCCGCACCGCCGGAGACGGTCGAGGCTTTCAGCCACTTCATCCTCGACGGCTCACAGTGGATGATCCGGGGCGGGGCCTTCGAGGTCACGGCGCGTGGGCGGGAAACGTCACGTCCCGAACAGGACATACGCCCTGATTTCGCCCAAATGTGCCGCAGCATGCTGTCCGTCGGCGTATCGAGGGAGGCAGAGTGGCAGGCTTTCCTCAGCCGCCTTGAGAACGGATCGCAGCCCGCTACCATCTCCCCGCTCGAAGGCGTCCGTCACTTTTGGAGGAGCGACCTACTAATCCACCAGTCTGAGCGGTACTTCGGATCAGTCAAAATGAACTCCGTCCGCATCTGCGGCACCGAGTCGGGAAACGGCGAGGGACTGACGAACTACTACCTTCTGTTCGGGTGCAACCTGTTGATGCAGCGGGGCGATGAGTACCGGAATATCTACCCCGTCTGGGACTGGCACCGCCTTCCCGGTGCCACCTGCACGGCAACAGATCGTGTGCTTCCGTCCATCGAGTTCGGCACCGGCTCTGAAGGAACGACCCGTTTTGTCGGGGGCGTCACCGATGGCAGCGTGGGCTTATCCGCCTGGGTACTGGAGCGCGATGGGGTACACGCCCACAAGGCGTGCGCCCTGCTGGAGAACGGCATTGTCGCTGTCGGCGCGGGCATACGCGGGGCCGAAGGCGAAATGCTGCAAACAGGTGTCAACCAGTGCTGGCTCTCCGGCGATGTCTGGATCAAAGACACCGCCGGAACACGGAAACTTTCGGACGGCGGAATGTACGACAACATCGAGTGGGTCTGGCACGACGGGGTGGGTTATTGCTTTGAGCCCGGTCAGCAGGTAGTAGTTCGCAGTGGTCCCCAGGAGGGCGGTTGGGACCGGATCATGGCACACTCGGACGCTTTGGAGTATAGGGAAACTCTCCCCAGAGACCTTTCTAACAGGCCCATTTTCAGTCTCTGGATTGAGCACGGCCTAAGTGTGCGGAACGCCTCATATCAGTACGCCATTTTTCCAGGAGTCAGCGCGGACGAGATGCCCCGCATTGCTTCCGGCAGCACCATTGTCGTCGAGGCAAATAGCCCTGGTGTGCAGGCGTTTCGGGACAAGGCTACCGGACGGACACTGTGCGCGTTCTACCACGCTGGCTCTGCGTCCAGTGTTACGGTCGATCACCCATGCCTTGTGATCGGGCGGGAGACACAGACTGAGACTCGCGTCGCGGTAAGTAATCCTGAAAACGAACCCCTCTCGGTAAGCGTCAATTGTGGACAGCGCACCGGCACCGTTCACCTGCCGGCCGGTCTCTTGGCCGGATCAAGTGTGATACAGGAACTGGCTCAAGTGAGCATATAGAAGAAGCAAAACGGCCCTCATGTCACAGAACAACACAAACACCGCCGCCAAGCGCCCCATCACTGCCGACGATCTGCTGACCTTGCAGAATGTCGGCGACCCGCAGATTTCGCCGGATGGGGCGCGCATCGCCTTTGTCCGCACGACGACGGACACGGAGAAGAACACTTACCGGGGCGAGATATGGACCGTTCCCGCCGACGGCAGCCGCCCGGCGCGCCGGTTCACGGGCGGCAAGTGGAACGACGGTGAGCCGCGCTGGTCGCCGGACGGGGCCCAGATCGCGTTCGTCTCGAACCGGCAGGACGAGCAGGCGCAGGTGTTTCTGATTCCCGCCGACGGCGGGGAGGCGTCCGCGCTGACGCGGCTGGAGCCGGGCGGAATACGCGGCCTGCGCTGGTCGCCGGATGGGACGAAGATCGCGTTCCTGTACCGGGCGACGCCCCACGCCTATACCAAAAAGGCGGCGGAAGAGCGTAAGGAGAAGGGGCTGTCCTCGCCGCCGCGCATCCATACGCGCCTGTTTTACCGGCTGGACGGCTTCGGTTACTTTGACGGCTCGCATTGGCAGGTGTATGTCGCTGACGCCCAGACGGGCGAGACGCGGGCGCTGACGGGCGGCGAGTTTTCCTGCGGCGACGTGTGCTGGTCGCCGGACGGCCAAACGCTGGCCTTTTTGTCCGACCGGCGGCCCGACGGGGACGCCAGCGGCACGTCGGAGACACAGATTTGGACGGTTCCCGTAGACGGCGGCGACATCACACTCGTCCCCTCCCCACCCGGCGACAAGGGTGACCTGGCCTGGTCCCCGGACGGGCGCTCTTTCGCCTACACCGGCAACCCGGACCCGCAGGACCAGTGGGGGACAAACAACAGCCGCGTCTTCGTTCTGCCCGCCGGGAGCGGCGAAACGGCGCGCGACCTGACCGGGCTTACGGACAAAGCGGTCGGCGCACTCTCTATTGCAGATGTGGGCGGCGGGGGCGGCGAGGCCCTGGTCTGGAGCGCGGACGGCGCGCGCCTGTTCTTTCTGGTCAGCGAGAGCGGCGACACGCGCGTCTACAGCGTCCCCGCTGGAGGCGGCGAGTTATCGCCCCTGACTCCCGCAGGCCATGTCGTGGGAGGCTTCAGCATGATGGGGGATACGCTCGCCTACACGCTTGGCTCTCCGACCGCGCCCGCCGAGGTGTTTGTCGGCGACCGGCAAGTGTCCGACCTGAACCGGGCCTGGCGGGACGAGATCGCTTTGCAGACGCCCACCTCCTTTGCCCTGGACAGCGGCGACAGCGGCACGGTCCCCGGCTGGTTCCTGCTGCCGCCCGATTTCCAGGCCAACAGCACGGCCCCCCTGGTGCTGTACGTCCACGGCGGGCCGCACTTGCAGTACGGCAACGGCCTGTTCCACGAGCTGCAATGGCTGGCCGCGCAGGGCTACGTCATCGCCTATGCCAACCCGCGCGGGTCGAAGGGCTACGGCGAGGCGCACACCAAAGCCATCAAAGGGCACTGGGGCGACCCAGCCCTGGCGGATGTGGAGCGCGTGGCGGATGAGGCCATCGCGCGGGGCTACGCCGACCCCCAAAAGACGGCCATCCTGGGCGGCTCCTACGGCGGCTATCTGACCGCCTGGGCGGTCGGCCACACGGACCGCTTTGCCTGCGCCATTGCCGACCGCTTGGTGAACAACATCCACTCGATGTCGGGGACGTGCGACTTCCCCTGGTCGCACGGCACCTACTACGGCGGCAACGCCTGGGACGACCCCGCCGACCTTTGGAAGAACTCGCCGCTGGCCTACGCCGGGAAGATCAACACGCCGCTCCTGCTGATCCACTCCGACGGCGACCTGCGCTGCCCCGTCAGCCAGGCGGAAGAACTTTTCGCCGCCCTGCGCTTGCAGCGCAAGCCCGTCGAGTTCGTGCGTTACCCCGCCGAGACCTCCCACGGCCTGTCCCGCAACGGCCCGCCCGACCTGCGCCTGGACCGCCTGCACCGCAACCTGGCGTGGCTGGATAAGTATCTGAGATGAAGACATTGATTGACGAGCGCGTGGAACAGGCGCGCGCCGGCGCTAACCCCACGGTCATCTGCCGGATGCCCTCCGGCTGGGCCGTGCTGGGGGACGCGCAGTTCCTCCGTGGCTACAGCCTGCTGCTTCCCGACCCGGTCGTGCCGGACCTGAACGCGCTTGGCCCGGACGCGCGGCGTCAGTATCTCTACGACGCGACGGTCATTGGGGACGCCTTGCTGGAAGTGACCGAGGCTTACCGCATCAACTACGAAATCTTAGGCAACCTCGATCCGGCCCTGCACACGCACATCTTCCCGCGCTACCGGCACGAGCCGGAAGAGTACCGAAAGGGCGTTGTCTATCACTATCCGCGCGAACAGCGCAGTTCACGCCCGTTTGACTATGAGCGTGACCGTGAACTGCTTCAACGGCTCGCTGAGGCCATCAAACGCATCCGAACACAAACCAATGAAGGACCGTAAACAATGATCGTAGTCATGCAGGCGGACGCCGCCGAGGCGCAGATCCGCGAAGTCGAGGGCGCGCTTCAGGAATGGGGGTACGAGATACATCCGATTTATGGCACCGAGCGCACCGTGATTGCCGCCGTCGGCACGCCGACGCAGGACGAGGCCCATGTCGCCGATCAGGTCGAGTCGCTGCCCGCCGTCGAGCGCGCCGTGTTGATCCTGAAGCCGTATCGGTTCGCGTCCCGCGAGTACAAGCCCGAAAAGAGCGTCGTCCAGGTCGGCGACGTGACGGTCGGCGGAAACGGCTTCGTGATGATGGCCGGCCCCTGCACGGTCGAGTCCGAGGAGCAGCTCATGGAGACCGCCCGCGCCGTCAAGGCCGCCGGGGCGACCGTGCTGCGCGGCGGGGCGTTCAAGCCCAGCACGTCCCCGTACTCGTTTCAGGGAATGGGCGAGGACGGGCTGAAACTGCTGGCCCAGGCGCGGGCCGAGACGGGCCTGCCGGTCATCACCGAGGTCATGCACATCGGCAACATTGATCTAGTGTGCAAATATGCCGACATCCTGCAAATCGGGACGCGCAACATGCAGAACTACGACCTCTTGATCGAGGTCGGCAAGCTCAAAAAGCCCGTCATGCTCAAGCGCGGCATGTCCGCCAAGATCGAAGAATGGCTCCAGGCCGCCGAATACATCATCAAGGGCGGCAACGAGGCCGTGATGCTCTGCGAGCGTGGCGTGCGGACGTTCGAGACCTATACCCGCAACACCCTAGACCTGTCCGCTGTGCTGGCCGTGCGCGAACTCTCCCACCTGCCCATCGTCGTAGACCCCTCGCAGGGGACGGGCCGGTCGAGCATGGTCCCCGCCATGTGTCGCGCCGCCCTCGCCGTCGGCGCGGACGGCCTGCTGGTGGAAGTCCACCCGAACCCGGAAAAGGCGCTCAAAGACGGCGCCCAGTCCATCACCATCCCCGCCTTCCAGGCGATGATGAAGGAACTAGCGGCGGTCGGAGAGGCGGTGGGCCGGAAGTTGTAGGGGAATTGGGAGATGAAGCTTCTCTTCTGCGGTCACTGTCAGGACATCGTGAAGCTGTTTCCTGAACGCCGCGCCTGCAAGTGTGGGCGTTCCTGGGGACAGTACCTGCCGGACAACAGTACCACTGTGCAGGCGCCCTACACGTCGTCTCTCGGTCTGGCTAATCCAGACTTTGAAGAAGCCGTCGGCACGTTCATGCGAGATCAGAACTATTTCTCGCCCGCGTTATCTATCCGGGCTTGGATCAACCCATATTCTGAGCCGGATGTGAAGTATGTTCCCGAAGACGAAGGCCAGGATCAAGCGGGATTGGGTGAAACCGCCTCAGTAGAATGACAAACTTCTCCTTGAACGCAGGTCATCTTCGCAAAGTGCAGAACGCCGCTCATGCCAAGCATGAGCGGCGTTCTTGTTGTGGCTGTCTCACAGAACGAGGGCATCCAGCAGAGCAGTCTGCACCTCGGAAAGTCTGGCCGGGGACAATGTACCTATTAGGGAGAGAAAGCGCGCTCTGCCGCGAACCTGAACTTGGTGACAAAGGGCCACAGAGTCTCGTGTCAAGCCAGCCTCCCCAACGGGGAAGAAGATGGTGGTGGGGATAGAGAGGCGCTTCGTCTTGCTGGTCAACGGGATGACGATGCTGGTTGTCAGGTCCTGGTTGAGCGCATCATCTTGAAGAACGATAGCCGGACGAACACCAGCCTGTTCCGGCCCGGAAGGCTCTCCGAAGTCCACCATCCAGACCTCGCCCCGTTTCATGCGCGCTCCTCTTCCGCCAGGAGTTCAGCGCGATGTTGTAAATCGGAATCGGCTAGGGCCTCTTCCTCCGCCGCGTTGTCCGCCGCATACGCCTTCAGCGTCGCCGAATCGAACACGGGGCGCGGCCTGGCCGCACGAACGGCGCGGGCCAGAAGGCGGGCGGCATACTCGCTGGCTTGGCGGCCTTCTTTCGCGGAGAGGCGCTGCAAGTCGGCTTCCGTGGCTTCATCTAGAGTGATCGTGTGAGTTGCCATGTCAGCATTGTACCACAGGCGCACGGCTTACGCGAAGCGCTCTTCGGTCCAGGGGTCGGCGTGGTTGTGGTAGCCGCGCACCTCCCAGAAGCCGCGCTTGTCGGCTGTCAGGAACTCGATGCGGTTGAGGAATTTGGCGCCCTTCCAGGCGTACAGGTGGGGCGTGATGATTCGCAGCGGGGCACCGTGCTCGCGCGGGATCGGCTTGCCGTCCAGGGCGTAGGCGACGATGACGTCCGGGTGCATCAGCTCTTCCAGGGCGTTGTTCGTGGTGTAGCCGTCCTTGCCGTACTGCATGACGTGGGTGACGTCAGGCGCCGGCTCGACCAGGTCCACGAGGCTCTCGAAGGGGATGCCGGTCCAGTGCAGGTCGTAGCGGCTCCAGTGGGTGACGCAGTGGAAGTCTGCCGTCAAGTCCAGGCGCGGCAGCGCTCCCAGGTCGTCCAGGCTGAGGGAGACGGGGTTTTTGACGGCCCCGTCTCTCGTCAGGCGGAAGTGGTCCAACAGGAACATGGGCTGGACGCCGAGGTCCAGCACGGGGAACTTCTCGGTCAGGTACTGGCCGGGCGGCAGGCGCTGGGAGCGCGGGGCCACGGCGCGTCCGCGTCTCGCCGCGCGCCTGGGCGCGCTCGACGGCTTTCTGCTTGACGCGCAGGTACTTCTCGCTGTACTCAGTGGCGTTATTGGTGTCGCGGGGCATGATCGTCCTCGGCTTCTTCAAGCGTTTTGGGGGCGTCCGCGCGGGGCTTCGGGCGGGGGGCGGGACCGGGGGCGCCCGGAGTCTGGCGGGGCAGCACGTCGGGCCGGCTGAAACCATGGGCGCCCCGGCGGGGAAACACCGGCCCTTTGTCTTTGGGCGCGCGGAGCGGCCGAGTCTCGTCGGACCCGCCCCAGCCGCCGTGGCTGTGCTTCGTCAGTGGCATGATCTGATCCTGCTAGCCTAGACCCAGGAGACGGGTCAAGGCTGGCGCGGCGCACCCCGGCACTCCCGCCGCAGCCGACCCCAATCGGCCGGACACTCCACGAGGCCGTGACGCCGGGCGTCATCGCCGCCCGCGCTCCCATCCGGACCTAATACGGTACAACCCGGACGCCGTTCGTGAGGGGGACGGAACGGATGCCGTCACGGTCATGGCCGCGTCTCCGGCGTTGCTTGCGTCTAGTATGGCACGAAGGGCTTCCGATAGTCGCGCCGGCCGATGGTTAACCCATCCATCCGTCCGCGCGAATCGAAGTCGAAAATCAACTGGTACTGGCCGTAATTGAGCACGTCCTGGGTGCCTGTTTTGGCCTTGTCTGTCCCGAACAAGCGGTGAACGGCAGCGGCGGGGCTGCCAAAGCCCAGCCCGCAGTGCAGGCGAATGTTGCTGCTGTCGTTAAAGCTGATGTCCTGAATACAGGCCGGAGCGTGTCCGTAGTTGATGGCGAAAGATCGGTAATAGAGGTAGCTGCCGTCGTCTTGGGTCGGCCCTAGGCGGTGGATGATCTGCGCCTTCGTTGACGACAGCCGCAGACCGTTGGAGAGCGGCTCGACAAGATTACCACCGGCGGTCTCCGCTCCACTCAAGTGTGCGTGGGAGTAGACCGCCTGAAGGCGCGAACGCGAATAGGCACGGCGGGTCGGGGCCGGATGATGGACCGGCGACGGCGATGCAGAGCCGTGAGCATGGAACGTCGGGACACCGTGCTGGGCAAATGCCGCAGGCGATGCCGAGAGCAAGCCAGAATAGGCGAGGGAGAGGACGAGGGGCTTCACCAAAAACACTCCTTCATGCCGGTGTTCGCGGGCACGGCTGCCTTAGTTTACCCTATGGCCGCTTGCCCGAAACGGAGGACGAGGGTGTGGAGGCGCGCTTCTTTTTGCTGAAGTCCTCGTGCGGCAGGGCGGACAGCAGGCGCGCGGCGTCGCCTGCGGGGACTTTTTGGCCGTCCAAGTCGGTGATGTAGAAGGCGTCGCGGGCGCGGCTGCCCCAGACGGACAGGCGGGCGGCGTGGATGTTCCAGCCCAGCGCGGAGATGGCGCGGGCCAGGCGGTACACGACGCCGGTCTCGTCCGGGGCGCTCACTTCCAGCAGGCTGAAGCGCTCCGAGGCGTTCTCGTCTATCTTGGCAGCGTAGATCGTCTGCTCCTTCAGCGGCTTCTTGTGGGATTGGAGGAGTTCACCGATGCCGACCTCGCCGAGCAGGACGCGGCGCAGGCTGTCCTGAAGCTCCGCCCGTTTGCCGGTCGAAAGCGGCTTGCCCCGATAGTCGGCCCAGAGCGTGTCAATGGCGATGCGGACGCTGGCCTCGCGGGTGAAGACCTGGGCCGTGTGCAGGTTGACGTCGTGGGCGTACAGGACGCCGGTGATCTTCGCCAGCAGGCCCGGCTTGGGATCGTCATAGGCGCAGATCGTGATCTCGGTATGGTCGGCCCCGAAGTCGTGCTTGAAGTCCACGGACGGCTCGAACGTCTCGCGCAGGCGGCCGATCATGGCGATGTGCAGGTACATTTCTTCGAGCGGGGTGTTCAGCAGGTATTGGGCCGGCAGGTTCCGGGTGTGTTCCAGGACGATGTCGGTCGGCAGGTTGTGCTGGGCCAGCCCCTTGCGGATGCGCTCCCGCTGGCGCTTGAGGTCCGGGACATAGGGAGGCGGCGGCCCGCCGTCGTCAGTGGGCGGCGCGGCCAGCATCGCCTCGGCGCGGGCGTACAGCTCGGAGAGGAAGCGGCCCTGCACCTCGGTCCAGACGCCCGCGCCGACGGCAGTCGTGTCGGCCTGGGTCAGCAGGTACAGCATGTTCAGGGCGTCCATGTCCGGCACCTGCCGGGCGAACTCGCGCGTCGTCTCGTCCAGGGCGAGGTCACGCAGGCGGCTGGTCTCGGCCATCAGCAGGTGATGACGGACCAGGAAGACGACTTTGCCCTGCCGCTCGTCGTCCCAGCCCAAGCGCTCGCAGATGCGCGCGACCGCCTCCGCCCCCGTCACGGCATGAGGGCCGGTTGCCCACTGCTTGCCGATGTCGTGGATCAGGCCGGCCAGATAGAGCGTTTCCGGCTTGGCGACTTCGCCCATCAGCCGTCGGCCTTCGGGGAAGCGGCCGTCGGTCTTCAGGCTCTCCAGGTTGCGGACGACGCGCAGGGAATGCGCGCCGACCGTGTAGTCATGGGCGGCGTCGTAGGGGATCAACGTCATCAGCGGGCCGAACTCCGGGATCAGCCAGGCCAGCGCGCCCAGATCCTCCAATCGGTCCAGCGCGTCGGCTACCTTGCGCCCCGCCGTCAGCAGGCGCGCGAAGACGCGGCCCGCCACGGAGGGGTCGGCGGGGGCGGGCCGGGTCCGCAGGTAGCGCCCGATCTCCTCCTCCAGCTCCCCCGAAACGGCCAGCCCGTAAGCCTGCGCCAGCTCGGCGACGTGGAGCGGCAGGGCGGGATCGCGCCCGGCGGCCTCGGCGTCGCCGACGGACAGGACGCGCCCCGCCGAGACCAGCCCTAGGCCCAGCGGCAGCTCGCTGTCCAGGCAGCGCATGATGACCTTGCGCGCGATGCGCCGCGCCTGGGCGGCATGAGTGTAATAATCGCGCATGAAGGATTCGACGGCGGGGACATCGGGCGTGTCGGCGTAGCGCAGCCGCGCGGCGACCGCCTCCTGCTTCTCAGACGTCAGATTTTCTCGCGGCTCGCCTGAAACGATGTGCAGCGCGGCGCGGGCGCAGAGCAGGAAGTCGCGCGCTGCCTTGATCCGATCGGCCTCATCGGGGGACACGATCTGCCTCTCCACTAAGGTCGGCCAGAGCCGGGACAGGCTGGCATGGCAGCGCACTTCGCCCATCCATTCGGCGTTCTGGATGTCGCGCAGGCCGCCCGCGCCCTCCTTGATGTTCGGCTCGACCCCGTACACCTGATCCCCGCCATGTTTTTCCAGGACGGCCTGCCGCTCCGCCCACTTCTGGAACAGGAAATCCGCCGTCAGCAGATGGGCGCGGAACTGAGACCGGAACTCCCGGAACAGGTCACGGTCGCCGCACAGAAATCGGGCGTCCAGCAGCGTGGTCTGCGTCTGATGGTCGAGCTGCCCCAGGTCCCCCAGCAGGCGATAGGCATAGCCGACCTTGAGGTTGGCCCCGTACAGAAAGACGTCCATCACCATTTGGAACATGTCTTTGATCAAGACGTTCAGGTAGGGGTCGTCTTCGAGCGCGGGGACGAACGTGACATCCACATCGGAGAACGGGGCCAGCTCACAGCGGCCATAGCCGCCCGTCGCGATGATGGCAAGAGACGGGTCGGCGTCGGCAGGCCCGGCGCGCTCGATCGCCAGCGCGAACAGCCGGCGCAGCACGGCGTCCACCAGGGCCGTGTTGTGGGCCAGCAGGGCCGTCCCCGTGTTCTCCTTGAGGGCATCGGCGCTGTTGATGCGGCGGCGCCAGTCTTTCAGGTAGGAGGCAATGGCCCCAGGCGAGTCGAGGCAGGAGAGTTCGGGGGCGAAAAGCGGACAGGTTTGCTCGGCAGAAACGGGAGAAGACATAGGGGCGGCGCAGCCTCCGTGGCTGTGGGAGTCATTCGACCGCAGGGATCGGCTGTAGGTGCAGGCCGCCTTCGGCGATCTCAAACGGGTGCGGCGAGGACGAATGCCCGGAGCCGCGATTTTTCAGGACTTCCAGCAGCCGGATGCGCCGCCCGTCACGCGCATCGCCCAGCCGCCGGTATTCGAGCTGGATCACGGTGTCGGCCAGGTACTCCTCGGGCGTCACCCGGAAGGGCGCTTCGCGTGATTCGGTCTCACGGGTCATCAGGACGCTCAGGTCGTCCAGCCGCAGGGCGTTGACGATCCGCTCGAACTGGACGCGCACCTGTTCCGCCAGGTCCGGGTAGCTCTCGAATTTCGTCAGGCTGTCCACGACGGCGCGCCCGAAGCCGTAATCGCGGATCATCTGGCTGTACTGGTCGGCGGCTATCTCGCGCAGGAACGCTTCGGGCGAGGTGAAGAGGATCAGCAGCTTCCGCTCGCGCTCCAGCGCCTCGAAATCCCAGCCCAGGGCGCGGGCGTCGCGGTACAGCCGGCGCGGGTGCTCCTCGAATGTCACCATCAGGCCGGGCAGGTCAAACTGGGCAATCCCGGCGTAAAGGAACTGCATTCCGAGGATCGTCTTGCCCGTGCCGGGCGCCCCCTGCACCAGCAGGGAGTTGCCTTCCGGCAGCCCGCCTTGCAGCAGCCGGTCCAGCAGGGGGATGCCGAGAGGCTCCCGCCGGAAGGCATCCGCGCCGCCCACCGTCCCGCTGGCGTCCTCAACGCGTTGACGCATGGGACGCCTCCTGCCTGGCTTGATGGAAGATGGTCATCCCCTGGCAGATCTCTTTGACCAGAATGCCCGCGCTGCACAGGCTCTCGGCGACCGCGCGCACGTCGTCCTCGGCGCGGCCGATCTTCACGGCCAGCCCGCCGGCATGGTCGCGTACATAGCGGTTCCTCTCGAAGAACGCGCGCAGGCACCGCGTCAGGGCATCGCTCTCCTCGCTCGACAAAGCCGGGGGAGCCAGCGGCTCGTCAGACGCGAACCGGGAGGACAACGGCGCGGGGGAGGCTGATGGTTCCAGGCTGGAAACCAGGCGCAGCGCCTGGCGCAGCGAAGCGCCGCCGTCCATCGCCTTGCGGATCGCCAGCACGCGCCGCACGGCCTCCAGGCCGTAGGTACGCCGCGCGCCCTGCCCCTGCGCCGTCACATACCCCTGGCGCGTCCAGTACCCCAGTTGGCGGACGGAAATGCCGCACAGTGCGGCCGTTTGGGCGATGTTCAACGTCAGGTCCGGCAGCGCTTCCCAAAGCAGTGAGTCGGAAGTCGGAGTGTCGTTCATGGTGAGTCTGCCGCAGCGCTTGCGTCCCTCCTAAAGTAGATTGACGGGCTAAGAGTGTGTATAAAAAGGGAGTTGGGCGCCTGAGTTTTTGTACACACTCTAAAGTAGATTGACAGGACGCCGGCCCTGTCAGCGCCCCCCTGCCGGCTGTGAAGGCGGCTCGGCGACCGAATTGATCGGGCTGCTCGACAGCCGGGCCGCGCGCGCGGCGACATTCGGGTGGAGCGACGGGAACGCCGCCAGCGCGCGCCGCCAGGGGAGGGCGCCGGACGGAGGAACGGGCAGCGGCGCCACGGCGAACAGCATCGCCGTCGCCGGGTTCCCCGCCGTCGCCCCCTCCTCCGTCTGCCCTGCCTCGATCTTGGCTAGGGCCGCCTTCAATGCCCCCGGCAGCTCGGCCAGGTGAGCGGCGTGATGGTCGGCCGCCGTGACCACCCTTGCATCCCATCCCAGCCAGGCCAGTGCGGCGGCGGGAGGGGCAAGCACCGTCAGAAGCGCCTGCCCCAGCGCCTCTTTTCCTCCCCGGCGCAGGCTCAACCCCAGTTGCAGCGGCAGACCCGCGAGCGTGGAAGTGACCGTCCAAGACCCCATGACGCCGGTCGCCAGACGCGCGATCATCAGCGCCATGACGGCCTGCACCTCGTCCCTGTCTAAATGCCGGGTCAGGCCGTTGGTCACGACGATGACCGCGTCGCCTTCGCGCCGGTCCACGACAAAGGCATTCGGCTCCGGGCGCGTGGAGTAGTAGAGGATCGGCGCTTCCATGTCCACCCGCTCGCAAAGAGCCTGAATCATCTCGTACAGCTTCGGGGCGTGGACGCTTTCCAGCAGCTTCGCATCCCACACGTCCAGGGGAAATTTATCTGCCGCCGCCGCGCCGACGGCGACGTAGCCGATACCGGATAGCAGGCCCAGGATCAGGCCGACCAGGGCATGATGGGAGACCCGGCCAAGAAGGGCGCCGAGAGCGGCCCAAAAGAGGCAGCAGACGCAGATGACGAATGGGAGGCGCAAACGTGACAAAACCGCCGGTCTCCTGTGTCCTAAGAATGCTTGGTTATACCCCGCTTCCGCTCCAATGCTAACCAAGACCGCAGGAGCGGGATTTAGAACATCACGCGATGCTTGCGGGCGGCGACGGACAGCAGCAGGCCCACGGCGGTCAGGTTCACCAGTAAGCTGCTCAACCCATACGAGAAGAACGGCAGCGGGACGCCCACCACAGGCATGATGCCCATCGTCATGCCGACGTTGACGACGATGTGGAACGTCAGCATGGACAGTACGCCCGCCGCCAGCAGGCGGCCCAGGACGTCGTCGCAGTCCGCCATCACGGCCACGCCCCGTTCCAGCAGCAGCAGGTACAGGGCGAGCAGCACGAGGCAGACGACGAAGCCGCCCTCCTCGCCGACAATCGTGAAAATGAAGTCCGTGTGCTGCTCCGGGATGAACTTGCCGTTGGCCTGGGTCCCGCGCCCGTACCCCTCGCCGCTGATGCCGCCCGCGCCGATGGCGATCTCGCTTTCGCGCAGGTGGTAGCCCGTGTCGCGCGGGTCCGCGTCGGGGTTCAAAAAGACTTGCAGGCGGTTTTTCTGATAATCTTTCAGCACATGACCGGGATTGAAGTGCCAAACGCCCGCGAAGAGGAGGACGCCCGCCAGCAGCAGCAGGAGCAGATGCTTCGCCTGCGCCCCGGCAATGACCATCATCCCGAACCAGATCGCCAGCAGGACCAGGGCTGTGCCCAGGTCCGGCTGGGCGGCGATCAGCAGCATGGGAACCCCGATGTGCAGCAGTGACTTGAGGACCGTCGGCCACTCCCCCACCGCCTCGCTGTTGCGGGCCAGAAACAAGGCCAGCGTCCCGATCAGGATGACCTTGGCGAATTCCGACGGCTGAATCTGGATCGGCCCCAGCGGTATCCAGCGCGCCGCGCCATGCGAGGCGTGGCCCAGGAAGCGCACGACCAGCAGAAGGAACAGGTTCAGGGGGTACAAGTAGCGGGCATAGCGCTTGAGCAGAATCTCGTAATCCGACCGCGCCAGGGCGACCGCCGCCGCGCCGCCCAAGAACACGCCCACCATCTGCTTGTGAACCAGGTCGAGCGGGTGCAGGTCCAGATGCCGCGCGCTTTTGATGGCGAGGAGGCCGCCGAGGCAGATCAGCAGCGCGCTCCCCAGGATGGCCCAGTCCAATTGCCGCAGTCCCTGTTTCTGAACGATCATCGCTCCTTATGATACCATTTTTTCGCCCCCGCCGGCTCCGGTGCGAACCGCAGCGGGCCAAATCCCGTTATGAGCCTGAGTACGCCCCATGAAACTGATCTCTTCCTCGCCCAAAACGCCGCTCCGTCCGCCGCCGCGCCCCCGCCGGGAATGGTTCCTCAAGCGGCTGCGTTCGCGCGTCTTTTCCGCCCGCGCCGCCTGGTGGGTTCTGGTCGCCATCGTCGCCGCGTTCGCCATCTCCGTCTTTCGGATGCTGCGGCACGCGCTGGAAGCCAACCTGCAATGACCTCGGCGATCACGGACACAGCGGGGGATCGTGCGCGGCTACTGGTCTTCGGGCTGGGATGGGCAAGATTTGGGGCGGGTTAATCGGATACGGGCTGGTGGAGCGGGTGCTGTGAGCCGAAGAAGCTTTCGCAGGCTTACAACAGCGAGTCCGCCTTACAACAGCGAATCCGCATCTATTTCGTAAAGACCGTCGGCGACCAACCAGCGCGCCATTGCCCATGCCTCCTGGAACCGGATGTTAGCCATCGTCAGCCCGTACTCGCGGCACAGTCGCTCGAATGCCTGGTACGTCTTCGGGCGCTTCACGAACAGAATCCACATCAACGCGGCTTCGGTCGTAAGGAATGTCTGGCCGCCCAGCTTGTGTGACGGCCTTCGGATGACGTTGCATCTCCGGCAGCGCAACGTCATGTTTTCCAGGCGATCCGCGTCATCCCCTAGCTGTTCTCGCGGTACAATGTGGTCGGCTTGGAGCTCCAGCCGCGTGCCGCAGTCCAGACAGCGTCCCGACTGTTCAAAATGCCACTGCCTCACCGCCTGCCAAACCTTGCGCGGAGGGAACCGGCTTTGGAAGGTCTTTTTGCTGGCTATCGAGGTCCCGACTTGCGAAGGGTTTAGGTGACCCAGCATCAGTGACCCAATCTCTTTGTAGTTGAGAATGCCTGAGCCGACAAACCAGTCAATGAGGGATCGCCAGTCTGTATGGCTCCATTCCGCGTCGAACTGCGGGTAGCTCGAAAATGTATCAACAACGGCGGCTTGAACCTCCTCAACCACATCACCAACGGAATTGGAGGACGGAGGCGGGGGCGTGATGAGGCCCGAAATGACCTCAAGAAACGAAGCGTCAAGAGCGTTGCAGATGTTGCGAAGTTCTAAAACATCCAAGCGACGTTCGCGGCTTTCATATTTACTGACGAAGGTTTGATCCCTTCCGAGTCTTTCGCCAAGTTGCGCCTGTGTCAGTCCTCTCTCCTCGCGGATGCTTTTTAGCACGTCAATCAGGCTGATATAATCGGGATCGTAGATCGTATCCATCAAGACAGCTTGACTTTAAGCACTGTGATATGCGAAAATCGCATATCAGAACGGCAGGAACATCGGCATGATTAACAACCAGCGTGAGAATAGCATCGCCAGTGCTTACGCTCTCCATAAAGAGTTTCAGGCCCTAACAGGCTGCCTTTGGTCACTCCCCGAAGACATGGAGCAGGCCCTGTCGGCTGTCTTCGCGCAACTTGGACAAGAGGCACTGAAACCGGCGCAGGAGAGGCGTGCAGAACTCCAGGCCGCGATCAATTCCAAATTAAAATTGAGCCAGCCCGCGTACAAGAACATCCTAGACATGGCGGCTGCAAACGGCGTCACATTTAACTACCATGAAAAACTAGAAGTTCTGCACAGCCTTGATTACAATGACAGGGTCGGGTTTTTCGCCGTCATGGTCCGCAAGAACGTCCCGCCCCAGGTGTTGAGCACGGTTGCGCGACATTTTACGCCGTCCTCTTGGCATCGAACCATTTACGCCTTTTCATCGGCTGTTCACGAAGACGAGAAAGCCTCGCAGGTTCAGCGGGCGGTGTTTTCGGCATTTGCCTTCCACAGTTTCAAGAGCAGTCTCATCCATAGTCACTTCTCAGGAACCAGCCCCGATCACTACTACCCCCGGTACTATGATCATCTGAGGTTCCTTCTTCCACAAGTCTTTCGCCGACCGTGCGGCTTGACGTTTTGGAAGATTGATGACGACTGGCTTGCAGGAGGAGCAGGTGAGGAAGAAACACGCGAGAAAACGCTGGAGACCCTAGAGCGGCTTTCGGAACGCCTGTCGAACCATTGTTACTTCGGCATTCTTATCAAGCCTCTTCGCCAGGGCGAAGCGTTCAAGTGGCGGTTGTATTCTGATCTCGTCCTTTTCGGGGAAAAGCATCGTGACGTCAAGCTGCGGGCCGGTTATTTTCACCCGGAACGGGTCGCGGCGCAAACCCACGCCTACATCCCTACCCTTGACATGGCGGCTTGTCGTTTCGATCTAGCTCAGGAAGGCTTATACTACAAAGACTGCTTCGTGATTAACTACAACGCCCGAACGCCGCAACAGCCTCAGCAGGAGCCGGACCTACTCGTATTGTTCGAGAAGAGCGAGCGGGATGAAACTCTCATCCCCTGCCCCGCCTGCCGTTCCTCTATAGTCCAGGGCAATTCTTACCCCGTCCTGGGAGTCCGTAGCTGGGAGTGCAAGAACCCTCTCTGCCCGGAGAGGAGCAAATATGACAGAGGCAACCGTTATTCGCTCGCCTCGCTACTGAAGCAGGAGGCGATAGAGGAAGTTGAAGCGACCATACCACTTCCAAGTTTGCGGCTTTGGAAGCGGGATGTCGTCAACCTGCCATCGGAAGACAGCATTCTGACCATGCTCGTTCAGCATTACAGCCTGCTCGACGACAAGGTGATGCTGGTCAACTTGCCGGTTCGGGACTCGAAGACGCTGGGACGAAGACTGTTCACAGAAGCGCCAGAACCACATGATGGGGAGGCAAATATAAACAGCACAACCAGCCGGAAAACCAACAACTTCTTCGGTGGCCCTTATTTCAGCAGAATCTGTGTGCCACGCCCCGCCAAGCCTGTGGATACGTTCAGCAGCATGAGCGGCATGAAGGGCGTAAAAGTGTATTGCGGCGATTGCTTCGACGTGCTACGGCGGATCGGAGACAACTCGGTTGATGGAGTCGTGACATCCCCGCCCTACTACAATGCGCGCGAGTATGCGTCTTGGCCGAACATTTACGGCTTCCTTTACGATCAGTTTAACGTAGCCGGGGAGCTGCATCGGGTATTAAAGCCAGAAGGCTTATTTTTCTATAATATATTCGACTACTTCGACAACGAGAACAACATCGTCTTCTCAGCAATGGGCAATAAGAGGATGATACTAGGCGCTTACGCCATCAACCTGTTTGAGAGGGCGGGCTTCAGCCTGGTAAAGAACGTGGTTTGGGACAAAGGAGAGATCGAGGGCAAGCGCAACTTCAATCAGGGAAACCAGTCGCCTTACTACCAAGCGCCGTTTAACTGCTGGGAGCATATCCTTGTTTTCAGCAAAGGCAGTCCTTCTACCACTCTGGAAAAGCTTCCCTTTGTTCTTCGTGCCCAGCCGGTCGTCAAGATGGTAGGGGGTAAGAACATACTCGGACACACCGCGCCGTATCCCAAAGCCATACCCGATCTTCTGCTGGATTCACTGGAACCGCGCTCAACGGTCCTGGACCCATACGCGGGCAGCATGACGACGGCACGGGCAGCCTACAAGCGCGGGATGCGCTCCATCAACATTGACTACAAAGAGGAATACTGCAAGCTCGGCATCAGCCTCCTGGTCGAACAGGAAATGAATCTGCTTGACGACATGGGGAGGAGTGACTGACCGCGATGTGAAGACGCGGGGCGTCACCGGCACCGCGGGTGCTGGTCGCGGTCCAGGATGCGGCTCCAGAGGTCAAGGCGGGCGCGGCAGACGCGGCAGCGGCCCTCTTTGTGCAGGCGCTCGGCTTCCTCCCGCCGCTGCTTCGCGATGCCCTGCGCGTACCAGTCGGGGGTGCAGGACGCCAGGTGGCGGTCGGCGGCCTGCGGGTCTTTCTCGCAGCAGGAGAAGTGGGCGTGGAAGCCGTAGTATTTCGACCGCTCGCGCGTGACGGCGTACTGCTGCATGGTTCGGCGGTCGACTTCGGTGTCGGGGTAGAGGTGCGTCCAGCGGCCATAGAACCATTTCAGGTTGCCGACAGCCAGGATGCCGTCGCAGACGACGCAGCGCTCACATTCCGTGCAGCCGCCGGCGTTGAGGCTGATGGGCAGCTCGCGGGCGGAAGCAGCGTGTTTCTCCAGCACGGTCTGGCGCCCGCAGCGGCAGATGCGGAAGCTGGTCTCGTCGCGCGCGCCGCAGCCGGGGCACTGCCAACCGTAGCGCGGACCGGTGACGACCGCATCGCCCGCGTCTACTGCCGGGACGAGGCGCATCTCGGCGTCGCAGGCATCGCAGAGGTGGCGGCCCATGTGGTTCATCTCGCCGCTCTTGTGCAGGTGATTGTAGGCGTGCGCGGGGGCTTCCGGGTTCACCTCGGCGCGGGCCGGAGCGCGCCGAAACCAGGACTGGGACACTTCGCGGAGCTGCCTGCCGACGATCTGAAATTTCATGCTGACGGCGCGCGTGAGCTGCAAAGCCATAATACGTTATTGTATCCCAAATTGTCTGATTTTCGACTAGTGGGCAGGAAGGAATTATCGGGAAATCGCCAGCAGGTAAAGCACGCTCACCATCCCCAGCCCAAACACCACGGCGACGAAGACAAAAATGAGATTCGTGGCCGCCCGGTACTCGCCGCCGTCAATCATGCGCCGCGTCCGGTCGTAGTGCCAGGCCGCCAGCAGCAGGGTCAGCACGCCGACACAGGCAAAGGCCAGGCCGAGCCGGGTCGAGCGGATGCCGGCGGTCGGCGCGATCTCCAAAAAGCGCAGCTTGGCGATCAGCACGCCGAAGCCGAGCAGGGCGATCCCCGTCCGCATCCAGGCCAGGAACGTGCGCTCGTTGGCGAGATGGTCTCGGATGTTCATGCCAATCCTTTGATTTCCCGCTGTAGATTGTCACGCGCCGCTTGCTCCAGCTCGTTGAAGAGAAGCAGCGTGTGGAACAGACGGTCACGCCCCAGAAAGCTTTCCAAGACCTTCCTGCGCCCCGCGCGGTAAGCCCCTTCAGGAACCCAGGCGTACTCCTCGCGGATGGCGCGCGCGTAACGGTCATAATCCGACACGCTTGCGCCTAGAACGGCCAGGTCGGCGTCTAAAAGTATCTGGCAGTCCGTGTCGTCCGGCGGGGCCTGATGCGTCTTGGTCGCCAGAATCAGGCGCTCGATAGCGGGAAGTAATGAAGGCGCTGCCCCACCCTGCCCCAGCACTGCCATCGCATAGGCCGCGCTCTCATCCTCATTGTCGCTGCGCCGAGGGTCATACACCGCATCGTGGAACCAGACGGCCAGGCGGACAGCCATGTCATCATGCACAGTGCCCCCGAAGTCGGAGACGATGTCCAGCATGGCCATAATGTGGTCAAGGTTATGATAGGCCCGCCCCGACTCGCAGTAGCGGCGACACAGGTCGCCGAGAACAGCGTTTGCGCCCGACTTGGCGATCCCCGCGTGGCCGGCGGTTTCGAGCCACGACATTTCCAGCATCCGCACAGTCACTTCTTCGTCAGCAGGCTGGCCGCCGCCTCATCCAAGAGCCAGGTCAGCGTCCCCGCCGTGGGGTTCACCCCAGCCGCCGGGTGCTGTTCCCGTCCTGCCCCGTTCTCGAAGATGTCGCGCACGGGGGCGGCCTTCTTCTCGCCGTTGACCAGAAAGACGACCTGCCGGGCGGCGTTCAGGACGGGAAACGTGAACGTTACGCGGTCCACGGGCGGCGGCAGGGTGCCCGGCGGGCCGGCGACGACCCAGCGGTCGGTGACGTGCAGCGTGAGCATTCCGGGGAACAGGGACGCGCAGTGACCGTCATCCCCCAGGCCGAGCAGGATCAAGTCCAGAGCTGGGGATGGCCCGTCGGAAGGCTGCCCGAAGACGCGGGACAGGGTTTCGGCGTAGGTCAAGGCGGCCTCGTCGGGCGTCGCCGTGTCCGTCGGGATCGGCAGGACTTGAGCGGCGGGAATGGGGACGCGCGCCAACAAAAGCCGGCGGCACATGCCGTAGTTGGAACGCTCGTCGTCATAGGGGACAAAGCGCTCGTCGCCCAGGAAGATGAACACGCCGGTCCAGTCTATCTCCTGCGAGGTCTGGGCCTGCGCCAGACGCTCGTAGGTCTTGTGGGGGCTGGAGCCGCCGGTCAGGGCGACGGTGAAGCGTCCGCGCGCGGAGATCGCGTCCCGCGCGGCCTGGGCAAAGAGGTCGGCGGCATGGGCGGCGAGAGCGTCTTCGCTGCGAAAAATTTGGATGTCGTGAATGTCGGGCATGGATGCTCGCTTTCCAGAGAACGGCCCGGCGCGGGAAGCGCCAGGCCCTGATCCGTTACCGGGGCGACGGCGTCCCCGCCAGCGTCTCGTCAATGGCCGCCAGCACGTCGGCGGAGAGCGTTTTGCCCGATGCGCCCGCGTTGTCTTCCACCTGTTCCGGCCGGGAAGCGCCGATGATGACGCTGCTGACGTTGCGCTGGCGCAGGCACCAGGCCAGCGCGAGCTGCGCCATCGAAAGGCCCGCGCCCCCGGCGATCTCGCCCAGCTTTTCCACCTTGACGAGCACGTCGTCGTCCAGCTTGCCGCCGTTCATGAACATGTTCTGGCCGGGGTCGGCGGCGCGGCTGCCCTCCGGCGGTGCCTGGCCGGGCTTGTATTTGCCGGTCAGGACGCCCTGGGCTAATGGCGAAAAGACGACCTGGCCCAGCCCCTCGCGCTCGCACAGCGGGATCACCTCTTTCTCGATGCCGCGCCCGATCATGTTGTAATAGGGCTGGTTGGAGGCCAGTGGGTGCAGGCCCGCGCCCCGGATGTAGTCCACGGCGTGGGCGATCTGGCCGGCGCTCCATTCGGAAACGCCCGCATAGAGGATTTTGCCCTGACGGGCGAGGTCGTCGAGCGCGACCAGCGTCTCTTCCAGCGGCGTTTCCGTATCATACCGGTGGCACTGGTACAGATCAATGTAGTCCGTGCCGAGCCGTTTCAGCGACAGATGGCACTGCTCGAAGATGTGCTTGCGGGACAGGCCGCGGTCGTTGGGGCCGTCGCCCATCGGGAAAAAGACCTTGGTGGCGAGGAAGTAGGAGTCGCGGGCATACGCCGCCAGCGACCGACCGACGACTTCCTCGGACTTGCCGCGCGCGTAGACGTTGGCGGTGTCGAAGAAGTTGATGCCCAGGTCGTAAGCCTTCTCGATGCAGGCGCGCGCCGCCTCATCCTCGGTCGCGCCGCCGTAGGTGAGCCACGAGCCGAGCGCGACCTCGCTGACCTTGACGCCGTACTTGCCTAAGTGACGATAGTGCATGGGGTGATCCTTTGCTGAACCCATTTTGGGCGTGGAATACGTTGCCAGTATTCCCACTGCGGGGGCGATTCTCCCATCTGTCCCCGTAATTTTTCGGGAATCCAGGCCGGCGGCAAGCGCCCGTTTTGCCCAGGAGAAAATCCGGGTAGGATACGGACAAGCCATTGACGTTAAGCTTACGGGAAACCGTCGCCGGGGAGGTTGCTTTGAATCTGGAAATTGACACGCAAATGACGCCCGATCAGATTCCCCTCGTGCATCTGAAGGGGGAAATTGACCTGCACACCTGCTCGGTCCTGCGCGACACGCTGCGCGATCTGATCGAAAAGGAGCACTACCAGATTGTGATCAATCTGGCCGAAGTGCCTTATCTGGACAGCGCCGCCTTGGGAGTGCTGGTGGACGCCGTCCGCCGCGTCCGTGAGCACGAGGGCGGCATCAGCCTGGTTTCCACGACGCCGTTTGTGCGCCGCGCCTTTGAGATCACCCGGCTGGTCAAAATCTTCCAGTTGTATGACGAGAACGAGGCGGCGCTGGCCGAAATCCGCGCGCAGGCGAAGTAGCTACGCAAAAAAAACGCCCCCGCCATCACTGGCGGGGGCGTTTTTCCGTTGTTTGACTAAGCGGCCTGGCTGTCTTCCCAGTCGGCGTGGCAGCGATAAACGGCCTCGCTGATGCGGGCGACGCGGGGGATCAGGTCGCCCGTGTCGTGCTTCAAGACTTCTTTGAGCGTCGGCGGCAGGAACAGGGCTTCGAGGGCGTCCAGTGACCGCTTCTGGCCGGCATAGTCCACGACGCTCGGCAGGACGTCAGTGTCACCGAACTCGGCTTCCAAATAGGGCCGGACGCGGGCCGCCGTGCGGTAGTAGTTGGCGACGAACCAGCGGCGCATCTGCGCGTACTCGGACTCATTGCTGCCGTCGCAGCCGCTCTTCGCCGCCGCGCACAGGTTGGCTGTGAAGACTTCGTACTGGTCAATGAAGTTCAGCCAGACCTGGGCCGCGTCGCCGCCGGCCGCGCGAACGGCCGCCGAACGGGCGCTTGCGGGCCTGCCGGACGCAGTCCCAGGCCGTGTCTGGCGGTAATCCACCGGCGACGCGGTCGCGCGCTTGGCGGCCGCCCCGGCCTGGAGCCGCAGGCGGTACAAAAAAGGAAGAGGAAGATTGCTTCGGATCATGGCGCATTTGCCTCTCGATGGTAGGCGTTTGATGTGTTTAACTAACAGTGTCTTGTAGGAGTGGTTCGCTGCGCTCACGGACTACGCCGACGGGCCGCGCTGGGAAACGTAGTTCAGCCGCAGGTCATTGAGCAGGGTACGCATGTCGCGGCGCATGTCGGCGGGAATGACGGCTTCAGGCGCGGCTTCGAGTCGCGCGGCCAGGTCGCTGACCGCATCAATCGCCACTTTGGCTTCCGCCAGGTCCGGCTTCGCCTCGCCCGTCTGCGGGTCCGCCAAGAGGCCGAGCTTCTGCCAGGCTTGGGATGACAGCAGGTTGATGCAGTAGCCGATCAGGTCATAAGCGCTGGGCGCGGCGCCCGCCGCCTCGTCGTAGTCGGCCTCGCCATCGTCATCGGCCTCACCGCCTACTTCGACAGCCTCCGCCGAAACCGGCTCAGGCTCGGCCGCTGTGACCGTCTCCGGCGGCGCTTCGGCCTGCGTCCGGCGCTTGTCCACGAATGTAAACCCTGCTTCTTCTTCGGCCATGCGGCGTGCTCTCCGATCGCTGACGGTGACTATTCTAGCACATTAATCACGGGTTCGCAAGGGCGGCCTCAGAAGCACGGAAAAAGTTTGAAAAAGATTTTTGCCCGCTTTTTCGCCTCCAGGGAGACATGGTGCAACTCGGCAGGAACAGAGTTACACAGGCAGCTTTGGGCGGTAAGAGGGCGCCATGGGAGAGGGGGCGAGCCAAATGGCTCGCCCCCTCAAAAGATGTGGAAGTCTTCTACCACGCTATTGCTTCGCTCGATCTTCGGCCCACTGAGCAGCCTGTTTAGAACCCTCAGGGTCACTCACTTGGTAAGACTTCATCATATCGAGGAGCGGCTGCCCGTCTGGCGACGGTACGCGGGTCACAGCGATCTTAAGAGGCAGAACGCCTTTAGAAACGTTCTTGGGCGGCTGCGCCTGCACCAAAACTGTATTTGGATCATCTGGGGAGGCTCCTATGACTGTGAAGTGGTAGCCGGCAGAGCGGGGCGCGTCTACAAACAGAGCACTGACTGCCGTGAGTGTCCGCGTCATCCCATCTGCGGTAGGATCGGTCGGCCACTGTTTTATTTGCTGGAAAAGTTCCAGTGGCAATCTTTGTTGCGAGGCGGGTGAAAGGAGTTGGTAGGCCTCCTTGTACCTCTTAGCCGCGCAAGCGTCGAGGTACTGCTGCACGATGGTCACTGGTGTGTTCATGGTGGTTCCTTTTATTTCCTTTGGGAGAGGCTTTGGCTTGACTACCTTTGCACGAGCTACGTTTGCTGCGCTTGGGGCAGCCGCAATCCTTACCACCCCAAAGCCTGTGACAGCAGCCGCTATTCCTACCAGGGCTATGAGCATGGCGGTCTTGAGATTCATTAGTTGCATCACTTTCACTGCTCCTTGTAGTTGTAAAGAGACCTGTGGACTGATAGCGCCCAACCCGATCCGCGTCACGGCATCCCTGCATATCGCGGGGGCAGCTTGGGTGGTGCGGTCGGCCAGCAGGCCGACCAGGGCCGCGCCGGTCAGCGTGACGCCTCCTTTGGCGAAGAACCGGCGCAGGCGGTCCACGGCGCGGTTCAGGCGCATCCGGGCGGCGTCCTCGGACGTGCCCAGGGCCGCGCCGAGTTCGGGGAAGCTGAGACCGTCGGCGAAGCGCAGCAGGACGGCCTCCCGATCTTTTGCGCCGAGCGAGGCCAGCGCGTCATTTAGGCCCGGCTCGATGCTGTCCCAGAGCGCATTTTCGTCATGACTCTCAAGCATCTGCTCCCCTGCTTTCTGCTCCCGGAGCTTGCGGCGCGTTTCCCGTCGCAGCGCGTTCTTGCAGGCGAAACGGGCCGTTTGAAATAGCCAGCCGGTCAGCTGCGTGTCCGGGCCGAGCGTAGGCGCTTTCCTTGCCAGCAGGAGGAAGACGACCTGAGTCACGTCTTCGGCCAGCGCGGCGTCCCGGACTTCGCGCAGGCAGACGGAGTAGACGAGGTTCAGGTGGCGCGCGACGAGTTGAGAGAACGCCGCTTGAGACCCCTGCCGCGCGTATTGTCGTAAAAGCTGCCCATCTTCGGTCACTGCCGGGTTCCTTTTGATTTCGCTTCCATAGATATTATGTCTGCCGCGCCGAAGAAGCGAACATGCGCAGCCGGACGAATTTCAAGCAGTCGTTCCTCTCTTTTGTACCTTTTCGATTGCGTTGCAAGACAAAGGCTTGCTTTGCTTGACACCCCCACTCCGCCGCCGCTATACTGAAAGAAAGTTATTTCGTATCAAAGGACCCCGAAAATGGATGAAATGCACTCACTTTTCGACTCGTTGCAGAGCTTCACGTTCGGTGACGGGCAGACCGGGAAGTTCTACTCGCTGCCGCAATTAGAAAAGGCCGGCGTCGGGCCGATCTCCACGCTGCCGGTCAGCCTGCGGATCGTGCTCGAGTCGGTTTTGCGTAACTACGACGGCAAGCGCGTCCGCGAGGCGGATGTCTGCGCCATCGCCAACTGGGAGCCGAACGCGGAGCGGACGGCGGAGATTCCCTTTGTCGTGGCCCGCGTCGTGCTCCAAGACTTCACCGGCGTTCCCCTGCTGGTGGACCTGGCCGCCATGCGCTCCACGGTCTCGCGCATGGGGCGCGACGCGGGCTTGATCGAGCCGCTGGTGCCCGTAGACCTGATCGTGGACCATTCGGTCCAGGTGGACTTTTCCGAGGTGCCGAACGCCTTGCAGCTCAACATGGAGATGGAGTTCAAGCGCAACCGCGCCCGCTACCAGTTCCTCAAGTGGGGGATGCAGGCGTTCAACGGCTTTTCGGTCGTGCCGCCCGGCATCGGCATCATCCACCAGGTCAATTTGGAGTATCTGGCGAAAGGCGTACTGAACAAAGACGAAGTCTTTTATCCGGACACGCTGGTCGGCACCGACTCGCACACGACCATGATCAACGGCCTGGGCATCGTCGGCTGGGGCGTCGGCGGCATCGAGGCCGAGGCGGGGATGCTGGGCCAGCCCGTTTACTTCCTGACGCCGGACGTGGTGGGCGTCAATCTGACGGGCGCATTGGAGCCGGGCGTGACGGCGACCGACCTGGTACTGACGCTGACCGAGATGCTGCGCCGCGCCAAAGTCGTCGGCAAGTTCGTAGAGTTCCACGGCGCGGGCGCGGCCTCGCTGGGCCTGACCGACCGGGCGACCATCGCGAACATGGCCCCGGAATACGGTGCGACGATGGGCTTTTTTCCGGTGGATGACGAGTCTTGCCGGTATCTGGCGGCGACGGGCCGGACCGAGGCGCAGGTGGATGCCTTCCGGCAGTATTTCCAGGCCCAGGGCCTGTTCGGGATGCCGGAAGCGGGCCAGATCCAGTACAGCCAGTTGTTGGAGTTGGACCTGGCGCATGTCCGCCCCTCCGTCGCCGGCCCCAAGCGGCCCCAGGACCGGATTGATCTGCCCGAAATCAAGACGAAATTCGAGGAGCTGCTCGCCAGCCCCGCCGCGTACAACAAGTCGCTGAAAGACCTGAACAAGAAGTTCGTCATCCTGACCGGCGTGGAGCACAACATCAAGGCAATCTCCGGCGGCGGCGGCCAGGACATGGAGACGGCCCCCGCCGAGATACAGCCGCTGGAAACAGCGAACGACACGGCGGGCCTGACCGAGATCGAGATGATGCAGAACCGGCCCACGCCGGACCGGCTGGAAGACATCCCGCACGGCGAGTTCCCCGAAGCGATGGTGGAACTGAGCCACGGCGACGTCGTGATCGCGGCCATCACGAGCTGCACGAACACGGCCAACCCCAGCCTGATGCTGGCGGCGGGCCTGGTGGCGAAAAAGGCGGTCGAGAAGGGCATGACGATCCGGCCCACGGTCAAGACGTCGCTGGCCCCCGGCTCGCGCGTCGTCACCGAGTACCTGGACAAGACCGGCCTCTCGACCTTCCTGGACCGGCTGGGCTTCCAGACGGTCGGCTACGGCTGCACGACCTGCATCGGCAACTCCGGCCCACTGGAGCCGCACCTGGAAAAGACGGTGACGAAGAACGACCTGGTGGTCGCCTCCGTCCTGTCCGGCAACCGCAACTTCGAGGCGCGCGTCCACCAGAACGTCCGCGCGAACTTCCTGATGTCCCCGCCCCTCGTCGTCGCCTTCGCCCTGGCCGGGACCGTGGACGTGGACATGAGCACCCAGCCCATCGGCCAGGACAAGTTCAACGGGGACGTGTATCTGCGCGACCTGTGGCCGACGGCGGAGGAGATCGGCGAAGTGCTGTCGGCGGCCAATGACCCCGATACCTACCAGCGGCTGTACAAGGACTTCGCCGAGCAGAACCCGCTCTGGCAGGAGATCCCCAGTTCGGTCGGCCAGGTGTACGACTGGGACGCCTCCTCGACCTATATCCGGGAGCCGCCCTACTTCGACAAGTTCAGCATGGCGGCCAATGTCTCCAGGGACATCCTGAACGCCCGCCCGCTGGCGGTCTTCGGCGACTCGGTGACGACCGACCACATCAGCCCTGCCGGGGCCATCAAACCCGTCTCGCCGGCGGGCCTGTACTTGCAGCAGAAGGGCGTCCCCGTCGAGGACTTCAACTCCTACGGCTCGCGCCGGGGCAACCACCGGATCATGATGCGCGGGACGTTCGCCAACGTCCGCATCCAGAACCTGATGGTGCCGGGCGTCATCGGCGGCATGACCGTCTACCAGCCCGTCGGCGAGGAGATGAGCATTTATGACGCTTCCCTGATCTACCGCGACCTGGGCGTGCCGCTCCTGATCTTCGCCGGCCAGGAGTACGGAACGGGATCGTCACGCGACTGGGCCGCCAAGGGGACGGCCCTCCTGGGCGTCAAGGCTGTGGTCGCGCAGTCGTTCGAGCGCATCCACCGCTCCAACCTCGTCGGCATGGGCGTCCTGCCCTGCCAGTTCAAAGAGGGCGTGAACGCGCAGACGCTGGGCCTGGACGGGACCGAGAAGTTCGATCTGGTGGGCCTGGAAGATGGGCTGGAGCCACAGATGGACGTCATCCTGCGGATTCAGCGCGCGAGCGGCGACACCGAAGAAGTCCCGCTGACCCTGCGGATAGACACGCCCATCGAGGTAGACTACTACCTCAACGGCGGCATCCTGCCCTTTGTCCTGCGGCAGCTTCTCGAAGAAGACAGCATCCGCCAGGCCAGCCACCTGCTGGACACCCTCCAGCCCCGGCCTGCCGTCAGTTAAGCAGAAGAGGCCCCCATCCCCGGCTCGTTCCTCGCCACCCCCTCCCCCGCAAGCGGGAGAGGGGGGACAAAGTCCAGCCCCGGCGCATTCGGACCTAACCCCGGCATCAGCGCCGACCCTTCCCGACCTACCCCCGCCGCAAGCGGCGACCCCTCCCTGGGAAGGAAGGGTAAGAGGGGAGCGGGTTCGTTTTGGCAGTTTTCGGACCCCGGCCCCGAAGAAGCCCCCACCCCCAGCCCCTCCCCCGCAAGCGGGAGAGGGGAGACAGAGGCTAATGCCGCCGTTTGACAGTTTTCGACGGCGAAGGTTTCGCCGCTGTCGGGGAGGGGAGCGGCGTCCAGGCGGCAGTCGTCGAGTGGGGGAGCGGCGGTCATTTGTTTGAGCCATTCCCGCGCCTCGAAAGTCACTTCCAGTTCGTTTTCGCGATTTTCGCGGCAGTCCAGTTCAGTCTGCATCGTGGTCAGCAACGCCTGATCGCGGGCGCGGGACTGGGCGAGCTGCGGCACGTCTTTGTTCAGCATCTTGACGGCGGTGTCAATCTGGCGATGCAGGGCGCTTTCATGGCGCAGCACTTTGTCGAGCTTGTCCAGGCGCTCATCCTCGGTCAGCGTCTCGTCCTCAAAGAGCTGGGCCTGCCAGCGGTGCAGCCGACGCAGACGCCAGGAGGCGGCGGCGATCTTTTCGACGTAGTGGCGTTCGAGCAGGTTGCGCGGGGCGATCTGGGCGGTGAACTCAGCTTCGATCTGCCGGTAGCCTTCGGGGTCTTCACCGAGGGCGGGCAGGACGATGTCTCGGGCGAAGACTCCGTGGGTCGTGGCATTGCGGGCGCTAACGGATTTGCCCTGGGGCGTGCGTGGCCCGCCGGCCGGTGCCTTCCCGGCTCCCGATGCCTTTTCCGACGTGGCAAGTATTCGTTTGAGAGTGGCGGTGCAATTGCCAGCGCAATGTTCGCCGCGTGGGGCGCAGGCGTCGCAAAGAGAGTGCATCGGTGTGAGTTCCTTCCCAGAATGTATTTGTCTACTATTATATCCGCTATGGGAACATATGTCAATGGATGTCTTTTGGGTGACCCGATTTAAATGACAGACAGAGGGCAACCCTCCGTGGTTGCCCCTACCAGTTGCAACAATGACAGGGCGCGTAGGGGCAGGCCCCCGTGCCTGCCCTCCATGGGCGAATGCCCTGGGGCGTCTGTTAGAAAGGCAAGAGGAGCGACGAGGCTAACTTGGGGGACGCTTCTTTTAGTGGCAGGTTTGGTATAATGCCTTATGGGAGCAGGCAACCGGCACTGCGTGAATGCTCTTTGTTGCGGTAATTGCTGCCCTTTGGGGCATGTTATACTGTATGGATGCGGTAATAGCCTCTGTGGGAGCGTATTAGGCCGCAAGACAGTTCGCAGGGTTGACAGCGATCATAGTCATTGTGATTTACTGTTGACGGCCTGCGGCAAAAGCCGCTGTTATGGGGTGTTACGCCGCGCTCGTGCGGTATAGTAACAAGTTAGGCGCTATAGAAAGGAGTGACAACGTGGACTCCCGCAAGACACACTCAGAAGTTCCCAATTACGCGGTGATCCTTTGGGACAATGACGGCGTGCTTGTCGACACTGAACGCTGGTACTTTCAGGCCACGCGAGAGGTCTTCGCCGGTGTGGGGATCGATCTAACGGTGGAACTCTATTTCGAGTACTTTCTATCGCGCTCCAGGGGCACCTCGAAGTTTGCTTCTGCGCATGGATTGAGCGAAGCGGACATCGCCGAGATGCAAGGTGCTCGGAACGAGCGCTATCTGCAAATGCTCGAGCAGGAGTGGATCACGATTGTCGGTGTTCGCGAGACGCTCGCGATATTACGGCCACACTTCGTGATGGGAATCGTGACAAGTTCCCGTCGCCAGCATTTCGAGACGATGCATCGTCGGACGGGCCTGCTAGAGTTTTTTGACTTTGCAATCACGCTTGAGGATTACGCACGAAGTAAGCCAGCGCCTGATCCGTATCTCGCCGCAGTCGCTCGCAGTGGGTTGCCTGCTGGCAGATGCCTCGCGATTGAGGACGCTCCACGTGGGCTTATTGCAGCGCGGGCGGCCACGCTCGATTGTTGGGTCATTCCGACGGAATTTACTCGGCAAGCGACGTTTTCCGGCGCGACACGAGTCCTCGATCGTATTACTGACGTGTCAGCCTTACTGCTCGATGCAGCGCCTAACAAGGCGCTGCAGACCGACACTTGACAACGGCCACCCTGCGCTGCCGCTCCGGGCGTCCGTTGTCAAGTGCGGCTGAGCTTGGCGTTAGGCCGCTGGGCGAAGCGTCGTGCTTGGCAGAAACCAGAGGGCAGAGGTTGAAACGTGAGTAAGTTCACAAACGGAGCAGGGCTTCAAACCAAGGTAGTCAAATGGCTCAAAAGAGCACTCGTTGCCTACATCTGGCTGGTCTTTTTGGCCGTTGGCTCTCTCCTGGCTCATACCCTACACTGGCCGTTCCCACTCGTGATGGTGCTATGGGCACCTCTGGCCTGTGTTGTCGCTATCCTTCTGGTGCTGGGTGGGATTTGGGCACTCGTGATGTCGCTTCCGTCCAAGACCGTGCCTCCCTCAGAGAAGTCCATAAAAGCGGAAGCGGAACCACCATCGGCCTAACACTGCGCTGCACCGGACGCCACCGCCGTTGCCACAGCGAGTTCGGAGAGCTTTCCTGGCAGTGTCGCGGCTGAACTTGGCCGTTAGGCCGCTGAACAAAGGCAGCGCTCAGACGCAGACGTTCTGAAGACCTTGGTTCTATGCTACAATCTGGCAGAGTTTTTGAGGCAACCAAACAGCATTAATGAGCAACTTAGTTCCAATCGCTACGTTCTTCATCAGATTGACAGGGGTTACTTTTCTCACCGATGCCACCATCAACCTGACTTATCTTCCTGAATACCTTGCCGCTTTAGGCAATGCGAAACCGGGGGCATCAGCAAACCTGCACGAGTTTGAAGCATTCATGATACTGGTCCGCGTCTTTCTGCTTCTTCTTTTCGGTTTCGTGTTTCTCATATTTTCTAAGTCTCTAGCGAAGTTGTTCACTCGCGGCTTGCGACAAGAAGCAGATCAACCCTCCCAGGCAGACATCTGGCCGCCTGCACCGAAAGTCTAGCCGTCAGCGGCCCAACACTGCGCTACACCGGACGCCACCGCCGCCAGTGCCTCAGCATGGTCGTAGGGCTTTGCAGTCGGTGTCGCCGGTGAGCGCAATGGTTAGACTGCTGGGGTAGCGCGTCGCTGAAACATTATGAAGAATCTAAAACAACTAGCAGAACGTATCACACGCGAGACAAGATCAGGGAAAGAAGCCACAATTTCGGAAGAGAGTGTAGCTGATGCTATATCAGCACCATCGGACGACCAATATGATGAAAATGTTAAGAAAGCCGTTGATCAGATTTGTCTTGAATGCAATGTGAGTGTAAGAAGGCATTTTGACAAGGGACTATTCATTTTTAGCAATATCTGAATCGAGGATACGGAATGGCCTCGTTTTTAAGACGAGTTTTCGTTTATATGCTCTCAATCTGTGGGGGTGTTATCACGGCATTCGGCGTATCATTGTTTATCGGCCTTTGGTTTCCGAAATCCAGGGATTATGTCTTTCTTGGATTGTCCATCTTGTGGATATATCTAGGCTGGCGTCATGCTTGTTATCAAGACAAACAACGAAAAGGAGGCAAGCCAGTAGTCTAACAATGCGCTGCACCTGACGCCACCACAACCTACGCCACTCACGGGAAGATGCGGATTATCGTCCCTGTGCTTCTGTCCCTCGCGATGTTGTCCTGAGTTGCATCCACAACGCAATCGCGGTGCAGACACTTTTGGAGGTGAAGGATGGAAATGACTAAGCAACAGATGGCCCAAAAGGTTCGGAACCGTCTGGTCGGCGTTGAGCCGGGCGGGGTGACGCTGGAAGTGATGGACAGCGGCATCCGTCAGATTGACAATTGGTGGTGGGTTCCGGTCCGGCCTAGCCACTCCCCGGAGCGTTGGTCAGCCTTCAGCCGGGCGTTGGGGGAGTTGACGGACGAGTTACAGGAAAAGGATCAATTAGACGTACTGCTTGCTACCGGAATGACCGCCGAGGAAGAACAAGAAGCACAGAGGTATAAAGAAGGGGCGCAGGCCACGGCGTCACGACTGCCTAAAATGTTGAGGCCCACGAAAGCAACGGCCTTGGAGATCGTTCGGAAGCGATTGAAAGACGTCCGACCCTGCGGCGTCCCTCTGGTGGTTCAGCCCAAAGGGATGTACAAGGTGGACAACAAGTGGTGGCGCGTCCCGGTCCACCCTCTGGACTGGCCCGAAGACAAAAACTTCTCAGAGATTTATGAGGCTCTGGCGGAAGTGGAAGATGACCTCCAGACGGAGGAGCGCCTGCCCATCGTGTTTTTCACGGGTTGGCCCTTGACGGAAGAAGAAAAGGCCGAGGCACAGGCGGCATGATCTGAAAGAAGCGGGGGGCCGTAGGCCCCCGCGGG